>Ga0209231_1000571_pt1 | contig 19432 bp, 19 predicted proteins | sample Deesub45470m_DNA_FD_188086 | JGI IMG/M metagenome (GOLD analysis project Ga0209231, IMG submission 188086) | Deep subsurface microbial communities from North Pacific Ocean - 450_OLKR46/470m Metagenome (SPAdes) (version 2) | ecosystem: Environmental > Terrestrial > Deep subsurface > Unclassified ... | reverse complement strand
TCATTGATTTTCGCCATTCTTAGTATATCTGACAAGACTATCACGGCGAGCGCACCACCTTCAACGACGACAGCGAGAAAATGCGGATTTGAGATGATGCAGGGAACTGACGCCGATGTTAACTTTAATACCGATTTTGCCGAACACGAATTTTTGGCGAGAAAAAAGGGTTAGCACGTTAGCACTAACCCTTTATCTGTCTGGCTCCCCGACCTGGATTCGAACCAGGGACCTGCGGATTAACAGTCTAGCCATTTAAATAAATACTTATTAATAAACAACACCTTGCATTATTCGCGCTTTACGATTTTCAGCTAAAATAAGGCAAAAACAGCTATCTTCAGCCTACCGTAGCTACGATTTAGCTACGGTAAAATATTTACGCCAGACTAACTACCAGCTTTTTCCCGCAAGCATGGGCGTACTTTTTTAATGTCGCAAAACTAGGTGAATGCTTCTGGCTAATAAGTGATGACTCCAGACGAGATACTGCACTGGTTGTTGTACCCATGCGTTGAGCAATCTGGGATTGAGTCAAGCCAGCTTCACGTCGGGCGCATAGCACAGCATTGAGCGCGGCATACTCATCCTCAAGCTCGTCATAAGCACGTTTGGTTTCTGGATTACTCAACATCTGGGCAACAAATGCATCATCGTGAGCAACAGGATTAAATTTTTCATTTTGCATTTTTGACCTCCTTCAAGCGACGAACTGCAATTTCCAATTCATTATTCGGCGTTTTTTGTGTTTTCTTGATGAACGAATGCAGTACCACGATCACTTGCCCTACCTGAGTGCAGTAGAACACACGTCCAATTCCCTCAGGACCTTTAGGGCGCAACTCGAATAAACCACTCCCCATTGCCTTAGAGTGAGGCATTCTCAAATCTGCCCCATGCTCTTCCATCAGTTCAGACAAACGCAAATAGTCAGCACGAATGCCGGGAGGCAACGCCAGGACATCAGAGCGCACACGTTCAGAAAAGTAAATTATTCGCCAGTTCATGTGCAGATGTTAGCATAAATGTGAAATCTCATGTAAAAATGACTTGCAGATCAGCCTACTCCCTTGGCATGTAGACCGTTGAAACAAGCCTACAGCTACTGTACTCACACCGCATGCTACGCAGTAATAATAAGAAAATCAGTTGCCTTTGCAATCGGGCGTACATGATTGCGCTCTCTGAGCATCTCGACGATACCGCATAGTATCCATAAAATTGACGTACCCAGCATAACATTTCTTATTTGGATTGCCTCTTGTTGTTAATTGTATGTGACTTATCGTCTATAGACTACCAAGTCACATACGGCGACTATTCCATACATGACAATTCAAATTATCTTCGGGAAAAATGTGCGCCGCATTCGCGAATCAAAGGAATGGTCGCAAGATAAGTTATCAGAGGAATCCGGACTACATCGCACATATATAAGCGGAATAGAGCGGGGCGTCCGAAATCCAACTATAAAAATAGTTCAAGAGATCGCCCTAGCTCTTGGGGTAAGTTCAAGCCAACTTCTTGGGAGTGAGCGTGACGTACTTTAACGCCACCACAACCATCAATACGATGCGTATAACAGTGTTCGCTCACCGGAAAGTGCTATGAGATATATTGATACAGGGTCGCGAGACCCAGCGCAAACGCTCGCCAAATGGCTTGAAGAAATTCTTCAAGGGGATGTGGCTGAACTACGTCTTCAAACTGGCTTTTTTTCGCTAGAAGGAGTTGGTCTGCTTATTCCCACGTTGGATCGGTGCAAAACGAACGACTTAACAACGAACATCCTTATTGGTTCCAATGATGCGAGTACCTTAAGAGACGATATCGCTGGTTTCGTAGACATATTGGGAGTGCCTCGGAATAATGCACAATTGGGAATTGTGAACTTTGGAGGAGCCTACTTTCACCCCAAGACATATCACATCAAGCGTGTCGATGGCTCACAGGCAGCGTTTGTTGGTTCGGCAAACCTTACTGCATCAGGTCTTGCGCTACACGTCGAAGCTGGGATTGCGCTTGATACCAACGATGGTGATGATCAACTACACCTAACAGAGATTGCCGCAGCCATAGATCGTTGGTTTGTGAAAAAACGAGAGGGGCTAACACTTGTTTCTGGCTTGGGCACAATTGATGCTTTGACTGAGAGCGGTGTTCTCGCATTGGCACCACCTCCGCGTACAGCAGGTGCAGGAACTGGAGGCTCAGGCAGACTAGCTCGCCCTCGCCTAAAACCTCTTATGTCCCTACCCCGTGTTGGTGCGACCTCAGGGAAACTAGCGACGCCAGCTGGAACAACGCCCGCAGCTCCAACACCACCAGCAGCAACTGTAGCCGTTCCAACTCTTCCTTCTGTGCCGAGAAAGGGATTTCCTTCTTACCTTCTATTTGCCCCAAATGCAGCATCTCCAACTTCCAGTGCGTCGGCATTGACGGGGGCATCATTGCCAGGTGGAGCAGTTGGTTTAATTGTGCAGTTAAATCGTGACAGTGCTCGGCATTTTATAGGGGCAAGCGGGACGGCAAATATCAGTATTCCAGTAGCAACAGTATTTACTTTACGATTTGGGATTTATGGTACGCATGATCGTCCTCGTGCCGAGTTTAGTCTTAAGTTGCGTTACGTGAGTGCGGGAAAAGTGATTAACGGAGGAACCGCAAGCACAAATATAATGGGATATGGCTTTGCTACTGGTGAAACAGGACATGGTGATGTTCGCATGCTTGTACCAACGGATGCGCGGCAGCTGGGCAATGCTGTACAGGCTTCAGGTTTAACTGTACCAGCGGCAGGCGATATTGCTTTGCTTGAATGGCCCACCGCAAGTGATCCGTCATTCCGCTTAAGTTTCCTCGATAAGTGCTCACCAATTTCGCATCAGGCAACAACCTTGTTTAGGACGGCGATGGCAAATGGGCAGGTTGTTGGCAAAGGGGCTTGTTGGTTGCAGGCAGGAGTTTCACCCACGTGGTGAAGGAACAGAACCCACCAATAAACGTTAGTTGGCTCTTAAGATGACTAATGCCTCAGTTGTAGTTGCGTTGTTCATGTGTAGTCCAAAACGTTGATAGGCTTGCAAATGAATAGTCTCTACATGTTGCCAGCCGTTCGCAGATGCAATATTTGCTAAATGTTCCGGTGTGTTGATATCGAACCGAGTTCCACTTAGTACGGTGTGATTTCCACCTACAATCAATCCGAACGGCGCATTAGGTTTTACCAATCGCCTAACAGCATTAAAGGCGTCCGCCATGTTTGAAAAATACCGATAGAGCAAGCGTGGGACGGCTTGCCGTCTAAACCCGTCGCTCTCGCCAAGCGCATTCTGTAGTCGAATACAAAGCGAAGCTTCTTGATCTGGCAGCATTGCATCATTTGCTTCAAGAGTTAACAAAAGGCTATTCTTTTTCTGACCACGAATTTCACGACTGCCAATAAGTTCAGCCTCTAAGGACAGAATTTCTGATGGAGGAAGCAGTCCGAGCCATACAAGGCTCAATCGCTGAGTATCAATGTATGGCAATGCCGTCGCATAAGGTGGACTGGTTAGTGCAAGATCGAATGATTGAGGATTGATATCTGGATGAGTTCCTGCTTTCTTACAATCCACATGAATCGCTCTTGAATCAGAATGTATTACACCTAGCACCTGCTGTGCATCCGCGAGTCGTGCGCAGTAAATCTGCACTGTTTCTTTGTATGCATCAAGAAACGAAGTGTTCGGGAATGGTGACGTACGGCGCCGAATACGCAGGTCACGTGGCTCTTGTAACGAATAGTCGCGTAACAAGTTAGATGCAAGCGCCAACAGTACAGGTGTACACTGCCCACTTATAGCTTCAATTGCCAATTTTAATCTCTCGATTTCAGAGAGGTATTCAGCAGGGAACCATGAATGTAGGTATTCGCCACGTTCATCATTTATCTTTGGCATTACCAGCGAATGTCTAGCAACTTCAAGACTTTGGTGGGCATCGGCAAGTAGGCTTTCTGCTGGTATGCCGAGTGATCTTAGCTTTGCGTTTGCCAAATATATAGCCAGCGGATTGATGTCAGTACCTATGGAATTTATTCCCAAATGAGCGCACTCCACCAACGACGTCCCGCTTCCGCAAAAAGGATCCAGCGCTAGCTGTCCAGGTTGCGCATCAAATATATTAAGCATGGCTTTCGCCACTTGAGGATTAAATTTACCCTTATACTCATGCAGACCGTGTGCTGAATACCTCGTGGACTGGCGTTTCACGCCATTGCCACTCACCCGTTCCAGAAGGCTCTGTTGGGTTTGAATTAGCGGAGTGTCCGCACTTGAGGCTGTGGCAAAGTAAACAAGTCTTTTCACGAAATCTGGGCGAAGAGGATTTTCAACATGTATCGAATTGTCGCCAACTTGAATGGAGGCAGGGCGGAGCAAGCTTTGAATTTCGCGTAAAGCTATATCTTTTTCATAGGGAAAATATTTGTAACGGTGCCACGAAAGTTGCATTTTGTTCATCATAATTTCTGAAACACAAGAACGGTCTCGGTCTTGATATTCGCGTGTGATAGATTAAAGGATTTACGTGTAGCACTAATTACACGCTCAAAACGTGAAATGGGTTCCAGCCCAACACCCGTTGCTACTTGGTGGATGATGTCGCCGTTGTTGATGATTTGTCCGTGTATCTTTGAACGCCCAACCACGAAGCATACAAAACCGTTTTTAACTAATACGCCCTCAATTAACTCAAACGTACCCTTCATCTGATCAACAAACGTCTCAGCAGTATGATTATTTTTCTTAAAGAAGTGTGCTCGCGCACCAATTTCTTTTTCTTTAACCGCAATTGGATCGAAGCCAAGCCACCACATACGGTACTTGTGATACAGCCAATACTCGTAAGCATTAGGATAGGGTGGAGAAGTCACCACTAGGCCAATATTCATGGCTATTTCAGAAGGTCGCAACTCTAGAGTGTTAGCCTCAAGTACATGCGCTGAAGGTAATGCCCATGTTCGCTCCAATAACGATCGTTGCAGCTTGGATGAAGCCTTATCAAACGCATCAAAAACATCATTGCGCACGATGTTTTTTTCGACGGCTGCATATCTAGTATCGCTGTCTTGGTTTGAAACGCGAATCAAGATGCTCGATAGTGCAAGTCTGAGTTGATCGAGCCATACGGCATATGCAGGATCTGCAATTATCTGTGCGAGCGCTCCAACAGCAAGCTGTATATCTGGCTTAAACCAGTGGTCAACGTTAGGAATGCTCGAGGTAGGTAGTGTGTGAATATTTCGAGCTCTTGATGTAATCTCTTGCACCACCTCCTCAAAGCCTTTTGGCAAGGGAGATGTCTTGACCCGGGCAATGAGGCAAGCAATCGGATTAAGATCAATGCCAACACTACTCAACCCAGCCCGCTGGGCCTCCATAAGAGTTGTTCCTGATCCGCAGAAAGGGTCTAGCACTGCTGTGCCATCTGGTATTGGAAGTGACTCTATTAAAGCACGAGGGATATCACCAATAAACTTTGCGGGATAGGGATGAATTGATTCAATAGCTAAAGATTTTGATCGCTGCGCAAAGCTCCAATCAATTTGCGCCAGCCGCTCCACTATTGAATCTGAATGTGATTCACATGCGCCGAGGGATACGGACGCAGATTGTTCACGCGCTATTTGAAAAGTTAAGTCATTCATTTTTTGAGCTGCATAGCAAGCAGCTCAGGTTGAGCTGCCAGTTGTTTGGTTTCTGCGAGAAAATTTAGCATTGCTTGGGATTTTACATTTATTGTTCCATTTTTTTGGAATTCTTTGATTATCGTAGTTTGAACAACATGTGAACAGCACCAATTGGCACACACCTGATCAACAAGCCTTGAAAATCACGGGCAGAAAACGGTCGTCTAAGACCATCAAATCGCCTGCGCAATGATGAACATCATACCGCATTTCGCTTGCGACTTTACTGGGTGCCACCCACACATTCATGTGGGTGGGCAAGCGCGTTCAGCGCGTAGCCCATGAGACACACCTGCCCCAGCAGGTTGGCTTATGGCGGTGGGAGCCAAACTCGTATGAAGGAGCGAACGCGACTGAAAGTGTGCCCTAGCACACGGTAGAGTTTGGGAGGTGCAACCTCGGCGCTAAGCGAAGCGCGGCTACCCTCTGGGTGTGTTGGTCGTCCAGACCAATGGTGCGGCAGCGCCACAAGTTGGGAATGTCGCAGACAGCTCGCAACGCAGCACTCGCAGAGGGTAGCCGCGCTTTGCGTGGCGCCCCCGAGGACAGTTTCATCGTCCGCTGGAGGAGCGTAGCGACGAAAGGCAAACAGAAATTGGCATATTGGGCGTCCAGCCCAATAAATACGGCGCAGTTGGCGACAGCCAACCTCCAGAATGGAGGCCGTATGGTGACTGTTTGTGTGCGCAGACCACAGGCCTTTCTGTGGTCGAAGTGCCATTTCATTCTGATTATCGTTCTGATACCCACGATCTCGAATGGGGATCAGAACAATAATCAGAGATACATTTAGGCACGAGATAGTTGCTCCTCGGCCTGAAGCAAGGCTTCATCAACCATCTGACGGATTCTGGCGGCAGATACGCCGCTCAAAGCCAGCTCTTCCGCAGTAGAAGATAATCGATCAGCCAATAATTGCCTATTGCGCATGATATCCCGACTGAGCGAGCTTAAATTTTTCTCATTGTCATAATTATGGAACATGAGAACTTGAATACATTTATCACCCGCCCACCCTTCTGAATGAGCCGCTTGCGCAATCTTCGTTAATAGCCTCGCCCCGATAGGTTTATTTGCACTCGCATATTGCCTGAGCATGTCATTACCAACATAAATCTTGTGATTTTCCAAATATTTAGAAAGACCAACATAGGTTAAACCACTTTTAGCCTTGATTTCATGGATCACATCCGCCGTTCTCCTCGCCGCATCCGCGCGCTCTTCATCACTTTTGTATTTGATTGGCCGCCCCATTTTGTTACCTTTTATCAGTTAAATTCATACATAGTTTACAACAACGTGTTGTGTTTAAACAATATTGATATAGTCAGTAAAAGTTACCTAAAACGTGAGGCCGCAAACTATTTATGTCAAAAATCGAATCGCCTTCGACATTCAATGACCGAGCTAAATTTCGCTTGCGACTTGCCGCACGATTTTTACGTCAAGCCGGAAATAAATTTGATGGCGATAATTTTTATGAGCTGGTTATGGCGGCTATCGAAAAGCTGGATCAGGAAACGCAAATAAAACTACATGAGCGGGTGGACTGGATTGAGAAATATGAAATTGAAGAACAAAAACTATTTGGCAAGCAGTCGCGCTCCCGCGCTTCAAAAACCAAAAACAAGTTTAGCAGAGGGCGTGCTTTGCACGCTGGCGTCTCCGACGCCCAAAGGCAATCAGGCAAAACCACGTAATGAATGACGATAAGGATCAATGATATGAATCAGACCACACGGCAATTAATTGATACTCACACGCAACTTGCCGCCGCAAGAAATATCCTGGCGGCAACAGGGAAATCACCTCGTCAGCTGGGTGATGAATCTCGGCGCAAGGTAATTGAGTGGATATATCGCTGGGGTTACACATCGCCGACATTGATCCAGACTTTGCTTAAACGTACTGCTGGCGGATATGGGCAGAAACTGGTTCGACAGGGGTGGCTTAAAAGCACCAAAACCGAGTCGGGAGTGCCGGTGGCATATTTGACGCTGACGGAGCAAGGGTTGCAAGAGGCAGAACGTCATGCAAGAAAATTACATCGCTATTCTGAGCTTGATCCTTACAAGGTGAATCAGCAGCAAATCCGACATTATTTGATGGCACAGCGTGCAACACTGGACGGGATAAATCAGCGTGTTATAGCCCAATTTGCGACAGAACGTATGTTTGCTCAAGCGGGAGACAAGTCTGGTCAAAAAAGACCCGACGTCATTTGGCTAACCAAAACCGATTTAAGAATTGGCATTGAAATCGAACTCTCATCTAAATGGGGGCGCGATCTGGACGAATTTATCATGGGCATTGTTAGAGCTCTGGAATCAGCGGGAAACAAGCCCGTGAAATACAGTCGCTTCGCAGTCATTTCGGATAGCAAGGCGATCCTTGAAAATTACCGTATCGCCGTGCAACCAGGAGCGGCACTCCCAATCTGGAAGAAGAATCAACGTCAGCATTGGGTCATTGAAAAGACAGTCTCCGTTCCAGACTGGCTCATTAAAAAAATCGATTTTCAACTGATTGGGGAGTAATTATGCGTACCATCGTCATTGCAATCACTATGCTGTTTCTTTTTACAGGTTGTGAATCAGCTCACGATCAACTGGTTAAAAAGCTGGAAGCCCAGATCAAAAATACAATTTCAACAGACTGGAAAGAGAGTGGCATACCCCTTGGCAGTTTGCTGGCTGCACGCGTCTATTGTCAGCATGAGCAAGGCTTGAGCGGTTGCGCCGAAGTTGCCAGCCGGCTTAGAGATATTTCCATCTCCTATGCGAGCTGCAAAACCGATCAGCGTTCAACACTTTGCAGAGCGATGTTGAAAATACTTAATGAAGACATGATTTTGAGCATCTTGCCGAAACCTGCTGCATTAACCCTGCCGGAATATCCCTGGTACTGGTCTTTGCCAACTGATGCGCTGGAATCTCAGGCAAGTAAATTTAACTATCGTTCTGAGGTGGCTGGCTGGTGGTGGCAGGCGCGGCACAAATATGTCCTGTCCTGCATTGCGCTGCTCATCATTTCCATTACCGCATGGAAATGGCGCTGTAATAAAAAGAGGAAGATCGAAGAATTTGTGAGACAAAGTGCAGCGCATATTGAACAGCAAAGAGTTAAATTGCTACGAGAAGAGCAGGAAAAGCTGAAAAAGCTCGAAAACGAGAGTTTAGCCGAAATTTTTCTTGACGCAACAATTCACGATGCCGCAGTGGACAATACAGCAATGCACAATATGACAATTGAAGAACAAAATCGAATTGATGCGGAGGAAATCCTAGCAAAAAATATCAAGATGGAAGCAGATGCTAAGCTAACTATTGAAAAGGAAGAAACTGCTAAGTTGCTTTCTTCCATATTCGCACTAACCGAAAATATTCAGCGTCAAAATCGTGCTGCTGACAATGAATCAGCATTAACTGGCCAAAAAACTGAAGGTAGCGAATATGACTGAAACACTGAATATCAAGGAAGCAGCGGCACTTTTAAAAATCCACCCCGTGACACTTCAGATCAAGGCGAAGTCGGGTGAGGTGCCCGGCTGCAAAATTGGTCGATCCTGGGTATTCGTGCAAGTTGACTTGCTGGGATACATAAGATCAAAATATGTCACGCGAATGGTGCAAGGTGACATAAAGGAGAATCAACCATGTCACTCTACCAACGTAAAGACTCGTCCGTCTACTGGATCAAAATCACGATCAACGGACGAACAATACAGGAAAGCACTGGCATTGCCGACCCGTTAAAAGCTCAGGAGTACCATGATCGCCGCAAGGTGGAGCTGTGGGAGCAAAACAGGTTGGGAGTTAAGCCTAGGCATTCCTGGCAAGAGGCGGTTGTCCGCTGGTTAAAAGAGACTTCTGATAAAACGAGCCATCGGGACGATGTATCCAAGCTTAGATGGTTGGATCCTATCCTAGGTTCTTTGATGCTGGATCAGATCACCCCGCAGGTGATTGCCGACATCAAGGACGCACGTATCAAGGAAGCCTCAAAATCAACGGCAAATCGCTATTTGGCACTGATTCGTTCCATCCTCATTCGGTCAAGAGATGAATGGGAATGGTGCGACAAAGTACCCAAGGTGAAATTATTTAAAGAACCAACTGGGCGGGTGCGTTTTATTACGCCTGCACAGGTGAAAGTATTATTGGGTGAGCTTCCCCTGCATCAGCGCGATATTGTCTTGTTCGCATTACAGACAGGACTACGCCAGAGCAATGTAATGTCGCTGGAATGGACAAACATTAATCTGGCAACATCGCACATGTGGGTTCGGGCTGAAGAGTCAAAGAACGGTGATTTTATTTCCGTACCGCTGAGTCTTCAGGCTATGGAGGTGCTGCATAGGCAAATCAACAAGCATCCCGTTCGTGTATTCACATACAGAGGGAAGCCGGTTGCCACTGCAAATACACGAGCTTGGAGAGCAGCTTTAAAGCGTGCTGGAATTGAAAATTTCCGCTGGCACGATTTAAGGCACACTTGGGCGAGTTGGCATCGGATGAATGGCACACCCACGCATGAGCTGAAACAGTTGGGTGGTTGGAAGAGCAGTGCGATGGTGGAGCGATATGCCCATCTTGCTTCAGACCACCTGAGTGCGGCAGCAGCAAGGCTTGATTCCGTGAGGCTCTAAAATGGTTACGTTTTAGCTACGGTCGCCAGAAAGTAAAAAGCCACTTCCTTTCAGAAGTGGCTTGAATACTGGCTCCCCGATCTTGCCATACTGGGCACCACTTTTCTTGAAGTTGCACTGCCTGCACGGTTTATGAAAAAAGCAGCGTAGACGCCTCTTTTGTCCCTGTTTTTGGCTTGCCATTGCCGATATTGTGCGGCACATGGCCAAAGACCGCACCAAGCAACTTTCCGAAATAAATTTCTACTGCAAGCCGTGCTATCAATCATTCCAGACTGAACCTGGACGCGTTGAGGATGCTCCGGAGCAGGAATATCATCCGTTCGCCTATTTTGCAGACTGCCCTCGATGTGGAACCGAATGCGAGCAGGTCGCATGGGAACGTAATCTGCTGAAAGCCCATTCAAAGGCAACAGGCCCGAGAACTGATGAAGGAAAGGCCGCAACGGCCGCCAATCTGGAAGGTCATCCAACACCTGAAGAATCACTCCGCACGCGTTTTAATGCGATGAAGCATGGGCTTAACGCGCGAACTGCAACGTATTTCCCAGCCAAACCGGACGGATATCTATTTTGTGTGCAATGTGATGTTGATCGGGGGCATTGTTCTCGCCAGTCCGCATGTGTGAAGAAGACAGAGTTGTTCATGCTGCACCATGCCGCCTTCGAGCAACGCAACCCGAAGCATCTGATGGGAATCTATGCCGATTTGCAGGCATCCATATTCGCGGTGATACAGCAGATACTGCAGACCATCGTATCCGACGGCGTGAAGATAGAAGCGCCTCAGTACTACGTGGACAAGGAAACAAACAAGCTGATCATCGCCGAATACATCGATGAAAAAGGCGAACGTCGAATCATCAAGGATATCGAAGCACATCCGCTGTTCAGACCGCTGGGCGAAATACTGAGCCGTGCCAATTTATCGCTGTCCGATATGGGCATGACGCAAAAGGCGATTGAAGCGGAAGAAAGTGAACTGGGACGGTTATCGCAGGATCAGGAAAAACAGGAAAGCATTGATGATTACCGAAACCGGACACTGTCATTGCTGGCCGGAATGGCAGAGAAGGTACAGCGCGCCAACCAGCTGACCAACAGCGATCCGAAGCTGATAGAGTACCAGCAGGAAGGCGGCGATAAGTGAGCCGTGTTAACGCCAGCGATCGCATCCGCCTGACGATACGTGCAGAGGGTGAAATTCTGCGCTACAAGAATGATCATGCGCTGTGGCACAAGCATGTGCATGGTATTGAACTGGATCCAGTACAGATCCTGAAGTGCATCGAGATGGATGAGCACCCGAATACCATCGATGTTTCCTGCCGGCGTACCGGTAAGACAGCGGTCAAGGAAATGCATGCGCTAAAGCATAACGCTACAACCCCGGCACAGGAGCTGGGCATCGTGGCACCCCGCCTGCAGCAGTCACAAAACAATCTGAATTATCACCTGGATGCGATCCGCCGTTCTCCGATGTTGAAGTCATACATCGAGTACAAGAGCGGTCGTGAGCAGCTGTCCGATACCAAATATCAGTTTGCAAACCTATCTAAGGCCAGCGCCTACGGAATCATGAGCCAGATCGATGGCGATGCGATCAGCTACGCATCGATCGAAGAGGTTGACGATATGCCGTCCGACCGCCTGATGTCTCGTTTTCTTCCGATGCTGGGTTCTGCGCGCCGGATGGGCGCTGCAAAAGATGTGTCGTTCAAGCCGCAGATCCGCGTGACGGGTGTGTTCAAGGGTGCCGACGTGATCCAGCAGCTGCTCGACTCAAAGCAATATCACCTGCTGCCGATCCTGAACGTGTACCTCGGCATGGAAATGGGCATTCTCAACGAGGCATTCATGCTGGAAATGCGCGCCCAGCTGCCAGACGGGGAGTTCATCCGGCAATTCCTGTGCAAGAACGTCAGCGCGCAGAACCACATATGGGAAAAATACATCCGAAAAGCGATGTCGATCGGGCTGCAGGCGAAGCTGGAGATCGCCGAGCCGATGCCCGGCATGCGCTACAAGAAACGCGGCCTGATCTCGTTCGGATATGACCATTCCGGGCACGGAGAATCGCTGCAGGCTTCAAAGTCTGCGCTGGTGGTCTGCGAGCAGATCGGCAACTACATCACCTTCCCTTTCGTGAAGACCTGGCCAGCGGGAACCGATGACGGCGTAGTTCAGCGCGACTTGCGCGGATTCTGGGAATATTTCCGGCCGGATTATGCGATGGGCGACGCGTATGGCGTCGGCATGCTGACTAGCCTGAATGATGAGCTATACAACCATGGCCTGACCGAGATTGATCGTCGCACCATCGGCGACGGCGACAGCACGGCGACCACCTGGACACAGTGGCCGTTCGCCCCGATCCGCTTCGAGGGAATGACGAAGCACAGCATGGCCACCGCGCTGCGTGCTGCTTTCCACAACGGGCAGGCGGCGATCCCGTACTTCGACGACAGCCGCGATATTGCCGAGGCTAAAGCAGATTCCAATGTCGTCTGGCTACCGCCCAGCACAGACTCATCGACGCTCACCGGCCCGCCGGATTGGGTGCTGTTCGTGCGCCAGCTCGGCAACATCAAGACACTCCCAACCAAGGCCAGTTATTCCAGCTACAAGATGGTGAATGCCAAGATCGGCGACGACTTGTTCGATGCGGCCTGCGCGGGGGTATGGGCGCTACTGACTCGCGGTGCAGCGGATGTGCCGACGGTGATCAGCGGTCGCGTGCAGACGCGCGATCAGCTGCTGGGGAACCACGTTGCCGGCGCCGGCAACGTGATCGCAGCATGAACTACGGACAGGATCGAGGGCGTGCATTGGTAAAACATGATCCGATCCCGCGTCCATTGCGGGCGCTGAGCACAGAGGAACAGGCGAAAGTTGCAGAGAACCGTGCTGCGGTGCATAAGTACATGCCGGAGATGTTGCCGTTCATCAAGGAATTGCACGAAGCCGGACTGATCGACGGATGGCGCAGTGTCGTCAAAGTGGAATTAATCAAGGAAGGAGTTAATCATGGGGATGCTTGATGGGTTGATAGGACGCGCGAAGATCGCCGCTGCGAAATGGGGTGGTGGAACGCCAGCACAGTTGTTGCCGAACGAGAACGCCACGAAAAACGCGCCAACCAGCGAGATCGGACGGCGACCGAATCCGGAAGACCAGCTCAAGTATGCCTACCGGCTGATGTGGGTAGATCCTGATCTGCGCCAGGCGATATTGGACATCCGCGATATGGACAGGCTGGATGGACGCGTAAAGCGGATTCACAGCCGCATTGCCCGCGATACGGTAAAAGGCGGACTGATCATGCAACAGGGGCAGGCAAACGAGATTCTGTCGCGCGAATGGGATGTGTTTCAGCGCAACCTGCAGCTCAACCGAATCGAGAAGCTCAAATCGGATGCGCGCGGGCTGGTGATGGAAGGTAATCTTCCTTACCAGTGGGTACTTGATCGCAATTACAACGTGGTTCAGGGCATCCGAATGCCGTCCGAGACGATCCTGCCGAACATCGGAGCAGACGGGCTATTCAAGGATGTGCAGAAAGCCTATATCCAGTTTGACATCATGACCGGCACCGAGATGGCTGCTTTTCCGCTGTGGCAGTTGCATCATGCGCGTTTCGATCCGGACAACTTCGACGACATGGGCAGTCTGGGGCGTCCGTTTCTGGATGCAACGCGCACCACTTGGCGCAAACTGAATATGTCTGAGGAGGATCTGGTTATCCGCCGCCGGATGCGCGCGCCGCTGCGCATGGCACATGTGCTGAAAGGGGCTAGCGCCCCGGATTTAGCCACCTATCGTGAACAGGTGGAAAAAGATCAGGCGGACGGCATGACCACCGATTACTACATGAACAAGGAAGGCGGCGTGACCGCGATCCAGGGCGACAGCAATCTGGATCAGATGGCCGACATCGTTCATCTGCTGGATACGTTTTTCTCTGGTTCTCCGATGCCCAAAGGCCTTGCAGGTTATACCGACGGTCTTGCGCGCGATATTCTGGAAGACCTGAAGCGCGACTATTACGACGAAGTGGACGTGTTGCAGGACACGTTGTCATTCGCGTATGAAGCCGGGTTTCGCCTGCATCTGCTGCTCAAGGGGATCAATCCAGACGACGAGGATTTCCGCGTGACCTTTGCCGAGCGCCGCACTGAAACACCGAGTCAGACCACTGACCGGGCATTGAAACTGGTCGCGCTTGGATTGCCGAAGGGCTTGGTGTGGGAAGAATTGGGATATGACCCGGCTTATGTTGAGCGCCGGCGCGAGTGGGAGGCGAAGAACTACGACCCTTACCCTGACCCCGATGCGCCCATTATGCCGCCAGCCAACCCTAACGCTACACCCGTGTCACGCAATCGCGGCGTAAGCGTATCAGTGACGCCAGGGAACGGGCGCAAGGGTGAGTCTGGCACCAGTATCAGCAACAGGGGTTAAACATGGTCGCGCCAATAAGGATTTGCAAAAAAACGCTGACGGGAAGAATCAGAGGGCGTAGAACCTGGCTCAACAAAATCTTGATGCAAGTGGAGATTCGGTATGACGAGATTAATCCATGGCCTACACAAGATGGTACGGATTCACCAGTGCTTGGCACCTATTACAAGTGGCGAGATGCCAAAGTGGATGACATGATGGCCCAGATTTACAGCAGTCCTGAAAAAATATGAGCGACCGAACCGCACAGCAGGCCGCCATCAAGCGCGCCACACTCGCAGCTCAGCGAGAGGTGACGAAGCTGGATGCGGCTGCAATGGATGATCTGACGCGTATTTACAAACAGGCAGCGGAGCAGATCGCGCAGCGCATTAAGGCCTATTCCGGCGCAGATGGCAATATCGCCTTGCAGGAATTACAGAGTGTGCTGGCGCAGGTGAATGGCCAGATCAAGGCGCTGTCAGAGGGACGGAATACCCTGCTTGACCGGAATCTGTCGGCCGCGGCAGATTTAGGAACCCAGCCTCTGGCATCGACGCTCTCTGCATCCGCTGCTATGCAGATAAACCATGAAGCACTGAGCTTTGTGCGCACGTTTGTGGCATCGGATGGATTGCAGTTGTCCGATCGAATCTGGCGGCTGGACCGGCAGGCCCGCGACTTGATAAGTAATGCAATTGAGCAGGCGGTGATTCAGGGTCAGGGTGCAACGCAGGCAGCGCGGGAATTTTTGTCGCGCGGCCAGGCTGTTCCGGTTGATATACAAGACAAGATCAGCGCGGCCGGTGCCGGAAAAATCGCCAGAGAAACAAGGGACGCCTTGCTGACCGGGAACGGTAGCCCGATGGATAACGCGATGCGGGTGATGCGCACCGAGATCAACCGGGCGCATGGCATGGCCTATGCCAAGGGTTTCCTGGCGCATCCTTTTGCGGCGGGCGTGCGCTTCCTGCTCTCGCCCGGACACCCAAAGCCGGATATCTGCGACCTGTTGTCCACGCAAAACCTGCACGGTCTCGGCCAGGGGGTTTATCCGACGGTTGAAACTTCAGGCTGGCCAGCGCATCCGAATACCCTGTCATTTCTGATTGGGGTATTCCAGGATGAAGTGACGGAGGAAGACCGGGCGGGCAAGGAAACTCCGCTGCAAGCGCTGAACAGGCTCACACCTGCGCAACGCATCGGTGTACTGGGTGTGAACAAGCATCAGCTCTTCAAGGACGGAATGCTGACGCAGGGAATGATCAAAGCGCCGTGGGCTGATGTGCAGAAGCGAGTCGGAATCAAAAAGCCTACTAAAAAAACAGTCGTCAGGCCTGCAGCCACGGGGTTAGATGACTATATTGAGGCAGGACGAAAAGTCACTACCGATCTGCTTGACCGCTTTGATTCGGCTGATATCCGACACAATGGTGCGATGCTGCTGGAGAAGTTGCACGAAAAACTACGATCATTCCGGCCGATGATGGCTGAGGCTAAAATTCAAAACGGTGGCAAGGGTGCTGAACTGGTCAAGGCTGCATCACAGATGTTCCCTGATGACTGGACCAAGGCTGCAGACCGGCGCGGGCCTTTGTATGCAAAACTCTCCGCTGCACGTGGCGAATATATGGATTTGTCACACTATCCACCGGGGCGCAATTTCAGGCAATACGGATTTTCAGGGGTGACAAAGGGTGGAGAAGGATTCATCCGAACAGACAGATTTTCAACTGCTGTGCATGAGTACGCGCACCGCTTGCAGCATGCCATTCCGGAGCTGGATGATGTTTTTCAGACCTTACATGAACGCAGAACTGCGCAAGATCCTCTGGAACGTTTACGTGACTTGTATCCACGAATCCCATATCGTATTGACGAGGTGGTGCGGAAGGATCAATATCGTGACTATTATCAAGGGAAGATTTATTCAAAAGCACGCTACCTTGGAAAACAGGGTGCACTTGAGGTAATGACGATGGCATTTGAGGATGTGCTTGGCGGTAACGCAAAGAACCTTGAATCGCTGATCGAATATGACCGAGAGATGTTTGATCTGGTGACCGGACTGCTATTCAACTATGTTCCATAAATACACATTGCAACCTGCCGTATGGCATCAGAAACCGCTCGTGTTCGAGTGGGATGCGGCAACGGGCGAGGTACGCGGGGCTGATGCAGATAAGTTGCTCAGTATCGTTGCATCTGCCGTCAATGAAGGAAGTATGACCGGACACCCCTACCCGACCAGTTACAACATCCTTGACCCGTTAAAAACTCCATCCGAAATGGCTGTATTACTCGGTCAATACTGGTTGTTACCGGACGATCTGGTCGCTATCTATCCTGAACCAGGCCAAGATAACGAAGGCTCTTTCATCACTGATGAAAATGGTATAGAACACGACATTTCCAATATGGCGCTGAACTAGCATTTTCAGTTACTCACCATTCCGTACACCAAATAGCAAATCCACTACCAACGACTTCGGAGTCCACGATGACCATGCTTATAAAACTTGCTGTGCTGGTTGCATTCACTCTCTGCTCTTCTTTCTCTGTTGCAGAAGAAAACAAGCAAGGTATTTCTATTAGCAATACAACAAACAGTGGAAACAACCCTGCCAATACCAACCATAGCACCGCCGCCCCTCCCTATTCGAGCGGACCTACTCTTCCGCCCATTGGTCAAAACTGCCACACCCAAAAGATTTGTACCTCGGTAAGTTGTACCGTCTACGATAATCAAGGAAAGTGCACAAAACAAGAATGTTCCGCGTGGGAAGAACGGTTTGTCTGTAAACAGTGGAGTTGGCAGTATGTGCCAGAAGCGTCGTTAGGTGCTAAGGCAAAAGATATGCAAAAGTTGCATGTTATTGTTGATGATATCCCAGCTACTTCATTTTGGAGTGAATGGGCTCCTATTGCGATAGCAATCATTGCACTTCTCGTATCCATATCCTCCGTATGGATAATGCGTAGTGCTTACGTACGTTCAATTAGACCATTCGTATGGGCAATGAATATTTTTTCACAAACTAATACAAATGATGTTGTGAGAGACTCAAGTACAGTAATGATTCTGGTGAGTAATTCTCCCGCCCATATAAAATCCGAGAAACATGAAGTTTATCTAGTCAAGAATGGAGAAACTGAGAAATTGCATTCTTCCGAAGAAAAGGACAGCATTCGCTACCCTAGTGAACGGTCACAATATACATACTGTATCTCTGATTTTGCCAATATCCGAACAAGACTTACAAAAAATGCAGAATTAATTCGTACGATTCGCATTGAATATAAAAGTCTGTTTGGCGGAAAAACTTATTTTTATGAAAGTAAATCTCATTTTGATGCTTCTGAGGATGTGTGGCGAATCCTGTCAGAAAAGGCTTCTTAGTAAGCGCGCCAACCCTGCGGGTCAACCGGACGCTGCGCGATATAGCCGCGCAGCGCCGGTGACCTCCACGTTAGGTTTACCCTTATCATAGGTGCGCTCCGAAAAGTAACCTGATGCGAAAAGTCCGGCAAAAAATGTAAATACAGGAAACAACCAATGGAACAAAATATCGTTATTGGACTCATCACGTTTTTGCTTGGCTTGTTCCTTGGGAATCGCCTCAGTTTGGGGCGCGATCTCAGAAAAGAATTCAATGACATTTCCCAACCGTTTAGAGCTGCACTCTTGAGGCTGAGAGAACATCCAAATCCCGACATCTGTATATTTAGCGAGATCGAAGCAGACCTGTTTGAAAGTATCTTGCCGATCTGGAAGCGTAGATGCTTCAGAAAAGCTTTGGATGCATATCGAAACGCAAATAAAAGAAACATAGTACAAGACCAGACGTATGGCACTTTGTCGTTTTCGGACACTGATGAAATCATCAAGCATATTGATGCTGTCCTCAATTACACAGTCAGAAAATGAACCAACACAGCTGCTTTATTTCTGCTATGTCCGAGTCCAGATAACAGTGGACAAACTACTGTTCAAGCAGATCGAGAACGCATCCTGATTAAAGAACCCGCCTCGGCGGGTTTTTTATTGTCCACAGTTTCTGTGGATAACTCTGTCGGTAAAAATCAATTTTCTTATCCTAATCAATGCAGGTAGCTACTGTTTTCAAAATTTAAGCAATCTGCACCCGCAAGGGGTACGCCGTGGCTGTAAAGCCGCTAAAGCGTCAACAGCCAAGCTGCCATTCTTGTCCCTGTTTTTGGCTTGACCAATCAAAGAAACTCGCTCTCAACCTGAAAAGGCCAAGCCTCCGCAGTGGGTTCACAGCTCGCTCGCTCCGATTCCGCTACGGAGGCTTCCTGATTTTACGAGGAGCGAATTTTGTCAAGACCGCGCAGATTATTGCTTGAAGCCGCCAATACCCCGGATGGGGCGCGTCGCTTTGTTACCAAGTTGCCGAAGACTTTATCCCTGGACGGGGAGAGTCCGCAGACTTGGGTGACAGTCACAAAGATGGGGCATTTCTATGGTAATCCCCCCATTTTTAGTTGGGGTCAAAAGTAGAGCTGGTTAAAAAATCTAACTTCTGTTTCGGCGTGATGCCGCCGAGTGCCATGTTGGGGCGTTCGTGATTGTAAGTCCACATCCATTTCGT
>Ga0209231_1000570_pt1 | contig 19436 bp, 21 predicted proteins | sample Deesub45470m_DNA_FD_188086 | JGI IMG/M metagenome (GOLD analysis project Ga0209231, IMG submission 188086) | Deep subsurface microbial communities from North Pacific Ocean - 450_OLKR46/470m Metagenome (SPAdes) (version 2) | ecosystem: Environmental > Terrestrial > Deep subsurface > Unclassified ... | reverse complement strand
CAATTAAACGAAGAAGGCTTACAAAGCCCTATCGTGAAAAACATTCACGAAACTGCGCTTAAAGCGATTATGGAGCGTACAGGCGCACAAAATGGTGACATCGTTTTCTTCGGCGCAGACACAACCAAAGTCGTTAACGAAGCACTTGGCGCATTGCGTCAAAAAGTTGGTCATGACAAAGGGCATGTTGATGGCCGCAAATGGGCGCCATTATGGGTGGTTGATTTCCCAATGTTTGAACACGATGAAGAAAGCAACCGCTGGAATGCATTGCATCATCCATTCACCTCACCAAAAGACGGTCACGAAGCGTTGTTAGAAACTGACCCAGGCGCTTGTTTATCAAAAGCCTACGATATGGTGTTAAATGGTTGGGAAGTAGGCGGCGGTTCTGTGCGTATCCACAAACAAGACGTGCAAGCTAAAGTGTTTAAAGCACTGAATATTTCAGATGAAGAAGCACAAGAGAAATTCGGCTTCTTACTTGAAGCACTACAATACGGCGCACCACCACATGGCGGTTTGGCATTCGGTTTAGACCGGTTGGTGACATTGATGGCAGGTGCAGAGTCAATCCGTGATGTGATTGCCTTCCCAAAAACACAAAAAGCACAGTGTTTAATGACGCATGCGCCGAGTGCGGTGGATGAGAAACAGTTGAGAGAGCTTCACATACGCGTCCGCACCCAAAACACGGTTGGCTAAAATGCACTCACTTCACGATAACGTCGTTACATCCGCTTGCCGTACTTATCGTACTGTCTACGCGAATGTGCCTAGTTCTCGACTCGTGAGCTGCATTTTTCATTGAATGGCTAATAAAAGACATCAATTCAAATCAGACTGGCCAATTCCAGAAGGTTTTATGCTGGAGCTTGGGCGTATGACGACTGTTTGGGCTGGCTTGGAAAATGGGTTGCTTCTCTATATTAGCCGTTTGGCAGGATATGATGCACTGATAGACCCAAGGGCTGCAATATTGTTGGCACATACAAGCTTTCAACAAAGAATAGAGAAGTTAGAATCGCTTTGTGAGCTTTTATCAACTAATTTTCCACATTTGAATGACTATAAAAAGGCGATTAGAAAGCTTGAGTTAGCGCAAAAAGCAAGAAATAAGTATTCGCATAATCCTATCACTTATAACGAAAAAACAACCGAATTGAATGTGTCAAGATACAGTGCTCGTAAAGAACTTAAGGTTGTTACCGAAGTTGTTGAGTTAAAAGATATCAAAGAGGCTACAGCAAAAATACATGAGGCATCTTGTGCTCTTCATAGTCTGTTCACTCAAAAGGAATTAGAGCCATTGTGGGACAGAAAATAACGAACTACAAATCCCTAATCCGCACCGTCCCCAACTACCCTAAGCAGGGCATCATGTTCCGCGACATCACCACTTTGCTGCAAGACGCTCAGGGTTTTGCAATGGTAATTAATAGTCTAGCGGAGCAATATAAAAATCAAAAAATAGACAAAATCGCAGGTATTGAAGCACGCGGGTTTATTATTGGGGCGGCGTTGGCTTATAAGCTTGGTGTGGGATTTGTTCCGATTCGTAAGGCAGGTAAATTACCAGCGGACACCATTTCACAATCCTACGAATTGGAATACGGCACTGATCAATTAGAAATTCATACCGATGCGATTAATGCAGGCGAGCAGGTATTGTTAGTAGATGATTTAATCGCCACAGGCGGTACAGCGGAGGCGGCAATTGCGTTGATTCAACAGCTTGGCGGTGTCGTGATGGCTTGTGCCTTTGTGATTGATTTGCCTGATTTAGGTGGATCAATGCGTTTGGCAGCGAAAGGCTTGTCTGCTTTTTCACTTTGTCAGTTTGATGGTGAATAGCAAATACAGAGAGACCAGAAGTGCGGTCTGTTTATATCAAAGGATGTTTTAAAACAATTCAATCAATGAGCTTTGTGGAACAGCGATGTTGTTTGTCTAGGCTGATTCAATCCATCATCAATTACGTATATATTCGCTTCATTTAATAGACGATTTTAGTCGCATGTATTCGGGCTGATAGGTGAATGAATGGGGAGAGATGGATTCCTTGTTTTTCTCTTAGGTTTGAATGTTAGACAGCGATATACAATTGAATAGTTTAGCTAATTTATTGGGCGTATTCAGCTAGTGGTATGTATTAATCGGTAAGTGCTAAAGCATTTTGAATAAGTTCCGTTATACCTTCAATAGCTAAGGACAAATGAAATCTATCAATGTTAGTAGGGCAATATAATTTCTTATTGGTAATCTGTTCGTTCGTGGTCGCAATTTTGGCGTCATACACGGCGCTGGGTATGGCTGAGCGGATGCATGCAACGAAAAGTGCATGGTGGTGGCATGTTGGTGGCGCGGCTGCAATGGGGGTTGGTATTTGGTCCATGCACTTTATTGGCATGCTGGCATATCGGTTACCGATTGAAATGGGTTATGACTTAGAACTAACGCTCCTCTCGTTGGTTATTGCGATTGTTGTTTCATATTTTGCCTTATCCAAGGTGTCTGCTCAAATGATGACTAAACGCCATGTATTGGTTAGCGCTGTGCTGATGGGGCTTGGTATTTCCGCTATGCACTACACTGGGATGGAGGCGATGCAGATGTTCCCAGCTATTCAATACAAACCGAATATTGTCATATTATCCGTATTAATCGCGATGTTAGCGTCAGGTGCAGCCCTGTATATTATTTTATGGTTGCGTGAGCATTTAAAGCGCTCTTTGGTGAATCGCATGTTAGCTGCCACATTAATGGGTTTTGCTATTGTTGGCATGCATTACACGGGGATGGCAGCAGCAGCGTTTCCTACAGACAGTGTCTGTTTGGCCGCTAGGAGTGGTATTGGTGTTGAAGCCTTGGCAATACTCGTTGTTGCGGGTAGTTTCTTGATCTTGTTGGTGGTTAATATTACTTCCATATTTGACTCAAAAACGGCTTATCTAATCAAATCATTAGAAATCGCTAATAATCAACTAAAACAACAAACATTTTATGATCATTTAACACAGTTGCCTAATCGCGTGTTGTTAGAGGAGCGGGTTGAGCAAGCGTTAAAACAAGCTATTTACCATCGCTATTCAGTGGTGTTAATGGTGATTGACTTGGATGGATTTAAAACAATTAATGACTCTCTAGGGACTAGTGTAGGAGATGCTTTTTTAGTGGAAATGGCGAATAGAATCCGTCAAGCAGTAGACAAACAACATACCGTTTCAAGAACAGCTGGGAATGAATTTGTGGTAGTGTTGGAACAAGTGGAGCCTGGAGATGCGGGCGTTGTTGCTGAGGACATATTGACGGCGATAAGGCAGCCTTTGCTGGTCGATAGTACGGAGTTAATGATTACGGCGAGCATTGGTTTGGCCGTATTTCCAAATGATGGAGACGCTTATGAAGAGCTTTCATTTAATGCAGACGCGGCGATGCAGTACACCAAGAAATCAGGCAGAAATGGGTATCATTATTATGAAACCACAATGGATGTGAAGGCCGCCTATAAATTAGAGTTGATTACCCATTTACGCAACGCCATCAATCTGAACGAGTTATCTTTACATTACCAACCTAAATTTGATGTAAAAGCGGGCCTGATTACTGGAGCGGAAGCCTTATTAAGGTGGCATCATCCTAAGCATGGGCCTATTTCCCCCGCTGAGTTTATTCCGTTAGCGGAGCAATCAGGATTGATTATTGCTATCGGTGAGTGGGTCTTGAACCAAGCGTGCCGTCAAATATCTGAATGGAGAGCATTAGGTTATAGCGATATTAATGTAGCAGTGAATCTCTCTGCCGTGCAATTTACTCACGATAAAATTTACCAAACCATTGTCAAGGCGATTGAGGATTGGCACATTCCAGCGGCTAGTCTTACGCTTGAAATAACAGAATCAATTGCGATGCAGCATGTTGAGCAGAGTTTAGAGGTGCTGCAGAAGTTAGCTAATTTCGGCATTAAAATATCGATTGATGACTTTGGCACAGGCCATTCAAGCTTGCTTTACTTAAAGCGCTTCCCCGCTAGTGAGTTGAAAATAGATCGTGCCTTTGTGCAGTTATTAGGGCAACAAAGTGAGGATGATGTGCTGGTGTCAGCCATTATTTCATTAGGGCATCAGTTTGGTTTGAAGATTGTGGCTGAAGGGGTGGAAACAGAGTTGCAGAAAGACCTGTTAACTAATCTGCAATGTGACACTTTGCAAGGTTATTTGCTAGGTAGGCCTAAGCCTGCGATTGAGTTTATGCAAGATTACAAAGAATATATGCATTACGCATACCAAAAGAACTGCTGATGTAATGGTCGCCGCCGTGTATGACACACGCCTATGAACAGCAGTCATTTGAATTTCCCCAATGAAGTATTCACGGAATAAGGTCTTGTGACAATTTGAAAGCGGACTATGATTTAGACTATACTGGTGTGTTGTAAGTATTTGTTTTTCATTCTATAGAGTAGTGTATATGCCAATTACCGAAATTAATCATGTTAACTTCCGCACCGACCGTGAAACGATGCATTTATTATGCGATTTTTATTGTGATATTTTAGGGCTGACTGTTGGGAAGCGCGTCGCTAGTACGACTTATGGTTATTGGTTGTACATTGGCAACAATGATGTGGTGCACTTAGCCGAATACAAAACGTCTGAGCCACCACAGTTGCATGTGCATGGCACTTTTGATCATGTGTCGTTCACTTGTACCGATATGCCAGCAATGGAAGCCAATCTGCAAGCCAATCATATTGCCTATACAACAAGAACACTTGCTAGCGGTGTGCGTCAAATTAATTTAAAAGATCCTGCAGGTAATGGTGTGGAACTGAATTTTGAAGAGTTCGGTGATCCTAACTATGAGATGCGACCATCTGGCGACCCTACTAAAACTGCTTAAATAATGAGTAAGTGATATCAATGTTAATCGACTAATCCCTAATGTGATGCTGGTCACAGATTTTTATTGAGATAAAACTAAAATAGTTATTAGGTAGTCCTAATTGTATAAATAGCCGTTAAATAAATACAGATTAAAATAATAGTCGTAATTTGAGGGGTGAGTGATGAGAGTTAGTAATCAATTAAACGTTTTTTGGATATTAGCTGCGATGCTATTAACCATCAGTGTTTCAGCTTATGCGGAAGCTGATCCTAAGCTTTGGCCAGTGATGAAAGAAGCTTTTTTTGAAAAAAGGCCGATGCAAGAAGTTGATTTCATGAAGATAGAAGCGCCTAAGCGTGCCGAGAGTGGTGCACAAGTGCCAGTGTCTTATTCGATTGATACAGCGGCGGCAAAAGCGGCTGGCGTTAAAATCGTGAAGCTTTATTCTTTTGTTGATGCAAATCCAATTCCATTAACAGCGACTTATCATTTAACCGATGCATTGGGCGATTTTAATTTATCAACCCGTATTCGTTTTGAAACCGATGCTTATGTGCGCTTAGTGGGTGAAGATGCGAATGGTAAGCTTTATTTGGCGTCACGCCCGATTCGTGCTGCAGGTGGTTGTGGCGGTATTGTATCGAATGACGAAGAAGCTGTTAGAGCGGCGGCAGGTAAGATTAGAATGAAGGTCGATGCGCCTGAAAAGTTCGGAACAGCAACCTCTGCAAAAGTGAATATTAAGCATATTATGCGAACTGGTTTGCAACGTGATTTAGTGTCACAAGGTTTCTTACCAGCGTTTTATATTAACAAAGCGAGTTTTACTTACAATGGTAGGCCTGTAATGACGGTTGATGTGAATGTAGGCACTGCAGAAGATCCTTACTTCAAATTTAATTTTGTACCAGAAAAGCCAGGTACATTTGAATTAGTAGCAACGGATAATGAAGGTAAAACCTTTAAGCAAGCGATAGAAGTGAAAAGCTAGGCTTTTATTGTGTAGCGGTTGATTCTTTAAAAAGGCCTCGATGAGGCCTTTTTTATTGTGTATGGGTTTGATGCTAAAATAAATGGCAAGATAGTCGGGTTTATTTCTCAGGTATAAAAATGGAGAAGCAGTAATGAAAAGTTATAAAAAAGAGCTTTGGTTTAATATTCCAGCACGCATGGATTTTGAAAATATCACAGGTCAAGTGAGAGAATGTTTGCGCGAAAGTGGTATTCAAGAAGGGCTTTGTCTCGTCAATGCAATGCACATTTCAGCCAGTGTATTTATTAATGATGACGAGCGTGGTTTGCATCATGATTACAAAGTGTGGCTGGAAGAGTTGGTGCCACATGAGCCATTAGGTCATTATCGCCATAACGATACAGGTGAAGATAATGCCGATGCACATATCAAGCGTCAAGTAATGGGGCGTGAAGTGGTAGTTGCAGTTACAGAAGGCCAATTAGACTTTGGTCCGTGGGAACAGATTTTTTATGGTGAGTTTGATGGGCGTCGTAAAAAGCGTGTATTAGTTAAAATTATTGGTGAGTAATTAAGATTATTTGGCTAATAAAAAAGGGAGCAATTGCTCCCTTTTTTAAATATAAGCAAACGCTTATTTATTCATTACGTACATTGTTACTTCAAAGCCAAAACGCATTTCTGTAGCTGCTGGTGTAGTCCACATAATATTTCTCCTTAGTTAAATAAGCGGCAATACATTGCATTACCGTGAAAGCATTATGTCGGTTTTATAATAATCCAGATAGATAACATTCATGATTGCGGCTTCACTAAAATCATGAACACGTCTAATGATTTTGGGCATTAAATCTAATTAACTACGGATATAACTTTCCAATTGTTGGATTAACTCTTCTTGATATTCAATCGTTGCTTTCACCAAATCACCAATAGATAACATGCCAATCATTTCATCATCTTCCATCACAGGTAAATGCCGCACACGTTTATTGGTCATGGTATTCATCGCACTAGCCACAAAGTCATTCGCTTGGCCATAGCTTAATTTGCTAGACATTACTTCGCTAACATTTGTGGTTCTTGATGCTTTGTTTTTTAACGCTACTTCACGCGCATAATCACGTTCAGAAAAAATGCCGACCAGTTTGGTATTTTCCATCACAGCCAGTGCGCCAATCCCTTTTTCTGCCATCAAGACCAATGCCTCAAAAATGCTTTTATCTGGTGCAATGCTAATAATTTCTTGATGTTGTTTTTCTTTCAGTATTTGTTTTAATGTTTTCATCTTTTTGCTCCCTCTCGCAACGAGATAAAAATATACACCTTATAATATAATCTGCAAATAATTAAGTCATCACTATGAATCATTCTCAAACAATTAAAGCATTTTTGGCCTTGTTCCTTCTCGCATTTTTTTGGGGTTATAACTGGGTGGTAATGAAAAGCGCACTGCAATTTGCAGGTGTATTTCAGTTTATTGCATTGCGTACGGGCATAGGCGCGGTGTGTTTATTTATTCTAATTGCTATCATGCGCAAACCCTTCAAAATTAAATGCCTGCCAACGCTGTTGCTGCTTGGTTTGCTGCAAACCAGTGGCTTTACTGGGTTGCTGATGTGGGCACTAGTAGAAGGCGGCGCGGGAAAAACAGCCGTGTTGACCTATACCATGCCATTTTGGGTCATGCTGTTAGCTTGGCCGTTGTTAGGTGAAAAGCTGCAAGGCGTGCAATGGTTAGCTGCTATTTTATCGGCAATGGGGATTGTGTTGATACTTGATCCACTGAATTTAGGTGCCGACCAATTCAGCATGTTCTTAGCTGTGCTGTCTGGCGTTTGCTGGGCGCTAGCGGTTATTGTCGCTAAAAAACTGCACAAAAAAGCGCCAGAGCTTGATTTATTAACGCTTACCGCTTGGCAAATGCTGTTTGGCAGTATTCCAATTTTAATTGCTGCATGGCTGATTCCTGCGCCAGCCATTCAATGGACGCCTTATTTTATTGGCGCTGTGATCTATAACGCCATCTTTTGCAATGCATTGGCTTGGTTACTTTGGCTTTATGCCTTGCATCGTTTGCAAGCAGGGGTTGCGAGCATGACGAGTATGCTAGCACCTATTGTTGGTGTGATTGCCGCATGGATACAGCTGAATGAAGTGCCAAATCCTGCTGAGTTATGGGGAATGTTACTGATTGGAATGGCATTATTGTTGATTTCCTATTTTAGTATCAATCAACATGTGCCGATTGATCCGGCAATGGCGCAAGACTAGATGAGCAAACAAGATTAGTTAAGCAAAATAGTGAACATGGTAGAATTTAGCTTTTTGAAACATGGTTAAGGTTAAGCGATATGGCTGGACATAGTAAATGGGCAAATATACAACACCGCAAAGGTCGTCAAGATGCGAAACGCGGTAAGATTTTTACTAAACTGATTAAGGAAATTACCGTCTCTGCGCGTTTGGGTGGAGGCGATCCTGACATGAATCCTCGCTTACGTGCAGCAATTATTGCGGCTAAAGATGAGAATATGCCGTCGGATAATATTACCCGTGCTGTTAAAAAAGGGACGGGCGAGCTAGAAGGCGTGAATTACGAGGAGGTTCGGTATGAAGGCTATGGCATTAATGGCGCGGCGATTATTATTGACTGTATGACGGATAATAAGCAACGTGCGGTAGCTGATGTGCGTCATGCACTAACTAAAAATGGCGGTAATCTTGGTACTGATGGATCGGTTGCGTTTATGTTTGACCATTGCGGCCAGCTGATTTTTGAACCAGGTGCCGATGAAGATGCAATTATGGAAATCGCATTAGAAACAGGTGCAGAAGATATTATCAATAATGATGACGGTAGCATTGAAGTGATTACGCCGCCGACAGAGTTTATGGCCGTTAAAGAAGCATTAGCAGCGGCTGGTCATATAGCAGCAGTAGCTGAAGTCACTATGAAACCACAAACGGAAGTGGTATTGACAGGTGACGAAGGTGCAAAAATGCAGAAAATTCTTGATACCTTAGAAGATTTGGATGATGTGCAAGATGTGTACACATCTGCGGTGATTGAAGAAGATTGATGATTTACTTGATGCTGGAAATGAATCAATAGTGAGTAATATAAGAGTGCTCGGCATTGATCCAGGCCTGCGTCTCACTGGCTTTGGTGTGATTGAAAAAGTTGGCGAAAAAATTCAATATATCGCTAGTGGCACGATTAAAACGGCTAGCGGTAAAAAAACAGATAGAGAAGAGCTGCCTGCACGGTTAAAAATCATTTTGGATGGTTTATTTGAAGTGATTGACACTTATCAGCCGAACCAAGTGGCGATTGAAAAAGTGTTTGTCAATGTCAATCCACAATCTACGCTTTTATTAGGTCAAGCGCGTGGCGCAGCAATCAGCGCTGCAGTGATTCGGGAGTTGGAAGTGGCTGAATATACTGCATTACAAGTAAAACAGTCTGTAGTCGGTAATGGGCATGCAAAAAAAGAGCAAGTACAAGAGATGGTGAAGCGCTTATTAATGCTACCTGCTACGCCCAGTGAAGATTCTGCCGATGCATTAGCTTGTGCTATTTGTCATGTGCATGGCGGACAAGGCTTGGGGCAGTTGGCAACAAAAGGCTTTCGTGTGAAAAATGGCCGGTTAATTGGCTAGTTAAATTGGGATAAAAAATGATTGCTCGCCTCCATGGTAAATTGTTAGACAAAACACCACCCTTGATTGTGATTGATTGTGCTGGTGTGGGTTATGAGGTGGAAGTGCCAATGAGCACTTTTTATGGCTTGCCAGAAGTCGGCGCAGCGGTGACGTTATTAATTCATATGGTGGTGCGCGAGGATGCGCAGTTGCTATATGGGTTTGGCTCAGCGCAAGAAAAAGGGACATTCAGACAACTGCTTAAAGTGAATGGCATAGGCGCAAAGTCTGCGCTGGCTATTTTAAGCGGTGTTTCTATTGATGATTTAGTGGCTGCAGTGAGCAGTCAAGATGTAGTGTTATTAACGCGTATTCCAGGCGTAGGCAAAAAAACGGCTGAACGCTTATTGTTGGAATTAAAAGATAAATTCGAAGCAACCGGCTTACATGTCGCAGCAGGACAAAAAACAGCGGTGCAAGATGTACTAAACGCTTTGCTGGCGTTGGGTTATAACGAGCGTGAAGCGATAGCGGCTGTTAAACCATTAGACAAAGATATTTCAGTCTCAGAAGGCATCAAGCAAGCACTAAAAGCGATGTCAAAATAAATGCAAAACTTAGGCATTAAATCAAGAGTCGTTTTATTAGGCACTTTGCCAGCAGTCTTATTTTCTATCGTGTTGGCAGGTTATGCCATTGCCACCGTGTTTACCACGTTAGAAGATGCGCATTATGCGCGTGGGCATATGATTGCTGCTCAATTAGCACCGGCTGCGGAAAATGACTTGATTTTAGAAGATATGCAACGGCTACAAGCCTTAACGCAGCAACTGCTTTCTATAGAGCAAGACTTGCGTGCGGTTGTTGTGGCAGATACTCATGGTGATGTACTTGCTAGCAGCGGTGAGTCTATTGAAGCGACTCTGCTCAACCAAATGGTGACGAACCATACGCCAACCTTAAGAAAATCAAATGGTGTGATTTTCTTGTCACCCATTATTATGCGTGGTGAAAAAAGTGATGTGGTGGTCGGCTATGCGTATGTTGAGTTGAGCAATAGCACATTGCAAGCATTGGAAAATAATTTATTACGCAATATGCTGCTTGTTGGTTTGTTTGGGTTGTTGTTCAGCAGTTTGGTGGCTTGGTTTATTGGTCGCCACATTACCAAGCCTATTCAAGAGATTGCTTTTGCGGTAGATAAAGTGGGAGACGGCGATTTCTCGCATGAGATTTCGGAAAACTCGAGCGGCGAATTAAAAGTGTTGCAGACGGGATTTAATACTATGTCGCAACGGCTTAAAAACTCCTACACCTACATGCAAGAGAGAGTAGATGAGGCAACAGCACAGCTGCGCTATCAAACACAGCACGATGATTTGACTGGTTTGATTAATCGGCGAGAGTTTGAAGAAAGGTTGGCCACTTGTTTGCGTGAAGTGAACCAGTTGGGTAAACAGCATATCTGTTGTTATTTAGATTTAGATCAATTTAAATTAATCAATGACACCTGTGGACATGTTGCTGGTGATGAGTTGCTGCGTCAAATTAGCGCCTTGTTTGTGAATAGGATTGGTGAGACGGATACCCTAGCGCGATTACATGGTGATGAGTTCGGTTTGCTATTTAAGAATAAAAGCTTACCCGATGCGAATGTTATTATTAACCAACTCTTTAAGCTGGTTAGAGGCTATCGTTTTGTATATGAAGGGCGAGTCTTTAAAATTGGAATCAGTGTCGGCATTGTGATGATTGATACCAGCTTTAATACTGCAAGCGATATCATGCATGCAACCGATGCTGCTTGTCATTCTGCCAAATTGGCAGGACGTAATCAAAGCTTTTTATACAATCATGCTGATAGCGCTAATTTGCAACGTCACAATGCTGTGCATGCAATCTCGGGTATTACCGATAAAATTAATGATGATAGTTTCGTGCTGTACTGCCAACCAATCGTGTCGCTTGCATTAGACGCGTCAAATCAACAACATTATGAAGTGCTGATTAGACAAGTTGGCGCTAAAGGTGAAGTGAGTTTGCCGAAAGCATTTATTCCATCGGCAGAACACTATAACCTCATGCCAAACGTCGACCGCTGGGTCATTAAACATACGTTCTCTGCTTATCGAAAATTAATTGACGCCAATTTTGGCAAGGCTAACTATTTGTTTTCAATTAACTTATCTGGCACTTCGTTAAGTGACAGCCACTTTCTAAACTATATCCAAGAACAATTCTCTATTTATGCTATTCCGCCAAGGGCTATTTGTTTCGAGATTACAGAAACAGCGGCGATTGTGAATGTGGCACAGACGATTAAACTAATCACCACCCTTAAAAAGCTAGGTTGCAAATTTGCGTTGGATGACTTTGGTAGCGGCATGTCCTCTTTTATGTATTTGAAAAAATTTGCGGTTGATTATTTAAAAATTGATGGCTCTTTTGTCAAAGAAATCCATCTCAACACCATTGACTATGCAACTGTGCAATCTATTCATTCCGTTGCGCAAGCGCTCAATATTAAGACGGTTGCAGAATATGTTGAAAACGATGCTATTTTGCACGAGCTAAGGGCAATTGGTGTTAGCTATGGGCAAGGTAATCGCTTAGGAGTACCTATTGAGTTGAAACATTTGATAGAAAACCTTTCTAAGGTAGAATCGTAATTTCTAAGTCGCTGACTGTTCAATAACCAGGACTCACACCATAATTGCAACATGATTGAAATTCAATGATTGAAACCGAGCGTTTAATAGCCCCAGCCGCGGAAAGCCCGCAAGAAGAAGCGGTTGAGCGTGCTTTACGTCCCAAAGTATTAGATGAATATGTGGGGCAAGAAAAAGCCAGAGGCCAATTAGAGATTTTTATTAATGCGGCGCGAGGCAGAAGTGAAGCGCTTGATCATGTCTTGTTATTTGGCCCGCCAGGCTTAGGTAAAACCACATTAGCCCATATTATTGCACGTGAAATGGGCGTTAATCTGCGTCAAACTTCTGGTCCTGTATTAGAGCGTGCAGGTGATTTAGCCGCATTGCTGACCAACTTAGAACCCAACGACATCTTATTTATTGATGAGATTCATCGTTTATCTCCTGTAGTTGAAGAAATTTTATATCCAGCGATGGAAGACTACCGGCTTGATATTATGATAGGCGAAGGACCAGCTGCACGTTCTGTGCGCCTAGATTTAGCGCCATTTACCTTAGTTGGCGCAACCACACGAGCAGGCATGTTGACGAATCCATTGCGTGATCGGTTTGGCATTGTGTCGCGTTTGGAGTTTTATGCCATCGAAGAGCTGGGTCGTATTGTTTCCCGTAGTGCTGGTTTGTTAGAGTTATCAATGACAGCCACGGGTGCGGCAGAAATCGCTAAACGCTCAAGAGGCACGCCGCGCATCGCTAATCGCTTACTTAGGCGCGTAAGAGACTACGCACAAGTCAAATCAGATGGTGTCGTCAGTGCAGAAATCGCAGATGCCGCTTTACAAATGCTGGATGTAGATAAGCTGGGCTTTGATGTGATGGACAGGAAGCTCCTGCAAGCGGTGCTCGAAAAGTTTGGTGGCGGCCCTGTAGGCTTAGATAATTTGGCGGCTGCTATTGGTGAAGAGCGCGATACGATTGAGGATGTATTAGAGCCTTATTTGATTCAGCAAGGTTATATGATGCGCACACCGCGTGGGCGCGTGGCAACTAGTCTGGCTTATCAACATTTTGGTTTGGCTGTGCCTAGTCATTTAGCTAATGGCGAGCTTTGGCAGCAGCCGTAATGATTTTTCATGAATAATGTTTGCAATAACCCAGCAGTTTTTCATTGGCCTATTCGCGTTTATTACGAAGATACTGATGCTGGCGGCGTGGTTTATCACAGCCAATATTTAAACTTTATGGAGCGTGCGCGGACAGAATGGTTACGTTCACTGGGTTTTGAGCAGGCGGCATTGAGAGACTCTTTAAACATCCTTTTCGTTGTACACAGCATACAAGTTCAATTTAAAAAGTCTGCACGATTTGATGATTTTCTATCAGTCGAAACGCAATTGACGCAGCTAAGATTAGGTAGTTTTGAATGCAACCAACAAATAGTAAGAGAACAGGAACGATTAATCCAAGCACAGGTTAAAATAGCCTGTGTTGATGCAATAACTTATAAACCAACGGGCATTCCAGCCCCAATAAAACTCAGTATGGAGTCAATATGAATGCAGTAAATGACATGTCATTAATCACCTTGATTACTGGTGCAAGCTTGCCAGTGCAATTAGTGATGATTATCTTGTTAGTCACCTCACTTTTGTCATGGTGGTATATTTTCCTAAAGCACTTCACCATTCGCGATGCGGAAAGTGATGCAGATGATTTTGAGTCTAGTTTTTGGATGGGCGGTAATTTAGATACATTCTATGACGCGGTCACTGCCAATAAACGACGTGGCAAGCTGCAAGGTATGGCCACCATATTTGAAGCTGGTTATGATGAATTTAGAAAACATCAAAATGATGGCGATCAAGACGCAGGTGATATTGTAGAAGGCGCGCGACGTGCCATGCGCGCGACCTATAACCGTGAAATGGATAATTTGGATGCGCACTTGCCTTTCCTTGCTTCTGTTGCTTCGGTTAGCCCATATATCGGTTTGTTTGGTACCGTTTGGGGCATTATGAATTCATTCCGTGGCTTATCTAATGTAGCACAAGCAACATTGAGTCAAGTGGCGCCTGGCATTGCAGAAGCGCTCATTGCAACGGCTATTGGCTTATTTGCCGCGATTCCTGCTGTAATCGCTTATAACCGTTACGCAGCCAGTGTTGATAGGCTTGCGGTGCGTTATGAAAGCTTTATGGAAGAATTCACCAATATTTTGCAACGTCGTGCTTAGGCAAGTTTCTTGAACAAGGAGAATTGAATGGCAAGAACACGTAAACGTCGCATGATGAACCAAATTAACGTTGTCCCTTATATCGATGTGACATTGGTATTGTTGGTTATTTTTATGGTAACGGCGCCGATGACTAATCCAGGAGTTGTGGATTTACCCTCTGTTGGTCAAAGTTTGCAGCAAATGGCGGCACCAATCGTGGTGACTGTTAAAAAAAATGGCGATACAGAAATAGATGGGGAAGCGTTACCTTTAGATCAGATGTTAGCTAAAGTTAAGTTGCAACTTGATGAGAAGTCACGTTCAGTTGTGGTTGCTGCAGATGAAAAAACTGAATATGGAGAGATGGTCAAAGTAATGGACTTATTGAAGCAAGCGAATATTGAAAAAGTCGGCTTGTTGTTGACGTCAAACTAATACTGATTATTTATGTTTAGAACTCACGAATCCGCAATTGCTTGGAAAGCTGGCTGGCTAGCGCTGTTGGTGCATGTCATCTTATTAGGCGCCTTAATCTTTTCATTTAATTGGAAAGCAGCACACACGGTTGTTGCGGTGAGTGAAGTTGAGTTGTGGGATGCGTTGCCGAATGATAGTAAGCCTGAGCCGCCTAAGCCTAAAAAACCCACTAAAGTCATACCGCCAAAACCTGTGGAAGAGGTTGAAAAGGTTGAGCCGAAAGTCGTTGAACCAAAAGTAGAAGAGCCTAAAGTTGAGGAGGCGAAGCCGGAAGTTGATATTGCGTTAGAGAAAAAGAAAAAAGAAGAAGAGCAAAAGAAAAAGGATGCAGAAAAGTTAGCGGAGCAAAAAAAGAAAGACGACGCTAAAGCAGAAGAAAAGAAAAAGCTGGCTGAGTTACAGAAAAAGTTATTAGCAGAGTCTGATACAAAAGAAACGCCGAATGAGGACCTTAAAAAGCTACAAGCCGAAATGCGCGGTGAGGCTGCGAAACCTACGCTTGCGGCAAGTCAGGGCGTAGTGAATGAATATGTTGCAAAAATTAAAGCTAAAGTACACGGCAATCTGAATAGAGCGCTCTGTGGTGATGGCGATCCTGAACTGGTGTTTAAAGTCAATTTATTACCTAACGGAGAATTTTTGAGTGAGCCTAGATTAACAAAATCAAGCGGTAATGCAGCCTGCGATGGTGCAGTTGAGCGCGCGATTATTGCCTCTGAGCCATTTCCGTTGCCGCCTGATCCTGATGCATTTGCAGAGTTTAGAAACTTAAACTTAAACTTTAAACCCAACGCTGAATAATCCGATATTGTTGTAATTAACGCTTGAAAGATGAAATAGCTTAATTACAATAGTAGTGGAAATTGATTTTAATCAGCTTAATTATTTTATAAAGACACTTAAATCTATGCATATCATTAAATTCATTACTTTCCTCACTATTGGCTTTTTCTCACTAGCGGCTAACGCGGCGTTAGACATTGAAATTACTGGTGGCGGTGCGCAACAAACCCCCATCGCTATTGTGCCGTTTGGCAATGGCAAGAGTATTAAAGAAGATATGGCGAAAATCATCAGTGATGATTTATATCGTAGTGGATTATTTAGGCCGTTGAACACCAGCGGCATGCCTAATTTGCCAACCAATGCAGCACAAATTAAATATCCAGAATGGGCTGCATTGCAAGCGCAGGCAGTGGTTGTTGGTGATGTTTCTGCATTGTCCGATGGGCGTTTCAATGTTGCGTTTCAATTGGTTGATGTATTAAAGCAACAGCCGTTGGTTGATATGGATTTTCAGTTGCAAGCTAAGCATGCGCGGATGACGGCGCACAAAATTGCAGATGTGATATATGAGAAATTAACAGGCCACCCTGGTGCATTTGCTAGTCGAATTGCGTATGTTAAGAAATTAGGCGAGCGTCATTTTTTATATGTTGCTGATTCTGATGGATATAATTCACAATCATTGGTTAATTCAAATGAGCCAGTCATTTCTCCTGCGTGGTCCCCAGACGGCTCAAAAATGGCTTATGTTTCTTTTGAGAAGAAAAAGCCAATTGTTTTTATCCATACGCTGACAACAGGTGAGCGGAAAATTGTCGCCAATTATAAAGGCAATAATAGTGCGCCAGCATGGTCACCCGATGGAAAAAGATTAGCAATTGTGCTGACCTATGGGGCGAACTCACAAATTTATACGATTAATGCCAGTGGCGGCGATTTGCAAAGCATTACAAAAAGCCGAGGTATTGATACGGAGCCAGCATTTTCACCTGATGGTAAATGGATTTACTTTACTTCAGACCGTGGCGGCAAGCCGCAAATCTATAAAACGAGTGCCAATGGTGGTAGCGAAGTGAGCCGCGTGACTTTTGAGGGTGCTTATAACGTTAGTCCGCGTTTCTCACCAGACGGAACCAAATTGGTTTATATCCGCAATGATGGAGGTCGATTTAGAGTGGCGATGCAAGATTTAACCAATGGGCAAGTGCAGCTTTTAAGTGAAGGCAGTCAAGATGAGTCGCCGAGTTTTTCTCCCAATGGACGGGTGATTTTATATGCAACTAAAAAAGGCGCACGTGGTTCTTTGGCATCTGTCTCATTTGATGGTAAAGTAAGACAAAGCTTGAGTGAAGCACGTGGTGATGTTCGGGAATCTGCGTGGGGGCCAATGCTTAAATAGATTGTCATTTATTAAGCAATTGCAATATAATCTCAGTTGAATAACCCCTAATGGAAAAAAAGGAGAACTGTATGAAAAATGCAACAACAATCCACTCTAAATTATTAATCGCTGCTGCTATCTCAATGCTTTTGGTTGCTTGTAAAAGTACACCAATGAAAGATGATGCTGCCGTTGAAGATAAAAGCGCTGGCATGTCAACAAGTGATGGTTCTGATGTTAAAGGTGCAGTGATTGACGGCTCAGGCGGCGATGGCAGCATGAATGAGTTGAATGATCCAAACAATATCTTATCAAAGCGTAACATTTACTTTGATTACAACAGCGATGCAATACGTGCTGAGTTCCGTCCAAATATTGAAGCGCATGCTAAATATTTGCAAGCACATAGCAATGCAAAAGTAACTTTACAAGGTAATGCTGATGAGCGCGGTACTCGTGAGTACAACTTATCATTAGGTCAACGTCGTTCAGTTTCAGTTAAAACAGCGCTTAATTTATTAGGCGTATCAGATAGCCAAATTGAAACAGTAAGCTATGGCGAAGAAAATGCTAACCCAGCTTGTGGTGATGATGATTGCTATCAAGCTGATCGTCGTGTGGAAATTGTTTATCCAAACGAATAATGGACGAATGAATGGATAAACTGCAAGCAAGTCTTGCGATTGGCTTATATTTATTTGCCTTTAATTCGCAAGCCGCACTCTTTGATGATACAGAAGCGCGAAAAAAAATCTTAGATGTTGAAGCAAAGTCTGTAGCTAATCATGAGCTACAGGCTGCTGAAGTCGCAGATTTAAATAAGCGTTTAGATATACAAAGTCAAGGCATGCTGACGATGCAAAATGAAATCGAACTGCTTAAGCAAGAGATTTCTGAGCTAAGAGGTGCTTTGGAAGTTGCCAATCATGGATTGGTAACGGCAGAGCGCAGACAAAAAGACTTGTATGCAGATAATGATGCCCGCATTCGTAGATTAGAAAGTGGTGCATCTCCAACAGCGACAGATGAAGATGGTAACGTAGAGTCGGCACCTGCTACTACAGCAGATGCTGATGTGTATAAGGCTTATAAAACAGCTTATAATTTAAGCCAAGAAAATAAGCATAAAGAGGCGTATGAGGCTTTTGATGCATTTATCACGCAGTTCCCAGAAAGTAAATATACGCCAGATGCAATTTATGGCTTAGGTTATTCGCAATTTGCATTAAAAAACTATCAGTCTTCAATCGCGAGTCAGCAAAAATTGTTAGCGGTCTATCCTAATAGTGCAAAAGCGCCAAATGCAATGTATAGCATTGCTAACAGTCAGATACAGTTGGGGCAAGTGAATAGTGCAAAAAAAGTATTGCAAAGCTTAATTGCAAAATATCCTGGCGCTGCTATTACACCTAATGCGAAAGCGCGTTTGAAAGTGCTTGAGACCATTAAGTAGTGTGGTGAATAGTTAGTTCAGCTGTTTTGCTTTAAAATGACGCCAACCTTACCGTTGGCGTTTTTTTATTAGGCTGTTATTTATGATGAAGCAAGTCGCATGGCATTAAAAGTTTACGAAATATTTTATTCATTGCAGGGTGAAAGCTCGCGCGTTGGCTTGCCAACTGTTTTTGTGCGCTTAACGGGCTGCCCGATGCGCTGTACTTACTGTGATACCGAGTATGCTTTCTCGGGTGGAAGTAATATCGAAATTGCATCAATATTAAACCAAGTGCAGGCCTTTGGCACAAAGTATGTCACTGTGACGGGTGGTGAGCCATTGGCGCAAAAAGAGTGTATCGACCTGTTAAAAAACTTATGTGATGCTGGGTTCGATGTTTCGCTAGAAACGGGCGGTGCGATGGATATTGCACCTGTTGACCCAAGGGTGTCTGTTATTTTGGATATTAAAACGCCAGATTCGCATGAAGAAAAGAATGTGCGATGGAGCAACCTAGAGTATATTAAATCTAAGGATGAGATTAAGTTTGTACTGTGCGGGCGTGATGATTACGATTGGGCCAGGCAAAAAATCAGTGAATTAAACTTAAGCGAAAAATGCCCTATTTTATTTTCGCCCAGCTACAGTGAATTAAGCGCAAGTGATTTAGCAAAATGGGTATTGGAAGATCAATTGCCAGTGCGAATGCAAGTGCAATTACATAAAATTCTATGGGGTGAAAAACCTGGCGTTTAATGCCATTATTTTTTAAAAGTGTATAAACATGAGTAAAAAAGCAGTTGTGTTACTTTCAGGCGGATTAGATTCTGCTACTTGCTTAGCTATTGCAAAATCACAAGGTTTTGAGTGCTATTGTTTAAGTTTGGATTATCATCAGCGGCATATTGCAGAATTGCAAGCGGCTAAAAATGTTGCTATTGAATTGGGTGCTACCGAGCACAAAACAGCACAACTAGATTTAAGTT
>Ga0209231_1000569_pt1 | contig 19451 bp, 21 predicted proteins | sample Deesub45470m_DNA_FD_188086 | JGI IMG/M metagenome (GOLD analysis project Ga0209231, IMG submission 188086) | Deep subsurface microbial communities from North Pacific Ocean - 450_OLKR46/470m Metagenome (SPAdes) (version 2) | ecosystem: Environmental > Terrestrial > Deep subsurface > Unclassified ... | reverse complement strand
GCCCGTCATCGTTCCTCAAGCCGCATTGCAGGACAAATCTACCCGATATTTCTTTCGCGACACGATCAAGCTTGGGCGGGGCGAGGTGTATGTCTCGCCGCTTGATCTGAACATCGAGCATGGTGAGATCGAACAGCCATTCAAGCCGATGATCCGCTTTGGGACTCCCGTGTTCGACAGCAAGGGGCGCAAACGCGGCGCTTTGATAATCAATTATCTTGGGCAGGATGTTATCGGGCATTTCCTGGGCATCATGAGCGATGGAAACCCGCGTCTTGCGATGCTGCTCAACAGCGATGGCTACTGGTTGAGCGCTCCCGATGCGGAGGATGAATGGGGGTTCATGTTCGGCAGGTCTGACAAGACTTTCGGGCACAGATATCCGCAGGCATGGCGGGAGATCGCATCGAACGACAAAGGTGAAGTGGAGACTGAAGAGGGGCTGTTCGTGTATGACACGGTCTACCCGCTGCAGGCAGAGTTGAATTCATCCAGCGGGTCACCATTGCCGCATGCGCCCAGTGATCATGCGATCGGATCGTCCGAATATTACTGGAAGGTCATATCCTTTGTTTCGAAGCATACCCTGCAAGAGCGCGCGCTCTATCGGAAGCCGATCGGGGTTCTGGCGCTGTTCGTCGCATATCTCCTGTTGGCTATCGGCATAGCGATCATCGCGTATGTGACATTGGCCAAGGAGAAGGTGAATAGAGAGTTACAGGCGAGGGAGCGCAAGCTGAGTGAGATCACCAGCACGATGAGTGATGGCTTGCTGGTGATGGATCGGGACGGGCGGATCACCTTTGCCAATCCGGAGGCCCTTGCTTTGCTGGGTTACAGCATGGACGAACTGTTGGGCGGGGATATGCACGAGATGTTGCATTTCAACCCGGATGGCTCTCCAGAGCCCAGGGCCGAGTGCCGGATGCTGGCGGTAAGGCACACTGGTGCGACCTATCGTGGCGAAGAAGAGACATTCAGATGCAAGGATGGCACCATCCTGCCCGTATCGGTGAGCGCGTCTGTGATCGCGAGGGAAGGTGAGATAAACAGTATCGTGGTGGCCTTCCATGACATCACGCAGCGCAAACAGTTAGAGCTTGAACTGGAGCGACGTGCACAGACTGACGCCTTGACCGGACTGAACAATCGCCGCCATTTCTACGAATTGGCAGAATCCGAACTGTCTCGCTCCAGACGTTATTCTGCGCCGATGGCGGTGCTGATGCTGGATCTGGATAACTTTAAACTGATCAACGATACGCATGGCCATCATGCCGGCGATGTGGTGTTGCAGTCGTTCAGCCAGACCTGCCTGAAGACTTTGCGAGAGATCGACATCATTGCCCGCATCGGCGGCGAGGAGTTCGCGGTGCTGATGCCGGAAACAACTTCCGAGCAAGGTTTGGACGCGGCAGAAAGGTTGCGGGTCGCGCTGGCGGAAAGTGAAGTGGTAGTGAAGCGCGGGGAAAGCTTGCACTTTACCGTCTCGATCGGCGTCACCTGCCTGTGTGCCGCCGATCAGAACATCGATGAAGTATTGAAACGTGCCGATGAAGCCATGTATCAGGCGAAACACGCCGGACGCAATACGGTCCGCATGGTCGCCGCCGGGCAGTGATCCAAGCAGCGGTTTGACTGTCAGCTTCCGCCGACATGCGACTCAGGCGAAACGCTGCTGCAGATATCGGATGATGTCGCCGGACTCATACATCCACTGCACCTGACCGTCGTCGCCGGTGATGCGCAAGCAGGGCGTCTGCACCTTGCCGCCACCCTGCAACAGATCCTCTTTATGTTTCGCATCATGCTGTGCATCGCGCAGTTCGATGGGCAACGACAGACGTCCCATCTCGTGCCGCACCTTGATACAGAACGGGCAGGTCTTGAAGTGGTACAGCGCCAGCTTTGCGCTTGCAAGGTCGACCTCGCGCTGTGCATCCGCACTGCGCACCACACCCTTCGGCATCGCCAGCTTCGCCCATAGCAGCATGAACGGCATCAACACCAAACGCAGTGTGCGGAAAAACATTCGTATCAAAGTTCTCATGATCTATTCCTGAAGTTGTTGTGATTTCTGGAGGAAGGATATCGCCGGCTCAACTGCCCCGGTAGTTGGGCAAGAAACTGATGCCTGTGCGCTTCACCAACTCAGTGTAGCTGATCGGCGCGCCTGCTTTCGCAACATCCTGATTGTCGATCCAGTGTGCCCAGGCCTTGTTCGTTGACGGGTCGTAAACGAGTTTGAACAGATGTTTCGGCACCCAGACGCGGTTGCTGCCGATGGTGGAAGGTACGGCGTCGAACACCGGACCGGTGATCACGTACACATCCCCCTGCGCACGCAACACGTATTTGCGCGTCGCCTTCTCGATCTTGGCCCATGCCTTGCGATTGTTGATCGGCGCCTGCGGCACCATGTTGGCGAGCGAAAAACTCTGCGCCATGGATTCCGGTGTAGTCATGTCTGCGGCGGGCGCCATGTGGCCGCGGTCGTAACCGGAACCTTTGTAGTCGTCCAGTTCGGCGCGTTCCGCGCGGGGCAGGCGAGCGTCGGCGAAGAACTTGTCCTTCCGTTTCTCATGCGCTCCTTGCAGGATCTTTCGATTCAGGCGTTCGGCAACGTAGAGCGGTGTGCGGCTTTGGCCGGAGTGCAACACTGCAAAGGCGCTGAAGCAGAGTGCGCGTGTCTCCTTGGCTTGCGGTTGAAGGACGACGGGCGGATTCTGATCGGCGAATATCTGGCGGCATTGTTCAAAATCGTTTTGGTCGGCAGATGCTTGAGACGAGAAAGCGAATGAGGCGGCGAAGACAAGTGCGTAGAGGAGGCGCTGCATAAGACTCTTGGTGAAAAATGACGCGCGAGTCTATAACAAGAAGCGGGGGCGACTCATCGAATGAGTCGCCCCCGAGTGCTAGTAGTCACAATCTATTTGCGGATAATCCGGCTCGCGTGCATCCAGCGCCCGCCCCACTGATGCAATCCCAGCCCGAGCACGATGCTGGCCGTGCCTAGCCACACTTGCGGCAGGATGGCTTCGTCGTTCAGCGCGTGGCCGAGCAGCAGCGCCATCACCGGTGTGATGAGGGTGATCAGCGCGACGCGGGCGGTGTCCATGTGCTTGATCAGGTAGTAATACAGTGCGAAGCCAAGCACTGAACCGAACACGCCCAAGTACAGAGTCGCCGCGATGGACTGGTGCGTTGCGCCTTGCGGAACATGACCGTCCAGCACGAACCACGCCAGCAGGAACAACGGCAGCGACACGGCCAGCGTGCCGCAGGTCATCGCTAGCGGCGGGCTGTCGTCGCCGATGCGTTTGATCCACACCAGACCCAGCGATTGCGCGGTGACGGCGCACAGCAGGGTGACGATGCCGAAGCCCGCATTCGAGCCGAGGTCGAGTCCGCCGTAGAACACCATCAGCAGGCCGAGTACGCCAAGCAGCATGCCCGCGACCTTGTTGCGGGTGAGCGATTCTTCGTCCAGCCACAACATCGCACCCAGACTGGTGATGAGCGGCGACAGGCCGAACAGCACGGCGATCATGCCCGAGCTCACGTATTGCGCAGACCAGTAAGTGAGTGCCATCGCGGCGAACATGCTTACGCCGCCCGCGACATAGGCCATACGCGCTTTGCGGTGCATCGGGAAGCGGATGCGGAACAGCGCCAGCAGGGCGATGCACAGCAGGACGCCGATCGCCATACGCGCAAAGACCGCAAAGCTGAACCCGATACCGAGCGAGCTCCACTTGATGGCGAGCGGCGTGGTGGACCAGATCAGGACGACAGAAACAAATGCTGCCGGTAAGGACATGATGCTCTCCAGGGCTCAACTAACAGGCCGTTCGCTTGAGCCAAGAGACGAACGGTGAAAAAACAAAAAGGCCACAGAGGGAAGTCTGCGGCCTAGGAGATGTCGTTACGACGGACTACGAAACTACTGCGAACCTCCCGGGCCACTGCGCGCAATGCGCCATACCGCGCGCTTCATCGCGACGGGTAGCAGTCGTACATTGCAGTGGTGGAGGTGTAGGGAATTCATGGGGCGGATTATGCAGAGTGCGTTCGGGCGGCGTCAACGGAAATTTGTCGCCGGTGCTTAACCGATGCAAGCAGCTAGATTTGCGGCCAGTTTCTCCACGCTAGGCCAATCCAACTCGATCTCCTCAGCGCGCATCAAGATGCGCATACCGCTATCCACGACCCTGCCGTTGAAGGCATCGTCGCTGGCGATGGGGCTCATGTAGATCTCGCGTTCCGGGCTGATGCCGCGACTGACGGCGACCAGCTCGAGGGACAGGCTGGAAGCCTCGGCAGGGGTGAGGCGCAGCTCGATGTCGTCAGTGAAACGCAGGCGGATCTGCCGGCCCATCACTCGATGCTGCACACTCTCCACTGCGTAACGTTGTTCAGGCATGCTCGGTGCGCTTGGCTTCTTTGAGCATACGCAGGCATGCCAGATCGGCGGACAATTCCAGCGCGGTGAAATCGTCGTGCGTCTGCAGTTCCGGGTTCGCACCGGCTTCCAGCAACAGTTTCACCAATGGCGCTTTGCTTGCCGAAGCGCAATAGATCAGCGCGGTCGCGCCGTTCACGTTCTGCGTGTCGAGCGGCGCACCGGCCTTGATGAGTTCGGCAACGCACGCCTCACTATTGGCATAGCAGGCGAACCACAATGCGCCGTTGCCGTAGGCATTCAGCAAGGCCGGGTCTGCACCGCGCTTGAGCAGCGATCTGACCACATCCAGATCACCGGTCTGGGCGGCGTACATCAGCGGCGTGCTGCTGTTCGCCAAGGGGCGGTTGATGTCGGTTTCCATCGGGTCGCTGACATGGAATCTGGCTTGGGCCAGCCAGCAGCGGAGTTGATTGTCGTTCATGCGTGTTCCTTTCCGGGATCGGTTGCCACAGTGCGGAGTGTCTTTCCGCGCGCAGGTCGCTCAGAGTTCAGGATGGGAAAAGAGTTCAATTTGACCGGAAAGCTCTGCATTGGGTCGTTGCTATCGTTCATGCGTAGGCGGGCAGTGTGGAGATGCGCGTATCCTCCAGCGCCATGCCGACGGCATAGTGGTAGATCACCTGGAACTGCGCATCTTTGAGTCCGAGCACCTCATGGTCTGCATCGTCGAAGAAGCAGCCGATGCCGGTGCCGCGCCAACCGGCGGCTTCCGCTTCCAGCGTGACGATGTGGCCCAGCATGCCCGCTTCCCAGTGCAGATGACGGTAGGCGGCCGCGTCGGCAGCGATGGGTGCGGCGAACTCGGCCACCATCATGAACGTGACTGCGCAATGGCTGGCGATGTCCTGATGGCAGGACAGGGTACGCGCCGTCTTGCCGGCGCGAGCGGCGACGAGCTGGTACAGCGGCAGAGACTCATCTGCGCGTTGCCAGCTGAAGCTGTCGCGCATCGCGCTGCGCAAAGCATCGATGGCGCTGTCGGCACGCGGCAACACATACAGACCGGGCGCGACACCTTGCACGCGATGCACCAGCAACACCGGATGCACGCGCGGTGTGTGCGGCCACAACTTCCACACTGGCGAGCTGCCCGCCAACAGACTACCGAGCATCTTCTTGAACAGCGCTTGCGGTATCACCGACTCGTTATCAAACGCCTGCGCGCTGCGGCGTTTCAGGATGACTTGCGCGGCGCGGATGTCGGATTCACTCCCGTCATTCCCGCGAAATCGGGAATCCAGTGGGTCTATTGAAAATGCCGTTGAGTTTGTCCGTGCGTCGCACGGGTTGTTTGTATGTTCTGGATTCCCGCGTTCGCGGGAATGACAGGAAGGTGGCGTGCCGCGCGTGGCGACACTCACTTCGTCGATGACCGGCCATTGATACAAGGGGCGCGGATCGAGCAGGCTGGGTGCGCCTGCATAGTGTTGCCATGATGTGGGTGCATCGCCATCCGCATGCAGTGCAAGGATCACTTCGGCTTCTTCTGCTTCCACATTCGCGAAATCTTCGCTGCGATCGACGCCAAGCGCATGTGCAGTTGCTGCGGCATCCGGCTGCAACAAGCGCGGCTGCCAGCCATGCAAGGCAGCGGCATAACTCACTGCCGCCAGCACATGGCCCATGTCGAGCTGGCAATAGCGGAAGGCGCGCTCGCCGTACTTCCACGCCTCGCGCCAGTGGATGGAACTGAAGCCCAGCCATACGCCGGGCGCGGAGGCCTCATCGTTCCACGCGCGACGTTCGAGTGCGTGATACAGGTTTTGATAATGGTGCAGGCCGTCCACGATGTCCGCGACCTGCGATGTGATGAGCCAGCTCTCGGTGGGATGCAGATTGCCGGATGAAGGATGCGCGCGCAGTGACCAGCGCGCACTGCCGTATTCCTTCCATGCGGTGAGGCCGAGCGAGAGGCGGAAGAAAGAACCCAGCGTGTTGGTATCGAACGGTAAAGGTTCACGCGCCGCGCCGAGTTCGCCCCACGCGATGTCGCTCACCAATACTCTACGCGGCAAGGCCGTCTGCGCGCAGCCGGTCCAATCGCGGAACGCAGCGGGTTGCGCCTCCCAGTCCAGTGTGCCGGGTCCGGCGGCGTAGCGATCCAGTGCGTGTTTGCTGCGCGCGTGATATGCCATTACGGTCGCAACGCGTGCATCCACCATCCTTAATTCAGTCCGCTCAATTCGTCACTCAGGCAACCGATGGGTTCGCCCAGTGTGCCTTCGGCATCGATCTCGAAACGCACCAGATAGATGGCTTCGTCCGGCAGTTCCTTAGCGTGGCCGACGTTGACCACCACACCGCGCGTCCCGGCAGCGGCCAGCAATGCGCCCACTTCCATATCAGGGATGCCGCTCTCGCCGGTCTCTTCTATCTCTTCGTTGTAGAGATCGATCGCGGCGAACACCATGTCGCCCATGTTGTACATGCTCATGCCGTCTCCTTCTGTTTCTTCAGGTGCATCGCCAGTGCCGCGTCCATCATGGCGACATGCGTGTCGAACCAGTCCATCAGGCCTTCCTTCACATAGGCGCGCACCAGCGGCAGGTGACCGCGCTTGAGGCTGCGGTTGAGCTGCTGCAGCTCACCCAGCACGCGGTGATGCTCGCCTTCGTGTTCCGGCAGGCCGCGATATTTCGATTCGCGCATCAGTTTACCCTCTGCGATGAAATGTTCACGCGTATGGGCGACCAGTGCCTGGAACAGCGCGGGGAACTCGGCTGGGCTGGCAGCATTGAGCGCGGCCACCTGTGCGATGAATTCGCGGTGCGTGTCGTCGAACTCCGCCATACCTATCGTATGACGCGCGTCGTCCCATACGGCCGGATGCGTCATGCAGCTTCCAGCGCGGTATCCACGCCTTGGGCGGCGGCTAGCAGGTCGGCCACGTCGGCATTCACGATCTCGATGTTGAGGCGGTCGAGATAGCGTTTCTCCTTGTCGGTCGGGTGCGGGATCAACGCCCAGCCGGCAGGCTTGTCCGCGCCGAAGATGATGTCTGAGAACACCATGCGGTCGGTGTCGCGGTTCAGGCGCAGGCCCAGTGTCACATAGCGTTTGTTCTGGCGCGAACGTTTGACGAACGAGGGAATGGCGAAGCCGCCCATCAACTCGGTGATGTAGTCCACGAAGTCGGCGTCCGACGCGATGTAGTTCGATTCCGGTAGCGGTGTACCCAGCGGCTTGAACAGAATGGGCAGGCTGCTATCGACCGCTTCCTGTTCGACGGCGGTGTAGCTGGTGCCGTCGTAATGGAACAGGCGGAAACGGAACGCCGTGCCAGACATGCGTGCGATGCCCACCACCAGCGTATGCGGCGTGCCAGCATATTGCAGTTGTAACTGCGTGTCGCGGTTGGCGTCGATCACATAAGGCAGTTTCTGCGCGCCCAGCCAAGCGTGCAGGGGCGAGGTGCTCCACTGCGTGTCCTTGTAGGTCGCGTCGAGGAAGTTGTTCACCGCCTTGCGGCCGCGCTTCAATTCGATGTTCATCGCTGCGCGCGGGAACTCATACATCAGCTTCGGTGCCATCGGCTGGCCGTTGTTCATCGCCAGGATCAGACTGTCGCTGTCGGCGGGGATGGCTTTTCCGGTCGGGTCGGTCACGCCGCTCAGCGCGCCGGGCCCGAGGTAAGGCACGACGCTACCATCGCGCAGGCCGGAAAGGATTTCATCGAATGCTTTGCTCATGGATATGACTCCTGTCGGTAGGGATGCCATACCATTCGCAATAATCGCGCCAGCCATGCGAAGCCTGTAACGACGGGGTTTGAGGTGTGCAAAGCTTGGTAGCAAACCCGACAAAGGCAAAACCGTTGTCGGGAATGGGTAGGGGGGTAGAGCGTATGGGCTAGTCCAGCGCCCGTCGCAGAACCTGTGCCAGATGTTGCGCTTCCCGCGCCGCACCGTCGCGGATCTGGTGACGGCAACTGCTGCCGTTGGCGATCAACAAAGTCTCTTCGCTGGCAGCGCGCACCGTCGGCAACAAGGATAGTTCGCCCATCTGCATCGACACTTCGTAATGTTCCGCTTCCATGCCGAAGGAACCGGCCATGCCGCAGCAGCTGGATTCGATGAACGCCACCTGCAAGTCGGGCACCAGCTTCAATACCTTTTCCATCGCGGGCATCGCGCCGAAGGCTTTCTGGTGGCAGTGGCCGTGCACCAGCACTTTCCCGGAAATGGATTTGAAGGGCAGGTTCAGGCGCTTCGCATCGTGCTCGCGTGCGAGGAATTCTTCCAGCAGCACGGCGGCATTGGAGACCTTGCCCACGCGTTCGCCCAGACCCAGCGAGTGGTATTCGTCGCGCAACATCAGCAGGCATGAGGGTTCCAGACCGATGATGGGTAGCCCGCGTTCCGCGAACGGCGACAGTGCATCCAGCAGGCGCGTCGCTTCGGCACGTGCTTCGTCTATCAATCCGTTGGAATGAAAGGTGCGGCCACAGCACAGCGCGCGTTCGCCTGCTGCAGGCTGGGCGATGTGCACGGTGTAGCCCGCCGCTTGCAACACTTCCAGCGCCGCCTGCGCGATATGTGGGTCGAGATGGTTGGAGAAGGTATCCACCAGCAGCACGACTTCGCGAGTGCCTTCGGTCACTGCGACCGATCGCGGCTGCGATGAGATGAAATCACGCACCGCTGCTTTGGGCAGCGAGCGTTTGGCGGCGATGCCCAACCAGCGTTCCATCGCCTTCGCGATCAGCGGCATGCGCTTGCGCAACGCGCCCACCCAGTTGAACATTTTCAGATGCTTCGCATAACGCGGCGTGTTGGCGAACAATCGCTCGCGCAACGGCACATGCCCGAGTTGCTGCCAGCGCTGCGCCATCGCTTCCACCCGCAGCAACGCCATATCCACACCGTGCGGACATTCGCGCTTGCAGCCTTTGCAACTCACGCAATATTCCATCGCCTCGGTCAGTTCTTTACTCAGGAAAGGATGCTCACCCAATTCTCCATCCAGCGCAGCCTTGAGCGTGACGGCGCGATGATGCGTGGAATGTTTCTCGTCATCGGTGGCGCGATAGCTGGGGCACATCACGCCTTTGTCCTTGCGCTGACAATGACGCTTGCCCATGCATACCGCTGCTGCCTTGGCATAACCGCCGCCGGAGGCGGGTGCAGCATCGCTCTCGCCAAAGCCGCCGAAGCTGTCGAAGCCGAAACTGTTGCTGGTTTCGTAAGCCGACCAGTCGAGCTGGGTCTGCACCGGTGTGGTTTGTTTGCTCATACCCGATACCCTTCTTCCATCAACACGCGCCGCACCGAAGGGCGCTGCAACATGCGCTGGTAATGTGCTTGGCAATTTGGCGGCAGTTCCAGCTTGATCTTGTCCGCCCAGAATTCCACATAGAACAGTGCCGCGTCCGCGATGCTGAAATCGCCGACCACATATTCCTTGCCTTCAAGTACCTTGTTCATCAGCGCAAAGCCCTTGCTCACGATCTCGCGCCCGCGTGCTTGTATCGCCGCATGTTCTGCTGCATTGCTTGAATAGTTTTCCGTGGTGAAGATGCGCGTGTAGCCGGAGCCGTGGATCGTGCCCACCACGTAGTCCAGCGTCTCGATCACGCGCACCTCGCCCTCGATGTCATCCGGCAACAGCTTTGCTTTAGGATAAGCACGCGCCAGCCACCAGGCGATGGCCTGGAACTCAGTGATGGCCGAACCGTCATCGCGCACCAGCGTAGGGATGGTGGCCTTCGGGTTCACCGCTAGATTCTCCGGCTTGCGGTGATCCCCCGCCATCAGGTTGACCAGGTACACCTCGAACACCAGCTCCAGCTCTTCGAGGAGGATGTGGATGCCCGTCGAACAAGAGCCGGGCGTCATGTAGAACTTCATCGTTTTTCCTCGAAAAATATCAAATGCGACTCGACAACAAACGCCAGCGATGTCGGATTGCCTACAACCGTGCTGGGCCGCCTGAGAAGTCGGCAGATGTTGGGGTTGCAGGGATCAGGCTGAAGTCAGTCGATGTTGCAGAGTGCTATTGGGAGGAGTTGAGCAAGAAATCGGCCAGTGATGCAGGTGCGGGCAACAAGAAGAGAGTTCGTCTTTCGTGAAATTATCGTCTTGAAACCATTTTGGCGAGGTATAAAATACATACAACAATAAATAGTGACGGCATCCACAGAATGAGCCGGCTTCCTTTCCTCTCGATCATTTCCATCGGTCAGTCAGATGGGGGCTTCCTTACGACTTTCGGGATATGAACCTATGGCCGATGACTCCAAGACACTGATCATGAAAGAGCCCCGCCAATCGGCGGTATGGATGCTGACCGTATTGGCGGTGTCCGTATTCATCATCGAAGTATTGGTGATGGTTCTCTTGTCATCCTTGCCTCCCATGTCCGAGACAGCAAGTGCGATGATCGATGCGACCTTGCTCTCGCTGTTCCTTTTCCCCATTTTCTATTTTCTGGTCTTCAGGCCGCTCATCGTCAATATCACCGAGCGCAAGATGGCCGAGGAGGCGCTGCGCGAAAGCGAGATGCGTTTCCGCAGGATGGCAGACCACGCTCCCGCACTCATCTGGATATCAGATACCCGGAACATGGGCATCTGGTACAACAAGCACTGGCTCGAGTACACGGGGCGCAGCATGGATCAGGAATTGGGTTTCGGCTGGCTGGAGGGGATGCATCCGGATGACCGGGCGCGCAGTGCGGCCTTTTGTCAGGCGTCCTTCGACGCGAGGATAAAGTTCGAGATGGAGTTCCGCCTGCGCCGCGCCGACGGCAGATACGCCTGGATCGCCGATGTCGGGGTGCCGCGTTTCGACGATAACGGAGAGTTCCTCGGATACATAGGCTATTGCTGGGACATCAATAGCCGAAAAGTGACCGAAGCCAGATTGCAACTTGCCGCGAACGTGTTCACGCATGCGCGCGAGGGGATTCTGATCGCGGATGCGAGCGGCTCCATCATCGATGTCAACGATACCTTCTCCCGTATCACCGGTTATGACCGCGAAGAGGTGCTGGGCAAGAATCCCCGGATACTTCAATCCGGTCGCCAGTCCAAGGAGTTCTATACCATCATGTGGAAAGAACTCCTCGAGAAAGGACACTGGACCGGAGAGGTATGGAATCGTCGCAAGAGCGGCGAGGTCTACGCCGAGATGCTCACCATCAGTGTCGTATACGACACTGATAAAGCCATACAGAACTACGTCGCTTTGTTCACCGACATCACCTCGATGAAGGAACATCAGCACCAGCTTGAGCACATCGCACACTTCGATGCGCTGACCGGCCTGCCCAATCGCATACTGCTGGCCGACCGCTTGCATCAAGCATTGGCTCAAAGCCAGCGCCGCAATCAGACGCTGGCGGTGGTGTTCGTCGATCTGGACGGATTCAAAACGGTCAACGACGCCCACGGACACAAGATCGGGGATGAACTGCTGATCATCGTCTCGCAGCGTATGCGGTCGGTGCTGCGCGAGGGGGATACGCTGGCACGTATCGGCGGCGACGAATTCTTGGCGGTACTGGTCGACCTGGAGATGCCGCAGGATTGGCAGCAACTGATCTCCCGTCTGTTGGAAGCCGCCTCGGCGCCTGTTCAGATCGATGATCTTGAAGTGAATGTATCCGCCAGCATCGGTGTGACGCTCTATCCCGACGATGATGCCGATGCCGACATCCTGATACGGCATGCGGACCAGGCGATGTATCTCGCAAAACAGGCAGGCAAGAATTGCTATCGCCTCTTTGATGCAGGCCGGTAAAGTCTAGTCAGAACGACTTGATCGCCAAGTTCCGCCTAAAGCCGTCTGGTTAGTACGCCGCAATACTTACCTCATACAACCCGCCAATCACGGTGTACTCGTCCTCCCCCTGCAACATCCCCGGTAGCAACTTTGAATAGCAGAATACTTTGGCCAGCGGCACTTGCGCGGTGAGCAGGTAGTCGCCGAATTCGTCGGCGCGTTCGCGGTTGGCGGTGAAGGAGTTGAGGTTGTTGAGCAGGACGATGCGGTTCTTGTTGTCTAGCGTCTCGAGGGTCTCGTGTTCGTCCATGCGGTTCACGCCGCGATAGAGCGTGAGATGCGTCTGGCCGGGATGCTGTCTGGCGAGTTCGTATTGGCAATAGGTGTAGAGCAGGTCGAGTTGGGATTCGAGCGCGTTGGTGCCGTACAGGGCGGTGGCGCGCCTCTCCAGGTAGCCTCGGTAGGCTTCGCCGGAGAAGTCTCTGATCTGTCCACCGTGGTGTCTGGGCAGCAAGCCGAACCTTGATTCCACCCAGCCTTTCAATGCTGCACCTTCCGCGCCGTCCGAATCGAAACTCCAGCCGCGCATCATGCGCAGGTAGTCGGCTTTGAATCGTTTGTGCAGGGTGCTTTCTGTGTAGCCCGCTTGTTCCGGTTGGTCGAGATAGAAGCAGGCATTCATATGGATGCCGAATGCGCGGGCGCGTTCGTGTGCGTCGTCCAGCTTGTCCAGCAATTCAAATAAACCGTGGTGGAACTGTGCGACACCGTCCAGTTCGAGTGCGACAGGGGTGCGCTGGAAGGTGAGTCCACCCAGTATGTCGGCGGGCAGGTTGCAGCGGTTGATGGGCAGGCGTGCGTAGCGCGGCAGGCTTGTAGCTACTCCTACAAACGGTGCTTCCTTGTTGTGTTCCCCATCCCCTTTGTGGGTTTGCGTATGAGAAGAATCCTGTTTCATTTCAGTCGCTTGGGGTTTTGTGAGAGGGCTGGCACAGAGCTTGCGATGTAAAGGGTGCGAGCGAGAGAACTTCAATCGCGACTTAAATTTTGCAACCTCTCAAGGAGACTAACATGGCACTGCGTCAATGCGCAATTTACGGGAAGGGTGGTATCGGTAAGTCCACTACGACTCAGAATCTGGTAGCCGCTCTGGCTGAAGCCGGCAAGAAAGTGATGATCGTTGGCTGCGACCCCAAGGCTGACTCTACTCGCCTGATCCTGCACTCCAAGGCTCAGAACTCCGTGATGGAACTGGCTGCTGAAGCCGGCTCCGTTGAGGATCTGGAACTGGAAGACGTGTTGTCGGTTGGTTACGGCGGCGTGAAGTGCGTTGAGTCCGGTGGTCCTGAGCCTGGCGTGGGTTGCGCTGGCCGCGGCGTTATCACTGCGATCAACTTCCTGGAAGAAGAAGGTGCTTACGACGAAGACCTCGACTTCGTGTTCTACGACGTGCTGGGTGACGTGGTTTGCGGTGGCTTCGCTATGCCGATCCGCGAAAACAAAGCTCAGGAGATCTACATCGTTTGTTCTGGCGAAATGATGGCTATGTACGCAGCGAACAACATCGCCAAGGGCATCGTGAAGTATGCGAACTCCGGTGGTGTGCGTCTGGCCGGTCTGATCTGCAACAGCCGTCAAACTGACCGTGAAGATGAGCTGATCATGGCGCTGGCTGCAAAGCTTGGCACACAGATGATCCACTTCGTTCCTCGCGACAACGCTGTTCAGCACGCCGAGATCCGTCGTATGACCGTGATCGAATACGATCCAAAGGCCAAGCAGGCTGACGAGTACCGCACATTGGCGAAGAAGGTTCTGGAGAACAAGAAGTTCGTGATCCCGACACCTATCACCATGGACGAGCTGGAAGAGCTGTTGATGGAATTCGGCATCATGGAAGTGGAAGACGAATCCATCATCGGCAAGACAGCTACTGCTGCTTGATGTGATGTTGTAACGGCGGGTCATCCGGCCCGCCGCTCTCTCTAACACTGGGCTCCACAGATTGGTGGGCCATAAGGAGAATGAAATGACAGCAATGACCAGAGAAGAGACAGAAGCCCTCATTCAAGAGGTGCTCGAAGTCTATCCAGAGAAAGCAAAGAAGGATCGCGCCAAGCATTTGGCGGTCAACGATCAATCCATCGAACAGTCCAAGAAGTGCATCACCTCCAACCGCAAATCGTTGCCGGGTGTGATGACCATTCGCGGTTGCGCATACGCCGGTTCCAAAGGTGTGGTGTGGGGCCCGATCAAGGACATGATCCATATTTCCCACGGCCCGGTCGGCTGCGGTCAGTATTCCCGCGCCGGTCGCCGTAACTACTACGTCGGCACCACCGGCGTGAACGCTTTCGGCACCATGAACTTCACTTCCGATTTCCAGGAGAAGGACATCGTGTTCGGCGGCGACAAGAAACTTGCCAAGCTGATCACCGAGATCGAAGGCCTGTTCCCGCTGCACAAAGGTATCTCTGTGCAGTCTGAGTGCCCGATCGGTCTGATCGGAGACGACATCGAAGCGGTGTCGAAGAAGTCTGCCAAAGAGATCAACAAGCCGGTCATCCCCGTGCGCTGTGAAGGTTTCCGTGGCGTGTCGCAATCGCTGGGTCACCACATCGCCAACGACGCGATCCGTGACTGGGTGCTGGGCAACCGCGATACCAGCGCGTTCGAATCCACTCCTTACGACGTGACCATCATCGGCGACTACAACATCGGCGGCGACGCATGGGCAACTCGTACCATCCTGGAAGAGATGGGTCTGCGCGTGATCGCCCAGTGGTCCGGCGACGGTACGCTGGCCGAGATGGAGAACACCCCCAAGGCCAAGCTGAACCTGCTGCACTGCTATCGCTCGATGAACTACATCAGTCGCCACATGGAAGAGAAGTACGGCATTCCTTACATGGAATACAACTTCTTCGGCCCGACCAAGATCGAGAACTCACTGCGCGAGATCGCCGCTTTCTTTGACGACACCATCAAGGCTAACACCGAGAAGGTCATCGCCAAGTACAAGCCGATGATGCAAGCCGTGATCGACAAGTACAAGCCGCGTCTGCAAGGCAAGCGCGTCATGTTGTACGTGGGTGGTCTGCGTCCGCGTCACGTGATCGGTGCCTATGAAGACCTGGGCATGGAAGTGGTCGGCACCGGTTACGAGTTCGCGCACAACGACGACTACGACCGCACCATCAAGGAAATGGGTAACGCCACGCTGCTGTATGACGACGTGACCGGCCTCGAGTTCGAAGAGTTCGTGAAGCGCGTCAAGCCCGACCTGGTCGGCTCCGGCATCAAGGAAAAGTTCATCTTCCAGAAGATGGGCATCCCCTTCCGCCAGATGCACTCGTGGGACTACTCCGGCCCGTATCACAGCTATGACGGCTTCGCCATCTTCGCCCGTGATATGGACATGACCTTGAACAATCCGTGCTGGAGCCAACTGACTCCGCCCTGGAAAAAGGCCGCGTAATGTACTGAAGCCGGACTCCGGTCCGGCTAACCCTTAACGATGCCCGTGTCCGCAGATTGGCGGCTCGAGCCAAGGAGATAAACATGCAAAAAGTCGATGACATCAAGCCTTGCTATCCTCTGTTCCGTCAGGACGAGTACAAGGAATCACTGGCAAACAAGAAAGCGAACTTCGAGGAAGGTCATGCAGCTGACAAGGTCCAGGAGACCTTCAACTGGACCACCACGATGGAATATCGCGAACTGAACTTCAAGCGCGAAGCCCTGACCGTTAACCCGGCCAAGGCCTGCCAACCGCTCGGCGCCGTGCTGTGCGCGCTGGGTTTCGAAAAGACCATGCCGTATGTGCACGGTTCGCAAGGTTGCGTGGCGTACTTCCGTACCTACTTCAACCGTCACTTCCGCGAGCCCGTGTCCTGCGTGTCCGACTCCATGACTGAAGACGCAGCCGTTTTCGGCGGTCAGAAGAACATGATCGACGGTCTGGAAAATGCCATGACCATGTACAAGCCGGACATGATCGCTGTGTCCACCACCTGTATGGCAGAAGTGATCGGCGACGACTTGAACGCCTTCATCACCAACACCAAAAAGGCCGGCGGCGTACCGATGGACTACCCGACACCCTACGCGCACACCCCGTCTTTCGTGGGTTCGCACGTGACCGGTTGGGACAACATGTTCGAAGGCATCATCCGCTACTTCACGCTGAACACCATGGAAGGCAAAGAAGTCGGCAAGAACGGCAAGATCAACATCGTTCCTGGTTTCGAGACTTACCTCGGTAACTACCGCGTGATCCATCGCATGCTGGACGAGATGGGCGTTGAGCACACCATGCTGTCCGATCCGACCGAAGTGCTGGATACGCCTGCTGACGGCGAGTTCCGCATGTACGCAGGCGGCACCACCCAGGACGAAGTGAAGGATGCACCGAACGCCAAGACCACTTTCCTGCTGCAGCCTATGCAACTGGAAAAGACCAAGAAGTATGTCGAGACGACTTGGAAGCACGAAGTGCCGAAGATGGTTATCCCGATGGGTCTGGAGTCCACTGACGAGTTCCTGATGAAAGTCGCCGAGGCAACCGGCAAGGAGATCCCCGCTTCGCTGGCCAAAGAGCGCGGTCGTCTGGTCGACATGATGATGGACAGCCACACCTGGCTGCACGGCAAGAAGATCAGCCTGTACGGTGATCCCGACTTCACGCTGGGTATGACCAAGTTCCTGATGGAGCTGGGCGTAGAGCCGCTGCACGTGCTGTGCAACAACGGCAGCAAGAAGTGGACGAAGGCCATGGAAAAAATGCTGGCCGAGTCTCCTTACGGTGCGAAGACCCAGTTGTTCGCGGGCGCCGACCTGTGGCACTTCCGTTCGCTGGTGCTGACCGAGAAGCCTGACTTCATGATCGGTAACTCCTACGGCAAGTTCATCCAGCGCGACACGCTGCACAAGGGTAAAGAGTTCGAAGTTCCGCTGATCCGTATCGGCTTCCCGATCTTCGACCGTCACCACCTGCATCGTGCAACAACGCTGGGTTACGAAGGTGCGATGCAAATGCTGACCACCTTGGTGAACGCTGTCATGGAGCGCCTGGACGAGGAGACTCGCGGTATGGGCACCACTGACTACAACCACGACTTGGTACGCTAAGCCACAACCTTCCTCTCCCACTCTCGCTTGCGGGAGTGGGCCGGGGAGAGGCTGTTAGAAAGGAAGTAGTCATGGCAAACATCATGATCCGACGCGATGCGAATGGCAGTTATCAGTTCTACCTGCCCAAGCGCGATCTCGAGGACACCATCGTTTCGATGGAGTTCGACACTGCCGAGAAGTGGGGCGGGGAGATCAAGCTGAACAACGGTGGGACTTATTACATCGAGCCACAGCCTGCACCAGCGCGTCTGCCATTCTCGTTACGCGCCAAGCGTATCGATGCGGCGGAATAAACGACAAGGAGAAATATCATGGCATACAAGATCGATACAGACCTGTGCACCAGTTGCGATGATTGCTTACCAGAATGTCCCACGGCTTCCATCAGCGTGAAGAAGGGCATGTACGTTATCAATGCAAACGAATGTACCGAGTGCGAAGGTGACTTCGACAAACCGCAGTGTGTGAAGCTTTGCCCGATCAAGGGTTGCATCACGCAGATTGCGGCGTAATGAAACGCTGTCATTCCCGCGCAAGCGGGGATGGCATGCTCCGGCAACACCCCGAATTCAGAAGAGGTAATCATGACTAGCAACGGCATCATCACCAAAGAAGCGGCCCTGCGCATAGCGCTGGCAGCGCGCACGCTGGACGATGTGGATGTCGCCGCGCTGGCATCCAAGATGGGTAGCCAGGTCGGCCTGCCGATCACCGAAGAGAAACTGGCCAAGGTCACCGTGGCCGATCTAAAACTCATGCTGTCCGGCGAAGAGACAGTCGAGCCCGATGTCGACCCCGCCAGCATCAAGCTCGCCGTGCGCCAATTGTGGGGCGACAGTGCGGATGGGGAATCACTGCCCGAACCGCAGGCGTATCAGGATGGCGACATTCCCGGCAGTCTGCGCGTGGCCGTGGCCTCCAACAGCGAAGAGAATCTGGACGGCCACTTCGGTTCCTGCCCGCGCTTTCTGGTCTATCAGGTCGGACGCGAAGATATCCGTTTGATCGCCATACGTTCCACCGCCAGCGCGGATGCGGAAGAAGACAAGAACGTGGCACGCGCCACACTCATCAATGATTGCCAGATCGTGTACGTGCAATCCATAGGCGGTCCCGCCGCGGCCAAAGCCGTGCGTGCCAATGTGCATCCGGTGAAGGCACCGGAAGGCGGCCCGGCACTGATCGCGTTGCAGCGTCTGCAAGCCGTGCTCGATGCACCGCCGCCCTGGCTGGCGAAGATACTAGGTGTGGAAGCGAAGTCGCTGAGCCGCTTCAGTACTGTGGAAGAAGAGTAATGATCGCCGCCGACACACTCAGCCAGATCGCGCAGCGCGCCGCGCAAGGTGCAATGGGCGAGGCCACGCTGGCCACGCTGAAACAGGCGTGGCCCGAGCTGCGTTTCACCCTGTGCAGTGACGACGACATGCCGGCGCGCATGAAACCGGCGCTGAGCGAAGAACGATTCAACTTGTATCTGATCGGCGGCAGCGAGCATTGCTTGAGTCTTACCGACGATCCAGAGCGCGCCATCGGTGTCGTGCTGGCGCAGGTGGACGAAGAATAGATAGGAGCGGATCAAAAAACCAACGCTTGCACAACAAACAACAAGACAAGCGATCAAGGGAGAAGCACCATGCTGGACGCAGCGACGATGGCCTTGCTGGCCAAGGTGAAGATGTTGGCGAAGAAGATCGGCATCAACGTCGATCTGGTCAGGATGAGCAACGAAAAGATCTACGCCGAAACCACCCTCAATGAACTCAGTAACGCCGACGACCCCGAACTGGTGTTGATCGTGATCCAGTTGATGAACCAGTTGGGTCTGATCGGCGTGCCGACTCGGGAAGTAAAACCCGAACCGGAACCTCAGCAGGAAGCAGGACGCTACGTCGGCTCGCTGCGCTGATCAGCGCCACATCTCACGTAAACCGTCCGACTCGATCACTTTGCAGAAAGTCTCCATCAGTTCCGGGTTCGCACCGGCTTCCAGCAACAGTTTCACCAATGGCGCTTTGCTTGCCGAAGCGCAATAGATCAGCGCGGTCGCGCCGTTCACGTTCTGCGTGTCGAGCGGCGCACCGGCCTTGATGCGTTCGGCAACGCACGCCTCACTATTGGCATAGCAGGCGAAC
>Ga0209231_1000568_pt1 | contig 19464 bp, 18 predicted proteins | sample Deesub45470m_DNA_FD_188086 | JGI IMG/M metagenome (GOLD analysis project Ga0209231, IMG submission 188086) | Deep subsurface microbial communities from North Pacific Ocean - 450_OLKR46/470m Metagenome (SPAdes) (version 2) | ecosystem: Environmental > Terrestrial > Deep subsurface > Unclassified ... | reverse complement strand
CGATTACATCGAGATGTTCTACAACCCGAAACGGCGTCATGGATACAATGATCGCCTGTCTCCAGTCGAGTTCGAGAGACGGCATTTTATGAGACTGGAAAGTGTCTAGTGAATCGGGGGCGATTCAAACAATGACAAAGCCCATTACACTAGTTCCTAATAAGTGTGAATTGGATAATCAAGTAAGACTACCTGCGAATGACTCCTACTGGCCGAATCTCCGTCGTAATGCATCCATCAGACAGCATGGCCGCAACTGCTTGGAAGCGACCATCAATCGGCAACACTCAAACGAGCACTTCCAAACCGTGCTTTTCAACCACACTCAATAGCCGAAGCGCCATTCCGCTTGGGCGCTTCTGGCCAGTTTCCCACTTTTGGACTGTGGACTCGCTGGTATTCAAGTAGCGCGCAAATACGGGCTGGCTGACGTGAGCATGCTCACGAATGCGTTTGATGTCCTTGGCATTGAATTCCGGGACTGAATCCAGGCAGAGCGCGTCGTATTCACGCAGTGTTGTTTTGGTGATGGCGCCCGCACGGTGCAATCCTTGGGCTGCGCTGTGGATGGCTGCGAATGCATCGCTCTTGGGTTTTGCTGTAGTAGTTTTAGTCGTCATGGCATATCTCCAGTAATTCTTCGTCTCTCAACAGTGCGGCAATCTTGTCTTCCCCGGCACTTGCATAGTCTTTCGCCAATTTCTTGAAGGCTGTCAATTCATTCGGCGTGATGTTCTCCCGGTCCTTCTTCGCAAAGAGGTAGGCATATATCCAATGCTTACCTGCCTTGGCCAGAATGATCGATCGGTGCATGTTGTCGTTCAGGCGTTTCTTGAACACCCCACCACCAAGATCATCAGCCTGTCCTTGGATGACTTGCCGAATGGCTCGACACAGATCTCCATCGGATATCTTCGCCTTGCGAGCTTCTTTGGCAAACCACGCCGTCTTGAATGCTCGAACTGTGATTGGAGACTTTTTGGTCATGGCAAATGGTAGCACCGAGTGCTACCATCCTCAACCCCTTTTTCTGACCATTTGGATAGCGGTCACACTTATGACCGCTATCCATTGCCGATTGGTCAAACTTCAGTCTGTTCCGCCATCTCTAAGGCATCATCCACTTCAATGCCCAGATAGCGCACGGTGCTCTCAATCTTGGAATGTCCAAGAAGCAACTGGACTGCCCTCAAGTTCTTTGTCCGCTTGTAAATGAGTGTCGGCTTGGTTCGTCGCATGGTGTGTGTGCCATAACAGGTGGTGTCCAGCCCGATATGCTCAACCCATCTATGCACGATCCGCGCATATTGCCGTGTAGACAGATGATGTGAACTGCCGATGCGACTTTGAAATAGATAATCCTCCGGTTTCAGATTCGCAGTAGCTATCCACTTGAGCAGCGCATCTCTGGTTTGTTCGGTGATTTCGAACTGCACCGGTCTTTGGGTCTTCTGTTGCATGACGGTTGCCCGTGATGCGACATGCTCGCCGTGGGATATGTCTCGTACTTTCAGTTTGACGAGATCGCATGCGCGAAGCTTGCTGTCGATGGCCAGATTGAACAGTGCGAGATTGCGGGGTTTACTGCTCAATTGCAGCCAGACTCTGATCGCCCAGATATCTCTCAACCTGAGCGGTGCTTTCTGGCCGGTCAGTTTCCCTTTGTTCCAGGGCTCACGATGTTGAATTCCGGTATTCGGTTCCATGATGATCTCCTTTTGAAGAAGGATCACCACTGTGCGCGTCTGGACGGATCGGAATCAAGATGGGATGGAATTCGAGTGATTATCTGGCTGAGGGGAGTGAGGTATAGATACGGTCTATATATTCTTAGTAGTTGCCCGGTCGGGAATTTTGAAGCACGATGCCCATAGAATGTCGACTTCGAACTCAAGAACAGTCGTTTGCCGTCCAGGAGTACACGGTTCGAAATCGGCCAGAAATAGTCGTATACATACGCTCGGCAGATTGGAGGAATAGGCGCTCATGAAAGAACTTATCAATGTTCGTCAAATACCAGGCGATGCAAAGAGACGTTGGTTTTCCTCAAGCGAATTTGATCTCATTGTTTGGCTATCTGATGACGAAACATTCCTTGGTTTTGAGCTGTGCTACGACAAAAATGCTAAAAAGCGATCATTAAGATGGAGTAATACGGCTGGATTTCAGCACATGGCGGTTGACGACGGAGAACAGATTCCTGGAAAGCATAAGGGAACCCCAATTTTAATTGCGGACGGGCTCTTCGATGCCAAACAAGTACATTCGGAATTTTCACAGGTGAGGCATTTTCTCCCCGATGAAATCGCCGAATATGTACTGAACGTTATAAGACAGTACCCAAAGGGTTTTACCGAAAGACCTGCGGCTGCTAATGGATGAGAAGCTGAAGTTGGAACGACCGATTTGGCACAGGCAAAGACCGGCCAACAAGAGCCAGTCAGGTTTGAAAATTCACCGCCATAAAGCAGCCGTTTTTCTCAGGCAGGTATGTGGACGAAGCGGACGGTGAAAGCCTCAACAGGCGCGGACTAGGAAAATCATTAGACCCACTACTCCTTTTTCGATAGAAAAGAATCAGATATTCCTGATTGCGTTGCAGTGAATGAACGGACATACTTCGGTCTCGAAGTTCCTTTGTGTGTGGTGCGATTAATAGCCCATGCTTTAGCCGGTATGGCGAGGCTCGATTCATACACACTGGTCAATACTAGAGCTAATACAATTCACCGTATGAACATACTATTTGGCCCGTTGTTACTCGCTTTCATCTCTCTGCTCGTCACGCCCGCAGCAGAGGCGGTGACTTATGCCAATACAGCCACAACCTTCAATTGGATTGATGCCAGCACCCACACCAAGCTGGGGCCTACACTAGGCGGTGTCTATTCACCCCTCTATAGTTTCAGCAACACCGGCGGTTGTGGCTCGACTCCTCCGTACATAGACGACAGTATGTCGAGCAATCTCCCGATCGGTTTCACCTTCATGTACAGCGGTGTGAATTTCACCCAAGTGCGCATCATGAGCAACGGTCGTTTGCAATTCAATAACAACATCACCTGCGGCTATGGTAGCCCCGTGACGCAACTGCCTTACCCCAACGCTGGCTTGAACTACACCATGCGCATATATGGCGGTGACCTAGACCCCTCTTTGCAGTCTGAGATTGGGGCTGCATACACGACCAACTGCATAAGCCGAGCCTCTTGCTACGTGAGCTATGCAACGGTGGGGGTCGCGCCCTATCGAAAATTCGTTGCCACTTGGAACAATGTGCCGGAGTGGACCTCTTTCAGCTCTGCATCAGGCAGCTATAACGTTCAACTAATTCTGCAAGAAAACGGCGAGTTCATCTACCAATACGGCGCGAATACACCGGGACCGGGCAATGCCGTCGCGCAGGTCGGTTGGCAGGCGGATATAAACAGCAGCGACTACGATATACCGGCGGTCGGCTATCCCGCCAACAACAGCGCTCTCAAATTCTACATCGCACGCCCGGTAGCGGAATATCGCATAGAGCAGGTGAGCTGGAATGGCACAGCCGGTGAGGTGCTCGATACCAGCGGCAACGCGCTCCACGGTACGGCGGTGATAAGTGGCGCAACCACCCGCCCTGCCGAAGTGGCGACAGGCCAAGTCTGTCGCGGCGGACAAATTGCGAACAACACCACTGTTGCTGACATCAGCGCGATTGATACAGGAGTACCCGTCCCAACCAGCATAGGCAGTGTTGGCACGATCACTTTCTGGTACAACAACGCCAGCAACACGCCCAACAATACCCGCGTGTTATTCGATGCCAGCACGGTCAATAACCGCTGGTTCTACCTCACGCGCACCAACACTAACGCATTGAACTTTGTCGTCACTGACAGCGGCAATACCAACCGCACGGTCACCACGGCCAACAATGCACTGCCAACCACGGGCTGGTCGCACATCGCTGTTTCTTGGAATTTCAACAACTTGGCCGCTGCCAATAGAGACCGGCTGCGCATTTGGGTAAATGGGACGCTGCTGCTAACCAGGGCATTCACTACCGCCAACGTGATTTCAACGCAGATTGGTACGCTCTATGTCGGCGACAATCGCAGCAGTGTCAGTCCGGTGGGTGTCTCGGCCGGCAACCCCGGCGGAACAAGCGCCACCCTAGATGAGTTTCGCATTTATAACTACGAAGGTGGCCTAGCATTGATCCAGCGTGACAAAAACCAAACCGGCGCCTGCCTCAACCACTACGCTATCTCCCACGCAGGTACGGGTCAGACTTGCCTACCGACAACCATTACCATATTTGCGCATGACGTTGCACACGGGCTTATTACGATGCCCAACAATACCACCATGATCCAGCTCTCCACTTCCACCGGAAAGGGCGACTGGACTTTGCTGAACGGCTATGGCGTGCTGAACAATGGCACGGCCAACGATGGCATCGCGACCTACTTGTTCAATGGAGAATATCAGGCGGTGTTCGGTCTGACGCACTCCATAGCCGGAGCAGTCAATATCAACGTCACTGATGGACAGATCGTCGAGAGTGCAAGCGAAGATCCCTTGCTCACCCTCTCCACCTGTTTCAGCAACTTAAACGCCTGCCACGACTACACGACTAGCCATTGTTCAGCCGCGAGCGGCAAGCTCTATACACGCCTCGCAGGCACGTCCTTTGCGACCGATGCGGTCGCACTCGACGGTTCGGATAACGTCGCCACTTCATTCACTGGCAAGGCGGTAGTATCGCTGGTTGCGCGGACTGCAACTGGGGGAACACTAGATGCGCAGCACTGCTTTACGGCGCCCGAGTACACCCAAGTGCTGGACAATGCCGTGACCAGCTTCACTGCGGGCAAACTCACCGTCAACGGCAGTGTTCCGAACGTCTACCGCGATGCGCGAATCAAGTTAGTGTGCGATGCCACCAATTGCCCGCCCTCAGGCATGACTTGGTGCAGCACCGACAACTTCGCGATTCGCCCTGCCTCATTCGCCGTAACAGCGAATCTCGGCGGCCCTAAATTGGCGGCGGGTCTGAATTTCAGCATGACGGCTGCGAGCGCTTATACCAATTACACTGGCACCCCCGTTCTGAATACAGCGAATCTACGAGATCACAACAGTGCGGCAATCGGCACGATGACGGGCAGTTTCCCTGCTGCAATTTCGGGAAGCTCCACAGGAATTACATTTCAGTACCACGATGTCGGCACGGTATCCCCGCTCGCGGATGCGGTCACCGATACGACTTTCACCGCAGCAGACCAGCCCAGCGATTGCACCAACGACACTTCCAATGTGCTCGTTGGCGGCAAATACGGTTGCAGCGTCGGGTCAGTTGCCGCCGGCCCATTTGGCCGCTTCTTTCCGCATCATTTCACCTATGCGGCAACCCTCTCGCCCGTATGCGCCGCTGGGGGATTCACCTATATGGATCAACCCAATCTCGGCATCAACCTGACACTGTCAGCGAAAAGTTTGAACGAAACCACCACGACTCGTTACACCTCTGGTTACTCGACGCTGGGTACTTTTTCCATCACGGCGGACAACAGTGGCACGGCGGTGGCAGTGTCGCGCCTCTCGCCGACATTGCCCGCCTTTGCTTGGAATAACGGCGCTTACACGGTCAACAGCGCAATAACAACCTTTGCACGCATCGTAAACCCGGATGGCCCGTACGACAGCTTTGCCTTGCAAGCGAATATTCTGACCGAGCCGGATAACGTGACAATAAGTGGCACCAGCCTGAGTTCCACCACCAAAATCCGTTACGGGCGCGCCAAGCTGTCTAATGCGTACGGATCTGAACTTTTGTCGCTCACCATTCCATTAACGTTGCAGTATTTCAATGGCACTGGGTGGGCCACTAACACGCTAGACACTTGCACCACACTAGCCGCGAACAATGTTGCCTATGCTTTCTCCGGAAACATTACTGCGTGCAAAACAGCCGGAACACTGAGCGGCAGCGCACCCATCCTCACGTTGAACCTTTCTGCGCCGGGATTGAACAGCACAGGTCAGGCTAATATGACGCTCAATTTGGGAAGTACGGCGTCTGGCAATACCTGCACAAGCGTTGGCGGTGCCGGCCCTGCAGCCACCGCAGCCAATCACCCTTGGCTGCAACAGGGTGCCATCAACCCAACCGCTCGCGCTACATTCGGAATATACCAAGGCAGGAAACCGTTCATCTATCTGCGTGAGAGCTATTGAGAGGTTTTTAAGCAGAGTTCGCATCACACGAACATCTTAGGATAAAGTTGAACGACTGCTGTGGGTCGAGAAGAGAAGGGTGGACTTGAAAATAGACGGCTCGATAGCGGCCACTCGTCTCAGACAGCAATGGGTTAGGAAGCGACGGTCGAGCAGCAGCAAATCTCTGGTTTTGAACGACCGCTGTTGAGCCTGGAGCGGACATCCCCATAGAACTAATAGGCTACCTTTTCAGGAAATCACCAGAGTCCGTTTTGGCCGATTAGCCGCCTTCAGGAATTCTCTTCCCTCAGTGCTGCGCGCGTGAGCCGGTCGAAGCCTAGCGTGGAGAATTTGTCGATGTTGAGGTATTCGTCGGTGACGTCGACTTGGGCACCGATGTTGTTGCTGCTGCACCATGCTTCCCAGGCGGATTTTCCGGCGGGATAGTTACCCGGCAGGCCGACGAGTTTGTAGAGGCGGCCGCTGCGGGTGGTGACGGTCATGTTGTGTGCGTCGAATTCGCCGATGGCGCTGGAGGTGCGGGCGAAGTTGTTGGTGACGTCGTGGCCGTGCACGTGGCGACTGCTCTTGCCTTGTTTGGTGGTGATCTCCAATACGCTCCAGCGGCGCAGGGTGACTTCGCGGGATGCTTCAGGTGCAATTCTGACGGCCATTACGCTTTTTCCATTCGAGACCTGTGTTCGGGATGGCTGGCATCTTAACGGAGAGTCGGCTTCAGTGCCTGTTGCTTTCGTATCTCTTGGCGGCCTGGGTGGCCGATGAAGGCGAGGGCGCACGGAAGCAGGCGCGCAAACGGGCAGTCTTGCCTCGTTTCAAATGTAGACAGCCGCGCGAACTGTCAGATCCGCGCGGCTGTGTTGCTTCGGTCGCTTCAGGGCCGCTTGGGCGTGGTGTAAGTCGCGACTTTCTGTTGCGGTTCCCAGATGGTCTCATAGCCGACGAAGAACTGACCGGGGACAATCTCTTTCTGGCGGGTCGTTACGCGGTATGCGTGTCCGTCCGGAATCTTGGGGCGGCAAAAAGGCTTCTTTTCTTCACTCATGTCCTATCTCCTTTGGTTGTAGAAAACATATGTTCGCTAGGGAGGCGTATGCGGTCGGCCCCTCCCAACTGGCCGTGAAATCATCTATTTGCGCGTGTAATGCGCCTTCTGCGGGATCACATGCCGCACGCCGCCCTGCGGGTTCGCCACGTCCCCTTTGTAGCGGGGGATGATGTGGATATGCACGTGGAAGATGCTTTGCCCGGCTGCTTGTCCGACGTTGACGCCGATGTTGTAGCCGTCCGGATGGAACTCCTCATCCAGCAGTTTCTTCTCTTCCTGAATGAGGCCCATGCAGACTGCGACTTCTTCCGCTGTCAGATCGAAGAAGCTGGCGACATGGCGGCGCGGGATGACCAGAGTGTGCCCCGGACTGGTCGGGTAGGTGTCGCGCGCGCTGTAGGCGAGTTCATGCTGCAGCGAGACGCCGCGCGGGTCCTTGCAGAACAGGCAGGGATCGTTGGGGTCGCGTTTCTTTTCTGGTGTGGCTTCAGTCGACAACAGCGCACCTCTTTCTGTACGTTATACTCGGACGAGGAAAATCATCGACGAGGAAAACATCGTGGCATCGAACAAAGGACGGGCTTACTTTGCATTGCTTGGTTACCATTTCAACCCCGACGACGTCACGCGTTTGCTCGGCATAGAACCCACCACGGTCAATGCCGCAGGTGCATACAGCGGGCTGGACAAGCCCGTCATCAGTTCCTGGGAGTTGTCCTCGGAGACCGCCAGCGGTGAGGTGGACGTGTTCGCTTTGACGGACAGCCTCGTCAAGCAGCTGGAACCCCTCAAGGAAAAGATCGTTGCCGTTTGCAAGAGCCACAACCTGTCTCCGCGCCTGGGCGTGGCGCTGACCTTGTCCATCGACAAAGGCGAAACCAGCCCGGAAGTCGGTTTCGGTGCGCGCACGATCCGCTTTCTGGCGGATACCGGCGCATTCATCGAGGTGGAGAACAGACTGTCCGAGCGGGTCTGAGCCATTCGTCACCCCGCAACCTTGCTTGACGCGGCCTGCGCCAGCTTCTGCTGTTCCTGACAATGCTTCAAGCACAGCGGCTGCAGCGCGTGCGCGAAGCATTCAATGATCACTTCGAATTCGTCCGCGATCTCTTCGGCCAGTGCAGCATCGTTGCTCATCTGCGCCAATACGTTCTGCGCGGTCGCCTTGTTCACCCGGCAGAGGACCGCCACATGGATGGGCAACTGCTGCTCCATGCTCACCGTCAAAGCCTTTTCGTATGAATTGATGGCTTCCTTCAGGCGGGTGGGATTCGCTTCCGATTCGGCGAGATGATGCAGCGTGACGGCCCGGTTGTTATGGGTGGCCGTCAGTGCCAATGCGTACTCGTCCGCGTCGAGTGCGGCCAGCGCATTCTTGTAGGCGACCACGGATTTTTGCAGTTGGCGGTTGCCCTTGAGCTGGATGCCGTAGCTGTACAGGGTCGCGCCCAGTTGATGCATGGTCTGCATCCACTGCTCCGGATGCGCTTCCCGCGTCCACACCAGCAGTGCCTCGGTATAGGCATCGACCGCGCGCTTCAGCGGTTCGGTTTTCTCCTGCAAGCGGCCCATCGCCTGGTTGGCCGTGCCCAGGTTGTATTGCGTGGCCGCCCATTCCTGCGGTGAACCCGTCTGGCTGTAGCTCGCCAGCGCCTGATCGAAACACTGTATGGCCTGTTCGAACAAAGCCGTATCGTGGCGCTGTTGACCCATTGCGGCGAGGAGGTTGCCGAGCTGGTTCTGTCTTGCCGCGTCAGGGGCGGTTGCCAGCGATGCCTCCAGCACCTCGCGCAGGCGCTCGAAGATGCGGGTGCTGTAGCGGTGCTGTTCGTAATTGCCGCGCGTGTAGCGGAAGTTGTCCGCCACGGCCACTTGCGTATCCGGCATGGCCGCTGCGGCTTCTTGTTCAGTCAGCAGGCACAGCGAATCCGCAATGGCGCGTTCCAGCGCCTTGTTCCCGGGGTAGAGGAGGTAAAGGGTAGAGCGCTTCATTGTGCGCGGTCGAGTATCTCGTTCAGATCGGGATCGGCACCGACGGCGCCGCCCAGCTCGATCTCTTCCTCGGTCGCTTCGCGGATGGTCAGCACTTCCAGCATGAAGGTGACATCCCGGCCGCAAAGCGGATTGTTGCCGTCGATGGTCAATGTCTCGTCGTCGAAGCGGGTGACGATGAAGTTCCTCGGCTCACCTTTTTCGTTCTCCATGGTGATGGTCATGCCGAGCTCACGATATTCCTCCGGCACGTTCTCGATGCGGTCGGTGAATACCAGCGATTCGTCACGCTCGCCGTACAGAAGTTTGGTGTCGATGGGCACGTCGATGATGTCGCCGACTTTTTTACCGTACAGTAATTTGGTCACATCCTCGGACATCACATCGTTCACGCCATGCACATACCCGATCGGGTAATCCACGGTGACCAGCACGTCGCCGGTCTTGTTGTCGATGACCTTGTAATTCAGTTCAACGAATTTTTCGTCTTCTATCGTATCCGACATATGTGTGTGTTCAACCTTGTCCTAGAAGAGGGTGGCGCCGAATATCCTGACCTTGTCCTTCTCGTAACCGAGCACCAGCCTGCCCAGCCATTCGCCTGGCTTTTGCGAGCTTCTCTGCTTGTATAGCACGGTGACGTATTCGCCGCGCCGGATGATGCCGAGATAGTCGTAGTCCGGCGACAGGGTCTTCGCCAGTTCGCTGCGGGCGAATTGCTTGCCCATCTCGACCTCGTTGGCACCCGCGATGAAGGTGCTCGAGAAGTTGCGTGTGAACGCGCCGTAGTTGCCTTCGTTCGAGTATTTCACCAGATCCGCCCACATGGGGTGGGCGATCGCCAGTATCTCGTCGTCCGTCATTTCAATGATGTTCATCAACCAAACTCCATTCCTGCGCAAGTGAAAATAAAGAGGACCAACATGGAATATGCCGGTCCTCTTTAATGTACTACCAAGTCACCGCAAATACACTTGCGTAAGCCTGATTTTACAAAACCGGTAAATCAAGCCTGCTTCCGCTTAGTGATGGTCTGTCGGCGGTGCCTTCTCCACATCGCCCACCAGGTGGTAGAGCGGAGCTTTTTCCATGGTGTACTCGCCGGTCTTGGGATCGCGGCGGGACACGGTCAGCACATGCCAGTTCTGGTCATCCAGCTTCATCTTGTCGCCACGGTAGTAGTAACCCGGCCAACGCGTCTCATCACGGAACAATGTGTGATGGAATACGCTCTCGGAAGTGAGGAAGCGGTGCTTCAGTTCCCATGCACGCAACAGCTCGTGGATGTCGGAAGCGGCTACCTTTTCCAGATCCTCGCCGAGGATGGACATCTTCTTCAGACCGATGTTGAGCAGCTTGTCGTTGGTCATGTAGTTGACACCGAAACCACCGCAGTACTCGTCCATCATCTTCTGCAAGCGATCCAGACCCTGACGCGGGTTGATGAAGTTGGGGTTGACCGTTCCGGCGACCACTTCGTTGCTGTACACGCGATATGTTTCCAGCGGCTTGAAGATCTGTTCACGGCGACGCTCGATCTGCGCGTCGGAAACGCGGATGCCGTTCGCCTTGCCGTCGTCGATGTATTTGCAGGCAGCCTTGGCAGCCAGACGACCTTCGGTGAAGGAGCCGGACGAGAAGGCGTGCGGGGTGCCGCCGACCGCATCGCCTGCGCCGAACAGGCCTTCGATGGTGGTCATGCGGTTATAGCCCCAGAAGTATTCTTTCGGAGAGAGATCTTCCGGACCGGAACACCATGCGCCGCAACCGGTGGCGTGCGAACCCATCACATACGGCTCGGAGGTGGTCAGTTCGGGGTTCTCGTACTTGGGATCCACGTCGGTGGCGGCCCACAGCACGGCCTGGCCGACGGTCATGCCGAGGAAGTTGTGCCAGCCGATCTCTTCCAGATGCGGATCCTGGAAGGCTTCCATGGTCACCATGTGGATCGGGCCGCGACCGGCATTCACCTCGTTGATGATCGCGTGGTTGCGCAAACAGGTCGGGATCGGACGGTGCGTGCGGTGCGAGACTTCCGGATCCAGATACTCCTTGCCCACCATCTGTTGCAGGGCCGGGAACCACTTGGATTCGTACTCTTCACCATAGGCGTTCTGCGTATAGGTCTTGAGGTGCAGGAAGTAGGCACCGACCGGGCCGTAACCGTCCTTGAAGCGGGCCAGCACGATGCGGTTCTCCATCTGCGTCATCTTGGCACCGGCTTCGATCATCAGACCGTAGGCGGAACCGGAAGACCATGGCGCGTACCAGACGCGGCCTGCACCTTCACCGACGGAACGCGGCTTGAAGATGTTGGAAGCGCCACCGGCACCGCAGATCACGGTCTTGGACTTGAACACGTGGTAGTTGCCGGTGCGGACGTTGAAGCCCACGGCGCCGGCGACACGGTTCTCCTTGGACTCGTCCATCAGCAGGTGGGTCACGCAGATGCGGTTGAACACCTTGTCGGCGGACTTCTTGGCGGCTTCGGCCACGATGGGCTTGTAGGATTCGCCGTGGATCATGATCTGCCAGCGGCCTTCGCGCAGATAGGAACCCTTCTTCTCGTTGCGCATGATGGGCAGGCCCCACTCTTCGAAATTGTGCACGGTGGAATCCACGTGGCGTGCCATGTCGAACAGCAGGTCTTCGCGCACCATGCCCATCAGGTCGATACGCGCATAGCGCACGTGATCTTCCGGGTTGTTCTCGCCGAAGCGCGTACCCATGTAGCAGTTGATCGCATACAGGCCTTGTGCCACTGCGCCGGAACGCATGATGTTGGCCTTCTCGGCGATGACGATCTTCTTGTTCTGGCCCCAGTATCTTGCCTCGAATGCTGCGCCGGTGCCGCCCAGGCCCGCACCGACCACCAGGATGTCGATACCGTCTTCAATGATAGTTTTGTAGCAGCTCATCAGTACTGCACTCCTTCCTTGATTTCCAGGCCATTGGATTCCAGTGTGTGCAGACCACCGTCATCCATACGGATGTATTTAGGTTCGTTGAACAGCAATTGGCTGTCGCGCATCTCCTTGCTGGGTGCGGGCACTTTGCCAAGGTCCGGTGTTGCGGAACCCCATGGCTTGGTGGTGATCGGGGCCAGCAGCTCCATGTCTTTCTTGCCGTTGCGGAACTTGATGCGCCACGCGATGGTGCCTTTCTCCTCGTCGCGGATCACGCGTACCGAGTGACCGAGCGGGGCAAAGTCCGCGTAACCGCGCACGTCGATGGCCTGGTGCGGACAGGCTTTTACGCATGAGTAGCATTCCCAGCACATGTTGGGTTCGATGTTGTAGGCACGTCGCAATTTCTTGTCGATGTGCATGATGTCTGATGGGCAGATGTCGACGCATTCACCACAGCCGTCGCAACGCGTCATATATACAAAGGTTGGCATGATCTATTCCTTATGGATGATGTTGGGTCGGTATCAGTAGTGCTTTGCGCGTTCAGCCTTGATGCAAAGCCCCATGTTGGGCGGGTTCTTGCCCATGTACATCGGTACATCGGGGAACTTGGCATGCACTGCGGGATCGGTCAGGTCGTAGTCGGGCGGCAGGTTCTCGCGCCCGCCGTCGGCCATGATGACGCGCTTCTGGAAAGCTGCCGCCGGCTTGAAGAACATGTGTGCGAACTTGGACCAATACACACCGCCGAATAGCGCGGTGCTGGACAGGATGAACAGAGCGAACAGCAGGTTCAGGCCGCCGCCGCTGTACGACCAGAGCAGGGCGAAAGTCGAGGTGGCCAGCAGCGAGACGATGAACAGGTCGGAACGCTCGAAGCGGAAGCGGGACAGGCCTTCCGCAGCCACGTCGACGCGGATCGCGAACCAGAACCAGTAGCCGCCGACGGCCAGCATCAGCGCGCCGATATGCCACAGCTGAGGCACCAGGGTGGAGGTGGTGTCCGGCGAGAAGATCATGATTGCGGTGGTCACCGCGAACATCATGAAGCCGTACATCATCAGCAGGTGGGAGATCCGGCGTTGCGGGTTGCTGAATTCGCCGGCGGTCATCACTTCGTTGGTCAGCACGCCAACGGCCATCGCGACCTTCTCGCCGCCGCCCACTTCGCGTTTCGCGCTCTTCTGTGCCTTCTTCGCGTTCTCGAAGAAGTACTTCGCACTCTTCTTGTGCAGCATGTCGAGTATCGTGCCGCCCATGACTAGCAGCACCATGAGCACGATGTAGCCTTGCATCATGGCGGGGGTGATGAGGTCTGGCAGTGTGGCAAAGGGGTTGCTCGTGAACATCAGGTTCTCCTCATTAAAATAACAGTCTCTGGAAATCGGTCGATCATCAGCCATTCAATCCTGCATAGTACTTGCGCAATATCTCCAGCACTTCCGGGCGACTGAACTCGGCGGGAACTTCCTCGCCTTCGGAAAGCATTTTGCGCAATTGGGTGCCGGACACTTGCAGGCGGTCGGCATCGGAGTGCGGGCAGGTGCGGGCCGAGGCCATGCCGCCGCATTTGTAGCACCAGAAGGAGACATCAATCTTGAGCGCCTGAGTCTCCAGCGCGTTTTTCGGGATCTTGTCGAAGATGTGGTGCGCGTCGAAGGGGCCGTAGTATTTGCCCACGCCGGCATGGTCGCGGCCGACGATCAGGTGCGAGCAACCGTAGTTTTGGCGGAACAGCGCATGCAGCAGAGCTTCGCGCGGGCCGGCATAGCGCATGTCCAGCGGGTAGCCCGACTGCACGACGGTCTTGCCGACGAAGTAGTTCTTGGTCAGCGCGATGATGGCATGGGTGCGCACTTCGGCCGGGATGTCGCCCGGCTTGAGATTGCCGAGCAGGGAATGGATCATCACGCCGTCGCACACTTCGATGGCGATCTTGGCCAGATATTCGTGCGAGCGGTGCATGGGGTTGCGTGTCTGGAACGCGGCGACTTTGCTCCAGCCCATCTCGGTGAACAGCGCGCGCGTCTCTTTCGGCGTCATGTACATCGCGCCGTATTTCTGCGGGAACCCGCCTTGCGACAACACCTTTACCGGACCGGCCAGGTTCACCTCGCCCTGTTCCATCACCATCTTCACGCCTGGGTGTTCCATGTCGGTGGTGCCGAACACGGTGGCGCATTCGTGTGCTTTATCGATGGCGTATTTTTCGGTCACCTGCATGGTGGCGAGGATACTGTCGTCGTCGGGGTCGACCAGTGCGATGGTGCTGCCGGTAGGGATGGCGTCCGCTGCGGACTTGTCGGTGGAGAGGGTGATGGGGATGGGCCAGAACAGACCGTTGGTGAGCGTCATGCCGTCGCATACGCCTTGCCAGTCGGCGTGACTCATGAAGCCGTCGAGCGGTGTGAAACCGCCTATGCCGAGCATGATGAGGTCGCCTTTTTCGCGCGAACTCACGGTCACCTTGGGGTAACTGCGTGCTCTGTTCAACTCTGCGATCTGGTCTTCGCCCACTAGCAACAGCGGTTTCAGATCGCTCCCGCCATGCGGGTTTACCAATGCCATAAAGCCTCCCTGTTGGGTCCAGCTACGGATGGGACAACGTCGAAATTTCAGGTGCGCACAGTAGAGGAACATCTTGCATGAAGCGATACCCCTCATGGGTTGAGGGGCACACCCCCCATAGGGGTTATGTCTTTCCCCCTCATCACGGCTATGGCAGCAGTGGCGCGGGATACGCATACTGGCGACCCTGAAAGATTGAGTAATTTCGTAGGGCAGTAGCACACGAAAAACAAAGTGTTGCGCACCGATAACGATCAACCCACACAAGATTTTGCCCATGTCATCGACACCATTGCACGACCCCTTGGCGCCGCCGGTCGCTGGCGCCACCACCGAGATCAAGAAGACTACCTGTTATATGTGCGCTTGCCGATGCGGCATCCGCGTGCATATCCGAAACGGCGAGGTGCGTTACATCGACGGTAATCCCGACCATCCGCTGAACGCGGGCGTGATCTGCGCCAAGGGCTCTTCCGGCATCATGAAGCAGTATTCGCCGGCACGTCTGACCAAGCCGCTACGCCGCAAACCGGGCACCGAGCGTGGCGCGGGCGAGTTCGAGGAGATCAGCTGGGAAGAGACGTTCACATTGCTCGCCGATCGTCTCGGCGAACTGCGCGCGACCGATCCGAAGAAGTTCGCCTTGTTCACCGGGCGCGACCAGATGCAGGCGCTGACCGGCATGTTCGCGCGCCAGTTCGGCACGCCCAACTATGCGGCGCACGGCGGTTTCTGCTCGGTCAACATGGCCGCCGGCATGATCTACACCATCGGTGGTTCGTTCTGGGAATTCGGCGGGCCCGACCTGGAGCGTTCCAAGCTGTTCATCATGATCGGCACAGCCGAGGACCATCACTCCAATCCGCTCAAGGTGGCGCTGTCCAAGTTCAAACGCGAGGGCGGCCGCTTCATCTCGATCAACCCGGTGCGCACCGGCTACTCGGCCATCGCCGACGAATGGGTGCCCATCCGTCCCGGCACCGATGGCGCGCTGTTCCTCGCCATCATCCGTGAACTGATCGAACTGGGTCTGTACGACCGCGAGTTCCTGGTGCGCTATACCAACTCCGGCCAGCTGGTGAACCTGGACGCAGAGCATGACGAGTTCGGCATGTTCGTGCGTACCGAGGTGCCGGAAGAAGAAGGTTGCTACGACCCGCAGAACAAATTGTGGTGGGACCGCAATACCAACAAGCCGGTGGTGACGCACAGTGAAGGGGCTGATCCCTTCCTGCGCGGCGAGTTCAAGTTGAGCGATGGAACGCCGGTGAAGCCCGCGTTCCAGTTGCTCAAGGACCGTGTTGCCGAATACACGCCGGAATGGGCCGAGGGCATCACCGGCATCTCTGCCCAGACCATTCGCCGTCTGGCACATGAGATGGGCATCACCGCACGTGACCAGAAGATCGAACTGCCGATCGCGTGGACCGATTCCTGGGGCAAGGAGCATGACACCGTCACCGGCAATCCCGTGGCATTCCACGCCATGCGCGGCTTGGCTGCGCACTCCAACGGTTTCCATACCATCCGTGCGCTGTCTATTTTGATGACGCTGCTGGGCACCATCGACCGTCCGGGCGGTTTCCGTCACAAGCCGCCGTTCCCGCGTCCGATCCCGCCCTGTGCGCGTCCGCCCAACGACCCGCGCGCGGTGCAGCCGAACACGCCGCTGGACGGCATGCCGCTGGGCTGGCCAGCCGACCCGGACGATCTGTTCGTGGACAAGGAAGGCGAAGCGGTACGTATCGACAAGGGCTTCTCCTGGGAATTTCCGCTGTCCGCGCACGGCCTGATGCACAACGTGATCACCAACGCCTGGCGCGGTGATCCGTACAAGATCGACACGCTACTGCTGTTCATGGCCAACATGGCGTGGAACTCTTCCATGAATACCAGCGAAGTGCGCAAGATGCTCACCGACAAGGATGAGAACGGCGAATACAAGATCCCGAACATCGTGGTGTGCGACGCCTTCCATTCCGAGACGACCGCGTTCGCCGACCTGATCCTGCCGGATACGACCTATCTGGAACGGCACGACGTGATGTCCATGCTGGACCGTCCGATCTCCGAGTTCGATGGCCCGGTGGATTCGGTGCGCATCCCGGTGATGCCGCGTACCGGCGAGTGCTTGCCGTTCCAGGAAGTGTTGATCGAACTCGGCACGCGCCTGAAGCTGCCGGCGTTCGTCACCGCTGACGGCGCGCGCAAGTACCGCGACTATCCGGACTTCATCGTCAACTGGGAGACCGCGCCGGGTTCCGGCATCGGCTTCCTGTCGGGCTGGCGCGGCAAGGGCGGCGAGAAGAGCATGAAGGGCGAGCCGAATCCGAACCAGTGGGAGATGTACGCCAAGAACGACTGCGTGCACCACGAGGTGTTGCCGCGTTCCTATCAGTTCATGCGCAACTGGAACAAGGGGTATCTGGAATGGTCGCAGCGCAACGGCATCACGCGCTACTCCGAACCTATCCTCATCCACCTGTATTCCGAGGTGATGCAGAAGTTCCGTCTGGCTGCGCAGGGTAAGAGCATCACGCGCCAACCGCCCAAGCATCTGGCGAAGCGCGTGGAGACTTATTTCGATCCATTGCCGTTCTACTACGAACCGCTGGAGACACAGGCCAGCGACAAGCTGAAATATCCGCTGTCCGCTGTGACACAACGCCCGATGGCGATGTATCACTCGTGGGATTCGCAGAACGCCTGGTTGCGCCAGATCCACGCCCACAATTATCTGTATGTGAACGCGCAGACCGCGAAGAACGCTGGTATCGGTGACGGTGACTGGATCTGGTGCGAATCGCAATGGGGCAAGGTGCGTTGCATGGCGCGCTATAGCGAGTCGGTGGAGCCGGGCACTGTGTGGACTTGGAACGCCATCGGCAAAGCGGCCGGTGCGTGGAACCTGACACCCGATGCGAACGAATCGCAGCAGGGCTTCCTGCTCAACCATCTGATCTCGGAAGAGTTGCCCAAGCAGGCGGATGGATCGCGCTTCTCCAACTCCGATCCGATCACGGGACAGGCTGCCTGGTATGACGTGCGCGTGCGCATCTACAAGGCGGAAGAGGGCGAGCCGCAGCAGACCTCGCCGCAGTTCCCTCCCATGAAGGTGTATCCCGGCATGAAACAACGTCCGAACTGGCTGGCTTATTTTGCCGGTCTGAAGAAGAAAGGCGGTGCGAAATGACACAACTCGCATTGGTGATAGACCTGAACGTGTGCGTGGGCTGCAGTGCCTGCGTGACCAGTTGCAAGGAATGGAACACATCCGGCTCCGCCGGTCCGATGGTGGATGAACGCCCCTACGGTGAGAACCCGACCGGCACCTTCTTCAATCGCGTACAGACCTACGAGATGGGCACGTTCCCGAACAGCGAGACGATGCACTTCCCCAAGTCCTGCCTGCATTGCGAAGACCCGGCCTGTGTGCCCGTGTGTCCTACCGGTGCTTCATACAAGCGCAAGGAAGACGGCATTGTGCTGGTGGATTACGACAAATGCATCGGCTGCAAGTATTGCTCTTGGGCTTGTCCGTACGGCGTGCGCGAGTTCGATGAGCAACAGAAGGTGATGAAGAAGTGCACCTTGTGCGTGGACCGCATCTACGACATGTCGATGCCGGAAACGGATCGCAAGCCGTCCTGCGTGAAGGCCTGCCCGACCAGTGCGCGCTTGTTCGGTGACATCCATGATCCCGAATCGGCAGTGTCGGTGGCGATTCGCGAAGAGGGCGGCTATGCGCTGATGCCGGAGTGGGGCACACATCCTTCCAACCATTATCTGCCGCGTCGCAAGACCAAGATGAAGATCCACGCCGACGAGCTGGAGCGCGCCGACAATCCGCTCAAACTCGACCAGCAGTTGCCCAAGCCGGACAAGGACCAGTCGACCATGGACGACGTGTCGGCCTGGTAATCAGAACTTAGCGAGATATTATGAAACCAGCATTCTCAGTGATCTTTTTGACGACCTTGATCGGTGCGGCGCAGGGCCTGTTCCTGGCCCTGTTCACGCACCAGTCCTATGCGCTGTTCGGTCTGTTGCCGATGCAGTCCGACGACTTCTACGGCAACGGCAGTGCCATCGCCATGCTGTTGCTGGTCGGCGGTCTGTTTGCGGCAGTGTTCCATCTCGGCAAGCCCAGCTACATGATCACGCGCGCCTGGCGCGGCATGACGCAGTGGCGCACTTCCTGGCTGTCACGTGAGCTGATCGCACTGCCCGCGTTCATGGGTATCGTGTTCCTGTACGGGGTGACGCATCTGCTGGCGATACGCCCGGAGATCGTGACGCTGCCGGGTGGGTATGTCATCGATCTCACCGTGTTGCTGGGCGCGGTAGGCACCCTCATGGCGTTCGCGCTGTTCATCTGCACTGCGATGATCTATGCCTGCCTGCGCTTCCTCAAGGAATGGAACTCGCCGCTGACGGTCATCAACTACATCCTGATGGGCGGCTCCTCCGGTTTCATCCTGGCAGCGTTCTATGCGGCTTCGGCCGCGCCGGATCAGGCCGATTTCTTTGCCGGTTGGGCCATCATCATTACCGTGCTGGCACTGATCGGACGTGTGGCATCCCTGATGCGCAATGCACGCCTGAAGCCGACCTCGACCATGCAGACCGCCATCGGTGTGAAGCATCCCAAGATCACCCAGCGTTCCATGGGCGCGATGGGCGGTTCGTTCAACACGCGCGAGTTCTTCCACGGCAAGAGCGATA
>Ga0209231_1000567_pt1 | contig 19482 bp, 13 predicted proteins | sample Deesub45470m_DNA_FD_188086 | JGI IMG/M metagenome (GOLD analysis project Ga0209231, IMG submission 188086) | Deep subsurface microbial communities from North Pacific Ocean - 450_OLKR46/470m Metagenome (SPAdes) (version 2) | ecosystem: Environmental > Terrestrial > Deep subsurface > Unclassified ... | reverse complement strand
CCTCGATGTTGGTCAGAATCAAATCAAGTTCATAGTTTGAGAGATCATTCAGTAAATTGGTTTGACCTTTTGCAAAAATCATTAATTTAATTTTAGGATTATTCATCAAAGGCGTAACAAAAGCCTCAACAAAGTTACGTGACATCGTTGATAACATGCCAATTCTAATTGTTTGATCTTCCGTTTGATGCCCTTTTGTCAAAATAGCCTCCAACTCATTGCCTAAATTGAAGATAGATTCAGCATATGAAAAAGTGACCTTGCCGACATCAGTTAAGATCAGTTTGCGCTTCTCTCTTGTAAATAACTGATTACCAACACTATCCTCTAACAGTTTAATTTGTGCTGATAAAGCCGATTGAGAAACATGCAGCATTTCAGCAGTTTTAGTCAGATTGCCAATTTTGGCCACATGCCAAAAATAGTTTAAATGATGATAATTGAGCTTAGCCATAGTTCTTTAAATGTGAACGATTTGTTCTTAACAATATATTTTACTTAATTATTTGAGTAAAGCAAAATGCTTTCATCTTATTAAGGATTGAATTTATGAGCCAAACCATCAACATGCTAATGATTAACTTAGCACTACTCACTCCCGTTTTCTCATTACTCTTTTCTACGACAAATCGAAAATGGGAAATAGCCTATGTCGCACGATTAATTGGTTTACTTTCAGCATTGGCGATTTGGGTATGCACGATGCTGAATGTGGATATTAATCATGCTTTTTCACTGATTAATTTTACTGGGTTAACGAGTACGGTATTTTTGTTAGTCCATTTTATTGGATTTATAGTCCTTAATTATGCGCGCAGAAATTTTGAGTTAGACCCAAATAACCAACGATTTTTACAATGGTTTTTAATTACACTGTTTTCTGTCATGGTGACAGTTGTAAGCAACCATTTATTATTGCTTTGGTTAGGCTGGGTTAGCATCAGCATTTGCCTGCATCAGTTGCTGATGTTTTATCCACAACGTTATCGAGCCGCATTAGCTGCACACAAAAAGTTTATCTTTGCTAGAACAGCAGAAATATTATTAGGCATTGCATTTTTAATTATTTATGCAGAACATGGTACAGGCTTTATTGATCGCATCTTTGTCTCATACCCCTTGCAAAGCCTTAGTATTAATCTACACATTGCCGCCATCTTAATTGCCAATGTGGTGTTAATTAAATGCGCTCAACTGCCTCTACATGGCTGGTTAATTCAAGTGGTCGAATCCCCTACTCCCGTGTCTGCTTTATTGCATGCAGGCATTATTAATATGGGAGGCATGCTGCTTTTAATGTTTGCACCACTATTTTCTCAGTCTCTTCCTGCACAAGCCTTAGTAGTGATTGTAGCAAGTACATCAGCAGTGATGGCAGCCTTGGTGATGATGACAATTACTAGCGTTAAGGTGAGATTAGCATGGTCAACGATTGCGCAAATGGGCTTAATGTTGGTTGAGTGTGCACTCGGTTTATACACACTTGCGCTACTGCATTTATTGGCACATTCAATATACAAAGCTTATGCTTTCTTAACCGCAGGTGAAGCAGTTAACCAACATGTTTTACAACAACAGCTACAAGTCTCTACTACTAAGTTTGACTGGATGATTGCCTTGGCAGTAACGCTAAGTACCTTATCAGCGGCCATTTATTATGGTTGGGTTAGTGCGCCCTATAGCCCATGGGTATTGCTTGCTGGCACCGCAGCTGTGTTATTGGCAAACAGAAATGTATGCCTGAAGCCTATTGCCGCTATTGTTCCTATCATTGCGTTAATAGCCTTTTATGTGGCGTTAAAAGTCGGCATTTCCACCTTACTGCCAAACATGCAACATGATTACTACTGGCAATCAGATTTATTAGTCAGTGTTTTGTTTGTCGGTTTATTTATTGCTTATTTTGCCTTATTTGAAATGAAGCATAAAGCACTACGACGTCGTGTATTACCACTATTAAACGCAGGCTTTTATTTAGATGAATGGTCAACTAGATTCACATTGAGAATATGGCCAATTAGCCTTCCGAAAAAACAAGCTAAATTTAAAATTGAACAGGAACTGAAAAATGAAATCAGCAACCAAGCTTAATCCATGTAATCCATACCCGAATCTAGACCCATTTAACGCTGTTAGTGCAGCTGCGGATAAAATCGCCCCTACTTGGCCGCTCGATCAATCGATTGCGGTGAATCCATGGTGGAAATTAAGAGACATGGACATGGAAAAAGCAGCAGCTAAATTAAGAGTACTTGGTAACGTAAGAATGCTAATGCCAAAGAGTTACTATCAATCATTATGGGGAACGACATTAACCGAAGCGCATTTAGATGAAGCCAAAAAGCAACTAGGCGTGAACGCTCATACTGCGCAATTACTTGAATATTTAAACACGCCTGATAACAATAAACACTGGGTGCATATTAGTGACTTTCTTGATGAGCAAGAATCACATCAATATAAAATTTCATGGCGTGAAGAGGTCTTACAACAGATGAGTAACTTCTGTGCCTTTCATTTACAGCATAATGATAGCCCAGCTTCTAGCAGTAGTGCTTTCTATCAAGCATGGCGTGCATCTGTAATCGCCGATAAGGGCATGCAAATTCTCACTGGCGAAAACCATTTAAGTGAATTATTTGCCAGCCTGCCAGAAGATGTGGATGAGTTGGTGGCGCTGCACTGTTATGAACTGACTGGGAATCAAGTAGATGAGGCCGCTTGGGAAGATTATGTTTATGCGCTCGTATTAGATATCAATGGATGGGCATCATGGCTAGCTTACGATGCATGGCAAGCGGATTTATATCAGAAAGAACATCAGCAACTGTTAAAACAACTAATTGTGATCAGAATGGCATGGGATTGGGTGCTATGGAAAAACACAGCTTTAACTAATAGAAATTTGTTTACACAACTTAACTACTCATTCCATCAACAACTCTTAAAGTCACAGCAACAACAATTACAGTGTGAAAATGAGCAACAATGGTTGTGGGTATGGCACAAAGCGAGCGAAATCCAATTTCAAGTGAGCATGCAAGAAAAATTGGCTTCAGCTAAACGTCAGCAGATTGATTCACCAGCCTTACAAGCCGTGTTTTGCATTGATGTACGTTCAGCACAATACAGAACTAAGTTGGAAGCGCAGCATAATGATATTGAAACGTATGGTTTTGCAGGCTTTTTTGGCTTGCCAATTGCGCACTCTCCAAGTATTAGCAAAAACACTAGGCCACAATTACCAGGCTTGTTGAAACCAACATTGGTTGTCCAGCAAGTGGCATCAGATGTACAAAGCAACAAAGCACGTAGCAAATTGCAGAAAAAATTAAGCTGGAAAATGGCAGCGGACACAGCACCATCAACATTTGGGATTGTAGAGTCTCAAGGCCTACTAAAGATATTTGATTTACTCAAACAATCGATTTTTGGGACAAATACTAGCGCAAATGTATTAACAGAAGGTCATGAGTGGTTAATCATTGGCGAGGGAGATGATTTAACGACGCAAGACTTGTCATCACTAGCAAAAGCCGTTTTGAATGGAATTGGATTAAATGCACCATATGCTCCAAACGTCTTAATTGTCGGACACGGTAGTCTTTCAAGCAATAACCCACATGCTTCTGGCTTAGATTGTGGCGCTTGCGGCGGTCAATCTGGTGAAGTAAATGCTTCTGTGTTGTGTTATTTACTGAATCGCAAAGACATCAGAGACGCACTGTATGACGACGGAGTCAGCATCCCAGATACCACCCGTTTTGTGCCCTGTTTGCATAACACAGTGACTGATGAAATCATTGTGTTGCATCAAGCAGCAGCAAAGGAGAAGGCTGATGCCCAGTGGCAAAACTGGCTAAAAGCAGCAACGTCTGATTGCCAAAAACAACGTGCTGCAAATGATACACAACTGTTTAATGGCGAAAAAAATATGCAAAAAGCGCTTAGAAATAGAAGCCAAGACTGGGCGCAGCTAAGACCTGAATGGGGCTTGGCGAATAATGCCGCCTTTATCGTTGCGCCAAGAGAATATACAAGAGGAATTGATTTTGCAGGTAGAAGTTTTTTACATGACTATAAATGGAAAAAAGACTGCAATTTTGCGTTATTAGAGCAAATCATGACAGCTCCAATGATAGTAACTAACTGGATTAATCTGCAATATTATGCCAGCGTGACCGATCATCAACACTATGGCAGCGGCAACAAAATGTTGCATAACGTGGTGGGTGGGAATTTCGGCGTGTTTGAAGGCAACGGTGGAGATTTAAGGATAGGGCTACCGGAACAGTCATTGCATGATGGCGTCACATGGCGACATGCGCCTGTTAGATTAAATGTCTATATCAATGCCCCCAGAAATGCGATTAGCGCTGTTATTCAAAAACATACAATGATTAAAAACTTAATAATGAATCATTGGCTGTTTTTGTTTCAATGGGATGATGAAAGCAAAACAATTTGGGGCTACAAAAATGGTGGCTGGGAACGAGTCAAAACCGACATGTCTGAATTGAGTACGCAAAATGAATCCTTCACAGACTTAGCTAATGAGGCACAAGAAATGACACTTAATCATCAATCAATTGAAATCTATGAAAAAAAAGTAGAAGTAATACCAAAAGTAATTGAAATTAACGGCAATATCGCGATAGCTTATGATTATAAAATAATGAGCCAAGAAGAGATGACAGAGAACCTTTAAACCTGAATGAGCGAATAGTAAGTTTGTTTAAAAATTAGGATGATATGGGATAATGAACGTGAGCGCTTTTTTATGCTCTAACGCTAAAATAAATGAATGATGCCGCGCCGTAATACTGAAAATTAGCTATTTTTTCAGTTAAGAATCAACGGATATCAATATTAATAAAATAAACCCTGTAAACTAAGAAATATGATGAAGAAACATAGCAAATATTCGCCCGTTGAAAGGCTGTTAAAGCAGATTAAGAACGAAAAAGAGGATTTACTTATCCTCTTTTATTTGACGCTAGGTTACAGTTTACTAAGTATCGCAACACCTGTCGCAGTGCAAGCACTCGTTAATAACGTCACAATGGGCGGTGTTATTCAGCCGCTGATTGTGATTTCAGTTATTTTATTTGCATTGTTAGTGCTGTCAGGCTTGCTGTTTGTTTTAGAAACTTATGTTGTCGAGCTGATTCAACGTCGATTATTTATCGGCACTGCGATGCATGTAGCACATAAAACACAAGGGGCGGTCATTAGCATTTATGATAAAACCAACCCTGTTGAGTTAGTGAATCGCTTTTTTGATATCACAACCATACAAAAGTCTGCGGCAGTATTGCTCACGGTTGGCTTTATTGCTTCCATTCAAGTCGTTATTGGTAGCATCATATTAATCTTTTACAGTTTTTACTTTGCCATCATCGTGTTCATGGTACTACTGTTCTTTTGGTTTATCTTGCGTATATTAGGTAAAAATGCCACCAAGACTGCAATAGAAGAATCAGAAGCGAAATATGCAACTGCTGCGTGGCTAGAGTCCATTGCTGGCAACTTTTATTTATTCAAATTTTATAATGGTTTGCATCGGGCCGAGTCGCATACCAACACGCTTGCCAATCAATATTTAACGAGGCGCGCTTCACATTTTTCATACTTATTACAACAAACATTTGCCGCAGTGATGTTTTATGCTCTCATCGGCGCAGTTATGCTGGCAACGGGCGGTCTACTGGTGGTTAACAGTCAAATTAATCTTGGGCAATTTGTAGCGGCAGAATTAATCTTTTTTGGTGTTTTGGGCGCCTTTGTCAGACTCGTGAGCAAACTGGGCGATTACTATGACATTTTGGCAGCTGTAGATAAGATTGGTATGTTAGATGATTTGCCGCAAGAAGAAATCAAATCTAATCAAACGCCGCTGGATAAATTGCATGTATTAACGGCAAGTACCATCAGTTTTGCCTACTCCGACCGCATTCATCCCATCGAAAACATTAGTTTTCAACTAAAAAAAGGCAATAGCCTTGCTATTCATGGCATCTCTGGCAGTGGAAAATCGACCATTGTTGATTTAATAACGGGTTTAAGAACGCCAATCAAAGGTCAGATTGAATATAACGGGGTTGATTTGCGCCAGATTAACCGTGAAATCTTAAGAAATAAAATTGGTATTGCCACTGAAGTGGAAATCATTGAAGGCAGCATCTTAGAAAACATTCAGTTGGATAATACTGATATTTCCATGCATGAAATTAATGCCGTATTAACAGAGTTAAGCTTGGCTGATGATTTTGCAAAACTAGAACATGGCCTTGATACCGTGCTAACGGGCTTTGGTGCTCCATTATCAACCACCCAGTTGCAAAGACTCATGTTAGTAAGAGCGATTGTTACCAATCCTGAACTGCTGATTATTGATGGCATTATCGACAACCTAAGTGCAGAGCAAACAAAGATAGTGATTAATTATTTTATCAAACGAAAAAATGATTGGATGTTGTTATTAACAACCCGCTCTAAAGTCATAGCTGCTCAATTTGATCAGCAGTTGATGCTTTCTGATGTAATGGATAAAACACAATGAGTAACATAAGCACCCATCAAAATAATGCTTTAATTGCGGCTAAAACACCTAGCAACGTTAGAAGTTATGCGCGTTTTTTAGGCATTGCATTTTTTCTATTGCCGATTCTTTCACTCTTTTTGCCGTGGCGACAAAACGTCAATGCCAGCGGCCAATTGACCGCATTCTCAGCTTCTGAACGCATACAAACCATTGATGCACCAGTCAGCGGCGTGATTAGCAATTGGAATGTGCAAGAAGGTTCAACCGTCAAAAAAGGCGATGTATTACTCGAGATTAGTGATATTGATCCGCAGTTTAAGGATAGGTTGATTTCGCAACGTGATAATCAAATAACCAAATTAGAAGCTAAAGCAGATGAATTGAAAGCTTATGAAATCCAGCAACAAAATTTAATTTCTTCTCGCGATGCTAAAATTGCAGCAGCACAATTTAAGCTAGACGTTGCTCAGCAAAAAACCTTTTCCTCCGCTGAAGCAGTCAGTGCCGCACAAGCCACTTTAGAAACTGCTGAGTTTCAAACTACACGTTTGCAACGCTTATATACAGATGGGCTCGTTTCTAAACGAGATGTAGAAGTTGCAGAACGTGATTTTATTTTAGCTAAACGAAGCTTGAATAGCGCACAGGCAAACTTAAATTCTGCGAAAGCTGAAGCAAAATCAGCATCTGCAGAAATTTTGCAAATTCGAGCAGATACACAGGCAGCACTCGATTCTAGCAATGCTTTAATCAATAAGATTAAAGGGGAACTTGCCGATAGTGAAAATAACTTAACCAGCTCCGAAATTGATTTATCACGGCAAAATAGTCAAAAAGTCATTGCTCCTAGAGACGGCGTCATTCATCGGATTCCGACAAACTCTGAGTCACAAGTCATCACAAAGGGACAGCAACTTCTCGTGATTGTGCCAGATACGGACTCACGCGCTGTTGAGCTGTGGGTCGATGGCCGAGATGCCACCTTAGTGGTAAAAGACAGTGAAGTACGATTAGAGTTTGAAGGTTGGCCAGCGATTCAAGTGGCTGGCTGGCCAGCAGTAAGTATTGGCACCTTTAAAGGTAAGGTTGCTTTTGTTGATCCAACAGATAATGGGGTTGGGAACTTTAGAGTCATGGTATTACCAGCGGATGATAGTAACTGGCCTTCGCCAAGATACCTTCGTCAGGGTGTTACTACTAGAGCATGGATATTGCTTCAAGAAGTTTCTATTGGTTACGAATTATGGCGCTTGGTTAACGGCTTCCCTGCTCGTTTGCCACAGCAAACCTCTAATAACTTGCAAGCCACTCAAACAGGCAAATAGATGGCAAAGTATTTGATTAAAAAGCAGTTATTAATCATTGCTTGCTGCTATTGCGGCGTCTTAAGTACGCAGATAGTTAACGCGGCAGATGCAAACATGCGTTTACAAAAAGAAGAGTCGCTTAAGTTAGAGCAATATTTATCCAGCCCAACTAAAACGTTAAAACAAGCCATCGAAGAGAGTGAAGCGCTAAACCGTGAAAAGAAGCCTGCTCTGGATTTGAATCTTAAAAAGATTATGCAACGATATGATCAGCCGGAAGAGGCTGGCGTGCTGACATTGCCTTTAGCTGATAAGAATCCATCAACACAATTTACCTTGGCGGATTTACGCATCAAAGCGCTCAAAAACAATTTAAATATCCAAGTGGCTAAAGTCAATCCTGAGATTGCTGCCAGTGATGTCAGAAAAGAAGAGGCTAAATTTGATCAAATTTTTTATATTTACGCCAAATATAAAGAGGGTGACTATCCAACGCAATCTTCTGATTATGTCGATTTCAAGTCAGACAATCCTGTGCTTGATAAGCAAGAAGTAAAGCTAAGCCTGTTAGAACAAGAGAAAAAAATACTAGACGTTGAAACTGGCATTCGTGTTCCATTAAGAACTGGCGGCACTGTCACATTAAGTACACCAATTGCTAATAAACGAACCTCTCGCCAAGATGCTCAGTTTGATAGTAAAGAGTATCAAAATGCATTACGTTTTTCTTTTAGTCAACCGCTACTTAGAAACGCAGGCATTGATGTTAACGAAGCCAGTATTCGTATCGCCAACTTTGAACAACAAGCCGCCACGCTCAATACAAGGTTACAAAGCATCCGCATTATTGCCATGGTAGATAAAGCGTATTGGCAGCTATATGAAAGTTGGGGTGCGTTAGATATTAGAAGACAACAATATGAGTATGCGCAACAGAACTTGCAAATGGTCAGAACACGGGTTTCAGAAGGGTTAACAGCTCGGGTTGAGATTAATCGGGCAGAAATTGGTGTTGCTGATCGCTTAGAGGCATTGATTATTGCAGAAACCAATTTAAAGCTAGCGAACAGACAGCTGCAATTTTTATTAAATGATATTACAGACGATTCAGCCTCAACTAAGCTCTATTTACCAACGACAGCACCTAATTTAGTTAAATATGATATTGATCGAAAAAAGTTAATGCAAGATGCATTAGAAGGTCGCATCGAGCTGTTGACGCAAGAACTGAGTTTAGCTGCCGACTTAGCCAAGATTGACTATCTAGAAAATCAAACGCTGCCTTTATTTTCTATTGATTATCAATATGGCGCTCTTTCAAATACCTTTGACCGTTTGGGCAAAAGCTATCAAAGTATAGCGGATGGTGATTTTAATGATTGGTCAGTGGGTTTTAAATTTGAGATGCCATTGAGTAATGAAGCCGCTAAAGCACAGTTAGCGCGCGCAGTGCAACAAAGAGGCCAGCGACTAACAACAAAAACATTACAAACACTGACGATTAAAAAAGAAATTTATGATGCGGTTGATCAAGTCGACCAAAATTGGCAACGTATTTTAGCGGCTAGGCAACAAGTGTTGATTGCGGGCATTAATTATGAGGCTGAGTTAAAGCAATTCAATGAAGGGCTTAGAACAATGACAGAAGTGCTAGAAACATTAACCAGACTTGGCGAAGCGCAAATTAAAGAGGTTAAAGCGATTGGCGACTATCAAATCGCGCTAGTTGACACGGCATATGCAACAGGCACCTTACTGGGTTATAGTAAATTAGATTTCACAGAATAATGATTTCACTTAATATCAATTGGGATGGATAACTTCATATCGAATTGATTGAAACTATATTAATCTATAGCAATAAACTGGGGAGGAATGGCACATGATTGCTAGCGTATTACGCTTTATCTGCAAAATACTCTTTAGAGTCAATGTGCATGGTTTAGATAATGTGCCAAAAGAAAATCGCTTATTGATTATTGCTAATCATGAGTCATTTATAGATGGTCTTTTATTAGGCTTGTTTCTACCAAAAAAAGCCACTTTTGTTGTTCATACCAGTGTATTAAAAAATCGTTTATTTAAACTTTTTTTAGGTTTAACTCCCTACTTAGCGGTTGATTCAACCAGCCCTTATGCCATGAAAAAAGTCATCAAGCGATTAGAGGCGGGTGAAAATGTGGTGATTTTCCCTGAGGGTAGAATCACCCTGACTGGCGCGCTCATGAAAGTCTATGACGGGCCTGGTTTTGTCGCGGCAAAAACGAATGTACGTATTTTACCCGTGCATGTAGAAGGTGCAGCGCAATCATATTTTGGAAGATTATCGGATAAACACCCTCGAAAATTACTGCCAAAAGTCACCCTTACCGTGTTGCCGGCAACCACAATTACAGTTGAAAATCCATCAGATGGCGCCCCCTTATCTGCTAAAGAACGACGCAAAATAGCTGGTGAACAGATGCGCGTCATCATGCAAAAAATGCAATTTTCCGCTCAAAAACACAACACGATTTTTGAAGCTTTTCTAGACGCTATCGACCAATTCGGCACTAAAACCCTGTTGATTGAAGATATGAATGCAGAAGAGGAAACCTACCAAGCACTGTTAAAAAAGAGTCTGGCATTAGGTCGCATCGCTAGCAAAGTCAGTCGATCACAAGAAGCAGTTGCCGTATTGATGCCGAATGTCACCAATTCGATTGCGCTCATTCTAGGCATGACGGCATTTAATCGCATCCCCGCATTATTAAACTACACCACAGGAACGGCTGGCATGCAAAACGCGTGCATTGCCGCCAACATAAAAACCATTATTACCTCACATAAATTTATTGAGGTGGCGAAGTTAGCAGAAGTGGTGTTTGGCTTAAAAAATCTGAATATTCTTTATCTTGAGGATTTGCGTCCTAAATTTAACCTATTAGATAAACTCTGGTTAATGGCTTACGCACTCCATTTTCCACGGCTAGCAATCAAATCCATCAAGCCTGAAAATCCAGCGGTTATTCTGTTCACCTCTGGCTCTGAGGGCAAGCCAAAAGGCGTTGTGCATTCACATAAAAGTATTTTAGCCAACAGCGCACAAGTGATGGCGATTTATGATTTAGTACCCGAAGATAAATTTATGATGGCGCTTCCGCTGTTTCATGCATTTGGCTTGACGGGGTCATTAGTCGCTATTTTAAATGGTATCAAAATACTGATTTTTCCATCACCGCTGCAATATAAGGCCATTCCAGAAGTCATCTATGACCGTGGCTGTACGGTTCTATTTTCTACCAGTACTTTCCTAAGTAATTACGCTAAATTTGCCCATCCTTATGATTTTTACAAACTAAGACTAGTGCTAGCTGGCGCGGAAAAATTAAATGACGAAGTACGTAAAATTTATTCAGAAAAATTTGGTATCCGCATCTTAGAAGCCTATGGTGCAACTGAGTGCGCGCCGGGTATTTCAGCGAATACCTTAATGGCTAATGTCAATGGCAGTGTTGGGCAAATATTTCCTGGGATGGCTTATAAAGTGGAACCTGTGCCCGGCATTGATAAAGGTGGCTTACTCTATGTTAAAGGCGATAACGTCATGCTAGGCTACAACTTATATGACAATCCTGGCGTATTAGTACCACCAAAAGATGGTTGGTATAACACGGGCGATATTGTCGAAATTGACGCACAAGGATTTATTTATATCAAAGGTCGCGTTAAACGATTTGCCAAAGTGGCTGGCGAAATGGTTTCACTAGAAACAGTAGAAAAAATTGCGCAAACTGCAGCACCTGAACATCAGCATGCAGCAACAACACAAATTGATGCCCAACGTGGTGAGAATATTATTCTGTATACAACGGATAATGCATTAAAACGAGAAGATTTGAAAATAGTCGCAAAAAATCTCGGCAGCCCTGAAATTGCCATCGCCAGAAAAATTATTGTGATTGAAGAAATTCCATTACTTGGAACGGGTAAAACGGATTATGTTTCGCTGAAACGAATGGCAGAATCAGCCAGCAATGAATCGACTGAGGTAAACGGTTAGCATCATGAGCAATCAATTCCAGCTCTTAAAAGAGCAACGGTTCAGATCATTATTCTTCACCCAATTTTTAGGTGCATTTAACGATAATGTGTTTAAAACGGCATTGATTACCTTAGTCGTTTTTCGCACCAGCCAACTAACCAGCATCGATGGCGCAACCATGGCAACCATCTTGCCAGGCTTATTTATCCTACCCTTTTTCCTATTCTCAGCCACTGCTGGACAAATTGCCGACAAGTTCGAAAAATCGCAAATTATCCGTTTTGTTAAAGTGTTTGAAATCATCATTATGCTGTTTGCCAGTGTTGGTTTTTTTATGCACAGCATCGTGCTGTTAGCAACTTCGCTGTTTATGATGGGCGTCCATTCCACCTTATTTGGCCCCGTTAAATATTCATATCTTCCGCAACAGTTACGTGAAGACGAGTTAGTTGGCGGTAATGGTATGTTCGAAATGGGCAGCTTTGTCGCTATTCTACTTGGGCAAATATTAGGTGCTTGGCTCGCCATGCAATCCAATAGCGAATTGCTCATTAGTCTATGCGTGATAATACTCGCCTGTATTGGTTATTGGACAAGTCGCGGCGTACCGCATACTGCTGCTGGCGCCCCAGAATTGGCCATTAACTGGAATCCGATTACAGAAACTTTTTATAATTTGAAGTTTATCTGGCAACATCAACCGCTTTGGTTAGCCATTATTGGCATCTCTTGGTTTTGGTTTTTCGGCGCCACCTTACTGGCGCAGTTTCCTAACTTTGCAAAATTCACGCTGCATGGTGATGAAAGCGTATTTATTTTAATGCTCTCCATTTTTTCTTTAGGCATAGGCATCGGCTCATTATTATGTGAAAAACTATCTAATCACAAAGTTGAACTAGGCCTCGTACTCTTTGGCGGTATTGGCATCACCCTATTTGGCGCTGATCTCTATGCCATCAGCACTACCATTCAGACGACACTAGCCGCGCCCGCTTTAGCATATGACTATATGCACTTTCTATTGAGTTTTCCGCACCTACATTTACTCGCAGATATTTTATTCATTGGTATCTTTGGTGGCTTTTATATTGTGCCTTTATACGCATTTATCCAAAGTCCAAGAGAAAAAAGCCACCAATCAAGAATCATTGCGGCAAACAACATTATGAATGCCTTATTTATGGTCGTATCTGCCCTATTTTCACTTTGGATTTTTGACTTGGGTTTTAATATCCCTCAATTATTCTTAGCCACCGCAATATTAAGTGCCATTGTCATTGCTTACTTATCTATTCGACAACCTGATTTTTTATCCCGTTTTTTAATTTGGTCTTCTATTAATAAGGGCAAATAGGCGCTGATTCCGCGTTTTATCAATTCACATTTATAATGGCTATTTAATCGCTTTGCCCTTTCATGAAATTAACATCCATTTTGCTCACCACCGCTATTTTTAATCGCCTAAAAAGGCACATTAAATGAAGATAAAAAAGCATGCTCCATTCATAAAAAAAATGCTGCTTGATACCTTTTTGTATATGGCAAAAGGTGGTTTCTGGCTTCCTAAAGCGCATCGCCTTTCTGCCAGCGGTCATAATGTTCCTGATGATTTTTTAGGCGTGTGTGTCGCCTCTAATGCAAATCCAGAGACCGATACTTATGTCATTAATCAACTACAAACACTAGGTATTAAACGTGTGCGCTTAGATTTTACGTATGGTGATTTGGATGGTTTTAATGCGCGTTTCTTGCGAAAATTAATCTCAGAAAATTTTGCAATTACCTTACATTTAATCGCACCATTTGACGCCGCTAAAAACATGCATAGCCAACATGATCAAATGCGTTGGCAGCAATTCTTAACCACTGTACTTGATTGCTTTGGCGCATCCATTCAACAAATAGAAATTGGCAACACCATTAACCGTAAACGATGGTCAGGCTACAAAATAAATGGCTTTTTTATTGCATGGGATATTGCCTACAAAACAATAAAAGCACGTAACGTGACGTTATTAGGTCCTAATATTCAAGATTTTGAGCCCATGTACAACATTAGCTTGTTGAAAACCTTGCAGGCCAAAAACCAATTACCAGACGTGCATACTGATAATCTATTTGTTGAAAGAGTGATAGAACCAGAGCGTTATGACCATCGTATTTTCAAATATCAATGGACGCGTATATTCAAATACAACCTCATTAAAAAAGCGCGATTATTACAAAAAATTGGTCACAATTTTGGTGTGCAACAAACGGCCTCATCAGCTGCTTTTTGGGCAATTTACCGCATTAAACGCATCTTGCCAGATGGCGAGCAAAAACAAGCTGATTACTTAGTGCGTTACTTTACTTTGTTAGCGGCATCAGATGCATTGCAACAAGCTAACTGGGGTGCACTCATTTGTCACCGTGAAGGATTGATTAATGACGGTTTATCAAATGCCGACTATCCTGATTTAGAGCGGATTGCTCATTATCAATCTGCCGATGGTGAGTTAACAAATTACACTCATTATCCTAGTTTTGCGGCGATGCAAACACTACTCAAACACATTAGCGGTGCGCGTTATCAAACAACCATTGCCAATGGCAATCATTTAGAAATTCATCACTTTACCCATGCCAATGGTCAATGTCATATCGCTTGGACAACAAACGGTAAAGTTGCTTATCTTGCTGACATATACAGCAAAGAATCACTAAATTCTGCAAAAATACTCAATCGTGATGGCGAGTCATTAGAAAAAAATGCAGCGTTTATTTGCGAATCACCCATCTATTTATGCTGGGAAGCCGATGCCACTGTTGCTGTAGTAGCACAGCCTAGCGTAGCGGAAAATGTTGTTATTCACCCGCATATACAAGATTTACAATATTTTAGATTCAATGAGAATGGCTGGCTGGGACTCGTGCTGGCAAAAGATGCGAATGAAGCCAAGCAGTTAATACATGCACTACATCCCGACAAACTCAATGCACCTGATAAAGCACATGCCCTACGTCATGCGCGCAATGCAATTTGGGCGATAGATGACCCTAGAAATACAGATGCGAAACTAACGGTTAAACAACCGATAAAAATGTACCCGCATAAAGCATTTTTAGATCGCTTTAAGCCAAGCAAAGCTAAACGCAGTTGGAACGGTGCAATCGAATTATTAAGACGTGGCATAGGTACAGCACAGCCAATCGCTTATTTTGAAAAAGTGGGCGATAAAACCTTAAAGCAAAATTTTTATATTTGCGAACACGTACAATCCGATTTTAGTATTGGTGAAATATTTTCTGCTTTTGCCCGTGGCGAACCTATTTATCATGGATTAACACCTGAAGAGGTGTACAAAAAATTCGCCCAGTTTTGCCAAAATATGCACGGCCGTTTAATTTTCTTTAGAGACTTTTCAGGCGGCAATATTCTCGTTAAACAAGATGAGAACAAACAACTCAGTTTTTCTTTAATCGACACTGCACGTTTACGCACACTGGATGTGCCACCCTTTCCCATGCAATACCGCATGGCAGATTTGGTACGCGCTTGCCACAAACTGCATAAAGCAGGACGCGAACGCTTTATGCAAATTTACCTCGGCTTAAACGGTAAACAATTTGGCCGCCAAGCCAAGCTTGCGTTTTTCTTATACGATTGCAAAGTCAAACTAAAACGCACCATCGGCCGCAAGGGGATTAAGAAACTCATTAAGCGCATTAAAGGTATTAGCTAACAACACGACAATCTAATGAAAATCATGACTTGCTTTTAAGTAGTTTTGGCACAGTGTTTTTCTACCCAAGCAGTAGTATCTATCTTACGTAATGCAACAGCATACGAATTTAAACAAAAGGAGAATTACTATGTGGACAACACCAGCAGCTACTGAAATGCGTTTCGGTTTTGAAGTTACAATGTACGTAATGAACAAGTAATTTGTTCTTATGTTTTAAATAAAAGGCGCTTAGGCGCCTTTTTTCACATTTGACTTACCGCTTTAGCGGTTAGCGAAAATGGGGACGCCCCTTGCGGTCGTTGTTAAAACTCTCGAATACATCCTAAAACCATACGGAGAATGAGGCTACGCTGGTTCCCCTACGAGTTCTTGGCAATAATTGGACGCAAACTAATAGCTCAAATGATTGACATAATGGGCGAGCTTTAGTGCAGCTTGATGGATAAATTATAAATTTTTATTAACCAAAGCACCGAGAACTTCTAAAAGAAAGGCTGCTGCCTGCCCAAATACGTACAACACTACTGCAACAATAGCTCCGCCAATAACAGTCTGCAACAACCAGTGCAAGCGCTCGTTGCCAAGCCGTAGAAACTTGATATTTGGAAAGGCGGCATTGATTAGTCGAAGAATTTGCTTGTTGAGATATGTCCAAGTATTCGAGAAGATCAGTAGCACGAATAGAAAGCTGAAAACGAAGGAGTTTTCGATAGACAATCTTGGAGCAATCTTGGTAGCTGCCCATAAACTGAGAATAAAGCCAAGAGTGACACCGACGATTTGCACCCCAAAAGCAATCCAATTTGTTCGAATCCACCCGTTCCTATTCATGCATTTAGATAGAACATCTTGAACTGCCGAAAATGATGCATCAACCCAGTCCTTGTCATCTGACGTTACAGTTAGAAAGCAAGAGTTTTGGTCTTTCTCATCGAGTCTCAACTCCAATACCGAACCAATCTGTCTACTAGAACGCAAGCTTTCACCAGTTTCAACAGTGAAAAGTAGTCGTTCTACTTCCTTGGCTTCATGAAAATATCTCAACAAGTCTTCAACTGAAAATACTCGATAGCCCTTGTTGTCGAATCTGATGATGTAACTAAGAATCGCTCTTTTACCTGTATCATCGTCTTCTGGGACGTTGGCATTCAACATCATCTTGCGATCAATAAATACCGCACTGATTTGTGCAAGGTTATCTGCCGTAACAGACAGGTTAGCAATATGCTGATCTCTTAAGAAATGTGCCATAATTCAACCCCTAGGCTTATGAATACATAACGTTAAATTTAAATTAATTATCTATACAACCGTAAATAAGAAACCATTCAAACCTACTCCCCAACCACAAACCCCTTCGGCAACAACACCCAAATCTCTCCATCTTGCTTCATCGACCCAGCCCTAGCCCCAGCTTCATCTCCCACACCCCAAAAGAAATCCGCTCTAACGCCGCCACGAATCGCGCCACCTGTATCTTGCGCTAACATTAATCGCTTAAGCGGTTTACTGCTATTCGGCTCAGTAGTGGATAAGAATATAGGCGCACCTAGCGGGATAAATTTTGGATCAATAGCAACACTGCGTTCTGCGGTAATCGGCACACTCAGTGCGCCTAACGGGCCAGGCAAGCCGACTGGCAACTCTCTAAAAAACACATAGCTAGGATTGCTATTGAGCAAAGCGGGTAATTTATCTGGATTATTACGCGCCCAATTTTTAATCCCTTGCATAGAGGCTTTATCTAAAGTCAGCTCACCTTGCTCTACCAGTAAACGACCAATTGATTTGTAGGGATAGCCATTCTGATTGGCATAGCCAACTTGTACTTGTTCACCATTTTCTAATTGCACGACACCCGAACCTTGTATTTGTAAAAAGAACACATCAATAATGTCATCTATCCAGAATAATTCGTTACCTGCTAATGGGGATGGATTGGTATCAATTTCTGCCCGCGTGCGATAAGGCACTAGCTTTTTACCTTCTAGCTTGCCTCTGATGCGTTTGTATTTCAGCTCAGGATAAGCATCGGCTAATTCGACGGTAATTAAATCATTTGGCTCTTTGTATAGCGGGTAAGGATATTGTTTTGATTGTGTTTTACTACCGTTTAATAACGGTTGGTAGTAACCCGTAATCGTGCCACTGGTTGTACCATCTTCATTATGTGCGCGATACACATCAAAATAATTAGATAGATAGTCAATAATCGCTGCATTATTCGGTTGCTTCATGGTTTGCGCTGCATCACAGGCTGTTTTCCACTGCGCCTTTTTTACTAGGCGCGTACAGCTTTGTAACCATGCTGGCCATGCAGCGACTACGTCATCTTCTAATAAACCATCTAAATCCTGCCAATTGGCTGGTTTTAGTGTTGCGTATGGTTGAATCTCTGTTGGTGTTGTAACGTCTACTGGTTTATCAGTAGGAGGCTTCTCAGTCGTCGGCTTTTGCGTAACAGGTTTTTCAACAGTCGGTTTATCTGTTGGTAGTGGTGTTGGTTTAACGGCTTGTTTTGAACAAGCGACTGTCATCAACAAAACACATAAAAACAAAGCTATTTTTTGCATATTGGTTGTAGCATTCTTTATTGAAATATTCTTAAGTGAAGCGCATTTTAATTAACTATCTTTTAATGCAGGACTCTTTAATGCAACACTCTAGGCGCAGCAAGGGTAAAAGGTGCAATAGGCGCTTCGAATGCCGTGCCATCCTCCGCAACCATTTGATAACTGCCATGCATCTGCCCGACAGCGGTACTAATGACCGTGCCGCTGGTATAGGTAAATGCCTCATTTGGCTGCAGCAAAGGTTGCTCGCCAATCACGCCCAAGCCTTTTACTTCATTAACGCTGTTGTTCGCATCGGTAATCACCCAATGGCGACTAATCAATTGCGCCGCAACGCTACCCGTATTGATAATGGTGACCGTGTAAGCAAAAGCATAACGCTCGTCTTCTTCGCTAGATTGGTCTGCTAAATATGCCGTTTCTACCTGAACGGAAAATCGATAATCTGTTGTCATTTGCCTATCATACCCGCCGTTGGTGAACTTGGGCTTGCCGTGTACAATTTTTTAGCCATACGCCACGCTAAATAAGCTTCGCGGCCTGCTTCAATAGTTTTTTCATGGTAGATGCCATTAATACTGGTTTGCTAGCACTTGCAATTGCCGTATTCATTAATTACCTGCTCAATCCAATTTTATTGCACACGATTGCGATGCGTTTGCCAACAAACTGTCGTTCACTGACTAATGCTTCAACCATCATCTCATCTACTTCAAACGGCTTAACAGTTACAGTTCCTACTATTTGCATTTTTAACGTTTCTCACTCAAGTCATCAATCGGTCATTTGATTGATTTATTATACCCAGCATTACATCACATTCTGCGACAAACATTAATGGCGGAAAATCAAGTCAGACAAGATGATTTGTTCCCATTTCGCAACAAATGTGAATATCATCGATAAAAACTAGTGATTTTAATGATTTATTCGCCGTATCGGTTCACAAGTGCGAACTATCTTGTTAGATTGCACTCAATGTTGTTGTAGTGGCAGAGCGTATTAATCCATGTACTAAAACAAAATTTTAGTGCATTTAACTCCCAAAAGGAAAAAGCATCATGAAACAAGCTGTTAACCAAACAGAAGCGGTGAAACAATCATTAGATAAAGTGATTTTTGAACCAAAAGTACAAGAGCAAAGCAAAACAGAAGTGAATCGCTTACTAAAACTGAAAGAAACAAATTTGTTCCATCGGTATTTAGAAGCCAATTGCGACTGCGTTTAACACGCACGCACTAGCAAAAATAGTCGGAAAATACTCAAAAAAAGAGGATGACATTTGTCACCCTCTCTCTTTTATTC
>Ga0209231_1000566_pt1 | contig 19491 bp, 28 predicted proteins | sample Deesub45470m_DNA_FD_188086 | JGI IMG/M metagenome (GOLD analysis project Ga0209231, IMG submission 188086) | Deep subsurface microbial communities from North Pacific Ocean - 450_OLKR46/470m Metagenome (SPAdes) (version 2) | ecosystem: Environmental > Terrestrial > Deep subsurface > Unclassified ... | reverse complement strand
CGTCTATTTCGCGAAGCGCGGCGACCAGCTGGTGATCCTGCTGTGCGGCGGCGACAAGAAGACGCAGCGTCGCGATGTCGAACTGGCGATCGAGATGGCGAAGGAGATTGACGATGAAGACGACCAGCTTTGACGCTGCCGAATATCTCGACAGTCCCGATATGATCGCCGCCTATCTGGCGGCGGCATTCGAGGAAGGCGACCAGGCGCTGATGCGCGCTGCGCTCAACGACGTCGCACGGGCGCGCGGCATGTCGGAACTGCAGAAGGAAACCGGGCTGAAGCGCGAGACGCTCTACAAGGCGCTGGGCGAGAAGGGGAATCCGACGCTCGACACGCTAAGCAAGGTGCTGGCGGCGTTCGGCGTCCGGCTTTCGATCGAGCCCGCGACGCCGATCGCCGGCTAGATCGAGGCGAGCAAGAAATTGCGCCGCACAAGCCACGCGTAGAAGATATCCAGCGCTGCGATGCCGGCGATCGCGACGATCGCCGGCTTTACGATCAGTGCGGCCGCGATAACGATCGGCGCCGCCAGCAGCTTCACCAGGAGCAAACCGGCGAGCGCCGATCCGGTGCGAGCCATGAAGAACCGGACAATCGGGTTCACCTCCCGCCGTTGCGGCAGGCGCAAAGCTTTCACGGTCGACACGACGTCGAGGATCTGCAGCCCGATATAGACGACAATGACGGCGATGAGCGCGATGTTCACGCGTCCGCCGGCGTCTGTGCCGCCTCCAACTCCTGGATCCGCACGCGAGCGGCGGCGAGATCGTTGGTGGCGATCGCCAGTGCCTGCTCAGCGGCAGTACGCGCTTCGGATTGCGCATCGCGGTCGATCGTCATCGCCGTGAGGGCGCCGACCTTTTCCTGTCGATCGGCGGTCATCGCGTCGAGGGCGAGATCCGTAGCCGCCTTGGCCGCCACGGCCGCGTTGCGCTCGTTGGTCAAATCGATGAACACCGGATCGAGGACATCTCCCAGATCGGCAACGTTAAGCGGCTCGGCATCGCCATAGATGTCGGGAACAGGCACGCCGGCACCCGAGGTGATGGTGATTTTCTTCTGGTGCGCAGCCCAAGTGCCGTTCGGCATCGCCTTGCGCAGCAGGACCTCGTTGACGTGGGTCGTCTGTGAAATGGCCATGTCTTATGCTCCAATCAGCCAGTTGGTGGCGTCGCTGACGACGGTGATCCTGTTCGATCCGCCGCCGGCGACGATCGCGCGATAGGTGGTGGCGGAAGCGTCGGTGACATATGCCTGGGCGCCTGAGCCTGCAGCCGACGCACTCGGCAGGGTTGCGACGGTGAACGAGCCCGGGCGAATGGTGCCGGTCGCGCGGATATTGCCCGTGCCAGCGTTGGCGTTGGTGCCGACCGAAAGCCCGCCCTGCAGAAAGTTCGGCGCGTCGCCGGCCATGAACAAGTTCCAGTTCAAGGTGCCCGATGCTGCCAGGTCGCTGTAGAACCCGCGATTGCTGATCGTCGCGTTGGCCATGCCGGAACTGACGCTGAAACCATATTGATACTGAATCGCCGCGCCCGCGCCGAGCGTCGAGCCCTCCGCGCGGAAGTGCAGCACGCCGTTCGTCGCAACGCCGGCAGCGAGGATCGGCGCGGAGACAAAGCCTTGCGCGTTTCCCGTCACATCGGCCTGCACAACGGGGGCGGAGTAGACGCTGGCCCCCTGGGTCGAGCCCGTGAGAAGCGAGCCAATGCGCAAATTGTAGCCAGCGAGCGCGGTGATACCGATCCCGACCCGGCCTGCCGCATCGATCCGCATCCGCTCGGTGGCGGCGGTGAGGAAGGCCATATAGCCGGTCGGATTGTCATAGCGAACCATGCCAGGCGCAGCCGCCGCAATGTTCGCCGTGGCGCCCATCGCAATATCGACCTGCGACGCTGCATTCGCGGACATTTCAACCCGGCTTGTGCCGCCAGGAGAGGCGAAGCGGGCTGCGGGTGCGCCACCTACCGTCTGCACTTCAAGGGCGCGCGCAGGATTGTTCGTGCCTATGCCTACAAGACCCGCGCCGGTTACGGTCAGCCGCTCAGCGCCGTTGGTGAAAAGCGCAATCGGGATTGCGCCGTTGGCCTGCAGGATCATCTGGCCAGAATTCGCGTAGATGACGCCGTGGGTCGTGCCGGCCTGGCGCAGGCCGATATAGCCGCCCGAAGGGCCGTCCATGTCGAGGACGCGATAGTTTGCCACTACATCGGCGGCGCGGCCGATGCCTACATTGCCCTGCGTATCGACCGTCAGACGCAGTGCATTGAGCGTGTAGATTTTGAAGGCCGCAGAGCAATAGGCGAGTATGTCGTTGGACGTGCCACTGCCGTTGATGGCGCTATCATGGCCGAAATAGCCGCTTGTCGCCCCATTCTTGTTGAAACGAATATAGGCGCCGCCGTTCGCGGCCGATCCGCCGTCGATCGCCAGGAACTGCGCCGCTCCCGATGTTCCGCCAAGGCCCAGGAACAATCCCTGTCCATTCAGGCGCATGCGGGCCGTGCTGCTCAGCGTCCACGCAATTTCCGTGATCGCTGATCGATGCATCCCGATCGACGGTGCCGCACTGATCGCACCGAGACTGACATGGCCTTGAACGGTGAGACCGGTGGCGTTCCACCGCAGCGCCTCAGCACCGCCCACGACGGCGGCGACGGTATCCGCCGCCGGCCGGTAGAATCCGGTATCGGGATCGACGCTGAAGGCGATCGACGGCCCGGCGAGCGTCCCGGCCGGGAACTGCCCGGTCGCGAGATCCTCGAGCATCTCGTCGACCTGATCGCCGGCGGCATCGAGGAACGCTCCGATCGCGTGATCCTGCTGCGCGAATTTCTGCTCGATACCGGCGTTCTGGGTGTCGATCGCGGCGGCGACCTCGCCGAAATTGGCGTTGATCTTCTGGCCGGCCGCCCGCGGGCTGTCGCCCGATCCGTCGTTCGCCTGGCCGCCGACGTTGATGGTTTGAAGGGTGAGCGTCATCGTGGCGATCTCCGGGTCATGCGAGCGCGGTTTCGAGCTTCAGGGAGGTGCGGAAGCCGCCGCGGCCGTCGATCGCGTGGGAGGCCTCGGCGATCAGCCAGGCGCGCGCTTCGATCTCGGCTTTCCATCCCCGCAGGGTGATCTTCTGTTCGGGGACGAGGTCGGCGCGGCCGAGCGCCAGGTCATAGTCGAACTCGGCGGCGCCGCGCTGGATCCGCTTCCATTCGCTATCGGCCGCGCGCTTCGCATCGGCCTCGGTCGCGAAGGTCCGCTTCAGTTTCTTCGCCTTGGTTTTCCCGCCGGCGTGGGCGGTCTTGCGCTCGGCGCCGTCCTGATCGTGCCAGCCCGCCGAGACGCCCTCATATTTGTCGCGATCGACCATGGTGTAGCGATGGCGATCGCCATCCTGGCGCGTCAGGGTGCGCGAGCCGATGCTCTGACCTGAAGCCGACGTGCCGAGGCCGATCGGGGTGAACAGCAGCTGCCCGGCCTTGACGGTCGCGACGGCATCGTGACGTCGGCCGAGTTCGTGGACGAGGGCCATGTCGCTCTTGCCGGTCTGTCCCTGGACCGGGACCTGGATGGCTGCGAGTTCGGGCGCGATGGCCGGTTTCAGTCCCGCGCGGCGCGCGACGTCGGCGACGATCGCGCCGAGGGTCGTGTCGCGGTAGCTCGCATCGCGACGAATGCGGGCATCGCCCGTAAGGTCGGCCGAGCGCGCGGTGATGGAGATCTTGTCCGGCGGGCCGCTATGCTCGGCTTCGTCGACCTTGAAGCTGCCCTTGTCGATCATGCCGACGACGACGTCGACGCCCTGGGACCATCCGATGGCAACCTGCAGGATCGCGCCCTTCCGGGGGATGGCGAGCAAGCCGTCATGATCGTGAAGCTCGAGGCGCAGCTCGTCGGCCTCGGTGCCGCGCTTCTCGGTAAGGTTGAGCGACAGGAGGCGCGGCGCGATACGGTCGGTCAGATCCTCGCCGTCGAGCGTGACGCGGTACGCCGGAACGTTCGACCGGCGCGGGGTCGCGGCGATCGTCGTGCTGCGCGGCGTCGCCGAGATCTGGGTCGGTTCGGCGCCGATCATGCAACCCTCTTCAGATCGATCGCGAAATCGATCTGCCGGGCGATGCCATTGTCGAGGAAGATCCGGCGTCGATCGTCGAGGCCGGTGATCACGAAGTTGCCGAAGACGTTGCCTTCGCCGTCGACCAGGTCGAGCGCGTCGCCCTTGTCGCCCATGTCGACCAGCTGAAGGATCGACGACGCGTCGCCGGCGATCTCCGGGATCAACGTGCCCTGAATGGTAACGGTCTCTTCGCCCGGGCCGAGGAACTGCGAGGCCGGCCGGGCGAGCAGGCGCGGCGACTGTTCGTGCCGCCAGTCGCGACGCCGCTGGAGCTCCTGATAGGGCAGGGTGCCCATTTCGAAGACGAAGAGGCCGAGCGCCATCAACATGGTCAGTCGCCGTCGCGATAGGAGGATCGCGCCTCGGAGCGCTCGAGGCGGCGCATCGCGGCCATGATCTCGCGGGCGAAGGTTTCCGGATCCTTTTCCGCGCCCGGTGAGACCTCAAGATGCAGATGATAGGTGTTGCCGGCAGCTGCCGGCGCCGCAGCCTGGCCGGCGCCAGGCGCAAGCCGGGGTATGGTCGCCGCTGTCAGGCCTGGGCTGGCCGCCATTATCGGGGCGGCCGAGATCGCGCCGGCGGCGGCGACGCTGCGGGCCAGGCCGCGCGCGCGGCTGATCGGGCTGGGGGCGCCGCGATCGATGCCGATGGCTAGGCCCTCGGTGATGAAGCCGCCGATGCCGGCAAAGACGCGGCTCGGCGATTTGATACCGAGAATCCCCTTTAGCGCCGTGATCGCCTTGCCGCCGAGGGTGAGAATATGGCGGACGATCGTCATGGGGTTGAGGCCATTGATCAGGCCCTGCAGCAGGTTGCGGCCGATCGTGCCGAAATCGAGCGAGCGGATCCACTGGACGCCGCGGGTGAAGACGCTCTTGATCTTATCCCAATGCGCCCAGATCAGGTAGACGGCGACGCCAATCCCGATTGCCAGCGCCAGGATGGGGTTCATCATCATCGCGGCCGTGAGGAATCGAAAGGCGTTGGCGGCGATCGTGAGGCCGGTGCCGAGAACGCCGCATACGACACCCATGTAGGCGAACGCAGTTGCGGCGGTCCCGGCCAACACCGCAGCGATGCCGCAGCCGATAGCAACCAGCGCGATACATCCGACGACTGTGATCAGACCGTCAGAAAGGAGTGGGTTCCTCGTCGCCCAATCCGAAAAGCGATCTGCCAGGCCTGCCACCTGTTCTTTGAGCGCGGCCATTTTGGGCGACGTGCGCGCACCTATAATGTTCGTCAACCGTTCCAGCGACGCCGCCGATCGATTGGATCGTGAGGCGTCGTCGCCCATTCGGTTGGCGAAGTCGCGCTCGACCGTGCCTTGCGCCGCGAGGGCATCGGCGCGGATCTTGCGGTACAGGGCCAGATTTCCGACCAGAGGCCGCAAGGCCGCCTGGACCTGTGCATCGCCAAACAGATAGCTCAGCTTCGACATATCGCCCTTGAGCGCGCGGTTGCTGAGCTCGGCGATCGCTTCGATCGGTGACTTGCCGGCCTTCTCAGCCGCCTTGAGCTCCTTGGCGAGATCGATGCCAAATCCTTTGAAATTGTCGGCAGTATCCTTGGTATTGATCTTGTTGAGCAGGTTCTGAAGGTTGTTCGCGGCGGTCGAAGCGTCGCCGGCGCCCTTGCGGGCAATCTGGAGGGCAGCCGCGAGGTCAGCGACGGCGGGAACGCCCTGTTGGCCGAGGGCTTGAGCCGAGGCGGTCAGCATCGGAAAATAGGTGGCCATGTCCTTCATTTCGAACGACCCAGCCTTGCCGGCGACAGCCATGACGTCGAACATGCGCGCGGCTTCGCCCGCTCCCACCTTCAGGTTATCGAGGCCGGCATAAGCGGCTGAGCTGAGATCCGAGATTTCGGCCTTGTAGGCGGTGGCCGTCCGCCCAATCGGGGCGATCAGCGCCATTGCCCTCCTGGGGTCGAGGCCCTTGCCCATCAGGTCGTCGACGCCGGCGCGCAGACTCTCTGGCAATTGCGCGACCTTGGGCCCAAGCTCCAACAATGTCGCGCCGAGCCGTTCGGCCTGTGCGCGCGTCAGATCGGCTTTCTGCGCGATATCGGTCAGCCCGCTCTGATAATCGCGATAGGGATCGACCGTCGCTGCGAGCGGCGCGCCGATCGCCGCGCCGGCGCCGACCATGCCGTAGCCGGTGCCGCGCACCTGTTCGCCCAGAGCGCGGCCCTTTTCGAACTTCGCCTTGGCCGCGGCGGTCTTCGCCAGTTCGGCCTGTTGCTCCTTCAACCGCCGGGTTGCGCCCTGAATGTCCAGGGAGAGGCGATCCTCCGCGCGGCCGAGCTGCGCGACGTCGATGCCGGCGGCGCCGAGCTTGGTCGACAGATCCTGCATCTCGCGCCCCTGTTCATCGGTACGGGTCTCGAGACGACCGACCTGGCGCTCGGCCGCGGCAAATGCGTTGGTGAGTTTCTTCGTCGGCGCTTCGGTGCTGGCTAGCTCGAGGCGAAGGGCCTCCATTTTCGCGCGCGCTTCGCCGAGAGCCGCAGAATCCGTCTTCAGGCGCGTCTCGAGCGCCTTCATCTTGCCGATGCGCGCCTGGTTGCGTTCGAGCGATGCGAGTTCCTGGCGGACCTCGCCGATCGACTTGCCGGCCGCGCGGGATCCGGCGCCGATGTTCTTCATCGGGCCGGTCAGCCGATCGAGGGCGGCGAATTTGACGAGGAGGGATAGAGACCGGTCGATCGCCATGGGTTCAGCCTTGGGTTTCGTGGCGCGCGAGCGCCTTTTCGTGCCAGCGCATCAGTTCGGACAGGGACATCGCGTCGACGTCGGCCGGTCGGAAGCCGTGGAAGATGACGAACAGGTTCGCCATCACCTCCTCTACGTCGTCGGCAAGTCGGCCCGACGTCGATTGCTCAACAAAAAATCTGTCACCTTGTCCGCAATCTCCATCATGTCTGCGGGATCGATTTGAGCGAGGATCGGCGCGGGGAGCGCCGGGATTGTGATGCGGGGCAGTAGCTTCAGCAGTTCGTCGACGTGCATCTGGCCGAGTGCGACCAGGCTGAGCCCTCGCAGCTCGCCGGAGTTCGGGGTACGGATCTGGACCGAGTTGATCGTCTGATCGCCCATGGTGATCGGAACGTCGAAGGTGACGCTGGCGAGCGTCGGCGCAGTGGGGTTGGACATGAAGCCTCCAGTGAATGATCAAAAGGCGGGACCCGGCGAACCGGGCCCGGTGGTGAAAGGTCAGAAGCTGCCGAGGATCTCGCGCAGCTCGGCCGTGCGATCGATGCCGCCGGAGACGAGCAGGTTGTTGAGGAAGTCGACTTCGAGATCGACGACGCCGTTCACTTCCTCGCGGTAGTAGACGCAGCTGAGCTTGTAGCTCTGCTCGGTATCGTCGCCGGCCTTGCCCTTGCCGCGATCGATCTCTTCATATCGGCCGCGGGCGACCAGCTCGACCTTCATCAGCTCGCCGGTGGCGATATTCTCGAACGCGCCGACCCAGCGCACCTGGACGGCGTCGATCTGGTTGGCGCCCCACTGGCCCACCGGCGACCGCATCCAACCGCCGGCCTTGAACTCCAGGTCGATCGGCTTCTGGCCCTTGTCCCATTTCAGCGGGCCCATCATGCCGCCGCCGCGCCATTCCTCGAAATCGCGCTCGAGCTTGGGAACGCCGACTTCGGAGCATTCGCCGAGCCAACTTTCGCCGTCCACGAACATGTTCATCTGCTTCAGTTTGCTGGGAAGGCCCATGGTCTACTCCTGGATCGGAAGGTCAGCGAAATCGGATTGTCGGCCGGTCAGGCGGCCAGGCCGTTGCCGATGGTCGCGTAGAATTCGTCGGTGATCTCCGGCATCAGCTCGATGCTCTCGGCCGGCGCGCAGGGCGTGTATTTGTAGGGGATGCGCAGCTTGCCGGCGGCGAGATCGGTGGTCGGGTTCAGGCTCTTGTCGAACCAAGCCTCGGCGCCGATGATCTTGCCCTGCGCCTTCAGCGAGCGGAAACGGGCGTTGATGGTCTCGAGGATATCCTTGACCAGACCGCCACCGAGCGGCTTGTCGATCGCCCAGACCAGGCCGCGCGCGATTTCGTCCTGCAGCACCTGGTTGGTGCGGACGACGCTTTCGAAGGCGAAGAGCGGATCATCGCTGCAGGTGCGGTTGCCCCAGAAGCGATAGCCGTTGGTGCGGACCAGGGTCGTCACCTCGGAATCGTTGAGGACGCCGGCGTCGGTATCGTTCGACAGGATGTCGAAGAAGATCGGATGCTGCAGGCCGGTGATGCCGTTCACGGCGACGTTGGACAGGGTCTTGTGCCAACCGATCTGCTGATCGATTTTCGCGCGCAGGCCCATGGCGCGGGCGACCATGTCGCCGCCGCCCTTGCTGGTGTCGGGGTAGATCAGCATCAACTCGCGCGCCGCGAAACTGGCGCGATAGGTGACGGCCTCGGCGATCGTGTCGGCGGCGTCGCAGCCGGCATAGGCGAAGGCGCGCAGCTTGGCGGCGGCCTGGCAGAGCGCGTCGGTAACGGTCTCGCTGTCGAGGCCGGGGGCGCCGAGGATCCGGGGCCGAACGCCGACCACTGCCTCGGCGGTGGTGAGGGCGGTTACGCCGGCGATGATGTTGGCGAGGGTCGCCGCGGCCTGGCCGGCGCCGGCGGCGCCTTCGACGACGCGGACGACGATCACCTGGGTGTTGGTCTGCTCGGCGATCGCCGTGAGCGACTTCGCCAGTGTACCCTGAACGCCGGCCTTGGCGATCGCGGCGCGGAGGTCGGTGGTCAGCACCGGGGTCGCGGCCGGGAAGGCGCCGGCGTTCGCATCCGAGGCCATGGCGACGAGGCCGATGACCTGGGTCGACGTGCTGGCGATCGGCCGGGTGCCGCCCTGGCCCTCGGTGATCTTGATGCCGTGATCGTAGCTCATGTCTGCAGGCTCCTGTTCAGGCCGCGGCGCGGAGAGGAATGGTGAGGGAGAAGAGGCTGTTCGGCGCGGGGGCGTCGGTCCGCTTGCCCTCGATCGCGATCTCGACCCGGCCATCGGCCGCGCCGTTCACGCGCACGCGCGCGAGCGCGAGGCGAGGCTCCCAGCGGCGGAGCGCCTGGGCGACCGCCGCGTAGAGGCGAATGGCGGTGCCGCGGTTGAAGGGCGCGTCGATCAGCTCGGGGACCAGCGAGCCATAGTCGCGGCGCATGACGCGGGTGCCGATCGGCGTGGAAAGGATGTCGACGATCGACTGCCGCAGATGGGCGTCGCCGCTCAGCGCCTTTCCGGTGGTGCGGGACATGCCGGCCATCAGAGGGCGCCCTGCAGGTTGGACCAGGCCATCCCGCACCAGGCGGCGACCATTGCCGCGGCGCAGGCGAGGTAGAAGCGAGCGCGCCGATCGGTCATTCGGGCTCCCCCGACTTCGCGGCACCGACCTGGACGCCGCCATGCTTGTGCGACTTCAGCGAGATCCCGCCGGCGACGACGTCGTCGGACGCGTCGATCTGGCCGGTGACCTGGACATTTCCGGTGATCGAGACGTCGCCCTGAATCGCGACGCCGCCATCGGCGATGATCGACACCGAGCCGCCGGCGCACAAATGGGCCTCGAGCAAGTGGCCTACAGGATCGTAAGCGAGAACCGAGCCATCTTCGAAAGCGAGGACCTCACGCAGGCTGTCGCCTGCAGCCGGGAACGCGAGCGACGACAGCCCGAGCAGCGCGACGCCCGCCGCCAGTTCGCCATCGGGGCAAATGAGCATGACCTGTTCGCCGGGGCTTGGCGGCGACCAGTGGCGGGTCTTGCCGGCGCGAAGCTGCAGCCAGCGGATCGGGCCGGTGAGAATATCCCCGCAGGCGACGACACAGCGCGCGGCCGAGAGATCCACCTCGGCGATCGTACCGAAGCGGATCAGCTCACCGGGAGCCGGATCGTCATCCTGCGGAGAAAAGCCCATCGATCAGTCGCGGTCGACGGCGGCCGAGACGGTGAAGGTTTCGCCGCTGGCGGGCGTATAGGCGGCGCGCGCCTCGACCAGCGCGAAGATCTCGACCGAGCCATCCTTGCAGTCGAAAGGGAGCGCAGCGTCGGCAACGGCCGAGACGCCGTCGCTGTGGACGGTCGCCAAGGTGATATCGACCGAGCCGAGATGAATCGCGGCGACGCCGGCAGCGGAAAACACGCCATTGTCGCCGTTTGCCACCGCCGGCTTGTCGCGGAAGAAGTGGACGCGAAACTGCGCATTGGTGGGATCGATGCCGGACTTGGCCAGGCCGACCTTGGTAATCTTGCCGGCGCCGCCGACGTTGCGCGCGACGCGCAGCGCCACCGGAACGACGCTGCCGGTGGTCGCGTGGTTGGCCACCAGATCGCCGCTGACATAGGCCGTGGTGTTGGCGGGGCGTGCGAAAGCGGCGCGCGCAGTCTTGTGCGAAGTCGTCATGTCCTCGGTCACCTTTGAAAGGGGATGATCCGGGACAGTGTTGGCGCGAGGGCGGCGCCGATGCGCGGGTTTGGCGTTGTTGACGTTCGCTCAACAACGGAGATCGGTAGCGGATCAGGCCAGGGCGTTGGTTTCCCCGACAAGATCTTCCCAGATCCGCGCAAAGGCGAAGGTCTCGGCCTCGGTCATCGTCGCATTCAAGACCGCGAGGCCCGACCAGCGCTTGAGGATGCCCGGGCGCAGGGTTGTCGTCGACGTTCGGATCGTACCCACCCCGAAGCTGCTCGCCGATCCCATTCCCGTCCCATAGGCGGTTTCGCCCGCGATCGTGTAGTTGTTGCGCACGGCAACGCACAGGCGATCTGTAGAGCGACTGCTGACCAGGCCGTGCGACCGCCTGGGGTTGGGGCCGGCGTTCAAGAGCGAGCCATTCACCTCCGACCCGGCGACGAAGCTGGTCAGGATCCTGAGATCTGCCCCCGGATCGGAGTTTTGAGGCAGGCTGGAATCGGTGAGACCGGCAAAGGCGATGCCGATGTCGCTGCCGCCCAAGGCCGCGGGATTCCAGGGGCAGCTGACCGACCTGTTGACGGCAAAGCCTGAAAAACCCTTGTCGGCGGTGAAAACCGGATCGGGACTGCCGGAGAAGGTGGCGTCGGCGCCGGCGCTGACGACCCAGTTCAGAAGCGCCTGATCGCGCGTTTCGGCCGCGAAGAACCACAGCGACGCAATCTTCGACCAGCAGCCGGCGAGCTTCCATCGCCGGATATAGCGGTTGATCCGCTCGCGCCGCGCGGTCGAGAAGCCGCCGCGCGCAAAGAGCGCCGTCGCTTCCTCTTCGGCGATCGCGACGACGCCGGCCGCGCCGGACGGGTTGGGAACGCTCGCGGTCATCAAGCGGTCCGCTTCGTGCCGGTGTAGCTGGCATCAACATTACCGACGGCCGAGCGGTCCCACAGTTCGAACCCGGCGGTCAGGACCAGGCGCTGTTCGATGTCGAACGTCCCGGCGCCCACCGCGACGGGGTGCGCCTTCGCGCGGTAGCAGGCATTGCTCCCATCGGTCTTTCGCAGGCGCAGATCGAAGGAGTCATCGGTCGCGCCGCCGTTGCAGACGCGGACGTTGACGCTCCATTCCTCGCCGACCGGCACGGGGCCAAGGACCTTCGCCAGTGTGTTGGTCGTCGTGTGATTGATGGGGGGCAGGGTGATAGCGGCCATCGGTCAATATCCGTGATTGGAGAACCAGCGTTCCGTCTCGAGCGCGGCGAGCCGCGCATCGTGCGCGGCGATCGCCGCCTCGGCCGCGCCGATGCGCGGCCGCAGCTCGTCGTCGACGTCCTGGACTTCCTGCTCGAGCAGCGCCTGCAGATCCGCCAGGACGTTCGTTTCGAGCCAGTTGTCGCGCAGCTCGATGAGCGCGGCCGAGATCTGCTCGGCATCGACGAACATGGGCTGCAGGACCTGGGTCAGCCGCTGCAGCCCGATCGTCTGAATCTGCTCGATCGCCGCCTCATAATCGGGACGCAGGCCGGCGACGGTCGAATAGAGCGACAGCAGATAGGCCATCGCGCGGTTCATCCGCTCCGGCGTCGCCGCATCGTCCTTCAGGAAGTCCAGCTCGGGGGGAAGAACGTCCGCCACGCGCTACTCCGCCGGGGTGACGGCGGTCACCAGGCCGTCGTCCTCGATCATGGCGTCGAGGATCTGCTGATTGACGGTATGGCTGCCCGGCTTGAAGGGAAAACGGCCGCGATGGTGGGTGCGGCACGTCTCCACCTTGTAATAGCCGGTCTTCGATTTCTGATAGCTGATCGGCATGGGACCTCCTTAGATCGCGTAGTGTTTGCGATAGGCGTAGTGGAAGGTGAGCAGCTCGGAATCGGTCGTCGCTTCGTTCTGCACGACGAAGCTGGTCACCGGAGCACCGAGCGCGAACAGCCAGGAGCGGACGATCGAGCCGTCCTCGGCGATCGCATCGGTGTGGCCGCTGGCGGCGACGACGGTGTTGTAACCGGCGCCGGTGCGAAGCTTCGTCGTCGCGGTGTGATGCGCGGCGTCGAAATACTCATAGCGGCAGATCACCACGATCTCGTCCGAGCCGACGCCCGGCAGCGTCTGGACGTCGGAAATATGGGTCAGCGTCGTCTTCGGGCGCGAGACCTTGCAGGTCGAATTGGTCAGCCGCAGGCAGGGCATGACCGAGGGCGTGCCGGTGAAGACGGCGCGGATCGGAACGGTCGGCGGGATGCTGCCGCCCACGCCCAGGGCCGCCTGTTCGGTCGGCGCCAGCGGGTACCAGACGCCGGCGATCTGGATCTCGAAGGTCAGGTCGCTCGATCCCGGCCGGACATTGTCGGTCAGGATGTCGATCGCGGCCATGCCGCCATCGAGCTGCAGCGTTTCGAGCTGGATCGTCGCCCGCGACTGGGCGAACTTGGCGGCATAGAGCGTGAAGCACAGGTCCTTGGTCCCGTCGCCCTGCTGATAGGCGCCATCGATGACGGTGAAGAAGGTGCCCTGGGGGAAGTTCACGCCGCCGGTGGTGGCGAGCCAATGGTCGGCCGAGGTGATGACGACGAAGGCGTAGCGCTTGCCGCCCTGCAGGAAGACGGGCTGGATCGGGATGACGGTCTCGGCGTTGAGCGCGAGCGCCGGCCGGTCGACCGTCGTCACACTGATCACGCTCTCGAGATCGGGCATGCCGCGGATCGTGTCGCAGACGGCGATGGTGACGGTGCCGGTCGGGGCAAGCTTCGTGAAGATTAGGCCGATCGCCTCGAGCCACATATCGTTGGCGTTGAGGAAGGTCTCGGCGATCTGCGCGCCGGGCACGCTATGGCCGACGGTGACGGCCGCCCAATAGGGCTCCTCGTACACGTCCTTCCAGTATTGGCGGACGCGGACCCAGCCATGGGCGGGACCGTCCCAGGTGACGCCGAGATTCTCGAAGGTCTCGCCATTGTGGGTGAAGGTGCGCGGGACATATTGGTCGGTGACCGCGCCCCACCAGCCTGCGTTGGTGCAGACGGTGAATTCAGGGCCGTAGCGGACCCGGGTGCGCGACATCGTCTTCTGGACCATCTCGGTCGTCGCATAGGTCAGCCCCGACACCTGGATCTCGGACTGGCGCGGCCCGACGGTCAGGCGCTTCTCTCGCGTGAAGGCGGGGAAGAGGACGCCGCCGACGATCTTGGCGCCGGAGTCCAAGGGATTGAACAGCGCCAGCGGCTTGGTGCTGTTGTTGGCATCGGCGAAGCGGATGCCCTCCTGCACCTTGCAGTTCGAGTTGGCGTGCGCGAGGTTGGAGCGATCGGTATCGAGGAAGAAGTCCACGGCGCTGTCGACCGCCTCGGCCGGGACGCCCGCCGCCGATTCGAGCACGGCGACCCGGGAGAGCACCCGGCCATAAGCGGCCTGGCTGACATTGCCGCGGCTCGACTCCTTCAGATTGGCGATATCGGCGTCGATCGACTGGACCTTCGGCCCGAGCTGCTGCTGGAAGATTTCGAGATCGCCGACGCGCCCGTCGAGATCGGCGACGCTGGGCAGCTTGTTGTCGACCAGCATTTCGACCGATGCGACGCCGTTGGTCGTCAGAACGATGCGCGCGACCGCCAATGCGCCGGCATCGATCATCGGATCGAGCGGATCGGGGCTTTCGGCGCCGATCATGGTGTTGATCGCGCACTGGCGGGTCCGCTCCTGCGCGACGGTGGCCGATTCCGCCTGGCCCGATTCCTCATTGATGATGAATTCCCGCGCGCCTTCATCGGTGTCGATCTCCTGGCCGTAGATCACGACCAGGACATGCTTCTTGGTGGCGACGGGGAGGTTGGCGGCGAAGTTCTTCGTGAACGCGGTGTCCCGGACATAGACCATGCCGTTGCTGTAGAGCCGGCCGGGATCGACCTCGATTGACACGGTGTTGCTCTGCGCGACCTCGAAGCCGGCAAATTTTCGATCCGGCGAAATGCCGTCCGCGACGATATGATCCAAGCTCGCCTGAACGAAATCCTGCAGGTTGTTGAAATCCTTTGGATCGATGTCCATCCGGTCTTGGAATTTAACGCGCCGTTCCATCAGCTGATCTCCCTGATTTCGCCGAAGGTGAAGTCGCCGAAGCGCAATCCACCCGAAAACCTGACCCGCTCATGGAAGCGGGTGTTGATCGTGATCGTGTCCCGGAAGGCCTTCGACACGCTGACAGCGCGGATGGCCTGGTGAAGGGGACGCATGTCCGGAGCGCACAGATATCCCGAACCGTACCAGCGGGCAGCGCGCCAGCGGGGCCGGTGCATCGGCACGCGGATGTGAAGCTCGGCCGAGAAGGCCGGCATGCCGAAGCGCGCATGGCCGTAGAAGCTGCGCGCGCGCCGGCGGGCGCCCATACGATCGGGATCGTGAAGAGAGACGCGGTCGTAGATGAAGCGCGGCGCCGCCGTCGTCCGCATATAGGTGCCCTCGGTACGGCGGCCCCAGAAGGCGCGCGCGGCGGGCGGTGTGCGTTTCTCGGAGATCCGTATCGGCCGGACGTCGACCGGCTTCAGGCCGGCGGCGACCGCATAGCCGCCGACGTCGTCGGAGAGGCGAACCGTGACGACGCCCAGTCGTCCCTGACTGAACCGGTACCAGTCGGCGCCATAGTGGCTTTTCCCGTACCAACTGCGCCTGGTCTGTCGCGGCACCAGCAGCCGCGAGATGCCGGCTTCGGGCACGACCATCTTGATCGGCCGCTCTTCGCCTCGATCCCAATAGGTCGTGCGCGTGCCGAGCAGATCGGGGCCGCGCGTCGTCCGGTACCAGGCTGCGCCGAAATAGGCCGGTCGCCGGTGCGCCGCCGCATCGGGCCCGGCCATGTCGAACAGCCGCTCGGACGCGTCCCAGGTCCAGCTGGCGCCATCGCTGTCGAACCCGAGCTCGGGCCAGCTCCGCGGTCCCCTGCGATAAAAGAAGCGCCGGCGGACGATCGCGGTCTCGAGGAAGGGATAGAAGCGGATCTGCGGCAGGCTGTCGAGCCAGGCGCGACGCTGATCTTCGGTCATCGCCGGATAGAGGAAGGTTTTCGCCGGCGGCCGGATCGCCTTCACCACCTCGGCGCCGGTCAATGCGACATGCGCCTTGATGCCGGCGAGCGTTGTCTTCAGCGCGTGGAGCTTGAGCGCGTCGCGGCAGACCTGGCGCTTCTTAAGTTCATCCCAGCGATCGTCCCACAGGTCGATCGAGAGATGCCAGGCGAGGAAGGGCAGCAGCTCGGCCGGGCAGGCCATCGGATCGAAGACCGTTCGGACGGCCGGCGTCGGCCGCGGGAACCGAGCGGCGATCGTCTCCGAGATTGCCGTCTCGAGCGGCGAGCGGTTCGGGGGAAGGAGCGAGGTCATCAGACGATCTCGACCAGGATCGACAGGCCGGAGAGCCAGGGCGCTTCGCGGGGACTGACGACGATGTCGCCGATATCGATCTCGGCGCGCTCGACGCTGCCGACACTCGTCGCCGCGGCGGTCAGCATCTGGGCATAGACCGGCAGGCCGATGCGGTGGCGATCGGCCGCGTAGGCGCGGACCGCGCGCTCTGCGGCCGTCGCGACGATCTGCGGGTCTGGTCCATTTCGGATCTTAAGTGTGATCGTCGGCGAATAGGCGATGATCGAAGCTGCGCCGACAGTGACGATGTCGGTGAGCTGCGTGGCGTCGTCGGGCTGCAGGGCGACATAGACGGCCTGGACGATCGCATCGGGCACGTCGCCGGCGCCGTCGCGGCCGAGCAGGATGACGTCGACCCGTCCGCCGTCGCGCTTCACCAGCGCGACGTCCTTCACGCTCGGCGCCGCGGCGAGGACCAGGCCGCGATAGCCGCCGGCGGTTCGGCCGAGGGCCGGGAAGGTTTCCGGCGCGATCTGGACGCGGATGCGGAGATCCTCGTCGCGTTCCATGACGGCCGGGGCGTCATCGGTGGCCGGCGTGATGACCAGGCGCTGGACGCCGAAGAAGGCGGCGAGGTGATCGAGGTCGCCGCCCTTGGCGAATGCCAGCATCATCGAGCGGGCAGCGTCGTTGATCTCGGCGGTGCTGAGCATATCGCGATAGGCCAGCTCCTCGAGCAGCTTCATCGCGGGATCGCTCTCGACGATCAGGTCATAGTCAACGCCGGCGGCGGTGCAGCGCGCCTGGAAGTCGGCGACGATCGCCGCCAGGCGGGTTTCAAATGACAGGGACGCGACGACGGGCGGCGCGGGAAGGCGCGACAGGTCGACGGCGACGGAGCTGGCATAGAGATCGGGCACGCTCGCGGTGTCGCCGACGCCATGGCAGGGGCGCGAGGCGCGGGCGTTGTTGAGCGCGCGTCAACAACGCTGGCAAAAGACCTCGCCTGTTCAATTTTCGAGATGATGAAGGAGAAGATCGAGGATCCGCGACTGGTCCGATGGCGCGAAGCCCAGCAACACGCGCTCCGCATAATCTACCTGAGGGCTTTCGCCGCGTCTCGAGACGCGATCGCGCAGGCCAAGCTGATGAACCCGCGCCACGCGTGAAACAGTCGGATTCGAGAAGCCGATAGCAGCCTCGTCCGGCGTCGCCTCGGCGCGCAGGAAGCTGGTCTGGCGCAGTTTTGCGAACATCTTCCGACTGGCGCGGCGTTCCTTGATCTTGCCGACGCGGCCGCGTCGGCCGGCGGCGGGCTTGCGGGGAACGAAGCGCGTGCCGTCGGGCTGGACCTGGGCACCGATGCGATCGGAGTTGGCGCGGCGCAGGGATTGCGCAATGCGCATAGCGACGCGCCGGCGCGGGCCTGGTTCGAGCTGGGACAGCATGTCGCCGATCCAGCTCTCGATCCGTTCGAGATCGATGCCGTCGGCCATCAGTCGTCGGCGGCGGGGTCGGGAATGAGGAGGATGTCGCCGAGCCAGATCTGCGCGAGCGGTGGCCTGCCAAGCCCATCGTCCAGTTCGGGGTTGAAGACGTCTTCGGCCGAGGGCTCGGCGATGTGAACGAGATCGAGCCCGCCACCCTGGCGCGGCCGGGTCGCGACCGATTCGTCCAGTTCGAGTTCGACGACGATATCGACCGAGGTCGGGCTGAGCCGGTCAGCGTCGAAGCGAAAGCCGGAGCGCTCGTCCTGCGCCTGCAGAAGATCGGGTTGATTGCGGCGCGCCCATAGCATGATCGCGACCATGAGGGCGTCGGGATCGCCGTTGAAGTCGAGCAGCTCGACAAGCGCGGTATAGCGATATTGGAAGCCCAGCGCCGGGCCTGCCCGGGAGACGATCCGTCCCTTGCGGGCGAAGATCTCGAGCTGGCCCGGGTTGGCGCGCAGATCCGGGATTGCGGCGACGATCGCCTTGCGGAGGCTATCGAGCTTCAGCATCGGCCGGGAGCGCGCAGGATCCTGGGCGGTTCCAGTTGATCAGCCGCTTCAGCTGGTCGAGCGTGGCGGCATAGGCAAAGGCGAGGCTCATCATTGCCGATCGCGCGTCGGCCGGGATGACGGCCGACTGATCGACCGGGAACGCGACCGGCGGCGCCGGGCAGATCAGGAGATCCGCCGACGCAGTGTCGGCCAGTTTGACCGCGACGGGCGTGGTACCTGCCGATTCGATCTTTTCAGGGCCACAGCCCGGCAAGGTCATTAAGGCGAACGAACCAATCGCCATCCACGCGATCATCCGGGGCAATTTTCGCATTGGCTTCCTCCATTCGCCGGGCGGCGCCGGCGGTGCGGTTGGCGGCCGCGATTGCAGCCTTCAGGTCGGTCTCGGACTTGACGGCGCGATCGCTCTCATTCTGGACCAGGAGCGTGTTCGTCTCGGCGATCGCGCCCGTCTTGAAAGCAGCGAGGTTTGTTACCGCCGCACGGCAGGCCTTGCCGCGATCGCGCAACTTTGCGCCGGAAGGTCGCCAGTTGCTGGCGGCCGACGCGCAGATTCCGTCGGCGATCGCCACGACCTGATCGCGATCGGCGATCGCGCGTTCGCCGCGCACCCACAACGTGCCGGCGACGATCGCCATCGCCAGCAGCACGAGGAACGAGCGGTGGCGCACCGCCAAGGCGATCAGTCCGGTCATTTCAGCAATCCCTGTCGATAGCCGCGCTCACCGATGAGCTTGGTGAGGATCGAATGGCGCAGGCGCCCGGCGCGGTAGGAGACGTGAACCCAACCGCTGTCGGGAATGCCGCGGCGATAATTTTCCAGGATGACCTGGTCGAACTTCAGGGTTTCGCAGACGAAGCGCGCAACCTCGTAGTTCGAAACCCCCGGCACCTCGATGTCAGCTGCCTCTGCCTTGCCATGCTGTGAAGCCTCGGAAGAGCCGACGGCAAGATTGAGGGCCGTGCAGCGAAAGCCGCTGTTGAGGACGACGGCGCGGCCGAAATGGGCGCGGACCGGCTCCAGGACCTCGACGCACAGGGTGCGCGCCGCAGGGATGAAAATCGCCGGCATGCTGTTGTCGATGCCGCGCGCCTTCGCGGTCGGGCTGGCGATGAACTCGGCCAGGGTGAAGTGCGGCGACAGCCGGACCGTGCGAGGATCCTGCATCATCCTTCTCCGCCCCGACCGCCGAGGCGATCGGTGATCAGCCCGGGCAGGCGTGCGCAGAGTTCGGAAATGCCGGCGATCAGCTTCGGTGTCGCCTGATAGGCCGACATGCCGAGGACGAAGCTGATCGCCTGGCCGACGAATGGATCGAGCACCAGCCATGCGACCAGGCCGAGGGTGACATAATAGGACACGACGATCCCGACGGCCGCCTGGATGAAGCGATCGCGCAGGGCGATGCCCCGCTGCAGCAGCTGGGAGATCACGGCGCCCAGCGCGGCCGGCACCAGGGCGGAAAGGAGCTTCAGGAAGGCGGCGAGAAACGCATGGAGGACATCTTCGGCCATGATCAGCTCCAGAGCTGGATGAGGGCGATCGGCGGCGGGCCGGTGTCGATCGCGGGAAAATAGACGGGCGTGCCCTCCGGCAGCAGCG
>Ga0209231_1000565_pt1 | contig 19511 bp, 22 predicted proteins | sample Deesub45470m_DNA_FD_188086 | JGI IMG/M metagenome (GOLD analysis project Ga0209231, IMG submission 188086) | Deep subsurface microbial communities from North Pacific Ocean - 450_OLKR46/470m Metagenome (SPAdes) (version 2) | ecosystem: Environmental > Terrestrial > Deep subsurface > Unclassified ... | reverse complement strand
TAGTGATGTGGTTTAACCCAATGGTGTATGTTTTTCAAAAAAGAATAACATTATTACATGAGTATATTTCTGATGCTGAAGTTGTACAACAAACAGATAAAAACAATTATTTTAATACCATACTTGCCGAAACTTTTAATGTTGAAAACATTTCATTCATCAATCAATTTTATAAACAATCATTAATTAAAAAAAGAATCGTTATGATCACAAAAGAAAAATCAAGAGAAGTTAAGCAGTTAAAGTATTTGTTACTAATTCCATTATTGGTAGCAATGCTAGTTTATTCATCTTGTACAAATGATGTTAAATTTGACATAGACGAAGTTGAAGCTATTTCAAAAAATGACGATATTCCTTCTGAAGGAAAGTATTTTGAAGGTGACTATGGTAAAATCTATGTAGGTAATGAATTAAATGGAGAAATAGTCACTTACGAGAAAATGACGGATAATGAAAAAGAATTATTTGGTGAATGGAAAGCGAAAAATAAATCAAATATACCTTTTCAAATTATAATTAATTCAAAAGGGGATAGAGTTTTGTTTATAAAAGTAGATAGGAGCCAAAATACTAATTTGGAAGTTGATTATTATGAAGAAGACAATGTTCCTTTTGCTATTATTGAGGATGTTCCTGTTTATCCTGGTTGTGAAGGAACGCAAGAAGAATTAAAAACTTGTTTACAAAAAAATATTACAAATCATGTTTCAGCAAATTTTAATTCAGACTTAGCAAAAGGTTTAGGATTAAAAGCTGGTGTAAAGAAAATATTTGTGATGTTTAAAATAGACAAAGAAGGTGCTATTACAGATGTTCAAGCAAGAGGACCACACCAAAGTTTAGCTGATGAAGCAATACGAGTGATAAATTTATTACCTAAAATGATTCCTGGAAAACAAAAAGGTGAAAATGTAGGTGTAAAATACAGTTTGCCCATAGCTTTTAAAGTAGAATAAATAAAAAATGCTATGAAAAAGATTAGTATTATACTATTGCTATTAATAATTACCTTAAAAACCGAAGCGCAATCTTCGGTTTTTAACATTGTTGATAGTTTATTAGTTAAAGGAAATTATCAAAACGCATTGATTTTATTAGAAAACGCTCAGCCAAAAACAGCCGTAATATTTGAAAAAACAGCCAATATTTATCAAACTATTGGTAATGAAAATAAAGCTTTAAGTTATTTAAATAAAGCGATTGAAATAGAAAACAGTGATGCTTCAAAAGTAAAATTAGCACAGTTGTATTTGGCAACTGGTTTAACTTTAAAAGCTATAGAAATTTATGAATTTTTAATAGTGAAAGATACATCTAATTTATTGGTTGCAAATAGTTTAGGGAAATTGTATCTGTCACAAAATCAACCTAAAAGAGCTGAAAAATTATTTCGGTTTTTGAAAAGTAAAGATTCTGTAAATCCAAATTACCCGTATCAAATAGGTGAGTGTTTAGATAAACAAAATAAGCTTAACGAAATGGGACAGAGTTATTTGAATGCTTATAAATTAGATACACTTCATTTAAAAAGCATTTTTGAATTGGCTAAGTTTTTTAAAACCTTGCGGTTTCAAGATTCCACAACATTGTTTATAAATAAAGGTTTGCAAATTGACGCTAACAATATTAATTTCAATCAATTAAAGGCAAATGATTTATATTTTTCTAAAGATTTTAAAAATGCATTAACGTATTTAAAGAAGTTGGATAGTTTAAATTATCAATCTGTGAGCACTTACGAAATGTTTGGTATGTGTTATTATAATTTACAAAATTTTGATTTGGCTGAAGACTATTTTAAAAAAGCTATTAGATTAGATCCTAGTGATTATACTATTTATTACCGTTTAGCAACTTTGTATTACGATAAAAAGGATTATAAATTGGCGAAATATTATTTATTCAGCTCAATTAGTAGTGCGAAGCCAGATTTAGATCGACAATATTTTTTAATGGGAATACTACTAAAAGAAGAAAACAATTTAAAAGGAGCGCTTGATAATTTTGAAAAATCGTTTCAAAATAATTATAAAAACCATAAGGCGCTATTTGAATTAGCAGTTACTAGTGATATTTATTATAAAGATAAAAAAATTGCATTAAAATATTTTCAACAATATTTAGATAAATTTAAAAGGAATGATGAAATTATGACTGCTTATGCTGAAGGAAGAATTAAAGAAATTAAAAAACAATACTTTCTTGAAGGTGAAATTGTTAACTAAAATAAATTATTGTATTTTCACTTGTGGAAATAAACAGGTATGTTGAAACAATTATTTGTGGTATTGGTTATCACTTTTTTTATATGGTCGTGTTCTTATTTAGAAAAGAATGCAAAAAGAGAGACTATTCAAGAAGTTGATACGGTTGTTGATTTTAATACAGTTGATGCTTTTCCACTTTTTCCAAGCTGTAAAGAAATTCCGTCACGCGAAAAACAGCAAATTTGTTTTCAATTAGAGATGTCGCAACATATTTATGCATTTTTAAAAGACTATCAATTAAGTGTTAAGGACAGTATTAAAGATACGGTTTTAGTAAAATTGAAGGTAGATATTTTAGGAAAAACTAGTTTATCGGGCATTCAAATTTCTAATAATACAAAAGAATTATTACCGCAATTCGATAGTATTTTAAGAGTATGTATTCAAAGTTTACCAATTTTACAACCAGCCATTAAAAGAGATATTCCAGTTGCAACGGAGTTTACGCTGCCAATAGTGTTGAAAAATTAAATAAAACTGTCATTCCTGTGAAGACAGGAATCTCATGAGTAGAAAATAAGTAGACAGATTCCTGCCCCTGCCTGCCGCAGGCTGGTTCGCAGGAATGACATCAAAATAAACTTTTGTAGTGCAACACTAAAAAGGCATTAATTAGGACTTATTTTTAATGAATAATCTTTATTCATTTAATATTTGCCACAAAGTATCTTTTAATTCAACTAAACCTTGTTGTGCAATTGATGAAATAAAAAGGGTTTTAATTCCTTTAGGTAAGTCTTTTTTAATCTCAGCCTTCAATTCATCATCTAGCATATCAGATTTTGAAATAGCCAACAATCTGCTCTTATCTAATAATTCAGGGTTGTGTAGCTTTAATTCATTCAATAAAATGTCGTATTCTTTTTTAATATCTGCAGAATCTGCTGGAATTAAAAATAATAATATAGAATTCCGCTCAATATGTCTTAAAAACCGATGCCCTAAACCTTTACCTTCAGCTGCACCTTCAATAATACCAGGAATGTCAGCCATTACAAAAGTTTGAAAGTCTCTATACTCTACAATACCTAAATTTGGTTTTAATGTAGTAAAGGCATAATCAGCAATTTTTGGTTTAGCCGAAGTTAAAACAGATAATAAAGTAGATTTTCCAGCATTTGGAAAGCCAACCAAGCCAACATCTGCAAGTAATTTTAATTCTAATTGATACCAGCCTTCTTTTCCTTCAATACCTGGCTGTGCATAACGTGGCGTTTGATTTGTAGATGATCTAAAGTTCCAGTTTCCAAGACCTCCCATTCCTCCGTCAAGCAGTATTTGTTCGGTGTTATCAGAAGTAATTTCAAAAAGAATTTCTTGAGTTTCACCGTCTCTAATTATAGTCCCTAAAGGCACTTCAATATAAACATCTTCACCATCTTTTCCAGAACTTCGTTGTTTACTTCCATCGCCTCCATGTTCAGCCTGAAAATGTTTTTTAAATTTTAAAGGAAAAAGTGTCCACATGTTTTTATTACCTCTAACAATAACGTGTCCACCACGACCACCATCACCTCCGTCAGGTCCTCCTTTTTCTATATATTTTTCTCTGTGTAAATGGGCAGAACCTTTTCCACCTTTACCAGATGATGCATAAATTTTAATATAATCAACAAAATTTCCTTCAGTCATTTTTATAGTTTTTCAAAAACGTCACTTAAACGTTTGGTAATATCACTAATTTCTCCAACACCATCAACACCAAAATACTTATTTTGAGATTGGTAATAATCTTTTAAAATTTCAGTTTTTGTATAGTATTCGTTAAAACGATTTAATATTTTGTTTTCATCTTGATCGTCAGATCTGCCACTGGTTTTACCTCTTTCTAATAATCTTGCAATCAGTAGGCTTGTTGGAACTTCAATAGTTATCATTCCATTAATAGTTTCACCGCTTTCTTCTAAAAATTCATCCAATGCTATTGCCTGAGCTTTGGTACGTGGAAATCCATCAAAAATAATTCCATTGGTATGTGGAACTTTATTAACTGCGTTTTTCAGCATTTTAATTGTTATGTCATCTGGCACTAAATTTCCCTTGTCAATATAAGATTTGGCTAATATTCCAAGTTTTGTTTCATTTTTTATGTGTTTTCTAAAAATATCTCCAGTTGAAATATGAACAAGATGGTATTTTTCTTTTAACATATCAGCTTGTGTTCCTTTACCAACTCCCGGAGGACCAAATAGAAGAATGTTTTTAACGGTTGGTTTTGGGGTAAGTTGGTATATATTTGCTAGATTTCGTCCAAGTCCATCATAATCTAAGCCATATCCAACAATAAATTCATCAGGTATTGATAAGCCAATATAATCTATGTGTAATTCTTTTTTATACACATCTGGTTTAAAGAATAACGTTGCTATTTTAAGTTGTTTTAATTTTTTATCTTTAAAGATGTCGTAAATTTCTTGTAGTGTATTTCCTGTGTCAATGATATCTTCTAAAAGCACTACAGTTCTTCCTTCAAGATTTTCATTTAGCCCAACAAGTTGTTTTATTTTTCCAGTTGATTTTGTTCCTTGGTAGGATGCTAATTTAACAAATGAAACTTCACAGTTAAATTTATATTTACGAACAAAATCGGCTACAAGCACAAATGAGCCATTCAAGACTCCTATAAATATAGGTGTTTCGTTTTTACAATCTTTAGCAACTTGTTTTACCAATTGCGTTACTGCTTCGGCAATTTTATCTTTAGAAATGTATTTTTTAAAATATTTGTCATGTAGTTTAATAGTACTCATCTTATTGCTTTTTGGCTAATTTAATAATCAATATGTTTAATAGGTTTATTTTTCCTAATTTATTTGCTAATTTGAAATACAAAAACCGTTTTGAAAACTCAAAACGGTTTTTGTAGTATTTGATTAACTTAAATTATTTTTTCTTTTTATCTAATTTTTTAACAGTATCATATAATATTGGGGAAGCTATGAACCAAGATGAATAGGTACCAACTCCAATACCAACAATTAAAGCAAACATAAATCCTTTAATAGAATCCCCACCAAATAAAAATATTGCAAATAACACCAACAATGTAGTTAGGGAAGTGTTAATAGTTCTACCCATGGTACTATTTAAACCAGTATTTATAACTTTATAAAATGACCAGGTGCTGTGGGTTTTAGTAAATTCTCGAATTCTATCGAAAACAATCACAGTATCATTTATGGAATATCCTAAAACAGTTAATATGGCGGCAATGAAAGATTGTCCAATCTCCATATCAAAAGGCAAAATTTTGTAAAATAATGAGAAGATACCAAATACAATTAAAACATCATGAAATAATGCAACAATTGCACCTAAGCTATATTGCCATTTTCTAAATCGTAATAAAATGTATAGGAAAATAACTATTAAAGAACCTAAAATAGCCCAACCGGCAGCCGTTTTAATATCATCGGCAATTGTTGGTTCAACTTTTATAGAACTCATAACACCAACTTTTTTATCACCTTCAAAACCAGGTTTAAATTCTTCTAAAGTAAGACCTTCTGGGTTATATTGTTTTAAACCACTAAAAAGCAAGCCTTGAACTTCATCATCAATATGGTTACCCTCTTCCTCAATTTTATATTTTGTAGTTATTTTTAATTGACTTTCCTCTCCGTATGTTTTTACTTCTGGGGCATCACCAAATACATCTTTTAATTTTACGGATACATCTGTTGCGCTTATTGCTTTATCAAATTTCACTACATACGATCTACCCCCAACAAAATCTACACCGTAGTTTAATTTATTGGTATATAATGAAACAATACTAATTAATATAAATAGAGCAGAAATAACATAGGCAATTTTTCTTAATTTTAAGAAATCTACATTGATTTTAGTAAACCATTTTTTTGTAATACTTGTATTAAAGGTGAATATTTTTCCTTTATTAGCATACCAATCAATTAGCAAACGAGTAATAAAAATAGCGGTAAACAGTGAAGTTATAATACCTACAATAAAAGTATAAGCAAATCCTTTTACAGGTCCTGTTCCAAACACATATAAAATTACACCTGTTAATAATGAAGTAACGTTTGCATCTAGAATAGCTGAAAAAGCACCATCATAACTAAATCCGTATTTTATGGAAGCTTTTAAACCTTTACCTAAGTTTAATTCTTCTTTTATTCTTTCATAAATAATTACGTTTGCATCAACCGCTATACCAATGGTTAAAATGATACCAGCAATTCCGGGTAAAGTTAAAACTGCTCCGAAGGCTGTTAATATTCCAAAAATAAATAAAAGGTTAACTATTAAAGCGAAGTCGGCTATTATACCTGCTTTTCCGTAGTAAAAAATCATCCAGACAAAAACAATAAGCAGTGCAAGGAAGAAAGAAGACATACTGCTGTCAATGGCTTGCTGTCCTAAAGATGGACCTACAACTTCAGATTGAATAATGTGTGCTGCAGCGGGTAATTTACCTGCTTTTAATACGTTTGCAATATCTTGAGCTTCTTCAACAGTCATACTTCCTCCAGAAATTGAAGTTCTTCCGTTTGTAATAGCAGTATTTACAGATGGTGCTGTATAAACATAATCATCTAAAACAACTGCTACAAATTTACCTACATTTTCAGTAGTCATTTTACCCCATTGTCTGGTTCCAACTGCATTCATTGTCATACTAACTTCAGGTTGTCCTGTTTGTCCGTATTCTTGACTTGCATCATCAATAACATCGCCTTCAATTGGAGCAATATCTTCTCTATTAGATTTTATACCATATAAATAGATAAGATCTGTACTTTCATTGGTTGCAGTTACAGTAGCTGAAAAAGGTTTTGCATCCCAAAGAAATTTTGCATACTTCATATCGCTTGATAATAAAGCTCTTACGCTTTTCATAGCAAGATATGAATTCACTTTCGCAGTATCTGAAACTTTTGCAGTTCCAATAACGGAAGATATTTGATTTTCAGATTGAGGTACACTTGGTGTTAATACTGAAAATAAATTGTTTGCTTGTTTTGTTGCTACTGAATCGGATACTTCACCTAACAAATCACTCAATTCATCTTTTACAGTAGTAGTGTCTAGAACTGTTTCATCTTTTAAGAAGTTTTCAACTACAGTATTAGCAGCAAAAAAGAAATTAGCTGTTTCTTGGTTAGAGTAGACTTCCCAAAACTGTAATTCAGCTGTACTTTGAAGTAATTTTTTAACACGGTCAATATCTTTTGCGCCGGGTAATTCAATTAAAATACGACCAGAGTTACCAATACGTTGAATGTTTGGTTGTGTAACACCAAATTTATCTATACGACTACGTAAAACTTCAAAAGCAGTACTAATTGACCCTGATATTTCAGCTTCAATAATTGGTTTTACTTCTTCATCAGATAATTTAAAATTTATTTTTTCACGTAATGATTTGTTTCCAAAAATACTAGGATCACTTAATTTAACAGTTCCTGCACTTAATTTTTTGAATTCACTAAAAAATAAATTCAAAAAAGTATCATCACTATTTTTTTGTCTTTCAGTTGCTTTAGCTAAAGCTTCATTAAACACAGGATTTTTAGAATCATTTGATAAGCCAATTAAAATATCTTTTACAGATACTTGTAAAATTGCATTTATACCACCCTTAAGGTCTAATCCTAAATTTAATTCTTTGTCTCTTATATCGTTATAACTAAATGTAGTGAAACCTAAGTCAATAACTGGTTTATTTGCAACAGAGTCTAAATAAACTCTTTCTAATTGTGCAATCTCTCTACCATCATCAGATCTAGATTCAGCATATATTTTTGCTTTATTTTCAACCCCATTTGTAAACCAAGTAAAAGATAATTGATATAAACTCACTAATCCGAAAAGAATAGCAAATAATTTTATAAGCCCTTTGTTTTGCATCTTAATTTATTTTATAGAAAATTCATTTGTAATAAACGTGCAAATATATAATTTCAAATAGGAACTAACAATTCTTTTTTTGTTTTTATACCTATAAATTAAAGGATAGTTAATTATTTAATTTTTGGGTATTGAATTTATTATATTTGCAACTAAATTTTTTCAAAAAATGAAACATTTATCAGATATTGAAATTGCTCAGGGAAAAGAATTAAAACATATTAAAGAAATTGGTGCCATTTTAGGAATTAAAGAAGATGATTTAGAAATGTATGGTAAATACAAAGCTAAATTACCATTAAGCCTAATTGATGAAGAAAAAATTAAACTGAATAATTTAATTTTAGTAACTGCAATGACGCCAACTCCTGCTGGGGAAGGTAAAACTACTGTTTCAATAGGTTTAACGGAAGGTTTAAACAAAATTGGGAAACAGACGACTGTGGTTTTAAGAGAACCTTCGTTAGGTCCTGTTTTTGGTATAAAAGGTGGCGCGGCTGGTGGTGGATATTCTCAAGTTGTTCCAATGGAAGATATAAATTTACATTTTACAGGAGATTTTAATGCCATTGAAAAAGCAAATAATTTATTATCAGCTTTAATTGATAATAATTTACAAAGTGATTGTTGTAATCTTAATTTAGATCCAAGAACTATTGTTTGGAAGCGTGTTATTGATATGAATGACAGATCTTTGCGTAATATTATTATTGGGCTTGGTGGCACAGCAAACGGTATTCCTAGAGAAGATGGGTTTAACATAACACCTGCATCAGAAGTTATGGCCATTTTATGTATGGCAACAAATTTTGAGAATTTAAAAAAGAGATTAGGTGATATTTTTATTGGCTTTACATTTGATAAAAAACCTGTATTTGCTCGCGATTTAAAGGCCGAAAATGCAATGGCTATTTTGTTAAAAGACGCCATCAAACCAAACTTAGTTCAAACATTAGAAGAAAATCCGGCAATTATCCATGGTGGCCCTTTTGCTAATATTGCTCAAGGAACAAATACAATTATTGCAACTAAAATGGGTTTGTCATTATCTAACTATGTTGTAACAGAAGCAGGTTTTGGAGCTGATTTAGGTGCAGAAAAATTCTTAAATATTAAGTGTGTGGCTGCAGGTTTACACCCAAAAGCAGTTGTTTTAGTTGCTACTATTAGAGCACTTCGTCATCATGGTGGCGCTAAAAAAGAAGAATATAACACGCCAAATTTAGAGAGAGTTTCAGTTGGTTTCTGTAATCTAGAAAAACACATTGAAAACATACGTAAATTTAATATTGAACCGGTGGTAGCTTTAAATTCTTTTGCTACCGATTCTGATGAGGAGATTCAATTTATCATTAAAAAATGTGCGAGTTTAGGAGTGCATGCTGTTGTGTCTGAAGGATGGGCAAAAGGAGGAGAAGGAACCAAAGAATTAGCAAAAGCCGTGGTTGAAGTTGTTGAATCTAATAAATCTCAATTCAAGCCTTTGTATGATTGGAACATGCCTATTAAAGAAAAAATTGAAATAATTGCTAAAGAAATTTATGGTGCTGAAAAAGTAGATTTTGATAAAAAAGCCAAATTAAATTTAAACAGAATAGATAGGTTGGGCTTTAATAATTTTGCTATTTGTATGGCTAAAACGCAAAAATCTTTTTCAGATAATGAATTTTTAGTAGGAAGACCAGAAGGTTTTGTTGTTACTGTTCGTGAAATTGAAATTGCCGCTGGAGCAGGATTTATAATTCCAATTTTAGGACAAATGATGCGTATGCCAGGTTTACCAGAAACACCTGCTTCTGAACATATGACTATTGATAATAATGGTGTTATTTCAGGATTGTCATAATTAGTTTCAGAAGTAAAATAGAATTCGAAGATAGAAATAAAAGAGGTTTCCCAAAAAATTGGGAAACCTCTTTTATTTCTATTAAACCGAATATTTACCCGTGCATTATCAATATAATATATTGATAATGAAATAGATGCTAATTTTTCGTCAGTTCGTGGTTTTCGATAGAAAATCGTGTCGAGAACAGAAAAATTATTATTAAAAACGGTTCTCGACCTGCACGCCGGCAGGCGGGTACATTTTTTGTTCCGTTTTACTACACAAAAAACACTTAAACTGACGTTTTTAATAATTGCACCCAATGGGTTCAAATAATAATTATACAAATATAATTTTTGATAAAACTTGTACCAATCCACTCAAGTAATAGATTATAAGTCCTATAATCAAAATAGCAACAAAAGTTATTACGCTGTTATAAAGAAATTTATTCTTGATTTTTGACTTTAAGTAGTTGGTTTTCATATATATAATTTTTTAGTAAAAAATTAATAAATGCTGCTTCCAGTTCCCCTTGATTCTTATTAAATTCTACTTTGAATTTTCCTTATTACTTTTTCAAATTATAGATTTGAAATAATTTTTTGTATTTCGTCTTTAGACAAACCAAGTTTTGCCTGAAGTCTATTTATCAGTTCAGTCTGACCACCAATTTTAAACAACAAATCATTATCTGTAAGCTCAACAAATTTTGCTTTAAGTTTTACTTTTGTGGCATTCCAGTTTATTCTTAATTCTGTGGAATCATTCATGTGTTTTCTAGATCTAATTATTCATTAATCATCATAATGTAAAGTTATGCCACATTATTATTTAGGGTATTACATAACTTTTTAAAAAAGTTGCACAATTCACACATTTTATAATTTTTAGTAAAGGGAAATCTTAGTTTATTTGAAAATAGGCTCACAAATTCAATAAAAAATACTGAGTTTGATATTAATTATCAATTGAATTCTTTACAAAATTTAGTTTTTCTTTTTTTTTATTTTTTTCAAAATTGGCTCGATGTCTATTAAAGAAGGCATAGTATCTCCTAACAAAAAGCCCCAAGGTTTTAAAGAATCTATATGATCACAAATAAGTTTTATTATAGCCAGCAATGGAATAGAGAGAAACATACCCGAAACACCCCATAAGGCATTTCCTGCAAATACCACTATGATTGAAAAAAGGGCATTGATTTTTACTTTTGAGGTAACAATAAATGGAACAATAATGTTATTATCTATTATCTGAATAATATAATAGAGCGCTAAAACATAAAATGCATACATAGGTGTTGATTTAGTTGCTAATGCAATCGCCATGGGTAAAGCTACAGCAATTACACCACCAATATATGGGATAACGTTTAGCAATGCTCCTATAATGCCAAGCAGAATTGCATATTCAATTCCAAGCACCAAAAGAACTGTTATATTAAGTATTGCTACAATAATAGCTTCAATTACGAGTCCGGTAAGATAGCGTTGAATAACAGTCTTGGTCTCAGAAATTATTTTACGAATCCTACTTTGATCGCTATTTCCAAACACTCTGTGTATAAATTCAATTAAAAGTTTGTTATAATATAATAGAAGAAATACGTAAACAGGAATCAATAGCAATGTTACAATCCCATTACCTAACGCATAGAGTGTTTCTCCAACTTGAGCATTGCTCATACTAAGCATTTCCTCTTTGGCATTGATGATCCATTTATTCACCTTCCATCTGCTTAAGTCGAAATAACGTGAAATCCATCTAGCAGTTTCGTTTAACAATAATTCAAATTTATCAACTAATAGTGGCCACGATTCAGTAAATCGGCCAAGTTGTCTGAATATTAATGCAGCAAGTGCAGCTGTAATTATAAAAGTAAGTACTAAAGTTAAAATGATAGCAACCACTCTATTTATTCGTATCCTTACAAAAAAATTGACAACAGGGTGAAGTAAAACAGCAATCATCACCGAAAAAATAAGTGGGACAAGTATATCTTGTGTATATGAAAGTGCCATAACAAGAACATAAAATCCTATTAAAATGATAAATGCCTTTGCATAACCTGGAAATTTAAGAAGTGTATCCATATAATTTAAAAATGAGTTCTAAGTGGTTCGTTTTTGCTTAGTAGTAATAACTTATTGATGCTTTTTACTGTTGAATATTTGTAAAAATCCATTTGTCAACATCTTTATTAGTTCTGGATTATTTGCAACTATTTTGTTAACACTAAACATAACGATACTACCAAAGAGCTTTTTTAAAGGACTTTTTACATCTTTTTCAAATGCAATTTTAGAGAGATAGCCTGCCGTTAGACTTATTGTATTATTGATGATGTTTTCTTTTAAATCATCGGATTTGGAAGCTTGGCTGAAAATATTTTTTATGATATTTATTGGCTTAAGGCTTTCATAAGTGAGGTGAAATTGTTCTTTCAATTTAATTTCTTCTACTGCCTGTTTACTTTCTAAAAGCTGAATGGCATTATTTAAATCGGTTTCTGAATATATCTTTTCCATTCGACGCTTATTGAAGTGCTTGTTTGATAATTAAATTGCTGATGGGTTTTTTAATCCAATGATGAAGAAAAAAATGTAAAATAATTCCTGCTATAAGGTAAAATGCAGCAACAATAAAGAAACCATAGTATATTTTACCAAGTAATTCACCTAAGTACAGTGCAATTCCTAGGTTAAAAACCAGTGTAAACAAGGTGATCATTAAAATAACCACCAATCTTGACACCAATGAGGGTACTACAATGATGGTTGTTTTTAATAATTTTAGTTTAGAAAGCTCATAGGTTGTTTTACCGTACGCTTCAACTCTTTCAAATAATGATTCAATTAAACTATCCGGATAATTCATTTTATGTAGCTTTTATTCTGTTAACCATTAAATAAAAGGGTGTTTAAAAAGTATCATATCTCTTTAAAACACCCTTAATTTATCAAATCTTGTTATTCCTATTTTGAATTAACAGTATTGCTTGCTTTTTCAACTTTTTCAACTGTTTCTTCTTTTGCATTTTCATATTTCTCTTTAACGGTTTCAAAGATTTCTTGTAATTTTTCCTTTAATTCATCGGTATACTCATCTCCTTTTTTAATGATTTTTTTTCGTGTCTTAGCTCCTTTTTCAGGTGCTAATAAAATACCCAATGTAGCACCAGCGGCTACTCCTGCTAATACGCCTAATAAAATTTTTCCTGTACTCATAATTTTTTTTAATGTTATTTATTTTTTTTCTAAATGACTTTTAAAGAATTTTTCTTCCTTGAATAATTCTTAATATGACTGCTATAACAGCTATTACTATTAAGATATGTACTAAGCCTCCTAAATTGTATCCTAAGAATCCGATTGCCCAAAGAATAACTAAAATTACTGCGATTGTATAAAGTAAATTCCCCATAATTTTTAATTTTAAATTGTTAATTTATTGTTGCTTTATTTATTGCTCATTATGAGCTGAAAAAGTTTCCAAATGCTGTTCCAAGCTCATCCATATCCTTACTAAATTCTACTTTGAAATTTTCCCACTGTTCTTTGCTTTCAGCTTTGAAAACATCCATTTTCTTTTTTAAATCACTATTTTTTTGTTCTAAAACAGTAACTTTTTGACTATACGCCACTTGAGCATCTTTTTTTTCAAGTGCTATTCTTGCCTTAAACTCAGTAATACTCTTGTTGTTAGCAGCAATTTTTTCTTCCGTCTCTTTACGGTATTTTTCAACATCAGCCAAATATTCAATATTGGCATTATCTAAATCTTGATTTGCTTCCATAACCTTTTTTTCGGCATTTTCTACCTTTTCGGCAGAGGTATTACAACTTGTTAAGATTGCACCTGTCATAAACGTGAAGGCAGCCAGCATTAAAATTGATTTTTTCATATTGATAGGTTTTAATTTGTTTATATTTAATTAATCTTAGATGATCTGCTAAAATTATAATTGAGAAATGAGTTTTTGTATTTCCTCTTCTGTTTTACCAAGTCTAATTTGAAGCCTACCTAACATTTCAGTTTGTTTACCTTCTATTAGTAGTAAATCGCTATCTGTAAGCTTGGCAAATTTTTGTTTTAATTTCCCTTTTGTCTCGTTCCAGTCCCCTTTTAATTCGGTTACATTTTTCATTATTCCTTTAATCTTTTTAGATAAATTTATTTCTACATAGCAAAGGTGCGACTCTTTATTATTTAGGGTATTACATAACTTTTTAAATAAGTTGCATAATTCACACATTTACCCCAGTTAAAGTTTAATTGCAAATAGGTTTTTACACCTAATAGCCTACGTTTTTTTTAATAATTTTATTAAGAAATGTTTATTTTAGTGGTTAATTATTGCAGTAATTACAATGATGAATTGTTATATTATAGGTCTGATTAGCTCATTTTTGAAATACATTGAAAACAAAAAAAGCCATCTTTTTTGATGACTTTTTTTAGGTTGACTATTTTAAATTTAATAAGGGCCAACAACAGTATTGGCGTCAAGAATAACAGCAGTTCCTGCTAAAGCTCTTCCTTTGAAAGTGGCACCTGTTTGAAAAGTAATACCTGTCCATGATAATAAAATACCTTCAAAATGAGATGTGGCTCCAAATGTTGCTTCACCAGCTACTTGCCAGAAAATGTTTTTAGCTTGTGCTCCACCTGCAAGGGTAATATTTACATTCGCACTCATTCCAAGATCACCTGATATTTGGAAAATCCATACGTCGTTAGCGCCACCTGAAATAGTAACATTTGTTGGTAAAGTTACTGAACTTGTGAATTTATACAGTCCTGGAGTCAGTGTTTTGCCACCAAGATTTCCAGTTCCCAGATTAAGGAAATCAGGTGTTGGTCTACCAGCAGCATCAGTATATGCTAATATCATATCTTCAACAGCAGTTGTTAGGTTATCTGAAGTTGGTGAAACCATATCTGCGGCAAAAACTTGTCCTGTAATTTGGGCAGATGTAGCATATCCGGTAAAATCTGTTAATGAAAATCCGGTTATATAAGATGTTGCTGCCGGACTTAATCCTAAATCTCCTGTAATTTTTGAAGTAGGACTGTTATTGATAGCTGTTTTAGCAAGAATCACATAATTTCCTGATGTTTTAAGGTTTACTATTGCTTGATTTACAGAGGCATTTTTAGTTGTGAAACTCCATTTTTTTTCAGCAGGAATTGGGTTGCCAGCTAAATCTTTTGCTCCGGTCGTAATTAAAACAGTATAAGTTGTACCAGCAGCCAAGGCATTTGTTGGTTTAAATGTTGCAATTTTCCCAGAATAAGTCACCACACCAGGGACTACCGTAGTTCCTTGTTTTACGACAAATGTTGTTGTATTTATTGTTGAGGCATCCATTTCATTAGTAAAAGTTACTGAAATGTTCCCTGATCGCTCCACATTTGTTGTGTTGTCTGTAGGTGTGGTAGTATTTACAGTAGGTGGAAGATTTACATCGATGTTCTCATCTTTTGAACATCCAGATAGTAAAATAGCTGATGCCAGTGCCAGAGTTGATAAAATAGTTTTAAATTTCATATTGAGGTGTATTAATTATTGTGATAATATTATCACATAGCAAAGGTGAGTCTCTTTATTATTTTAGATGTTACATAACTTTAGTTATAACTTACATCATTCACACATTCAATAAATTTAATCCGTACTGCTTACTTGGTTTATCAACTAATTATTGGAAGCGTAAGACAATTTACTATCAATTGGAATCAATTTATGTCATTTACCCATTGGATTTATGTATCGTATTACACTTATTCTTTACTTTTTTTAATAACAATTTCTATTTTGAACCCTTCAAGAATTCATAAATAACGTGAGTTCGATATAACTTCCTTCCTATATTTTGGTAAAGACCATTATTGTCAGGTCGAGCGCAGTCGAGACCTTATATTTTTCATCATAAATTGACCTCTCGACTGCGCTCGAGGTGACATATTTATAAACAACAACATTTTATTTGTTGATTTTCAATTAGTTAATTTAATTCTTATATCGAACTCAGGTTAAATAAGAATAGCGGACATAAAAAATCCCGCAAAAGCGGGATTTTAAAGGTGTAAAATATTGGCACACCACTTATTCTTTTTTCAATGCTTTTATAATTTTTATTTTTTAGGAGATAATTGATATGATAGACTGAATATAATTTGTTCTGGTCTTGAATCTAATCGATACGTAACATTAGGACCAACGCCTGCGAATTCTACTTCGTTTTTGGTAAATCCTCTTTCATATCTAACATCTATACCTAATCTTCCAAGTTCTAAAGATGCTCCCAAGTTTAAACCAACTGTAAAATCGTTTTCAACAGTATTAAATTCCAATCCTTTAAAATCATTATCTAAAATATATTGAAATGCAGGTCCTGCAAATACATTTAATGGTCCAATCAGTTTTATACCAACTAAAACAGGCATATCTAATCTAGCCATTTTATAATCTGCGGATACTGAATTTAGGATGTATTCACTAGTGGTTTTGGTATAAACCAACTCTGGTCTTATATAAATTGGATCCAGTCCTAATTTTCCATAGACACCTATATTATATCCGGATTTTCCGTTTCCTTTATTATCAATAATAGTTCCGGTTTCATTGATAAATTCTTTTAATTCACCTGTGGTGTTATAACTTAATCCGGCTTTTATTCCAAATCCACTTTGCGCATTTGCATAAAATACAATTGCTAATAAAGCAACTGCTAATGCTAAAATTCTTTTGTTCATAATTATTTTAATTTATGGTTTATACTGGTTACTTTTAACTGTGACTTAAATCGCAGTCCTAATTATTTGCACAAAGATGAGGTTCATCCTATGTAAAAAAGTTGTATAATTTTAGAAATGAGTTACATTATTCACACCTTTTTTGAATTTTAATCACTAAAATATTTTAAGCTTGAAATTGAGGAGAATATCTCAAATTAAAAGAATAACTAATGAGGGCTTTTAATCAATAAAACAGCATAACTCTTTAAAAAAATTATGCTGTTTATAAAAATGTAATGTAGGATATTACTGTATAATTAAGAACTTATTAACTTTAAAGTTTAAAAATTTTTAGAGATGTATTAGACATCTATTTTTTTCTGTCCATAGCAATAATTACAATTCCTCCAACCAGCAATATTACCCCAACAATTGGTGACCATTGCACAGGATGACTTTCTTCCATGCTCATTTCCATCGGACCGAAGTCAACTACTTTTTCTGTGGTTACATAACTGAACCCAGTATAAACAATCATTAGTATTCCTACTATGACAACTACAATTCCTAAAGTTTTTGTTTTCATGTGTGTATATTTATTGTTTATTAAATGTCACAAGCTGTTCGCTATTAATCATTCCCATGGGCGTTAAAGCTCTTAACATGCTCGTTTCATGATTATATATTTTTTAAGATTTAAATTTATGATATAAAAGATTAATATATGATGCTATTTTATTTTTTTATCAATTCTTATAGCTACTTTTCGGCTAATTATAAGCTTATTGTGCAGAAAATTAATTTACGCTTCGTCTTTTGTTTTGCTTATTAGGTTAATACCGGCAGTAAAAAACACAATACCAAGTATGCCAAAAACAACCAATGTTTTAATGGCATAGTTACTATTGGAACTATTTACAAATAAAATAGCAGTATAAATTAAACCACCAATTCCGAGGGCGGTAAGTAATGCCCCAAAGATTCTTTTTAAATTCATTTTTTTAGGTTTTAAGATTCGTTATAATTGAAAAACGTAATTTTTTAATAGTTAAAATCAGATTGAATTTCTTTTTTAAAATGTTCATACTCATTATCATGAATCATGATATGATTTGTCCACCATTTTTCTAAAAACGAAATAATTTCTTTAGGATCAGGAGGATTAGTACTTAATAAATTGACATTATAGATGGCAACTTTATAAATATAGTCTCTATGAGATTTTTTGTGTTGGGCTAAAACAGGATAAGATAGTTTTTCCATGTATTTTTCTTCCCTTTTAAAGTGAATTAAACTGTAATCTGTCATTTTCGTAAGAATCTTAGCAAATTCTTGTCTGTCTTTTTTATATTCAATTAACTCCACCAAATCATTGAAAATCTCAAGCAATTTTTTATGCTCATCGTCTACTGTTGAGTTTCCAATTGATAACTCATTAGTCCAAATTCTTTTTTTTACATTGTCCATAATAATGAAATTTTAATGAAATTTTCATTAAATGTGTGCCAACTACATTTACCAAATTCAATATTAGTATAATATGCTCCTTTGCTTTTTATGAAACGTTTTTGAAAAAAAAACATTGGAGATTTAGGCTGATGATATTCAGTCTAATTAACCAATGCTTTTGTTTATTATTTAACTGTTAGCTATTAGAATTGAAATTTAACTCCTACTGCAATATCAGAACCATAATTGTTTTTGTAATAACCATTCCCACCAAATTCAGGTCTAAAATCTAAAGAGATTAACAATGGAATATCAAAATTATACTCAATTCCTATGTCACCTGCAGCAAATGCAAATGTATTGTTATAACGCCCTTCGCTATTGTCATAACCATAAGTACCTAATCCACCACCTACACCAACATACCAGTTGAAACCACCATCAATGTTCATTACCCATTGGTATAAAGCAGCTAACTTGAAAGCATCATCATCATAACCGTTATTATTGAAGTCTTTTCTGTTTCTCCAACCTAAATCAAGTTCAAGTCTATTGTTGCTTCCCAAGGCTCTTTGGTAAGTGATTTCAGTTCCAAAACCACCACTGTCTCCTAAACGTAAACCTAATGCGTTTTTAGAGATTTCCTGAGCTTGTGTGGTAAATGCTAATCCAATTAGGATAATAGCCGATAAAATTAATTTTTTCATCTTTTTAAATTTTAAATTTATTTCTTGCTTTTTATTGCCCTTCCCAATTAACCTAACAGTTATCAGATTTGTTTAACCAAGCAAGCCGTTTTTAAAGTGGGTTCTGGTCTCCACTATTTTTTATTTGTATTTGTTTTCGTGATTTTTTTTCAGAAATAAACACTACTAAAACTACGGTGTAAAGATGGGCAGTTTTAGGAAGGCGAGTGTTACATAATTTTATGAATAAGTTATATGATTCACACATTGCACAAATTGCATTTTAAAAGGAATTATGTAAATTTTAATATTTATCCAGAACATTCATCATTAATGCAGATAGGTTGTAAAGGAGCAAACTGAACAGTTTGTCCCAGTCATTCCGGAAAGTGAAAATGTGAGATATTTTTAAAGATATTCGGTATTAATCGATTTTGAATAGATTTTGTAAGTTAGGATGTTACTGTTGCAAGTGGAATATTGTCAGCATCATAAACTTTATGGACTGAATCAATTTAATGTTTTTTTGGTGTATTACATTCTTTCCATATACCAGTTCAATTGTTTTTCAATTTTTTTGAATTCAAAAATGGCAGTAATAATTTTTTGTAATCGGATAAAAGCTGTTTCACTTTTTACCACATAATCAAATGCACCATG
>Ga0209231_1000564_pt1 | contig 19538 bp, 12 predicted proteins | sample Deesub45470m_DNA_FD_188086 | JGI IMG/M metagenome (GOLD analysis project Ga0209231, IMG submission 188086) | Deep subsurface microbial communities from North Pacific Ocean - 450_OLKR46/470m Metagenome (SPAdes) (version 2) | ecosystem: Environmental > Terrestrial > Deep subsurface > Unclassified ... | reverse complement strand
CAACAATCTTCAACAACGCACCGTGCTGCGTGGCGATGGCGGTGAGATCGTTGCGCAAACGCAGAGTGATGGCATGGCTTTGCTGCGCCCGCTCCTCCTTGCGCACCAGATTGACGCGGATATCGCCGAGGTTGGGGGACTGGCGCATATTGTAGTGGCGTACCATGCCGTTGAAATCGATGGCGCTGGCGGTGCCGGCGTAGGTGCTGACGTTGGTCACTTCGTTGACCGTCACCAGGTAATCCTCCAGCGCCCGCAGGGTGCTGTCGGTCTGCTCCAGGGTCGAGCCTTCCGGCAGATCGACCACCAATTGAAACTCGTTCTTGTTGTCAAACGGCAGCATCTTCATCGGCACCAGGTTGAACACCGGCATCGCCATGGAGAGCAGCAACAGCAGCACCACACCACCGACCAGCAGCCAGCCCTTGCGCGGTGAATCGATGAGCGGCTCCATGATCCACCGGTAGATCCTGTAGGTGCGGGTCTTTTCGAGGACAAACTCCTCTTCTTGCTTTCCGTATTCGCCTTTGAGCACGTGGTAGCTCATCCACGGCGTAACGGTAAAGGCGACCAGCAGCGACATGATCATGGTCAGGGGCACGTTGATCGCCATCGGCCGCATGTAGGGACCCATCATGCCGGTGATAAAGAGCATCGGCAAAAAGGAGACGATAACCGCCAGCGTCGCCAGAATCACCGGCGGTCGCACTTCATCAACGGCGGAGAGGACTGCGTCGCGCGGCGGCTCCTTCTTCATCTTGAAGTGGCGATAAATATTCTCGACATCGACAATCGGGTCATCGACCAGAAGGCCCAGCGCCAGCACCAGGGCAAACAGAGTGACCCGGTTGATGGTGTAACCGAACCAGAAATTGACCAGCAACGTTAACGAATAGATGATCGGGATGGAGACGGCGACGATCAGCGCCTCACGCCAGCCGAGGGCAAAAAAGACCAGGGCGAGGACGGTGACAATGGCGATGATCAGGTGGGTCATCAACTCATTGACTTTGTGGTCGGCGGTCGCCCCGTAGTTGCGGGTGACCTGCAGCTGAATGTCGTCGGGAATGATGACGCCGCGCATGGCATCGACGGCGGCGATGACCTCGCGGGAGACGTCGACCGCGTTGGTCCCTTTTTGCTTGGAGATGGCGATATGGACAGCCTGGTAGTCGTTCTCGGTATTGCCGGTCGCCGGGCCCTGACGAAAGCGGGTGTAACTGTTGCTCTCGGCCATGCCATCGCTGATCGTTGCAATATCGCGCAGATAGACCGGCGCATTCTGATAAACCCCGACCACCAGCTCGGAAACTTCGCCGGGGGTACGGAAGAAGCTGCCGCCACGCACCAGAAATTCGCTGTTACCGCGATCAAAACTGCCGGCCGGCAGCTCGAGGTTAGCCCCTTGCAGCGCCTGGCGGATCTGCAACGGCCCAAGCCCGCGCGCCGCAGCCGCCTGGGCATCAAGCTCGACCCGCACCTGACGCGTCCGACCACCGATAACCTGGGTCAGGGAGGTATTCGGCACCGACTGCAGACGATCGACCACCTCCTCCGCCACCCGGCGCAGGGCGTAATCATCGAGTTTGTTGGTGTAGAGGGTGAGATTGACGATCGGTACATCATCGACCTCGACCGGTTTCACCACCCAGCCGGTGACACCGGGGGGGACCATGTCGATGTTGGTCTGGATCTTGTTGTGCAGCTTGACCAGGGAAGCAACCCGGTCCTCGCCAACGTAGAAACGGACAGTCACCACCGCCTGATCGGCGCGGGACATGGAGTAGACGTACTCAACGCCGTCGACCTGCCAGAGCAGCTTCTCCAGCCGGGTGGAGACCTGTTTTTCCACCTCCTCGGCGCTGGCACCGGGCATCTGCACATAGACGTCAGCGATGGGGACGACGATCTGCGGCTCTTCTTCGCGCGGCGTCATCAGCAACGCTGCCGCGCCGGCAAACACCGCCAGAATAATCAGGATAACCGAGAGGTTGCCATCAAGAAAGCGATCGACAATCCGGGTCGGCAGGGAGAGCTTTTTCTTCACCATCGCCTACTCCTTCAGGTGGGCGCCGTTAACCGCCCGCTCCGCTCCGGCAACGACATAACGCTCACCCGGATCGATCCCGGCCAGGATCTCGACCTGATCGCCATGCGAACGACCGAGCCGCACCAGACGGTAGTGCAGAATGTTTTCAGCATCGACCGTATACAGGCCGTGCAGCTGGCCGCGATTGATGACGGCGGTCACCGGCACCAGCAGCGCAGGGACGTCCGGTTCGCCGACCAGCACCCGGGCATAAAGGCCGGAGGAGAGGTCAGGGTCGGCCGGTAGATCGAGGGTGATCTGAAACGAACGACTGCGCGGATCGGTGGCCGGGAGAACTTCGGCGACCGGGGCGCTGTAGCGCTTGTCCAGTGCCGGGATTTCGACGGTCAGCAACAGGCCGGGCTTGATCTTTCCCGCCCACGATTCACTGATATCGGCCCGCACCTGGCGACGGCCGGCACGATCGAGGGAGATCAGCGCCGCACCGGGCATCACCGTACTCCCTTCACGGACTTCCTGGCGCACCACCCGCGCATCGTAGGGGGCGGTGACCTGGCTATGCGACAGGGCGGTGCGGGCGGCAGAGACTCCGGCTTCAGCCGAACGCAGCTGCTGGCGCGCCATCTCCAGATTGGCGCTGACCTGGTCCATCTCCTGTGGGGTCACCGCCTCTTTTTCAAACAGCTGCTGATAGCGCTTCCAGGTTTTTTCGGCGAGCTGAAACTGGGCCTCGGCCGACTGCCGCCCCCCTTCCGCTTCGGCCAGACGATCGCCGGCGACGTTGTCCTCAATGGTCAAAAGCAGTTCCCCGGCCTTGACTGCGTCCCCTTCTTTGACCAGAATCCGCCGCACCCGGCCGTCGACGCGGGCGGTCAAAACCCCCCGGTCAGCACTCTCGACTGTGCCGACGAACACTTCGGAACCGGCGAGCAGACTGGTGGCAACAGTGGCTGTCGACAAGCCGCTGATGTCGACCGGAGCCGTTTCGCTGCGACCCGGTTCAATATCACCACTGCATGCGGTAAGACCACAAACCAGCAGCGTAGCAAGAACGTAATATCCCTTCATTGTGACACCTCATCGGCAAGTACTTTATGGAGAAAACGTCCATTCTGAAACAGCTGCTGCCCCCGAGCCAGAACCAGACCGACTTCGGCCTCAACCCGATCGGCACGCGCCCGATCGAGGGCCGCCTGCATTCCGAGCAGATCGGAAAGGTCGGTCAACCCGGAAGCAAAGCGCTCGCGCAGCAGATGATGACTCTCCTCTGCTGCTGCCATTGCCCGCAGGGAAGTTTCATACTGCAACTTGGCCTCTTCGGCCCGCAGCTGGGCCTCTTCGCGCTGCAGTTCGACGCTGCGTGTCGCCTCGCGCAATGCCTGCTCTGCTGCCTGCACCTGGTAACTGGCCCCCTTTGCCGCATTGTACTGGCTCAAGCCGGAGAACAGATCCCAGGTCAACGCGCCATGGATCATCCAGCTGTTGCTATCAAGCCCAAACGGCTGATCAGGGTCGTGGCTGGCGTAACTGGCACCAACGCCAACCCGCGGCAACCAGGTGGCCGCCGTGCCGGCAGACTGTCTGGCGCTGGCGGCAGCTGACTGGAGTCGCAAGGCGTCGAGATCGGCGCGCGGCGCCGGGGTGGCGGCATCATCGAGAAACTGTTCGGGATCGAGGGGGCCGGCAATCTCGATCTCCCCCTGCTCCAGACCCATGGCCAGAGCCAGTCGGCGCCGGGCCAGAATCTGATCATTGGTCGAACGCAGATAGCGGCGCTGGGCCTCAGCCTGCAAAACACGGGCGCGCAGCACATCGGACTTCAGCCCGACCCCGCTTTGCTGACGCAGCTCGGACAGACGCAGAATCTCATCGGCCTCACTCAGCGAACTCTGGGCCCAGGCGCAGGCCCCTTGTGCCCACTGCACACCGAGATAGGCCTGAAAGGCGGCAAACACCGATTCTTCCCGGCTCCAGCTTGCCCGTGACCGGGCGGCTTCCGCCTGGCGACGCGCCGCCTTTGTTCCATAAATCAGATTGCTGTCGAAAACCGTCTGTTCCAGTTGCAACCGGGTTTCGAAATCCTGCCGGACCGGGGGATGATTGTAGGGGTCTGCGGTCGGGCTGAGCACCAGGCTCTCCTGATTCAGGGCGATAAACAGACTGGTTCCCGGCTCATTGGAACGGACGTAGCGCTCCTGCAGGGAGATCTGCGGCAGGAAACCGCCCGCAACGGCTGATGCGGCAGAGGTCGCGGCTTGTGCCTCGGCCTGCGCCTGCTGCAAAAATGGCCGGTGCGCCAGCGCAGAACGCACCGCGGTGTCGAGACTTACTGGCTCGGCCGCCGTGGTCGAAACCAGAAAAAACATCGCCAACAGAGTCAATAACAGATACCGATGCAAACGCCACCTCCATCGTGACTGGACAGACAGTGGCAACATCACAGGGGATGTTGCCAGTAGATGGTTAAAGATACTTCATAAGTGCGCTGACCGCAACTTAGTATAATATGAATATACGAATATTCAAGATCAATTTTTAATCTCCCGATTGTTTTTTGGCCTGACGCTGTCATAATCAGCTCATGCCTGTCCAAGGAGGCCATCATGCTCCGACGCTGTTCGTCCAGTCTGATCCCCCATCTCCTGTCGGCCCTTTTCCTGCTCACCATCGTCCCGGCGACGCCCGCCGCCGAACCGGCCGACGCCTTCCCGACCATCCCGCTCTGGCCGTTGGTCTACATGGTGGAATCACCGCAGGCGACAAGCACCGATGTTCTCTTCCCGCTGTTTCACTACGAACGCCAGAACAACCGGACAAAGTGGCGACTGCGCCCCTGGTTGATCAGCTCCGAGAACGATCCGGAACACAACTACAGCGATCGCTGGCTGCTGCTGTTTCTGTTTAACAGCGAACGGCGTGACGACAACTTCCGCCGCCATCTGTTCCCGGTCTATTGGCACGGCGACTGGGAGCATGAACGCTGGTTCTATCTCTGGCCTTTGTATGGACAGGAACAGGATGACAACGGCAACGACTACGACAGTCTGCTGCCACCCCTGTTCGGTTACCGACGCAACGACGCCGCCGGAACCTGGAGCGTTGATTGGCTCTGGCCTCTGGGCAATATCGAACAACGCACTGACGGCAGCAGCAACCGGTTTTTCCCTTTTTGGTATCAGGAACAGACCTCACAGGGGACCAAGGGCCTGATCTTCCCTTACTTCTGGGCGCGGGACAATGAGGGCGAGCGCATTGACGCTCTCTTCCCACTCTGGTACCGCCAGATCAAAGGCGAACATCACTTCAGCTTTTTCCTCCCGGTCTGGCTGCAGCAGAAAGATCCGGAGAGTGAAACCACCCTGCTGTTTCCGTTCTGGCTCTCAAGGAGCAGCGGTGACCAGTCTTTTACCACCCTGTTCCCGCTGCACTTCCGCTGGCAGAATGCCGACAGCCGTTTCCGCCTGACCCTGCCGGTCCATGTCTCCTGGGATTCGCCACAGCGGCAGGTCGAAAGCTTCTTCCCGGTCTACTTTCGCCATCGCAACCTGAACGTCGACAGCGACCTGTTTTACCTGTTTCCGGTCTACGGATCCTACACCCGCAGCAGCTCCTACCAGCGCAACTTCTATCTCTTCCCGCTGTTTTCAAACTGGCACGACAGCGAAAACGGCCTCTCCGGCTGGAACCTGCTCTGGCCGCTGGTTCACTATGAACGCACCCCGGAGTCGTTCGAGTCCTGGCTGCTGCCGCTGTTCTGGGCACAGCGGAGCAATGAGGAGCAGATGAGCATGGCGCTGGGGCTATGGTGGTCGCGTCAGGACCAGATAAGCCGCTTCCGCCTGCTGGCCCCACTCTATATCGACTACGACAAGGAGGGGAGCGGCCAGAGCCACCTGCTGCCGTTCTACAGCGAACTGCATCGGACCGACGGCTATCAAAAGCGCTTCTTCCTCGGCCCCTTATGGATAAACACCCACGATCCGAAACATCAACGCGAGCAGACCGATATTCTCTGGCCACTGATCAGTCATGAACAACAGGGCGCCAGGAAGCACCTGCGGATTCTCCCTTTTTACTGGCAGGACAGTCGGCCAGGGTCGGACCTGCGCATCGCCAGTCTGGCACTGCTCCCCCCCTACTACTTTCATCTGCATGAAGGCGAGGATCATGAGCGGTTCCTCTTCTGGCCATTTTATGGTCTGCAGAAGGAACCGGGCTACACCAAAAGATCGGTCATCTGGCCACTGTTTCGCTGGGGAGAATCGGATGACGGCCGCCGCTCATCGCGACAATTACTCCTGGCCTATGCCGATCATAACGGTGAAGAAGGCTTCTCCGGCTTCTTCCCCTTGTGGCACCGCAACTATACCGCCCACAGCAACGACATCATCACCCTGCTCTCCTGGTCGCGTCAGCACGGCGAAGCAAAACATCAGTTTTCCCTGCTCCACCTTGGCGACCCGGACTTGAGTCTGTTCACCGTGCGCGGCGACGGCAGCGAAAAACACCAGCACCTGCTCCCCTTGTTCTGGCACAGCCACAAGCCGCAGGCGGCTGAGCGTGATCTGGCCCTGATCTGGCCCCTTTACACCTACCGGCAGCGCGGCGAGGCGACCCGGCATCGTCTGCTCTGGAAGCTGCTTTATACCGAATCGGGCCCGGACAAAAGTGAAAGTGGGTTTCTCTGGCGGCTGATTCATGCCAAGAGCGATGACAAGGAGCAGGTATTTGAGTTCAACCCCTTCTACTACCACGAAAGTCATGCCGATGGGGCCAGCTACACCGCCTGGCTCGGCGGCCTCTATGCCACCCTGGACCACACCGGTGGCAGGCAGACCACGCTGCTCTGGTTGATCCGCTTCGGTGTGCCGCTACCGAAGTAAATAGGATTCTCTAATTTCAGAGCGAAAAAGACCGACGACAAAGCCCCGTTCAGTAGCAAACGGAGCTTTGTCTTACAAGAATCAGTGCTGGCGACAGGATCAACCAGCCAAACGGTTTTGTAGTGAGGCGACCTGTTCAGGTGATAGTTGTTGCAGCAGATGTCCATCGACGCTGTAAACCGCATATCCGCCATCATCTACCGGTATAATGTGATAAAGAATTGCGCCGTTCGCGTCACGGGCAAGCAGTCCATTCTCCCCGCGTTCCAGAGTCAGCATAACCCCGGGTTGCCCCTTTTCGGTGACAACAATGCGGTCTGTCAATTGATCGTAGGCCACCGTTGACATCGGCTGGTTGGTCGCGGCAACCGGGTTGTCTCCACCCCAAAACTCAATGGTGTTGAAAATCAGGGCGTCACCGAGCATAGACAGTTTGTACACCGGAACGATAACAAGTACGAGAAAGATTCCCTCCTCAGCCCACTTGTTCTCAAAGCTGAGGTTAAAATTATGCACTTTTTTGGTCAGGGTAAAAGATCCAGTACAAGCACTGAGCAGAATGAGTCCAAGCGTGACAATTGTCAGTGATCTTTTCATTGTCTTTCTCCTTTACAATCGGTGTGGGCACAGTAGGCCTCAAGTTGAGTCTAGCTGCGCAGAACAGACTGTCAACACCAATGCCTTAACAACGCGCCGGTTGCCTGATCAACGTTTCCTCTTTCACGTTTTGTTTTTTTCATTTAACCTCACCCGTTATGATCCCGACTGCCCTGATTCATGATCCTGAGACCGGAAACTGGCTCGCCTATAGCTATCCACAGCGCATCATCACGGCCGCAACGGTGGCCGAGATCATCCCGTCCCTTCAGGCCGTGGAGACGGCGGTGGAACAGCAAGGACTGCATGCGGTCGGCTTCGTCAGCTACGAAGCCTCTCCGGCCTTCGAGCCTTCTGCCATTGTCGCCAGCCACGGCGACTTTCCACTACTCTGGTTCGCCCTTTGTCCAGAACCGGCTATTATCAAACTACCGGCACCCGAAACAAGCCTTCCCCCCCTGAACTGGCTACCAGAATGCGCCTCGGGTCGCTATGCCAGTGACATCGGATCCATACGCGCCGCCATTGCCGCCGGCGAAACCTATCAAGTCAACCATACCTTCTTTCTCAACACCCCCTTTTCCGGTGAACCCTGGCCGTTCTTCCTCACTCTGGCTCAAGGGGCACACGGTGGCTACGGTGCCTGGATCGATACCGGTCGCCATGCCATCTGCTCCGTGTCACCGGAACTCTTCTTTGTCCGCGACTGCGATCAATTGATTTGCCGGCCGATGAAAGGGACGGCGACGCGTGGCACGACCCTGACCAACGATCTGCTGCGGGCGGAAGCGCTGGCAACGTCGACCAAGGAACGGGCGGAAAACATCATGATTCTCGACATGATCCGCAACGACCTCGGACGACTGCCCGGCGGCCCCGTCGTAACCGAACAGATCTGCGCCGTTGAAAAATACCCTACAGTCTGGCAGATGACCTCGACCGTCACAATCAATAGCAGTGCCAGTCTTGAGCAGATCTTTACTGCCCTGTTCCCCTGCGCCTCGGTCACCGGTGCGCCGAAACTGCAGACCATGCAGCACATCGCCCGGCTTGAAGGACGACCGCGCAACCTTTATACCGGCGCCATCGGCCGCCTGGCCCCCGGCAGGCAAGCCCTGTTCAGTGTCGCCATCCGCACTGCAGTTATCGACCGGCAGACACAAAGGGCCGAGTACGGAATCGGTGCCGGGATCACTTGGGACTCTGAACCGACCGCCGAATACGCTGAGTGCCTGGCCAAGGCTAAAGTCCTGTCCACGGCGCCAGTAACCTTCGACCTGCTTGAATCGCTGTTGTTCGAACCCGGCAGCGGTATCTTTCTGCGCGATGCCCACCTGCGGCGCATGCAAGAGAGTGCCACTTATTTCGACTTTCCGATCGATGCCGAGTTGATCAGAGCCCGCCTGGCGCAGACGGCTGCCACCCTGCCGGCACAAAATCACAAACTACGCCTGCTGCTGAACCGCGCTGGCGAGGTCACAATCAGCGCCGAAGCCATCACCAAGTTCGACTCGCCCCTCGGCCCGCTGCGCCTGCACCTGGCGACCAGCCCGGTCGACAGCAACGATCCCTTTCTCTACCACAAGACGACCAACCGTGCGATCTACGACGCGGCGCGGCAATCCGGCGGCGATGCCGATGAGGTCCTGTTGTTCAATGAACGCGGCGAGATCACCGAGGCCTGCAATTTCAACCTGGTGGCGGAGATTGACGGTGAGAAGCTGACACCAGCACTTTCTTGCGGCCTGTTGCCGGGGACCTTTCGGGGCGAACTACTGGCGCGCGGCGAGATCAAGGAAGGGATCATCACCCTTGCCGACCTCAAACGGAGCCAGCGACTGTTTCTGGTTAATTCGGTGCGGCGCTGGCGCGAAGCGGTATTGATTGAATAGCAGGATGCCCCTGTAAAAAAACGGACAGTCAACCCAAACAATGGTTGGCCACCAAGATATCAAGTCGCAAAAAAGGCAAAGAGCTGATTGACGCGGAGGCGCGGAGGCGCAGAGAAAACCACAGAGCCTTGCTTAATGGTTCATGACCTGATGAAGACCTGCTTTTCTCAGCGCCTCCGCGCCTCTGCGTCAATATGGTTTTCTTCGTGCTCTGGTGTCCTAGTGGCCAACACGACCTTCTTGAAGATTTTCAAAACAAAAGCGCCCTCCGGATTTCCCGGAGGGCGCTTTTCAATAAGGCTTTCAATTGCCAGAAATCAGCAGTCGAAGTAAAGAGCAAACTCAAGCGGAACCGGACGCATCCGGATCGGGTCGACTTCGTTGGTGCGCTTGTAATCAATCCACATGTCGATGACGTCTTTGGTGAAGACGTCGCCCTTGAGCAGGAAGTCGTGATTGTTTTCCAGTTCGGTGAGGGCCTCGGTCAGGGAGCCGGCGACACTCGGGATCTCTTTGAGCTCTTCCGGCGACAGACCGTAGAGGTCTTTGTCGATCGGCTGACCCGGATCGATCTTGTTCTCGATGCCGTCAAGGCCAGCCATCATCAGGGCGGCGAAGGCAAGGTAGCCGTTGCAGCTCGGATCGGGGAAACGGGCTTCGATACGACGACCGTTAACGCTCGAGGCGTTCGGGATACGAATGGCGGCCGAACGGTTGCGGTTCGAGTAAGCCAGATTGACCGGCGCTTCATAGCCCGGCACCAGACGCTTGTAGGAGTTGGTCCCCGGGTTGGTGAAGGCGTTCAATGCCTTGGCATGCTTGATGATACCGCCGATGTAGTAGACCGCCATTTTCGACAGGCCGCCGTAACCGTCGCCGGCAAACAGGTTTTTGCCGTCTTTCCAGACCGACATGTGGCAATGCATACCGGAACCGTTGTCACCGAACAGCGGCTTCGGCATGAAGGTGACAGTTTTGCCGTTTTTGAAGGCGACGTTGCGGATGATGTACTTGAACCACTGCAGGGTGTCGGCCATCTTCAGCAACGAGTCGAAACGCATATCGATTTCACACTGGCCGCCGGTAGCGACTTCATGGTGCGAGGCTTCGATGCGCATGCCAACGCTCTGCAGGACTTCGACCATCTCATTACGCAGGTCAACCAAGGAGTCGGTCGGTGCAACCGGAAAATAGCCGCCTTTGTGAGCCGGTTTGTAGCCGAGGTTCGGCCCTTCGTCGGCACCGGTGTTCCAGGCGCCTTCCTTGGAATCGACAATGTGGAAGGAGCTGTTGGAGCTGCACTCGAACTGCACGTTGTCAAAGATGAAGAATTCCGGCTCCGGCCCGAAGTAGCAGGTGTCGCCAATGCCGGTCGATTTCAGGTAAGCTTCGGCTTTCTGGGCAATAAAGCGCGGGTCGCGGGAGTAGCCTTCGCGGGTGATCGGATCGATGATATTGCAGATGAGGCTCAGAGTGGTCATTTTGATAAACGGGTCGATCTTGGCGGTGCTCGGGTCAGGCATCAGCAGCATGTCCGAGTTATGAATCGGCTGCCAGCCGCGGATCGACGAACCGTCAAAACCGATGCCCTCTTCGAAAGTCTCCTCGCTAAACTCAGAAATCGGCTGGCTGAAATGCTGCCAGATACCAACAAAGTCGAGAAACTTGAAGTCGATCATTTTGACATTTTTTTCCTTGGCAAACTTGATCACATCTTGCGCGGTCATACTCATCTCCTTTTGATATATGCTGTGGTGTGCACTGCCCTGGCTACAATAAAAATCAGACCGCATCCTCGCCGGTTTCACCGGTACGGATCCGGACCACTTCGTCCACCGTTGTTACAAATATTTTACCGTCACCAATCCGACCGGTACGCGCCGCTTCAGCAATTGCCTCAACCACGCGGGCGGCCATATCGTCGGCAACAATAATTTCCATCTTGATCTTGGGAATAAAATCGACAACATACTCGGCACCACGATAAAGCTCGGTGTGCCCTTTTTGCCGCCCAAAACCCTTCACCTCACTGACGGTAATCCCCTGAATGCCAATTTCGTTCAGGGCTTCCTTAACTTCATCGAGCTTGAACGGCTTGATAATCGCTTCAACCTTGCGCATGTCAGTACCTCCATGTAAAAAAACGGTTCAGACCTGCCCCTTCCGCAACGACGGGACGGCGTGACAGCTATTGAGCAAAGACTCTGCCAAAAAAACACCAAAGCAAAAAAAGCTTCTAAACTGCGCTGCACAATGGCCTTTTCGATAAAACAAACTGACCATGTCAGCAACTGATTGGTAAGTATACCCAGATTCTGACCAAAAATCAGGCAACGCTATCTGGCAATGCAAAAAAAACAATCAAGGGTCAGATTGCAGTCGGCGCAACAGATCAGGAAAGCTGTCGCCCGCACACAGCGCCAGTGGAGCGTCAGTATTGACCGGATAGCGCTGTTGCCAGCGACAAAACAGTCCCCACTCCTGTTCAAAATTCGGTGTCAGTCGACCATCCCCGCAAGCGGCCGCGATCTCGACGGCGGTCCAGAAACGCAGCTCATCGATCTCAATTGGGTTGGCCTTTAGCGGTCCATTGTAGCAAGCTAAATAAGTGGCGATATTCTCTGACTCAATGGCGTTACGCATCTGCGAATGATAGAGAAAAGTGAGAGGCACGCCACTGACGCCGATCTCCTCCGCCATCTCCCGTAAAGCCGCGGTCAAGTAGTCTTCGCCCGGGTCAAGATGCCCACCGACACTGGTATCCCACTTGCCGGGTTGAATATCCTTGTTTGCCGACCGCTTCTGGAGCAGCAGCTCCCCCCGTCCGTTGACGACCAGGACATGTGCCACGCGGTGTACCAGCGCCGGATTACCGTGACAGACCGAGCGGGGCGCCTGACCGATAACCCGGTCACTCGCATCGACAATATCGAACAGCTCGTCGCATCTGCTCATTGATGTCATCTCCCGACCGCATCGTCCATCGCTGTCGCCAATTCAAGCTCGTCACGACAACCGGCACGGTGCGTTTTGTACCATAAAACCATCACTGGCGTCCGCAAAAAAAGCCGGCTTTTAATCCATCATGACCACTGGCAAGGTGGACACCAACGGACACCTTCGGCATAATTGACAAACGATCGTTTGCGACAATTGCAAAAGAGATTGTCTCACCACAAAGGCTGTGCCATCATGGCGCCTCATCAACCCAAACGCGCTGCGGTGCTCCAAGGGCCCGGCCTGATCCCCTTAAACCAGGAGAAATGAGCATGAGCACAACCAACCCGTCCGTCCGCCTCGAAACCTCGGCCGGCGCCATTGTCATCGAACTCGACGCCGAAAAAGCGCCGATCAGCACTGAAAACTTTCTCGCCTACGTGCGTGACGGCTTCTATGCCAGCACCGTCTTCCACCGGGTGATCAAGGATTTCATGATCCAGGGCGGCGGCATGACCGCCGATATGAAGCAGAAAGCAGTGCGCGGCCAGATCAAGAACGAAGCCGACAACGGCCTGTCAAACAAGCGCGGCACCGTCGCCATGGCCCGCACCAGCGTCGTCGACAGCGCCACAGCACAGTTCTTCATCAACACCGTCGACAATCATTTCCTCGATCACAAAAGCAAGACACCGGCGGGTTACGGCTACGCCGTCTTCGGCAAGGTGACCGAAGGGATGGAGACCGTCGACGCCATCCGCACCGTCGCTACCGGCAACAAAGGCGGCCACGGCGATGTTCCGCTGGAGCCGGTGACCATCATGTCAGCCACTGTTGTCGAATAAGCAACCACGCACAGACATCCAAACAGTAAAGCGCCCCCGAACCATAATCGGTTCGAGGGCGCTTTTGCATAATCAACACGACTGTCATCAAAGGCTGATCAAAATGCCCTGGATGCTAGGCGCCCGCCGATTGAGAAGTGAGGCGTAGCGATAGCTACGTCAGATTGCTGACTAACCAATTTTTCAAGGCTGATCAAAAACCTCCAGATGCAAGGCGCCTGCAGATTGAGGAGTGAAGCGTAGCGGTAGCTACGTTGCAATGACGAGATCAAGGGCAACGCCGCAGATGGGGTTTTTCATCAGCCGCGAGCCTAGTCGATTTCACCGAACGACGTCTCAAATATCTCCAGCAACTGCAGGCTCTGTTTGGAAAGCATCAGGGCATTGCCGACGATGCCGTAGTAGAGAATACTCAACCGGGTCTTGGAGGTATTGTCCTTGATCCGCACCGCCTGCCGGTCACTGAGTTCATCGGCCAGCGCCCGCAACCGGGCGTCCTTCTCCGTCAACCCGACAATATCGGCTGGTTGGCGCCGGTTAAAAGTTGCTTCCACCTCCAGCAGAATGTCGTGCAGTTGCGAGCGAACTTCTTCCAGCTCGCGGATCTGCACCGGCAGCAACCCCTTGTGGTGGTTCCCGACGTGCTTGTAAGCGCGAAGAACAATATCGCGGTTGCCGTCGATGACTTTCTGCAGTCGGCGGATGGTCTGGGCATAGCGATAAGAGAGGGTCCGTCCCTGCTGGTCGAGCAGGCGTATCGCCTTGAAAATATTGGCGCTGATAATATTAGACCAGCCCTGCAGCTTGTTCAGTTTCTTGCGCTGGGTGGTCAGCCGGTCATACTGCTGACGAAACAGAGCATCAAGACTGTCATCGATCGATTCACGAATTTCGCGCAGTAAAAAGCTCATGTGGTCGAAGGTTGTCGCCACTGTTCCGGCCGGGTCCTCGACCGATTTGAGGTTGAAAATCGCCTCTTTTTCCGCCGCCTCAGTCAGGGTTTGATGCTTATGGTGCGAATTCCAGATCATTGCACCGGCCAGCGCCAGCAGCGCCAGAACCCCGAAAGCCTGCCCGTAAAAAATGACCGCCGCAAACAGACCGGCACAAGAAAAAGCAATCACGGCAGTCAAAAACCAGCCACCGATAACGGCCAGAACACCGGTGACCCGGTAAACAGCACTCTCCCGCCCCCAGGCCTGGTCGGCGAAGGAACTTCCCATCGCCACCATGAAGGTGACATAAGTCGTCGACAGCGGTAGTTTGTGCCCGGTGGCGTAGGAGACAACGGCACTGGCGACCATCAAATTAACCGAAGCCCGCAGTAGGTCAAATGAGGGGCGTCCCCCCTCGATCGTTTCCAGCGGCGCGGCGGACGGGTTGAGGCGGCGGCGCACAATGGCCCGCAACGATCGCGGCACCACACTGCGCGTGATGTCGCCAATATGCAGAGCCAGGCGGACAATGGAGCGCGAGAGGGAGATCGAATCAAACCGCTCGCTCCCCTCATCCTGCTGGCTGAGATTGAGTTCGGTCTCGGTGACGGTGCGCGATTTCTTCGACAACCACAGGGTCAGCACCATCACCACCCCGGCACCAAGTAAGATCAACGTCTCTGAATGGACTTTCTGCGCTAATGCCCCCATGGTGGCGGTGAGGGGGTTGGCTGTCGCCATCGCCGCTTTAAAGGCATGAAAACCGGCCAACGGCACACCAATGAAGTTGACCAGGTCGTTGGCGGCAAAGGCCATGGCCAGAGCAAAGGTACCGATGAGGACAATCGGTTTCAGGACGTTGACTTTCAGCAACTGCAGAAGTTGCAAGCCGGCAGCCGAAACCACAAAAATGATCAGCAACAGCAGACCGGTGTTGGTATTAATCCAAGCGACGGCTGCCTTGGTCATGAACGAGGCCCCGCTCGCCCCCTTGACCAGAATGAAATAGGTGATCGACGACAGCGCCACTCCACCCCAGAGGGCGCCGTAACGCTTGATCCGTTGCTGATAATCAAAGGTAAACAGCAATCGGGTGAAAAACTGCGCCAGAGCACCACTGACAAACGACACCGCTATGGACAGCAGAATCCCCATGATGATGGTAATCGCCTTGGCGGTGTTGATGTACTCGGCAATAGTAGCCAGACTGTCGCCGGCCGCCAGAATCTTCAATAACGACACAGCAACGGCGGCACCGAGAAGCTCGAACACCACCGAAACGGTAGTCGAGGTTGGCAGGCCGTAAGTGTTAAATAGATCGAGCAGGATGATGTCGGTAATCATCACCGCCAGAAAGATGGTCAACAGCTCCGGCATGGTGAAAAACTGCGGATGAAAAATTCCTTTGCGCGCCACTTCCATCATGCCGCTGGAGAAAGTCACCCCGGCTATGATACCGAGGCTGGCAATCATCATAATCGTCGTCCGCGGTGCCACCCGCGAACCGATGGACGAGTTGAGGAAGTTGACCGCATCATTACTGACTCCGACCATGATGTCGAACACGGCAACAATGGCCAGAATGCCGACGCCAACCATGAGAATCTCAGTACTCATATTTACCGATCTCCTTGACTTGCTTCTCCAACAGCACCATGCAGTTTGCGAATGAAGCGCCGAACTTCTAGCAATAAATTGTTAGGATCGTGTTAGGCCGTAAAATTAATTTCTTTTATAGGTGCCAGAATAAAGTATATGGCGTCGAACAAAGAGAGGCTAAACCGCCGCCGGTGGAAGATGGGTCAATGGCAGTGACAGTTCATGCTTCTGGATTGCCTGAATCCCGAGACGACAAAGAAGCTCTTCTTCCTCATGACGCATAACCCCCTTGGCAACGGTGACAATATCGAGTTCATTGGCGATACGCACAATTGAGGTGATGACCGCCTGATTGAAGGAAGAGGCGGAAGCGCTATTGACCAGGGCCGCTTCAATTTTAAGCTGCGCAACAGGGAGATGGCGCAGGAGATTGAGGGAATTCAGGGAAATGCCAAAATCATCGATGATGATTCCGCAACCGACTTCACGAACCTTTTCCATAAAGTTTTTGACTTGAGTCACGCTGTCAAGAATCGTCCGCTCGGTGATCTCAAAACTGACACGCGCCGGATCCAGGCCGTTCTCCTTAAGGCAAAAGGAGATAAAATCGACAATATCGACCTGTTGCAAGGTGCGGGGAGAAAGGTTAATCGACAGGAGAATAGCGGCGTTACCGCAAGCAGCAAGCTGGCGTAATGCCTCAGTGATGACCCAGCGATCGATGCGCGGTGCCAGATCAAAACGTTCAGCCGCAGCAAAAAAAACGCGAGCCGGAATCGACCTGCCGCCACTGCTTATCTGGACGAACGTTTCAAAAGCCAGAGTGCTCCCGGTCACGCAGTCGGTAACCGGAAAAAAATTCAGGGTAAAACAGCCTTCGTCAAGGGCGGTCTCAATCTGTTCGCGGATACCGCTCCCTTCAAGGGCAAGAATCTCCTCCGGGGCAATATCGCGATACAATTTAAAGCAGTCGCGCCCATGATTCTTTGCCTCATGGCAAGCAGTATCAGCCTGGGAGAGCAGCTCGGTGGAAGAGAAGGTACTGCCGTCAATGATAGTGACACCGATGCTGCAGTGAACAGCAAATGTATGCGCCTCGGATGTAAAGACAAAGTCACGCATCGCCGCCCCGATCTGTCCGGCGATTGTAGATGCCTGCGCAGCGTCGACATCATGCAGAATAATGGTGAATTCATCGCCGCCAAGTCGTGCCAGAATATCATCTTCACGGATATTGCCGCTGAGCAGGTGGCCGACCTGAAACAGGAGTTCATCTCCGGCCGCGTGACCGACGGTGTCATTGACCTCTTTGAATTTATCAAGATCGATAAAGAGCAGAGCGCTGGTGTGTCCTTCGAGAATAACGTGCGCCTTCTCCTGCTCGAGTTCGCGATTAAAGCTGTACCGATTGAGCAGACCGGTCAGACTGTCGTAAGTCGCCAGTCGCTGCAACTCATGGTCACGTTCGTTCAGGGCGGCAATGGTGGTATTCAAGGCGTCACCGATGGCGGTGATTTCCGGAGCACCGTAGCTTTCGACGCGGATATCGGTCTCCCCTCGCGCCAGTCGAGCCAGAGGGATCTGCAGATCAGCCAGGGGGCGCAAGGCGCGCTGAATAACCATCCGCCCGATCACTGTGGTGACGCCGAAAAAGGCAAAGATGAGCAGACAGCCCAGCAGGATGTGCTGCCCGAGATTCTCACGATAGGAGTGAAAGTCGAGACCAAGATCGACAAAACCGATGATCTTGACATTCTCCTTCTGTTCCGCATTCAGGTCAAAGCTGATCAACCCATCACGTGAGATCGACTTGATGACAGCCGGCGCCGCGACACGCAGGATACTGGCGTCAACGATTTCCCGTTCGATACGGGGCGGGTTGGTCCCTTTGACAGCGGTCAGAGACTCAAGATCGGCTGGCGAAAAAGGGGTGAGGAGCCTTTGGTCAAAAGTCGGCTGGGTAAAGCGGCCAAGCTCGGTCTGTCCATCGGCAGCGATCAGCCGCAAAAAAGCGATTTCCGGGAAAAGGACCGCTTGCTTGCGGATCGACTCGAACAGATCAGGATCGGCCGAGACAAACAGCGGCGTGGCCAGATCATCAAATTTGGCCAGCCACTGGATCGCCTGTCGTTGCGTATTATCCTTGATCACCTGCTCTGCGGTCCACCAGAGACCGATAACCGCCAGAGCAAAGATAGAGATAGCCCAGAGCAGAGCCAGAGACATAAGACGCACCAGGAGACTGGTTTGATGACGGCGCGAAAACCACGGCAGTCGATACCACCACGATAGCGGCCTGGTATGTCTGTTTCTGGTAACAGGATCGGTCATCGCTGGCCCTGTAACAGTGGACGATAGGCGGCAGGAACAGTCAGACCGAGGGTCTTGACCATGCCGGCATTAATGCTGATCTGACCGGAATCGGGGTTCAATAACCGGCCGTGAAGTTTACCTCGTTCAACCGTCTCCGCAAGAGCGACCGAAAGGATGGTCCTGACGGTTGCCGTTTCATCGTATTCAGCACTTAAAAGTCCGCCTAAAGGGAACAAAGCCGGTGAAAAAACAATGGTCTGCTTGCCGTTTTTCACACAGACCGCAATGACCTGCTGCAAAATCTCCTTACTGATGATGCGATTATCAGGCAGGAGCCAGAGACCGCCGGTAGAGGGGGCGAGTTTACGTGCCAGCAGCAACAGTTCTTTATCATTGGCGACTTCCGGCGTCTCGAGGACCAGCCCGAGCTTCCTGGCCTCGACACGAGCAAGAGCTGCATAGTCAGCCAGATCAGCCCGTACAGGCAGAGAAAGAGCCTTCTCCTGTGGATTAATCGCCTTGAAGGTGCGTAAAACCTCCCCTGGCGGCGGCAGCATACTGACCCCAATCATCCCCTTGTTCAGCAGCCCGAGTTGACGATGATTGAAGACCAGAGCAAAAATAATGTCACGCTTTCCGGCGCGGGGAGCCAGAAACTTCGCCGCTTCGATACCGACCGCAACAACCGGCCCGTGCGTCGACTTCAGCTGATGAGCAAGGGAATGTTCCCCTGCTCGCGGTGAATCAAGACTCAGAATAAACGTTTCACGACCGCTGGTGGCGCGGATTTTTTCAGCGAGACGGCTGTAAACGGGACCGGAATCACTCAAGACGACAAGTATCGATTCCGGCGGCACAACCACCTTCTTGTTGACGGGGGGAGGAACAACCACCGGCGGCGGGGCAACCGGTGGAGGGCTCAAACATCCGGCCAGCATGAACACCAGAAACAGGCCGAGCAACAGCCTGCCGCACCGACGACGCAACCGCAGAATGGATTCAGAAAAAAGACCGATATAAAGATTCAAGACCAAAAAAAACCCCTACTTTTCCACAAACGGCGTCAACATCAAAGGACAGCCGTCCCACCTGAAATCGAGCCCCGATGGCAACCGAACGATCCCTGCGGCGGCACAACGGGCCAGACAAATACATATCGATAAATTTAGCATAAAACAGGCTCTAGCGTAGAGGCAATCTTGCAAAATATGACTGCAGGGATAAAGTCCAGCGCACGCTCTTAAATTTCAGGGGGAGATGGCCGTTATGTGACATTGACAGGTTCAGCGCCTCTCCGCCGCCCGGGCGCAGTCGATACAGATCAGGCTGGCGGGATCGGCCTGCAAGCGTCCGGTGGTGATCTCTTCATCACAGGTGACGCAGTAACCATAATCGCCTGAGCGCAAACGCGCCAGCGCGGTGTGGATGCGCTGCACCTCCTGATCGCTGCGCCGGCCGGAGGCCCGCGCAGCGATCAGGAGGTGCAG
>Ga0209231_1000561_pt1 | contig 19589 bp, 15 predicted proteins | sample Deesub45470m_DNA_FD_188086 | JGI IMG/M metagenome (GOLD analysis project Ga0209231, IMG submission 188086) | Deep subsurface microbial communities from North Pacific Ocean - 450_OLKR46/470m Metagenome (SPAdes) (version 2) | ecosystem: Environmental > Terrestrial > Deep subsurface > Unclassified ... | reverse complement strand
GATTTAGATGCATCCAAATCATTGTTCATTTTCCAGTTTCCAGCTACTATTTTTGTTCTCATATTTTTGTTTTTAATACCTTTTTGTCGACAAATTTAATCATTCTAAAATTCCTTAAAAAAATTCAATTCACTATTGTGCGAATTCGTTTTCGTAAAGTTGACTTATTTCAACCTTATTTTTGGATCCAGCAATCCGTAACTGATATCCACCAAAATATTGATAATGATAAACATGGTGGCAATTACCAAGACGCTTCCCATAATAATGGGTAAATCCAACGTATTTAATGCATTCACAATTTCTTTTCCCAATCCGTTCCAGTTAAAAATATATTCCACAAAAACGGCGCCCGCCAACATTGAGGCAAACCATCCTGAAACCGCTGTAACGACAGGATTTAATGAGTTTTTTAACGCGTGTGTTTTTATAATTTTATAGGTTGAAAGTCCTTTTGCCCTTGCAGTTCTTATATAATCCTGGCTTAAAACTTCAAGCAAAGAATTTCGCATAAGCTGAATAACCACTGCCAAAGGTCTGATTCCCAAAACAATTGCCGGCAACAATAAGTTTTTCCATTGAATGTAAGTGTTTTCGCCAAAATCGTCCACTTCATACAAACTGCCAGTCATATTTAAATTGGTGTAATTGTGCAAAACAAATCCAAAAAACCAGGCAAATAAAATGGCTGCAAAAAAGGATGGAACGCTCATTCCCAAGGTGCTCAAAATTGAAATAATCCGGTCGAAAAAAGTGTCTTTATACAAGGCCGAAAGAATTCCGAAAAAAATGCCTGTGATAATGGCAATCACTATGGCCGAAACTGCTAAAACCGCGGTATTTGGCAAGGTTTCCGCAATCACTTCTGTAACATTTTTATCGTTCTTTTGAAACGATTTCCGCAGATAAGGAAATTTTATGACAACAATTTTTTCACCTGCTGAAAACAGTTTTGTAAAGGAATATTTTTCAGCAGACAAATAGGTATAATTTGTTAAATCAGCGCTATGTATTGAAATAGGCGATAAATCGTTCAAATAATAAAAATATTGGGTTGTTAAGGGTTTGTCAAATCCGTATTTGACACGAATATTTTGAAGCTGCTCACTGTCTTCTCGTTGGTCTAACATCATTCGTGCAGGATCGCCTGGCAACACATTAAAAAGAAAAAAAATAACGGTAATTACGCCAAACAGCGTAAGAAATCCATAAAATATTTTATTTAAAATATAACTAAACAAGGTGCTTTATTTGGTAAACAAAGATAACTTAAAGTATTAAAATTACTACTTTTGTTAAATTCTTTATTTGAACCTATGAACATACAGGCACTTATTGCGCAAATTCATCAAAAAAAATCATTTCTATGCATTGGATTAGATGTTGATTTGGATAAAATTCCAACACACTTATTGGCAGAAGAAGATTCTATTTTTGAATTTAACAAACAAATCATTGATGCCACGCATCATTTGGCCGTCGCCTACAAACCAAATACCGCTTTTTATGAAGCTTACGGATTAAAAGGCTGGGCAGCGCTGGGAAAAACCATCGATTATCTTAATGTAAATTATCCTGAAATTTTTACCATTGCCGATGCCAAACGCGGTGATATTGGCAATACCTCAACGATGTACGCAAAAGCGTTTTTTGAAGATTTAAATTTTGATTCGGTCACTGTGGCGCCTTATATGGGAAGCGATTCTGTAGAACCATTTTTGGCTTTTGAAGATAAAACCACCATCTTGTTGGCATTGACTTCCAACAAAGGCGGACTCGATTTTCAAGGGCTGAAAATTAACGGAAATGAACTATATAAAGAAGTTATAAAAACCGCACTGACCTGGAAAAATTCCGAAAATTTAATGTTTGTGGTAGGCGCAACAAAACCCACTTACTTTGAGGAAATCAGAAAAATTGTTCCCAATCATTTTTTATTGGTTCCCGGGATTGGCGCTCAAGGCGGAAACCTGCAGGAAGTATGTAAATACGGACTTAATAAAGATTGCGGCTTGCTGGTGAATTCGGCGAGAAGTATTATTTACGCCAGCAACGGCTTGGATTTCGCAAAATCCGCGCAATTGGAAGCTTTGAAATTGCAGCAGGAAATGGAATTAATTTTAAGTAAATAGTTAGCCGGTATTTTAAAAAACATATCAGAAGTAAATGGGTAAAAAAAAATTTATAATTAGACCTTGGGAAATATCTGACCTAGACAGCTTGGTCAAATTTGCAAACAATTGGAATGTTGCAAAAAATATGACTGACAAATTCCCGCATCCCTATACAGAAAATAACGGGAAAGCATTTATTGAATTTGCAACCAAAGACTTGCCTATTCATCTTTTTGCAATAGACATTGACGGAAAAGCGATAGGCGGCATAGGAATTCATCCGCAAGACGATATCAAAAGAAATAATGCCGAACTCGGTTATTGGCTGGCAGAACCATTTTGGGGACAGGGTGTTATCAGTGATGCCATAAAGCAAATGGTTGATTTTGCTTTTACTACTTATGACATTAACCGAGTATTTGCCATACCATTTGGGACAAATATTGCTTCACAAAAAGTTTTAGAGAAGAACAACTTTATTTTGGAAGGAAAGTTTGACAAAGTTCTTATAAAGAATGGAGAATTGTTAGACGAATTAGTTTATGCGATCAGACGTGAAAATTGGAGAAAATAAATAATGAAAATTATAAAAGATCAATTAGGCAGAGAAATTATTTTAAAAACGCAACCCAAAAGAATCATTTCACTGGTGCCTTCACAAACGGAATTGCTTTGCGATTTGAATTTGGAAAATGAACTCGTGGGAATTACGAAATTTTGTGTGCATCCTTACCATTTAAAATCGACCAAAACCATTGTTGGCGGCACAAAAAAAGTTGATTTCGATAAAATTAAGGCATTAAATCCTGATTTTATTTTGTGTAATAAAGAAGAAAATACCTACGATTTTTTGCCTGAACTTGAAAAAATTGCGCCAACGTATTTTTCTGATATCACCACCATTCAAGACAGTATCGATTTCATCTTAAGCTTGGGAACTATTTTAAACCGAAGAACGGAAAGCCAAAATTTGGTCGAAAAAATACACTTTAAACTTCTCAATTTTAAAGAATTCATCAAAACAAAACCTACACGTAAAGTTGCCTATTTTATTTGGGCAAAACCTTGGATGGTTGCGGGAAACGACACATATATCAACAAAATGCTACAACTCAATAAATTTGAAAACATTTACCAAAATATGAGTCGTTATCCAAAAGTGGAAATCAATAAAATTCGTTATGAAGGCGATCCTGAAGTCATTATTTTGTCTTCAGAACCGTTTCCGTTTAAAGATGAACACGCGGTTGAAATTTCTACTTTCACCAATCGTTCTATCACTGTTTTTGCCGATGGCGAAATGTTTGGCTGGCACGGATCAAGATTGCTTTTGGCTTTTGATTATTTTAAAGCTTTGCACAAAAAACTGGAAAGCCATTTTTAAAATTTAGTCTTGCAGCGCAAAAACACGTTTCAATAAATCGGAAGTACGTTTGGCCAAATTCGCCCTAATTCCTCTTTCTTCAATTTCAACCATCGTAAAAACACCTTTTAGGGCTTCATTGGTTACATAATCCGTTAAATCGGGATTTACATCGGCGGTTAAAGGCAAATTATTGTATTTTGTGATTAAGTCGGCCCAAATTTTATCTGCTCCTACTTTTTTAAATGAATTGTTGATAATTGGGTTAAATTTTTGGTATAATGCCGTAGAAGTAGCGGTTTTCAAATACACTGTAGCGGAATTTTTATCGCCCATTAAAATATTTTTCGCATCAACAATTGTCATACCTGTTATGGCATCAGTAAAAATAGGAATGGCCTCTCCCACCGCATCTTCCGCAGCCCTGTTCAGCACTCTTAATCCTTCATCAGCCAAGCTTGACAAACCCATAGCTCTTAAAGTACGATCCACTTTTTGCAATTCTGCAGGCAATAAAATTTTAACCATTTCATTTTTAAAGAACCCATCCTGAACGGCCAAAGTTGTAACCTGATTTGAAACTCCATTTTGCAAAGCTTCCTTTAAACCTGCTGCAATTTGAAAATTCGTAATTTCTCCATTTGGCAATTGATTAATCACCTGCTGTAATTCTGCACAGGCAGAAAGTTGAAACACAACCACCACCAAAAGTATTTTTTTTAACATCTTTTTGTTTTTTATTTTGTTAATACTGAATTTTAACGCTTAATGCTGTCTGTTTTCTTGTCATATCCAAACGGACAATGTTTGCAACCGTTTTTACAGCAATACCCTCTTTTCAAATGATATTTTTCCGTAAACACACGGTAGCCTTCTTCATTGATATAATAGTCTTCTTCAGAAGGAAATGGTTTTTCAAACATAGATTCAGCAAAAATAATCAATTAATTCTTATCATTCTTTTTTCAAAGGAATCCAAAATGAATTACATTTAAAATTGTAGAGGCAATTATTAGTCCAAACTTCTTTTAATCGTATTTTCTAGTTTAAAATAGAAACAATCGATTTATGTTATTAAATGATTTTATTTAGATTTGTTTGATTGAATTTATTGAAGATTGGTTAAAATTGCTTCAAAATCATTAATTCATAACCATTTAAATTGTTGGTCACATTGTTGAAATCTGTTTTTATATCAAGCAAAAAGCACAAATTATCATTGCTTATTTCAAGCAAAGATGTTGCTGAATTGTCAGATTTTTTGGAACGTACCATCAACGAAAAAGTCCTCATCCTGAATACGAATCTCGGCATAGAAATTTATTATGAGTCGGATTTGGATTACACCAATTTAATTACACATTCATTTTTTTTAATTTCATCTAAAGAAATAAATGAAGCTACTAATTATAGGATTGCGGCTTTCAGCACTTTTCCGCAATTAAAAAACGGATTGCAACAAATGCTTGAAAGATTGAATTTGATGCCGTTGGCGTTTGGTTGTTATTCCAAAAGTATTATGCATCAGCTGGATAAAAATTATGAAAAAAACAATCAGTTAATTGCATCACTTTTTACTGTTTGGAGACAAATTTTAATGATGCAAAACTTAAATGAGCAATCCAATTTTAAATTAAAACAATTTGAAAAAACATTGGAAGATTTTGGCGAAAAAAGCAATGTGAATGCCATTTTAAAACAATTAATTGAGAACGCAACCGACACGATGCGCCAAAACTGATCATAAAAAAACGTTCTGAAATTTCAGAACGTTTTTAAATTTGTAGGTTAATTCTATTGAAGAATTCTATTATTTTTCTTTTCCCGGAGGATATTGTGCCATAATTTCAGCAACAAATTCTTTGATTTTTTCTTCCTTTTGAGCAACATTTCCGGTGGCAGACAAAGCCCCGCTTCCAATGCCTTGCCACGCCAATTCTTTTTTGTTCGCATCAATTAAATCGATAAACAAAGTACCTTCGGTGTATTTGGAAACCTGTGTTCCAAAATTTGGACCGTAATACCAAGGATGCCAGCCGTAATAAAAGTTGTTGTTGTATACATCAACCTTCTGTGTGGATTTTGCAAAAATATTAACCAGCAAATCTGGCTCATCCGATTTTGTAAACCCTTTTGCCAGCATTTCACTTTCAATGGCCTTTAGAATTCTTCGTTTGTCCAAATCGGAAATTTCAGCTTTGTCAATCCCTTTTTTGTAAAAAGCGAATGTTTTATACTTAGAAAAATCGGCTGAAGTATCATAATCGGTTGTAACTCTGATGGAACTGCAAGAAGTTACTAAAAAAATTAAAGCTAGCGGAAGTAATTTTAAGGCTTTCATTTGTATACAATTTTAATTATTAAAATAAATCTTTCAAGATTGCGTCATCAACTAAATTAGGCAATGTCACTTTTAAATTTGGCTCCACTTCCATCGCTCTTTTTATGGCAAATACAGCGCCTTCATTTCTCGCCCAATTTCTGCGTGCAATACCATTATTTACGTCCCAAAAAAGCATACTTTTCAGTCGCTTTTCGGCCTCTAAACTACCATCAAGAACCATACCAAATCCACCATTGATAACCTCTCCCCAGCCTACTCCGCCGCCATTATGAATTGACACCCAAGTTGCTCCGCGAAAACTGTCTCCAATTACATTTTGAATGGCCATATCAGCCGTAAATTTGGAGCCGTCGTAAATATTTGAAGTTTCCCGGTAAGGCGAATCTGTTCCGGAAACATCGTGATGGTCACGTCCCAAAACAACAGGTTGCGAAATTTCTCCGTTTTTTATGGCATTGTTAAAGGCTTCAGCAATTTTCATGCGTCCTTCCGCATCGGCGTATAAAATTCTTGCCTGAGAACCAACCACCAATTTATTTTCCTGAGCGCCTTTTATCCACTGAATATTATCGGTCATTTGCTGCTGAATTTCTTTTGGTGAATTTTTTCTGATTGCTTCCAGAACTTCACAGGCAATAGCATCCGTTTTTTCCAAATCGGCCGGATTTGCGCTTGTGCACACCCAACGAAAAGGTCCGAAACCATAATCAAAACACATCGGCCCCATAATATCCTGCACATAGGAAGGATATTTAAAATCGATGCCGTTTTTGGCCATCACATCGGCTCCTGCCCTGCTTGCTTCCAGTAAAAACGCATTTCCATAATCGAAAAAATAAGTTCCCTTTGCAGTATGTTTGTTGATTGCTGCCACTTGCCTTCTTAAACTTTCCTGAACTTTTTCTTTAAACAATGTTGGATTTTCCACCATCATAATATTGGATTCCTCAAATGAAATTCCTGCCGGATAATAACCGCCGGCCCAAGGATTGTGCAGCGAAGTTTGATCTGAACCTAAATCTACGTACACATTTTCTTCTGCAAATTTTTCCCAAACCTCCACAATATTTCCTAAAAAAGCAATAGAAACCACTTCCTTGTTTTCTTTGGCGATTTTTACCCTTGCCGCCAATTCATTTAAATCGGTAATTTTTTCATCTATCCAACCTTGCGACAAGCGGATTTCCGTAATTTTCGGATTCACTTCGGCACAAACCGTAATACAGCCGGCAATATTTCCAGCTTTTGGCTGTGCGCCGCTCATTCCTCCCAAACCGGAAGTCAGAAATAATTTTCCCGCTAAAGATTCCCCATTTTTAGCAATTTTTCGTCCTGCATTTAACACGGTAATTGTGGTGCCGTGCACAATTCCTTGCGGGCCTATATACATATAACTGCCGGCGGTCATTTGTCCGTATTGCGTTACGCCCAAAGCGTTGTATTTTTCCCAGTCGTTTTGTTTGCTGTAATTGGGAATCATCATTCCGTTGGTCACCACCACTCTTGGCGCATTGGTATTGGAAGGAAACAAACCCATCGGATGGCCGGAATACATAATCAACGTTTGTTCATTATTCATTTCCGACAAGTATTTCATCGTCAATAAGTATTGCGCCCAATTCTGAAAAACTGCTCCATTGCCTCCGTAGGTTATCAATTCGTGGGGATGTTGCGCCACGGCTTCATCCAAATTATTCTGAATCATATGCATAATGGCTTTTGCCTGAACAGAGATTCCCGGATATTCATTTATTGGCCGTGCATAAAACTGATAATCAGGTCGAAAACGATACATATAAATCCGCCCGTATTCTTTTAATTCCTCAGCAAATTCCTTTGCTAAAACAGGATGGTGTTTTTTGTCAAAATACCGCAATGCATTTCTGATTGCGAGTTCTTTTTCTTCATTCGACAAAATATCTATGCGTTTTGGCGCGTGATTTATTGCTTTTTCGTAGGTTTTTTTTGAAGGCAATTCGGAAGGAATTCCTTGTTTTATCTGGTCTTGAAATGTCATTTTAAGGCTATTTAACTGTTACAAATTTACAATTATTTAAGAGAATTGCATCAGCGATTTTTTCCCGAAATTCAAATCTCGTGAAATTAAATTCTTTATATTTGTTTAGTACTTCATCAAAAATAATAATATTATCATATGAAAATCTCTTTCCTAAAGCTCTTTAGCCTATCCTTCTTATTTATGTTGATTTATAGCCCAATGTTGGCCATAGACACAAAAGACACCCGCTTGCTTTCCGAGCCGGCCATCAGTAAAACCAATATCGCCTTCATTTATGCCGAAGACCTTTGGATTGCCAATAAAGATGGTTCCAATCCAAGACGACTTACGGTGGATGATGGCGTGGAATCGAATCCTGTTTTTTCCCCAGACGGTAGTATGATTGCTTTCAATGCGCAATACGACGGCAATACAGATGTGTATATTGTGCCTGTTTCGGGTGGTGTTCCTAAGCGGCTAACCTGGCATCCTTATAATGACTTGGTTAGGGGATTTACGCCAAATGGCCAGCAAGTTTTGTTTAATTCTCAACGAAATACCTTTACCAACAGATATGCGCAACTATTTACTATTGAAATTGCCAGCGGAAAAGTAACAACGCTGGACATTCCCAATGCTTTTTGGGCTTCTTACAGTCCGGACGGCAATCAAATCGCATACACGCCAATAGCGGACAGATTTAAACAATGGAAGCATTATCGCGGAGGCACAATGAGCAGGATTTGGATTTACGAGAACAGCAATCATGCCGTGGCCGAAATCCCAAAAGCAAAGGGCGGCAGCAACGATACCCAACCGGTTTGGATTGGCAAAACTGTCTATTTCATAAGCGACAGAAATGGAGAATTTAACCTTTTTAGTTATACGCAGGACAAAAAAGAAGTCAATCAACTAACCGATTTTAAAGATTTTCCGATTATAAAAATTTCGGCTTCCGATGGTGAAATTATTTTTGAACAGGCTGGATACCTGCATCTTTTTAATGTTGCCAGTGGAAATACCTCAAGAATCAAAGTTGGCATCGCCACCGATTTATTGGAACACAGATCCAGATTTGTAACCGGAAATAATTATATCCGCAGTGCAAACATTTCTCCTTCCGGCGCTCGCATGGTGGTCGATTTTAGAGGAGAAATCATCACGATTCCTGCTAAAAAAGGAGACCCGTTAAACTTGACGAATACAACCGGAACACACGAGAAATATCCTTCATGGTCACCAGACGGCAAACAAATCGCCTATTTTTCTGATGAAAATGGAGAATATGCGCTGCATATAAAAAACGCTAGCGGAGAAAGCACTTCGAAAATAATAGCTTTGAACAGCACCGGATTTTATGCGAACATTCATTGGTCTCCAAACAACAAAAAAATATGTTTTGTAGACAATGGCCGAAATTTTTATTTGGTTGATATTGCCAGTGGAAAATCTACAAAGATTGCTACCGATGCTGTTTATCTGCCAGGTGCATTCCGTGAACTTTTTGGTAGTTGGTCTGCAGATTCTGACTGGATTGCCTACACTATCATCACAGAAACCAATTTTGAACAAGCTTACTTATATTCGATAGCCGAAAATAAATCATATCCGGTTTCAGATGGTTTGACAAACGTTAGCAATCCTGTTTTTGACCCAAGTGGCAAGTATTTATATTTGTTTGCTTCAACTGATGCCGGACCCGTAGTTAACTGGTTTGATTTATCCAATCAGGATATGGCAGCAAGCAATTCCATTTATTTAATTACACTTCAAAAAAATACGGTATCGCCTTTTGCCAAGGAAAATGATGTGGAGGAAACTGTTGAAAAAAGCAAAGAAGAAGATAAAAAAACAGATAAAAAGGATGAAAAAAAGGAAGATACAAATATTCCTCCGCTAAGCATTGATTGGGAAGGTATCACAAACAGAATTGTTTCAATTCCAATTCCGTCAGGTAATTACAGAAATCTGCAAGTACCGAAAGAAGGAGAATTTTATTATTTGGAGCAAGCTGCAAAAGATGATAAAACAATGCTTCATCAATACGACCTCAAAAAAAGAAAAGGTGAGGCCATTATGCCCGCAGATGATTATATAATCGCTGCTAAAGGAACCAAAACGCTTTACCAAATCAAAGATAAATGGGGAATTGCCGATACCGGAAAAAAACCGGAAGATGATGCAATTGTGAATACCGGTGCCGTACAAGTAAAAATTGAGCCTCTTGCAGAATGGTCCAATATTTTTGATGAAGCTTGGCGTGTTAACCGAGATTATTTCTATGATCCTGGCATGCACGGTGCAGATTGGAACGCCATGAAAAAGAAATATGCAACTTTTCTCCCTCACTTATCTAGCAAAGGTGATCTTTATCGGGTTATGGAGTGGATGTTTAGTGAATTGTCTGTAGGCCATCACCGTTTTTCCAGTACGGGCGACAGCATGAAAAAAGCCAAAAATATTGTTGGCGGACTTTTAGGCGCAGATTATGAAGTCATGAATAATCGCTATCGCATCAAAAAAATCTATGGCGGACTGAACTGGACTCCAGATTTGCGATCGCCGCTTACTGAACCTGGGGTAGATGTTAAAGTGGGTGATTACATTTTGGAAGTTAATGGTAAATCTGTTACGGCAAATGATAATTTCTTTAGCTTTTTTGAAAATACAGCTGATAAGTTAACCGTGCTAACGGTTTCTTCAAATCCTAATATGGCTAATTCAAGGAAAATTACGGTTACGCCAATAGCTTCGGAAATGTCCCTGCGCAACAGGGATTGGGTTGAAAGCAATATCAAAAAAGTGAATGAAGCTACCAATGGACAAGTCGCTTATGTTTATGTGCCAAATACAACCACTCAGGGTCATGAATACTTTAAGCGCTATTTCTTTCCGCAGGCAAATAAACCCGCAATAATTATTGACGAACGCTTTAATGGCGGTGGCCAGTTGGCCGATTATTATATCGATATTTTAAAACGTCCGCTGCAATCGTACTGGAGTTATCGTTATGGAAAAGACCAGAAAGCGCCAAACGCTTCCATACAAGGTCCAAAAGTTTTGCTTATCGATGAAACTGCCGGTTCCGGAGGCGATTACTTCCCTTATTTGTTCAGAAAAAATGATTTGGGCACCATTATCGGAAAAACTACCTGGGGAGGTTTGGTAGGTATTTTAGGATATCCGGAGTTTATTGACGGCGGAATCGTTACCTCACCAAATTTGGCTTTCTATGATGAAAAAGGATTTGGTATAGAAAATGAAGGTGTAGCGCCAGATATTGAGGTTGAACAATGGCCTGCGGAAGTTATTCAAGGAAAAGATCCGCAATTGGAAAAAGCCATCGAAGTTGTTTTAGAACAGTTGAAGGCCAATCCTCCTAAAAAGATAGAAACGCCGCCTTATCCTATTAAAACAAAAAATTAAATAATTGATTTAGAATATTTTAAGATTATAATTTAAACAGAATGGTATGTTAAATAAGCTCAAGTTTATTTAACATGCCATTTTTCATAGATGACTTAAAAGCATTCGAGCTATTTTAATTTTCATCATATCCTATAAATCTTAAGTAATTTGGTTTAATTTTTGAACCTGATTTTTAATATGATTGTCATTTTTAAATACATCATTCCGAAGAACTATTCCGGATTAACGGTTTTCCCTTTTATCTTCTTAAGAAATAAGAAAAGCATCAACGATGCCCTGTTTTTAAACCACGAAAAAATTCATTTAAAACAGCAAATTGAATTGCTTTGGATTTTCTTTTTTGTCTGGTATTTTATAGAATACTGCATTAGGATTTATCAGTATAAAAACCACGAATTCGCCTATAAAAACATCAGTTTTGAAAAAGAAGCCTATAAAAATGAGCAGGATTTAAATTATTTAGAATCAAGAAAAACCCTTGCTTTTTTGAAGTATTTATAGCTTTTTTATTCTTTTTTTATGCTTTATGCTGCTTTTTTGATTTTGTATTTGATTTTTATCATCAAAAACATTTTACAAATAAAACCCCGAAAACCGACGATTAAACAATACTTATAAATTTTTGTAAATTGCGGCATACAATTAAACATAAAATGGATACAATTACACCTTATAAACCAAAAAATAAAGTTCGAATAGTTACAGCCGCTAGTCTTTTTGACGGTCACGATGCCGCGATTAATATTATGCGAAGAATTATTCAGGCTACCGGCGTTGAAGTGATTCACTTAGGACACGACAGAAGCGTGGCAGAAGTGGTTAATTGTGCCATTGAAGAAGATGCGAATGCAATTGCAATGACTTCCTATCAGGGCGGACATATAGAATATTTTAAATATATGTACGATTTACTTCAGGAAAAAGGCGCCCCGCAAATTAAAATATTTGGTGGCGGCGGTGGTGTAATTCTTCCGGAAGAAGTTAAAGAATTGACCGAGTACGGTATTACACAAATTTATTCCCCTGATGATGGCAGAAGCATGGGTTTGCAGGGAATGATAAATGATATGATACAGAAATGCGATTTTCCAACGGGTGAAATTGTTGATTTTTCAGCAGCCGATTTGGCGGGGAAAAATCCGATGCAATTGGCGATAGCCATTTCTGCCGCTGAAAATTTCTCAGATAAGCATACCGATTTCATCAATGAAATTAAAAAAGCAGCAAAAAAATCGGAAACGCCGGTTTTGGGAATTACAGGCACCGGCGGTTCAGGAAAATCGTCTTTGGTGGATGAATTGGTGAGAAGGTATTTAATAGATTTTCCCAAAAAAACAATCGCCATTGTTTCGGTCGATCCTTCAAAAAGGAAAACGGGAGGCGCTTTATTGGGCGACCGGATTAGAATGAACTCCATAAAAAACGAACGTGTTTATATGCGTTCCCTGGCTACACGCCAATCCAATTTAGCCTTGTCTAAACACGTGAGCATTGCCGTTGACATTTTAAAAGTTGCCAATTTTGATATGGTGATTTTAGAAACTTCGGGAATTGGGCAAAGTGATACCGAAATTTTAGACCATTCCGATGTTTCTTTATATGTGATGACGCCAGAATATGGGGCCGCAACGCAATTGGAAAAAATTGATATGATCGATTTTGCCGATGTTATTGCGCTGAATAAATTCGACAAACGCGGTGCTTTGGATGCCTTGCGTGACGTGAAAAAACAATACCAACGCAACCATAATTTGTGGGATAACAGCGTAGATTCAATGCCGGTTTACGGTTCTATCGCTTCCCAGTTCAACGATCCTGGAACCAATGAATTGTATCAGGTTCTCATCAAAAAAATTAACGAAAAAACAGGCACGCATTTTAAAAGCACTTTTGAAATTTCTGATAAAATAAGCGAAAAGCAATATATTATTCCGCCAAACCGCGTGCGTTATTTGTCGGAAATCACTGAAAATAACAGGTCTTACAATAAAAAAGCAAAAACACAAAAAGAAGTTGCACAAAAGTTGTTTGGGATTTATAAAACGATTTGTTCTGTTGCCAATATTTCGAATGAAACCAATCAACCTCATCTTAGTAAAATTGGAATAAATGAGGAGCACATTCTGAAACAAGTTCAGAATGACGACGCTAAACTATTTTTATCGCTGTTGTTCAAGGAATTTGCCCGCGTAAAAATGGATTTAAATCCGTACAACTGGGAAATTATTTTAAATTGGGAAATCAAAAAACAATCCTATAAAAATGAAGTCTTTACTTTTAATGTTCGCGGAAAAGAATTAAGCATCAAAACACACAGCGAATCTTTATCGCACACGCAAATTCCAAAAATTTCCCTTCCAAAATACGAGGCTTGGGGCGATTTGTTGTTGTGGACTTTAGAAGAAAATGTTCCTGGTGAATTTCCTTATACCGCAGGACTTTTTCCATTCAAAAGAACAGGCGAAGATCCTGCAAGAATGTTTGCGGGCGAAGGCGGACCGGAGCGAACGAACCGACGTTTTCATTACGTGAGTTTAGGACTTCCGGCAAAACGTTTGTCCACTGCATTTGATTCCGTGACTTTATACGGAAATGACCCCGATATTCGTCCCGATATTTATGGAAAAATAGGAAATGCAGGCGTTTCAGTTTGTTGCTTAGACGATGCAAAAAAATTGTATTCCGGGTTCGATTTGACCAATGCAATGACTTCCGTTTCTATGACAATTAACGGTCCGGCACCTATGATGCTGGCATTTTTTATGAATGCCGCGATAGACCAGGAATGTGAGAAATACATCACAAAAAACGGACTTGAAAAGGAAACTGAAGAAAAAATAAACGCCATTTATAAGAAAAAAGGTGTTGCGCGTCCGCAATATCAAGGCGAATTGCCGGAAGGAAATAACGGTTTGGGTTTACGCTTATTGGGAGTTACCGGAGATGAAGTTTTACCGCTTGATATTTATAAAAAAATTAAAACAGATACCATTTCTAAAGTTAGAGGAACGGTGCAAGCTGATATTTTAAAAGAAGACCAGGCGCAAAATACCTGTATTTTTTCTACAGAATTTGCTTTGCGTTTGATGGGTGACGTACAGGAATATTTTATCACCAACAACATTATCAATTTTTATTCGGTTTCCATTTCCGGATATCATATTGCAGAAGCCGGTGCCAATCCAATTTCGCAATTGGCATTTACCTTGGCAAATGGATTTACTTATGTGGAATACTATTTGTCGAGAGGTATGGACATCAATGAATTTGGACCAAATTTATCCTTCTTCTTTTCCAACGGCGTTGATCCGGAATATGCAGTAATTGGAAGGGTTGCCCGTAAAATTTGGGCGAAAGCCATGAAAGAAAAATATGGTGCCAACGCAAGAGCGCAAATGCTGAAATATCATATTCAAACTTCTGGAAGGAGTTTGCATGCACAGGAAATTGACTTTAATGATATCCGCACAACCTTGCAGGCTTTGTATGCTATTTACGACAATTGCAACAGTTTGCACACCAACGCTTATGATGAAGCGATTACAACGCCAACCGAAGAAAGTGTGCGTCGAGCTATGGCCATTCAGTTGATTATCAACAAAGAATTGGGATTGACCAAAAATGAAAATCCGATTCAGGGTTCCTTTATTATTGAAGAATTGACCGATTTGGTGGAAGAAGCCATTTATGCCGAATTTGACAGAATTACAGAGCGCGGTGGCGTTTTAGGTGCGATGGAAACCATGTACCAACGCAGTAAAATTCAGGAAGAAAGCTTATATTACGAAACCTTAAAACACAATGGTGAATTTCCGATTATTGGCGTAAACACGTTTTTAAGCAGCAAAGGTTCGCCAACTGTATTGCCCCAAGAAGTTATCAGAGCCACCGAAAAAGAAAAACAATATCAAATCACGGTGGTTGAAAATTTAAACAAAGCAAATGCTTCCGCAGTAAAAGAACATATTGCCTTGTTAAGACAAAAAGCCGTGAATAACGAAAATATTTTTGAGCAATTAATGGAAGCCTGCAAAGTGTGTTCTATCGGACAAATTACAGACGCTTTATTTGAAGTTGGCGGACAGTACAGGAGAAATATGTAGGTTTTTTGGCTGTTTCAAGTTTCATTTTTCAAGTTTGTCAATTGTCGATGCTAAATAACGTTGACCGAGTTTAATATAGTAAAACTTTAGCAATAGTGGCAAGATATTTAGGGTTTTCCCTTCTGATGTTTTAGCTTCTCAAGCATTTCTCCCATTTTTTCGTGCACTTTAGTGATGGCTTTCAGCGGTCGAACCATCACTTTGAAACTGATGATTTTACCTTCATCATTTACGGCAATCATATCAACGCCGTTTACTGTTACACCATCAATTATTGTGGTAAATTCTAAGATAAATTGATTGTTGTCGATTACCTGATTCACGTACTTAAAATCAGCATTTTCACCACCGAAAACTTCCAATGCCGCCATTAAATACAATTTGGTAATTTGCTTTCCTTCCTGTGGAGCCCAAACAATGGGTGAATAAAAAATCACCTCATCTGACAAAAGTTCGTCCAATATTTTAGGATTTTTGGTTTCCAAAAATTGGTGCCAGTTTTTTAAAGATGCGTTCATATTTTTATTATTTGCTTTTAATATTCGTTAATTGCTAATAGTTTAAAAGGATTACAAACTTTTTTCATAAATTAATTTATAAATATTACGCCACGGGATTTTTTGGCTCTTCGTTTATTTCAGATACTTCCTTTTCTTTTGGTGGCGCAAAATTTCCGTGCTCATCAAATAGTTCGTCAAATTCCGGGTTGTGGGAAAAGACAAATTTTTCAGGTTGCGGGCCATTTTTCCTTGAAATATAAGCAAAAATAAATCCGACTAAAAATCCCGATAAATGTCCTTCCCAGGAAATTTTTTCTTCCACGGGAAAAATATACCAAACCGTGCTTCCGTATAAAAAAACGACAATTAATGAAACTGCCGCCAAACGATAATATTTACGGAAAACGCCGCTAAAAAAAATAAAACTTACCAAAAAATAAACCACGCCGCTGGCACCAATATGATAGGAAGGTCGTGCAAAAGACCAGGTTAAAAATCCAGTTAAAAAAATTCCCCACAACAATACTTTTGTGGCGATACCTTCATAAAAATAATACAAACTGGCCAGCATTACCAACAAAGGAATGGAATTGCTAAACAAATGTTCAAAACTGCTGTGTAAAAACGGCGAAAAAATGATACCGCGCAAACCGGTTAATGTTTGCGGGTAAATGCCATAATCGTTAAAATTGGTTTTATATTTTATTTCCAAGTAATACACCAGCCAAATTAAAAAAACGGAAATAACAGGAATGATGATAAATTTTTTAGAGAATATGGATTTACTTTTTGACATTAAAAAATTTAAATTAGGAATGGTTGAATTTATTAAAATTTTGCCACTAAATGGTGTGCTTTAAACAAATTATTTTTGCATTAGAGATAGCAGCCCTTCGACTGCGCTCAGGATAGACTTCTCCTTTTTTATTTTTCATAAAAAAGATTTAACGAATAGCCCGACACAAATGTAATGCAGTGTAATGCCCAACAAATTTTTATGCTTATTTTTACGGTATGAATGAACCTTTAGCCGAACGCATACGTCCGAAAACCTTGGATGATTACATTAGCCAACAACATTTGGTGGGAAAAAATGGTGCGTTGACCGAACATATAAAACGCGGCATTATTCCTTCGTTAATTTTTTGGGGACCGCCGGGAATTGGGAAAACCACGCTTGCCAATATCATTGCAAAAGAATCGAAACGGCCTTTTTATACGTTGAGTGCCATTAGTTCGGGCGTTAAAGATGTACGCGATATTATTGACAAAGCCAAGCAGGGCGGCGGTTTGTTTACCGACAAAAGCCCTATTTTATTTATTGATGAGATTCACCGTTTTAGCAAATCGCAACAAGATTCGTTGCTGGGCGCGGTGGAAAAAGGCTGGGTTACGTTGATTGGCGCAACCACCGAAAACCCGAGTTTTGAGGTGATTCCCGCATTATTGTCGCGTTGTCAGGTGTATGTTTTGAACTCTTTCAGTAAAAAAGATTTGGAAGATTTGTTACAACGCGCCTTAAAAGAGGACGCTTATATTTCCAAAAAAAATATTATTGTTGAAGAAACCGAAGCTTTGTTGCGGGTTTCAGGAGGAGATGCGCGAAAATTATTAAACATTTTTGAGTTGGTGGTAAACACCGAAAAAGAGCCGATTAGAATCACAAACGACTTGGTGCTTTCGAAAATTCAAAAAAATACGGTGTTGTACGACAAAGCCGGCGAACAGCATTATGACATTGTTTCGGCTTTTATAAAATCTATCCGTGGAAGTGATCCAAATGCCGCTGTTTACTGGCTTGCACGTATGATTGAAGGCGGCGAAGACGCAAAATTTATTGCGCGAAGAATGCTGATTTTGGCTTCGGAAGACATAGGAAATGCGAATCCGACTGCGTTGATTTTGGCAAATAACACGTTTCAGGCGGTGAATATTATCGGTTTTCCGGAATCACGAATTATATTGAGCCAGTGCGCCGTTTATTTGGCGAGTTCGGCAAAAAGCAACGCATCTTATGAAGCCATTGGAAAAGCGCAAACCATTGTAAAGGAAACCGGTGATTTATCGGTGCCGCTGCATTTAAGAAATGCGCCAACCAAGCTGATGAAAGAATTGGATTACGGCAAAAACTACAAATATGCGCACAGTTTTGAAAACAATTTTGCCGAGCAGGAATTTTTGCCCGATGAAATAAAAAACACCAAAATATACGAACCCGGCAACAATGCACGCGAAAATATCATCAGGGATTTTTTGAAGAAATTGTGGAAGGGTAAATATGGTTATTAACTACTATCCCCCGCCCTTTACGAAGGAAAGGGAGTTTGATTTGATATTTATAAAAAAATTTCAACTTTAAAAATTTCAATTTTTTCCAACGCGCTAGCTGGCACATTCACTAAAATGTTCACCTAACATTTTTTTACGTTCTGTCCTCCCCTTTGGGGATTAGGGGGGGCCTAGTTTTTTAACACAATTGGCAAAGTAAATTCTGTTGTTACAGGCATTGCTCTTTTGATGGCTGGCTGCAAGATTGGTAAATTTTGAAGGCTCACTTTTACAATGCTGTCAAATTGAGGAATTAACTCGCTTATTTTAGCTGATTTTTGAGTATTCGACAAGGTTGTTTTTCCAAATGAATCAATTTTTAATTTCACCAAAATAGTGTCGTTAATGCTATCCGTAACACTAAATTCAAATTCCTTTAAAGAAGCATAAATATGTTGGGACATTTCCATTTGGAAGCAAATCTGTTGCTTTTCTTTGGAAGGAATTTCAGCGCAATTTGGGAAAAGCGGATAAGAATCTACCGAATTAAAATCGACTATCGTATCAATTTTTTGGATGGGTTCACGCTTTGTGTGTTGCTCGATATAAGAACAGGACAACACCAAAATTGAATAAATTAATAAGGTAAAAAATTGTTTTAACATCACTGTTTATTTCAAAAAGTGAAAATACAACATTTTCTGTTAGTCAACAATTTCACCTTCAATAAAGTATTGTTTTTTTATTTCTTTGATTCTGCCTTCAACAAAAGCAGTCATTATAATATCGTTGCTGTTAAATTTTTCAGCATAGCTTTTATAATATTTTAATGCAATTTTTTTATCTTTATAATAGGCATCTGAGGTTACGGCCAACTCAAATAATGCTTTATAATTCTTATAATTATTTTTGTGGGATTTCTCAAAATTTTCAATGGCTGCCGGCAAATTATCCGCTTCTTTTGAAATAATTCCGAGCAAATAGTATTGTTTATCCATATCTGGTTTTACACTTGATATTGATCGGTGTAAATAAAACGTCGCCATTTTATTGTCCTTTTTATCATAATACAAACTGGCCAAACGATATAGGATTTGGGAATTATCAGGATCAAGATTTATGGCATTTCTAAAATATTTTTCAGCCAGTTCAAAATCTTGTAAATTATAATAACACATACCAAACATTTCATAAATTTGGACAGACCTAAAATTTAAACTGTCTAATTTTTTCAAATAGGTTAATGCGCCATTAAAATCCTTTAAAAAATACAACTCGTTGGCTTTTAGCTGATTAAAATTTAAATTATTCGGATCTATTTTTAAACCTTTATCAATAAATAAAGAAGTAGAGTCTTTAAACTTCAATGACTTAAAAAATTGCGCCAATCCAAAAATACTTTTAATATGAAGCGTGTCTAAATTATAGGCGTCCAAATAACGCTGCCCCATTTCTGAATGTTTATTTTG
>Ga0209231_1000559_pt1 | contig 19667 bp, 15 predicted proteins | sample Deesub45470m_DNA_FD_188086 | JGI IMG/M metagenome (GOLD analysis project Ga0209231, IMG submission 188086) | Deep subsurface microbial communities from North Pacific Ocean - 450_OLKR46/470m Metagenome (SPAdes) (version 2) | ecosystem: Environmental > Terrestrial > Deep subsurface > Unclassified ... | reverse complement strand
ACTGAAAAAGATGTCACTTTATTTACACGCCAATTAGCCACCATGATGAAGTCTGGCGTGCCTTTATTACAAGCCTTTGATATTGTTGGAAAAGGACATAGCAATCCTGCTGTTTCAAGATTATTAACTGGCATTAAAGCCGATGTAGAAACAGGTAGCAGTCTCAGCGCGGCATTTCGCAAATATCCATTACATTTTGATAATCTATTTTGTAATTTAGTCGGCGCGGGCGAGCAAGCAGGTATTCTCGATACGCTACTAGACCGTTTAGCAACTTATAAAGAAAAAATTCTTGCTATTAAACGCAAAATTAAAACAGCGTTGATGTACCCGATTTCCATTCTAGTGGTTGCATTCATTATTACGGCTGTGATTATGATCTTTGTTGTCCCAGCCTTTAAAGAGTTATTTTCTGGCTTTGGCGCAGACTTGCCTGGCCCAACATTGTTTGTAATGGCCATCTCTGATTTCTTTGTGAGCTACTGGTGGGCCATTTTTGGCGCTATTGGCTTTGGCCTGTGGTTCTTCTTCTATACATGGAAGCGTTCTGAAAAAATGCAAGCAACCATGGATAGGCTGGTTCTAAAACTACCTATTTTTGGTGAGGTTATTCGTAAAGCGACACTCGCAAGGTTTGCTAGAACATTAGCGACAATGTTTACCGCAGGCGTGCCTTTAGTAGAAGCATTAGACTCTGTTGCAGGCGCCTCAGGCAATCGTGTTTATTATGATGCCACCAAGAAAATACAAAGTGAAATAAGCACGGGTACTAGCTTAACAGTCGCCATGCAAAACACAGAAGTATTCCCTAACATGATGTTACAAATGACGGCAATTGGTGAAGAGTCTGGCTCTTTGGACAGCATGTTAAGTAAAGTAGCCGACTTTTACGAAGGTGAAGTTGATGATGCGGTTGAAGGCTTATCTAGTTTAATGGAGCCTATCATCATGGTTGTACTCGGCGTTTTGATTGGCGGCTTGGTTATTGCAATGTATCTGCCAATTTTCAAGCTAGGGCAAGTGGTTGGTGGGTAAAAAATAAAAAAGACCAGTATAAACTGGTCTTTTTCTATTCATTGATTAAGGATTAATTCGCAGCCGCTTTCATTGCAGCCTCAATCGCTTGGTGTGGTTGCGCGCCCATCATGCGTTTACCATCAGCAAAAATCAGTGTCGGTGTGCTCGACACCCCTACCTTCCTGGCTAACTCACCAATTTCGTCTAAAGGCACTTTACAATTGCCTGCTGTTTTAGGTAGCTGATTATTGAATATCCAATTATTCCATGCTTTTACTCGGTCTTCAGCGCACCAAATCAATTTTGATTTAGCAGCGGCATTGGGATGCAGTTGCTCTAATGGATATAAAAACGTATAAATCGTTACATTGGTAATCTGACTTAATTCATCTTGTTCTAACTTTTTACAGAATGGGCAATCGACATCTGAAAATACTGCCACTTTTCGACTGCCATTACCTTTAACAACTTTAATCGCTTTATTTAGCGGCAGGCTACTAAAGTCAATTTTAGTCAACTCTTCTAATCGCTCACCTGTAATGTCTTTCTTCGTTTTAGGGTCAACCAAATGTCCTTCAGCAATTAAAAAAGTTAAATTTTCATCGGTATAAATAATTTGCCCACCCATAAACACTTCATACAAACCCGCATAAGGTGTTTTCACAACACTTTCCACATCAAACTTTGGATACGCCGCTTCAATCTTTTTCTTCAGGCTACTCTCATCGGCACAGGCTATCTGGCTAATCGTAATAAGTGCGACTAATACTACATGTTTAAATTTCATCTGTTTTCTTTCTAATGCATTGCTTTACGCAATCGCTTGTTGAATTAAAATATTCTTCATACTAGCGTGTTTATCTAACTGCTGCATGCCGAAATTCGCTATTTTTTTAATGGCTGGTGACTCAAAAGCAAACAAAGTATCTAGCCCAGAGGTGAGTGTATTCATACTTAACACGTCTGCTTTTCTCGCGCGTTCATAACGCCTTAAAAAAGAAAACTCGCCAATATCTTGCATCGCATGAGCATTCGCTATTAGGCTTTCTAAGCCTATCACATCTCTAAATCCTAAATTAGCGCCTTGCCCAGCCATCGGATGAACTTGATGTGCTGCATCGCCAATTAATACTACACGATCAGCAATTAACTGATTGGCTGTCACTTGTTTCAGTGCAAAAGAAAACGTTTGGCTCGCAGGTTTTAATTCACCTAACACATCATTTGACCGTTTTTGCACGTGCCCAGCCAATGCTTCATCCGTCAGACTTAATAAGGCCTGCGCAAGTTCCGTCTCTAACGCCCACACAATAGAGACTTGTTGTTGTGGCAATGGCAGAAAAGCCAGCGTTTCATGCGCCGCAAACCATTGTCTTGCTACATTGTCATGTGGCTTTTCAACTTGATAATTGGCAACCAATGCTCTTTGATTAAATACCTTCGTTTTAGTCGTAATCGCGAGCTGTTGCCTTACAAAAGAATACGCGCCATCGGCCGCAACGAGCAAACTGGCGCAGACTTGGTCACCATTCTCTAAATCCAATACCACAACATCATGGTCATAATGAATGGTTCGACAAGACGCTGCCATCACCACAGAAACGTCTAGCGCTTCTACTTTTTGCCATAATGCTTGCATTAAGTTATCGTTTTCTGCAATGCAAGCAAGTTTAGATAAGTGTGCATCTTCAGCTAATAATCGCAGTGGTTGCTCAACATCAGCGTTCCATAACGCCATCGCCTCAACATCATTCACCCGCGACAAATCAACAAACGACCATACACCTAGCTTTTTCAAAAAAGCTTCAGTCGATGGTGTTATTGCATAAATACGCGCATCAAAATCTTGCGTTTTCCTAGCTATTTGCTTAGCTGCTTTTTGTTGCGCATCAACTAATACAATCCGCTTACCTTGTTCCGCTAGTGCGATTACAGCGGCTAAGCCGACTAAGCCAGCACCAACTATAACCACATCACAAGTCAGGATTTTTTTATTATTTGCCATAACTCATTTTGCTCACTAAAGCATCTTTCACTGGCTTGAGCACATCAAACAAACCTAAACCAACACTACGCATGCCAGCAACACCAATGACATCATTGGTAAACAAACTGACTAAAAAATCTGTGAACAGCAACCCGCCTTTGGCATCTCGTACTCTAGTTTTGCCATAGGCTTCTAACATCGCTTGGCTTCCCCAATCAGTTGTTGGCGTTGCTGATAATTGCTTCATTAAAGCGGTTGCATCGCGCAAACCCACATTAAATCCCTGCCCCGCAACCGGGTGCATGGTTTGCGCAGAATTGCCAATTACCACCATATGCGGAATGTTATTGTTTTCCAATTGCGATTTAACTAAAGGGAAACTCATGCGCTTTTGTACAGTTAAAAATCGTCCAACTCTATCACCAAAAGCTTCATGCAGCTCTGCTAAAAATGTCACCTCATCTAAACTAACCAAACGATTAATGCTGGCTTTTTCACCTGTCCAAACTAAGGAAAAATCACGCTCACCATTTGGCAGCAAAGCCATTGGCCCTGTTGGGGTGAATCGTTCATAAGCGATATTATTGTGTGGCAATTCACAACTGACTTTACTGACCAGCGCATCATGGCCATAGGCTTTAGTATCTCGCTGTAGACTAGGCATATTTTCCAAGCCACGACCGCCTTCTGCAATCACCAGCAAAGGGCATGAAAAAGAGCTAGCGTCTCCTGCCAAAGTAAAGTCAACTTCGGCTGTTTCATTATTTTGTCTAATGGCAGTCGCTGAAGCGTCATACAATATATCTTCTGCATTCAGCGCACCATCTAGCGCTTGCATCAATGCACCATAAGAAACCACATAACCCAACGCTGGCAAGTCATGCTCATCTGCACGCAATTTGGCTCGCCCCAAGCTGCCGCGTTGCGAAACATGAATGGTGTTAATCTCCGTCGCATTCGCTTTAACCGCTGTCCAAACACCCAGTTTCTCTAAAATCAATTTTGAACCGTACGAAAGCGCTAAAGCACGCTTATCTTGGTAAGCCGCACCTTGCTGACGTGCCTCTAACACTTTAACAGGCAAGCCTTGCTGCTGCATTGAAAGCGCCAGCACCAAACCTACAGGGCCGCCACCAACAATAACGACAGAATGATGTTGTTGTGTTGTCACTTAATATCCATCCGCCATCTGCGCTTCAATATCAGCTACTGTCTTAATTGCATCTTTGCTCAATACTTCATTGCCTTGAGGAGTAATCAACACATCATCCTCAATGCGAATACCAATATTCCAAAAATGTTCAGGTACATTTTCGGCTGGGCGCACATAGCAACCAGGCTCTACCGTTAACACATGGCCTGCGGCCAACATAGTCCAACTACCTTGCTTATCCTTATAGTCGCCAACATCATGTACATCTAAACCTAACCAATGCCCTGTGCGGTGCATATAAAATTGACGGTAGTTGCCATTTTCCAACACTTGCTCTTTGGTGCCTTGGCATAAACCAACATCAATAAAACCTTGGACTAGGACATCCAACGCTACTTCATGTGGCACATTCCAATGATTACCCTGCTTTGCCGCATCAATCGCAGCTAGTTGTGCGGCAAGCACCAGTTCATATAAATCTTTTTGTGGCGCACTAAATTTGCCATTCACTGGAAAGGTGCGCGTAATGTCACTTGCGTAACCATCTAATTCACAGCCTGCATCAATCAACAATAAATCACCGTCATTCAGCACACAATTATTGGCGTTATAGTGCAAGGTGCACGCATTCGCACCGCCAGCCACAATACTGGTATATGCAGGTGCTTGCGAGCCTTTGCGATAAAATTCATGCAAATACTCTGCTTCAATTTCATATTCCATTTTGCCAGCTTTTGTTTTTTGCATGGCACGATTGTGCGCACTGGCCGCGATATTGGTAGAACGTCGCATGACATCAATTTCAAATGGCGTCTTTATTAGTCGTTGGAAATCAACCAGTTGGCGCACATCTAAAATCGCTTCTGGTGCAGAAACGCCAGTCCGCGCCAAATCTTTAACTTGATTTAACCAGCGCGTGACTTTGACATCCCAACTAAGCTCTGCGCCCAAGCTATAAAACAGCTTGGCTTGATTAGACAGCAACTTAGGCATCATTTCATCTAACTGATTAATTGTGTATGCTTCATCAAAGCCAAAAACATCTTGAGCCGCTTTCGACCCATAGCGAAAACCATCCCAAATCTCACGCTCTGTGTCTTTATCGCGGCAGAATAAAATGCTTTTTGGCTTGTCACCCGCAATTAAAATCAATACCGATTCAGGCTCTTTAAAGCCTGTTAAATAGTAAAAATAACTATCAAAGCGATAAGGGTAATGGCTATCGCGATTGCGCACCGCTTCAGCCGCAGTCGGTACAATAGCAATCCCTTCACCCATAGTGGCTAATAATTGATCACGTCTTGCCTTAAATTCTTGCATTGAAAAACTCAAATAACATCCTTAACTTTTGCGCTTAATTTCTACTTGTATTTTAGCTTATTTGGTCATTGATTGCGCATTCGGTTCCAATAGATTGAACGTTGATTGTTGTTTTAACAACCAATGATTAATCACACTTGCTTTAAGTATCGGTTTATTAGCTTGAGGGTTTAATAAAAAATGACTTTCGCGTCTATTCGGTTTAATCTGAAACAAGTGTTCATACTTGGGATAAGCGCATGGCAAAAAATACCAACATTTTACTAATTGTTGCACTATTAGCGATTGGGTTAGCTGGCTTATTCGCATTAAAGCAAAATTCGGCAGAAAAGAGCTTGCCAGTATTTAGTTGTAACTTAGGTGAAAAAAAGGTGGTGGTTACGGCTGAAGGTAATCAACTTATTTTCAATTACGGCGACATCATGATCGAAGGCAATATTAATAGTGGCAGCATTACCTATCATCACGAAGTGTGGCCACATGCAGAAGACAAACAGCTGCGATTCCGTCAAGGTGATAATAGTTATGTAATTTTCAATCGCTGGGCTTCGCCCAACTATGAGGGCAAAGGCGCTACAGATTATTCGGGACTGCTTATTTTTAAAGGTTATGACAAAATTGACCTCAAATTCTGCATCGATAGTGGAGAATTTTTAACGGGCTTTGATTTAACAACGTTACCTGATGATGCAGAAAATGTTATTCCAGAGCAAGAAGTTGAAGCGTCTTTTGAAGATATTATCAACAAGCTTAATAGCGATGAAATTATTCCAGGTGCCTATCGCGATGAACACAATTGCATCCCTTCCGCTGGTTACGAGTGGTCAGAAAAGAAACAAGATTGCGTGCGTCCATGGCTGGAGGAGGAAAATACGAGTCAAGCAGATGACGAGCAGATAACTGAGACAGGCTTAATCACTGCCGTAGAGGATGGGGCGTATCCAATGTACTCGGTCACGATGGAGTTCCCCAAAGCACACTTAACGCAATCTTTTTCACTTAACGTAGAAAGCCCCTCCGTTGATACGTCTGCGTTAGAGAAAGCGATAGGTCAATACGTCACATTCAAATACACCAGCACATTAGAGAATGATTTGCTGGAAATGGAGCTTAATGGCAAGCCAATATTGGATGGCTGGAAAGATGCTTCACTAAAAAAAGTCACTGGCATTTTATCTGGCGCTGGCAAAGTCACGGAAAGTGATTTGCCAAGCTCGGTGACCGTGACTGATCAAGCAGGTACAGAATTCCATTTTGATTATTACGTCTCTCCAGCAATGCTACCTGCCAATGGGAAAGAAGTGACAGCCTATTATGCTATTAAGCCTAAAAACAAGATTGTTAGCATTGCGTTGCCATAGCGGCTTTCTTAGAGGTGAGGACTGCGCTTAAATCGCTTTTTTCTTTTGGCGATACCGATAGCAGAGCAAAATAACAATTCCTGCGACATTCGGCCACCAAATATACCAATGCGACCAAGCAATACCATCAACGCGGAAGTCAGATAACGGCCAAAAAATCGGCGTCGCAAAGTACGCTTTGGTATGAAATGGGAAATCCAACACAATATGAAAAGGCCAAGCTAGCATGGCAAAAGCGATGCCTTTTCGCCATAGTGCAACCAACCCTATCATTGGCAAGCTAATTAAAAAGCTATGTCCAACAGCATAATTGCTATATAGCCATGGCGGCAAACTTTCTAGCGCTGGTTTCCCAAATTGCATGGTGCCATCAATTACATTCATCGCCATCAAAGCACCAAATGAGATTAAATCTGGCATCGCGCCAAAAAAGATGGCCAACAATGCGTAGCGCTTATAACCAAATAATCCATAACCCCACAGGGCATGACTAAACGTATCCATTATGCATTTACCTTCTTATCTTTCATTCGAATAAGTTTCACTGACCAATTCCACAAACTGACTTAATTCTGCAATTGGTAAGGCATTAATACCAGCAGCACCTTCACGCCCACCACCTGTCGCAAATTGACTACAAATATCGGCTGCTCCATACGGATTATTTTTAGGCGCTCGCAAACTAATTGTTAAGCTATCGTGTAAATTATTGCTCGCAATCACAATCGCTTTATCGCGATTTTGTGCCGCTAAAATATTGCCATAAGTGCCGCTAATACGGTTTGCCCAAGGCGTATTTGGCAGTTCAACAACTAATACCGCTTTTGCTTCAGATTGCACTGGTATAGCTTGTGCATTTGCCAAGTCAACATCATAGCCAGCCTTTAATTGAGCATAAGGCGAAGCAGCATCCGCAATAACTGCAAACGGATGATCATAAGTCATTAAACTCCTATACAACTCGGCTGGCGGATAATGCAAATCCGCTTCTGTATTGCCGTAACCATTATAGTTAACTAACATACCTAATTCTTTTAATGATGCTTTTTGTTGCATTGTCAATTGGAGCTGATCTGCCAACTTTTCAGCAGAGTCATCTAAACCATCGCCATAAGCCGCCGTGACCGCCCACAACGCTTGTGCATTTTGTAAATAATCATTGATAAGCAAGGCCGTACAAACAGCTGGATCTGTATTAATGACCGTAGTTAATCGCTTATCTTCAAACAGCTTCTTTGCTTGGTGATGATCGCAATAAAACACAGATTCCGCCTGTGTTAACACCCTAGTTACTTCACGTTCATTTTTATCAAATGAGATATCTAGCACCGTAATCTTGGCTTGACTCGCCTCTGCATCGCTAATTTTACTAACCAAGCTAATGTCACGCTTAACCCCAGTTACTAACCGCTGTTTTTCCGAAGCGACTGGATTAACTTTGCGTAATTGAATCAGCGAAAAAATACCATCAGCATCGCCATTAAAAACATCAATATGCATGTTAACTCCGTCCAAGCTGCGCACTCAGCGTTAACGCGTCATCAATAGTCTGTAAGCGTTCTGGTGTGCCAATATCATGCCAAACGCCTTGAAAATATTCACCCGTCACCAAACCATTTAGCATCGCCTGTTTTAGCAAAGGCGCTAGCTTTGCAGGTTCGCCGCGCACAATCTGTTCAAATAGCATTGACGAATAAACACCAATCCCTGAAAAAGTCAGCTTTTCTTCATCGTTAGCTTTGAGGTCATCTGATTTAAACTTACCATCCTGCAATACAAAGTCACCTTTTGGGTGTTGTGGTGGATTATCGACCATTACTAAATGCGCTAAGTTCGGTTTACTTAACACATGCTTCAAATGTGAGAAGTCCATCTCACAAAATACATCTCCATTCACCACTAAAAATGGCGCATCACCCAACAACGGCAAAGCATTTGCAATACCACCAGCAGTTTCAAGTGCGGTACCTTCTGCACTATAAATGATACTAGCGCCCCACTGATGACCATGGCCAAGCTCCTCTTCAATTTGTTGACCTAAATATGCATGATTAATGACTAACTCTTTGAAGCCCGCTGCAACTAGTCGTTCGATATGCCACACAATCAACGGCTTGCCACCCACTTTCAATAATGGCTTTGGCATGCTATCTGTTAATGGACGCATGCGCTCTCCACGGCCAGCAGCTAAAATCATGGCTTTCATTAGAAGGTATATCCTGCTTTCTCTTGATAGCCTTCAAGTGTATTAAGTAATCTCAACATCGGTCTCAGCTCCAAATAGCGGCCGCAGACACGGCGTAGATAATCCATGACTAATGGCATATCTTTTAGGTAACCGTCTTTACCATCGCGATGTGATAATCTCGCAAAAATACCTAGCACTTTAATATGTCGCTGAGCACCCATCCATTCAAAATCACGATAAAACTCACTAAAGTCGGTTGGCACAGATAAGCCTGCTTTTCTAGCCGCATCCCAATAACGCACTACCCAATCCATCATCTGCGCTTCTTCCCAACCAATATAAGCATCTTTTAATAGTGAGACTAAATCATAGGTAATCGCGCCATATACCGCATCTTGAAAATCCAAAATACCAGGATTATTTTCACAAACCATTAAGTTACGAGAGTGGTAATCTCGATGGACAAATACTTGTGTTTGACGCAAAATATTTTCCGTCAAAACAGCAAATGTTTTGTCTAAGACCGCTTGTTGCGCATCATCCAATTGCACACCCAAATGTTTGGCAATATACCAATCTGGGAACAATTGCAACTCGCGCGTTAATAACGCAGCGTCATAATTTGGCAGCACGTTAGGCTGGCTGGCCAACTGTAATTTAATTAAAGCATTGCTTGCATCGCTATATAAAGTTTGCGCATTATCACTCGTCAGCTTCGATAGATAAGTTTCATCACCTAAATCACTCAGCAGTAAAAAACCTTGTTCTAGATTTTGCGCAACAATCTCAGGCACATGCAAACCGCAATCCAAGAATAATTTAGCTACCGACACAAATGTCTGGCAGCTCTCCTGCTCAGGCGGCGCATCCATGGCAATTAAATTTCTATCGGCTAGATGTACGCGAAAATAACGTCGAAAACTAGCATCCGCCGAGACAACGCTTAAGGTAAATGGCTTTTCCGCGAGCACGCTAGCTAACCACTGTTCTAATTCTTTTTTTCTATCCACAACGACCTTCTTTAATGTAAAATTAGCTTTTATAATGTAGCTAACGTCTTGTTAAAAAGCTACATTTTTTATTGATTAAGCATCAGTTTTATGAGACTTTATCATGCGCGGAGATAATACTGCATTCAACTCTTGTTTCATTAAAAATTATCATTTAAATTTCATTGACTATTCACCGTACACATATAAATCGCTCTAAGCAACTGATTGCCAATGCAGTGGTTATCTATTTGCTGAGCTATAGCACCTCACCAGTGGCAGAAACACTCACCCGCGAACTGTTTAAAATACCTGAAACAGTCAAACCTGTTGCACAACCTGGCGCCGTTGAAATTGAAGGTAACACGCTTGATTTATATCTAGATAGAAAAATGCACGCGATAGGCAATGCTGTTGTATCCCGCGGCGACCAAAAGATATATGGCGACACCATTGAGTATAATATTCCGAATGATGAGTTACGCGCCAAAGGCAATGTACGCGTTGAATTAGGTGACAGTCTTATTACTGGCCCTGCATTAAAAATGCGCCTAGGCGAGACGATAGGTGAAATGAAAGAGGCGAGCATAACATTAAAAAAACAACTCTCGCCGAATGCTAATAAAGTTAAAACCTATAACGATCCTAATGTTTATGCGCAATCTAAACTGCTCAACACACAAACGATACTGACCGACAACCCAAGACTTTATCAAGACAATTCGCTAAAAAACTTCACACAAAATCAACAATCAATCGACCCTAAATTTAACTCGTCTAGAGGTGATGCTGAAGCGGTGTTGTTTGAAGGTAGATCTAAAAAGCGCTTAAAAAACGCACGTTACACCACTTGTGAAGTAGGTGTTGACGATTGGTATATTAAAGCCAATGAAATTGAACTAGACCAATTTACCGAGTCAGGTTCAGCTAAACATGCTTATGTGGAATTTAAAGGCGTACCCCTCCTTTATTCACCCTATATGAGCTTTTCATTTAACAATGAACGCAAGTCTGGCTTTTTGGCGCCAACGGTTGGCTCAACAAGTCGAAGCGGTTTTGAAACATTGATTCCCTACTATTTCAATATTGCACCAGATAAAGATGCAACCGTTGGCGTGCGCTTTTTGAGTCGTCGTGGCGCGCAGTTACAAGGCACTTTTCGTTACCTTGGTGAAAACTACTCTGGTACAAATAGTATTGAATATTTAAACAATGATAGCCTTACTGGCAATCAACGTTATTTTGCCAATATTAGTCATACCCATTTCTTAGGTGATGGCTGGTCAGCTGGCTATAACATCGAAAAAGTATCCGATGATGAATACTTTTCTGATATGTCCACCCGCATTATCAGCACCAGCCAGGTTAACTTATCTCAAGCTGGTCGCGTTGACTATGTTGGTGATGTTTGGCGCTTTAATGGCTTGGTCCAAAAATACCAAACCTTAGATGAGTTAAGCTTTCCGTATGAGCGCTTGCCACAATTATCACTGAGCGCAGACAAAGACTTTGGTGGCATTCAAACCAATTTAGCAAGCCAATATACTTATTTTGACATCAACAACAAAGCACCTATTGCGCCAACAGGTAGCCGATTAACAGCTTACCCAAGCATCAGTTTTCCACTAACACAGCCATACGGCTTTATCACGCCAAAATTTGGCGTGCATACTAGCTACTACGATTTAAATGACAATGACTTTGTGGTTAATGGTCAAAATATTAGCAATAACTCAGCAACGCGTACACTACCTATTTTTAGTCTCGACAGTGGTTTATATTTTGAACGCGATGTCGGCATTGTTAAAAACAACTATACCCAAACCATCGAACCGCGTTTGTTTTATGTTTACATCCCGAATAAAGAGCAAGATCTGCTTCCAGTATTCGATACTGGCCTAGCCGATTTAAATATGTCGACATTGTTTAGTGAAAATCAGTTTGCTGGCGAAGATAGAATCAACAATGCCAACCAAGTCAGCTTAGCACTAACGACACGCATGATTGATAGCGACACTGGTGTTGAACGTTTAGCAGCCACTATTGGACAACGTTACTACTTTGCCGATCAAGAAGTTACTTTACCTAATAATATAGTGCCGACTAGCGCAGCATCTGGCAGCACAGCGTCCAAAAGTAATACTTCCGATATTATCGCAGGCGTCACGGCTCGCTTATCCAACCAATGGAACCTCGATAGTTTTTGGCAATACAATACCGACGATAGCGGCATTGTCAGAACTAACCTATTGGCACGCTACAATCCAGAACCTGGCAAGTTGATTAATGCTGGCTATCGTTATACGCAACAATTTTTAGAGCAAATTAACCTATCAGGACAGTGGCCTATCAGCCGCGGCTGGTATGGTGTTGGGCGATTTAACTACTCAATCCGTGATAAATCACTGATTGAAAGCTTGGCAGGACTAGAATATGATGCAGGCTGCTGGCAAGGAAGAGCCGTTGTACAACGTGTAGAAACAGCGACTGCAAATGCAAACTATGGTTTCTTTATCCAACTTGAACTAGGCGGGCTAACCTCTATTGGCTCTAACCCATTAAACTTACTAAGGCGCGATATCCCTGGATATTTAAGCGCCGGCGAAATCCCAGATATTTATAGGCAGCAAAATTACAACCGATGAAATTATTGAATTCAAAATCCCCACTTACCCTTTTTGTTGCCAGTCTATGGCTGGTTTCTAGCGTAATCTCAACCAGCGCAAACGCAGTCACCGATATTGTAAAGCTAGACCGCATTGTCGCTATTGTTGACAAAAATGCCATTACTGAGCAAGAACTAGAAACAAAAGTACGTACGGTCTCTGAGCAGTTAACTAAACAAGGTAAGCAGCTTCCGGAAGAGCGCGTTCTTAGAAAACAAATTTTGGAGCGTCTAATTGTTGATAGCATACAGTTGCAATTAGCAGCAGAACGAGGCATCAAGGTTAACGAAGTGCAACTAGAAAAAACCATCGAGCGTATTGCAGAGCAAAATCAAATGGGTGTTGAAGCATTTAGAAACGCCTTAGCGAACGACGGCATTTCTTACAATGCATTCCGCGAAGATATGCGCAATGAAATCACGATTGCCAGATTAAAAGAATCTGAAATTAATAACCGTATCAATATTAGTGAAGGTGAAGTTGATAACTACTTGACTACACAAGAAAACAGTGAAGATGGCAAACAAGAGGAGTTTGAACTTTCACAGATTTTGATTAGAACACCCGAAGAAAGCTCGCCAAAAGATATAGAAGCTGCGCAAGTTAAAGTTGAAGAAGTGCTTGCAGCATTAAATAAAGGTGAAAGCTTTGAAAAAGTATCTGCCAGCTTTTCAGATGCGCCTAATGCGCTTGAGGGCGGCAATATGGGTTGGCGCAGTAGCAGTCAAATTCCACCTGCATTCTTAGCGCTTTTAAAAGACATCGCGGTTGGTCAAACGTCAAAACCAATCCGCAGCCCTAACGGTTTTCACATCATCAAAGTTAACAATAAACGCAGTGCCGACTCTACCTTAATTGTAGAACAAACGCATGCGCGCCATATCCTAATCAAGCTAAATGAAGTTGTTTCAGAGCAAGAAGCTAAGCAAAAAATGGATGGTCTAAAAGAACGCTTAGACAACGGTGCTGACTTTGCAGAGTTGGCTCAGCAGTATTCTGAAGATGGATCGGCAAATAGTGGTGGTGATTTAGGTTGGGTGAGTCCAGGCGATACCGTGCCTGAATTTGAAACAGCGATGAACGCACTTGCACCTCAAGAAATAAGTCAGCCAATTCGCTCGCCCTTTGGATGGCACATTATTCAAGTATTAGAACGCCGTAAACAAGACATGACCGATCAAGCTGCGCGCATTCAAGCACGTAAAGAAATCTTCAGCCGCAAAGTGGAAGAAGCTTATGAAGACTGGATACACGAATTACGTGATCGTGCTTTTGTCGAGCTAAGGCTTGAGGACAACCTTTATTAGCATTCTAAATTAACCTTGAAAAAAGTCATTCCGCGCATTGCTATTACTGCTGGCGAGCCTGCAGGCATTGGCCCAGACTTATGCTTAATGCTGGCACAACAATCCATTAATGCTGACATCACTATTATCGGCGATATGGCAATGCTCACACAAAGAGCCAAGCAGCTTAAGCTCGATGTTGTGTTGTCAGATATAGCAACAAAACAACCGTCTAGAGCAAACAATACAGCATCACTATCGGTCATGCATGTGCCAACACAATCAGCTGTTGTAGCTGGACAACTTGACGCCAACAATAGTCAGTATGTGCTCAATACACTTCATGCAGCGATAGAAGCTTGCCAACATAAACAATTCGATGCAGTTGTGACTGCGCCAGTACATAAAGGCATTATCAATGAGGCTGGTATTGCTTTCACTGGTCATACCGAATTTTTAGCAGAACAAACCAATACAAAGCAAGTCGTCATGATGTTGGTCGGCGGTGGCTTGCGGGTTGCACTAGCCACGACCCATCTCCCTTTATCAAAAGTAGCTGCTGCCATTAATCAATCTTCATTAGAAACCACCATTCGAATTCTGCATGCTGATTTAATCACCAAATTTGGCATCAGCAATCCGCGCATATTGGTGGCAGGCTTAAATCCGCACGCAGGTGAAAATGGCTACTTAGGTGATGAAGAAATTACGACCATCAATCCAGTATTAAATCGACTGCGAGATGAAGGTATGCAACTAATCGGCGCCCTACCCGCTGACACTTTATTTACCAATCAACATTTAGCTAATGCAGATGCGATACTAGCGATGTATCATGATCAGGGCTTATCTGTTCTAAAATATGCCAGTTTTGGCAATGGCGTTAATATCACACTGGGATTACCGATTATTCGCACATCCGTTGATCACGGTACTGCGCTAGATTTAGCTGGTACTGGTCATATCAGTACTGGTAGCATGCAAGCAGCGCTTGCGCTTGCCATTCAATTAGCAAGCAACCGCTTAACCACAGACTATTCATCATGAAACATCAAGCTAAAAAAAGATTCGGACAAAACTTCTTAACCGACCAAGCCATTATTACGAGTTTAGTCGATGCAATTAACCCGCAAGAAGGGCAAATGCTGATTGAAATTGGCCCCGGTCTTGGTGCGCTAACCAAGCCGTTACTGAATAAAGTAACAGAGCTACATGTAGTTGAGATTGACCGTGACATTGTCAGTTGGATGAACACTGAATACAGCATGCCCACTTATGAGAAAAACAAGCTAACCATTCATAACGTGGATGCGCTTAAGTTTGATTTTTCATCACTTGGTAGTCATTTACGTGTCACTGGCAATTTGCCTTATAACATTTCAACGCCGATTTTATTCCACTTGCTAGACAATTTACCTAGCATTACCGATATGCATTTTATGCTGCAAAAAGAAGTGGTTGAACGCATGGTGGCTGCGCCAGCAACGCCTGCCTATGGCAGACTTAGCGTAATGTTGCAATATTATTTGCAAATGGAATATTTAATTACCGTTCCGCCTGAAGCCTTTAATCCCGCACCAAAAGTAGAATCTGCTTTTGTGCGCTGCGTGCCGCATGCTGCACTTCCTTTTATTGCAAAAGACACGGATTTATTCGCCAAAGTGGTGCTAGCAGCATTTTCGCAACGCCGTAAAACCATTCGCAACACCTTAAAACCTTTTTTAAATGATGATGACTTTATTAAATTAGATATTGATGCTCAACGACGCGCTGAAACGTTCAGTGTTGCTGAGTTTGTTGTCATGACTAATTATCTGTATAGTTCTTTATCTTGAAAGTTCTGACTGAGTTTATATTTTAGTATTTTGTTTAATTTTAGTTTAATCAACCTTTAGCGAGAATCGTATGAGAATCATTTTATTGGGTGCGCCAGGCGCTGGCAAAGGCACACAAGCCACCTTCATCAAAGAACACTTCAGCATTCCACAAATTTCAACTGGCGATATGCTGCGTGCTGCCGTTAAAGCAGGCACACCATTAGGATTAGAAGCCAAAAGCTATATGGATAGTGGCGGACTAGTGCCAGATGCGGTGATTATTGGCTTGGTTTCTGAGCGGATTAAAGAGGCAGACTGTAAAAATGGTTTCCTATTTGATGGTTTTCCACGCACGATTCCGCAAGCAGATGCCATGAAAGAAGCTGGTGTGGCCATTGACTATGTGGTTGAAATTGACGTGCCTGATAGCGCGATTGTTGAGCGCATGAGTGGGCGCCGCAGCCATCCTGAGAGTGGTCGTACTTACCATGTCAAATTCAACCCACCTAAAGTTGAAGGCAAAGATGATGTAACCGGCGAAAATTTGGTCCAGCGTGAAGATGACAAAGAAGAAACAGTGAAAAAACGCCTTGAGGTTTATCATGACCAAACCAAACCATTGGTTGATTATTATGCGAATTGGGCAAGCAGCGGTAAAACTGGCGCACCAACACACGTTAAAGTGAACGGTTTAGGTGAAATGAATAGTATCCGCGACAGTATTTTTGCGGCGCTTGCCTAAGCGATAAATCCCCTGTATAAATAAACCTTATTAATGATAGGGATATTATAAATATAGGGGCAGTCCGATGGACATCAATAAGACAGTAGAAACAGAAAGCGACAACTATCGCTTTCCTGTTATTCGCAACATCAAATCCAGCCAAATTATCGATTGGCTCCGTCACGGCTTCAATGACTTTCGTCAGGCCAAATTCGCCAGTTTATTTTATGGTGTTGTTTTTGCAAGTGCTGGCCTATTGATGCACGAAGTGCTATTTGAAGTGAGTTGGTTGTTATCAGGGCTCACTACTGGCTTTCTACTGATAGGCCCTTTTCTTGCAATGGGTCTTTATGACCTAAGCCGCCGCATTGAGCTAGGAGAGCAACCAAAGCTGATGCCTACGCTAACCTCTTGGCGTTCAAACCTGCTGAATGTCGGCATATTCGCTGGTGTACTGGTTGTTATCTTGTTAATTTGGGCACGTGCATCACTGGTTATTTTTGCGATGTTTTTTCAAGGCGGTCTACCGACTTTTTTAGAAATTATTCAAACACTGATTACCTTTGAACAACCGACTTTTGCACTGGTTTATTTTGCTGTTGGTGGCTTTTTTGCCGCTTTTGTTTATGCCGTAAGCGTGGTCGCAATCCCCTTAATGGCAGACCGCGGAACAGATGCTGTCACGGCTGCTATTGCCAGTTTACTATCAGTTACCCGTAACGTTATTCCAATGTCCTTATGGGCGCTCACAATTGTCTTATTGGTTGCTATCGGTTTTGCCACCCATTTCATCGGCCTTATCATCACCATGCCGATTATTGGTCACGCTAGCTGGCATGCCTATCGCGATTTAGTAGAGCAAGTTTAACTGACTTTTCCAAGCGTAATCACTGGGCATTAACATGCCAAAGCACCTGCCTTGCAGTATAATGCCCCTTTTACTTAACATCCCAACAACACCATGCAACAGCAATACCCATTCAAACAAATCGAACAAGATGCACAAGCTTATTGGGATAACAATAAAGCTTTTGCCGCCAAAGTAAATAGCGACAAACCTAAGTATTACTGCTTATCCATGTTTCCCTACCCTAGCGGAAAACTGCATATGGGACACGTGCGTAATTACACCATTGGCGATGTATTAAGCCGCTATCATCACATGAAAGGGTTTAATGTGTTGCAACCAATGGGTTGGGATGCATTTGGTTTGCCTGCAGAAAATGCGGCGATTCAAAACAATGTGCCACCAGCCAAATGGACGTTTGATAATATTGCTTACATGCGTAAACAATTAAAATCGTTAGGATTTGCCATTGATTGGTCACGTGAGTTGGCGACTTGTCAGCCTGAATATTACAAATGGAATCAATGGTTATTTTTGCGCATGCTAGAAAAAGGTATTGCCTACAAAAAAACGCAAACCGTGAATTGGGATCCAGTTGATCAAACGGTACTTGCCAATGAGCAAGTGATTGAAGGTCGCGGCTGGCGTACAGGTGCGTTAGTTGAAAAACGCAAAATTCCAGGTTATTACTTCAACATCACTAGTTATGCACAACAATTATTAGATGATTTAGACCAATTAACTGGCTGGCCAGAACGAGTAAAAACCATGCAAGCTAACTGGATTGGCAAAAGCATTGGTGTGCGTTTTGCTTTTACGCATGACATTAAAGGCGCGAATAACAAACTGATTGATGATGGAAAACTATGGGTATTTACCACCCGTGCTGACACCATTATGGGCGTCACTTTCTGCGCAGTAGCGGCAGAACATCCACTAGCGACATTAGCTGCTCAAAGCAATCTTGAACTCACAGCCTTTATTGAAAAATGTAAATTGGGTTCAGTTACTGAAGCTGATATGGCGACGATGGAAAAAGAAGGGATGGATACGGGCTTAACCGTGACGCATCCATTAACGGGCGAGGCTGTGCCAGTATGGGTTGGTAATTATGTATTAATGAGTTATGGCGAAGGTGCTGTGATGGCAGTGCCAGCGCATGACGAACGTGATTTTGGTTTTGCTAAAAAATACAACTTAGCGATTAAACAAGTCATTGCGACTGACAACGAATTCTCAGATGAAACTTGGCAAGAATGGTATGGCGACAAAACCAAAGGTACTTGTGTTAACTCAGCGCAATATGATGGTTTAGCTTATGAAGCAGCGGTTGATGCCATTGCCGCTGACTTAAATGACAAAAAACTAGGTACCAAACAAATTAACTGGCGCTTACGCGATTGGGGTGTTTCACGCCAACGTTATTGGGGCTGTCCAATTCCAATTATCCATTGTGATGATTGTGGTGATGTGCCAGTGCCTGATGAAGAATTACCAGTTAAATTACCAGAAGATTGCGTGCCTGACGGCTCTGGCAATCCGTTGAATAAGTTAGAAAGTTTTGTTAACTGTGCGTGCCCAACTTGTGGAAAACCAGCAAAACGCGAAACTGATACCATGGACACATTTGTTGATTCCAGTTGGTATTATGCGCGTTATGCTAGCAGCCAAAGCAGCGAGTCTATGGTGGATGCCGAAACTAATCACTGGATGCCAGTTGATCAATATATTGGTGGTATTGAGCATGCTATCTTGCATTTGCTCTATTCACGCTTTTGGAGCAAGGTGATGCGTGATCTAGGGCTTGTCAATTATGATGAACCTTTTGCTAATTTGCTGACGCAAGGCATGGTGTTAAACCATATTTTCTCTCGCCGTACTGATAAAGGTGGCATTGAATATTTTGCGCCAGAAGAAGTCACCTTGGTACATGATGACCAAGGAAAAACCATAGGTGCAACTTTGCTTGCTGATGGTAAACCAGTTGATTTTCAAGGCATGGGCACCATGTCCAAATCAAAACGTAATGGTGTCGATCCGCAATCATTGATTGAACAATATGGCGCAGATACCGCGCGCTTCTTTATGATGTTTGCCGCACCACCTGAGCAAACCCTAGAGTGGTCAGATAGTGGCGTAGAAGGCTCGCACCGCTTCTTAAAAAGGTTGTGGAACTTTGGTTATGCTTTATCAACAGAAGCAAAAACGGAAATACCCGCCAAGCTAACGAGCAGTTTAGCTAATGCAAGACGCGATATTCATTTAGGTTTAAAACAAGCTAGTTATGATTTGGATCGCCAGCAATTTAATAC
>Ga0209231_1000558_pt1 | contig 19730 bp, 19 predicted proteins | sample Deesub45470m_DNA_FD_188086 | JGI IMG/M metagenome (GOLD analysis project Ga0209231, IMG submission 188086) | Deep subsurface microbial communities from North Pacific Ocean - 450_OLKR46/470m Metagenome (SPAdes) (version 2) | ecosystem: Environmental > Terrestrial > Deep subsurface > Unclassified ... | reverse complement strand
CGCCTGAAGCCGACCTCGACCATGCAGACCGCCATCGGTGTGAAGCATCCCAAGATCACCCAGCGTTCCATGGGCGCGATGGGCGGTTCGTTCAACACGCGCGAGTTCTTCCACGGCAAGAGCGATAGCTTCCTGCGTGCGATCAAGCCGGCTTTCTTGTTGCTGGCCTTTGTGTTGCCGCTGGTGTTGCTGGCGATCAGCCTGTCCACGCCCGCGTTATTGGGGCTGGCGTTTATACTGCAGTATGTCGGGCTGCTGGCCGAGCGCTGGTTCTTCTTCGCACAGGCCAACCATCCGCAAAATCTCTATTACCAGACCGTAGGCTGATGCAATCCTGATGGCAACTCAAACTCGTACTCGTATCTGTAAAGACTGGCTGTGCCGGTCGCTTCCGTTCATGCAATGGAAGCATCTGGTAGACAAGCAATCCTCCCGTGCCGATCTGATCGCGGGCCTGACTGGTGCGATGATCGTTTTGCCGCAAGGCGTCGCGTTCGCCACCATCGCCGGTATGCCGCCGGAGTACGGTCTTTATGCCGCCATGGTGCCGGCCATCATCGCCGCCCTGTTCGGTTCGAGTTGGCATCTGGTGTCGGGGCCGACCACGGCCATCTCCATCGCGGTGTTCGCGGCTATGAGCCCGCTAGCCGATCCGGGTTCGCCCGAGTTCATCAGCATGGTGCTGACACTGACCTTTCTGGTCGGCTTGTTCCAGTTGATCCTGGGCTTGGCGCGCATGGGGGTGCTGGTCAACTTCATCTCGCATACCGTGGTGATCGGCTTCACCGCCGGGGCGGCGGTGCTGATCGCGGCCAGTCAGGTGAAACATTTCTTCGGCATCGTCATCGAGCGTGGCGCGCATTTCCATGTGGTGATCGAGCAACTGGTCCTGCAGCTCGGCGACATCAATCTGTATGTCACGCTGGTCGGTGCGGTGACGCTCGCTGCCGGGATACTGGCGAAGCGGCTCATCCCCAAGATGCCTTACATGATCGTGGCCATGGTGGTCGGCAGTGTGGTGGCCTGGCTGGTCAATGTGGAAGTCGGCGTGGCGACTACCCACATCACGACGGTGGGGGCGTTGCCTTCGCACCTGCCGCCGCTCTCGTTACCGGACTTTTCCTACGACACGATACGTCAGGTCCTTTTCCCCGCGCTGGTGGTGACCATGCTGGCGCTGACAGAGGCGGTCTCCATCTCGCGTGCCATCGCGGTGAAATCTGAACAGCGCATCGACGGCAACCAGGAGTTCATCGGCCAGGGCCTGTCCAACCTGTTCGGCAGCTTCTTCTCCAGCTATGCATCGTGCGGCTCGTTCAACCGCAGCGGTGTGAACTATGCGGCCGGGGCGAGGACGCCCTTGGCGACGGTGTATGCCTCGATCTTCCTGCTGCTGATCCTGTTGCTGGTCGCGCCGCTGGCCGCCTATCTGCCCACTGCGGCGATGGCGGGCATCCTGTTCCTGGTGGCATGGGGATTGATCGATTTCCACCATATCTCCAGCATCATGAAGACCAGCCGGGGAGAGACCGTCATCCTGTGGGTGACGCTGGTCGGTACCTTGATCGATCTTGAGAAAGGTATCTTCTTCGGTATCCTGCTCTCGCTGGCGATCTATCTGTATCGTGTCTCCAAGCCCGGCATGCGAGCTGTCGTGCCGGCCAAGGAAGAGGGGGCCTACCACTTCGTCGGTGCGGAGGATCATCCGCAATGTCCGCAATTGTCCATCATGCGTATCAACGGTGCATTGTTCTTCGGTGCGGTCGACAATGTGCGCGACCGCCTGCACCAGATCGACGAGGAGAATCCGCAACAGAAGTCGGTGCTGCTCACCGTGCGCGGGCTGACCTTCGTGGACGTGGCCGGTGCCGAGATGCTGGCCCAGGAAGCGCGACGCCGCAAGAAGATGGGTGGCAAGGTGTATTTCTATTCGTGCAAAGACGCGACGATGGATTTCCTCAGGAAATCTGGGGCGATGAAAGACATCGGCGAAGAGAACTTCTTCCCGGTGATGTCGAACTGGGTCAAGCCCATCTATTCCGGACTCGATCCGGATATCTGCCGTAATTGCACGGCGCGCATCTTCAGCGAATGCAATATCAAATTGCCGAACGGTGTGCCGAGGACGAACTAGCGTGTAGTTTATGAAGGAGGACAGATGAACAGCAAAGCCAGCCATACCAGAACCATCGTTGCGGCCTTCATCTTTCTTGCAGTCGGTGTGGCATCCTTTCTGTTCGCGCCCAGCCGCGAGATCGCCGTCGTTCTGAACCTGCTGCTGCTGACGGTGTTCCTGTTCGCCTTCGAGGTGGTCGGCGTGGATGTGGCGGCGGTCACCATCATGGTGCTGCTGGGCCTGATCAGTCACTTCAGCGGTCTGATCGGCCTGCCGCAGCCGCTGGTCGAAGGACGGGAGTTGTTCCGCGGGTTCTCGGGCAATGCGGTGATCTCCATCATCGCCGTGATGATCGTCGGGGCCGGGCTGGACAAGACCGGTTTGATGAACAAGGTCGCCGGATTCATCCTGCGCGTGGCAGGCAAGACCGAGGCACGTGTCATTCCTGCAGTCTCCAGTACCGTTGGTTTCATCTCCAGCTTCATGCAGAACGTCGGTGCCGCCGCGCTGTTCCTGCCGGTGGTCGGCCGCGTGTCTGCGCGTACCGGTCTTCCGATGTCTCGGTTGCTGATGCCCATGGGTTTTTGCGCCATCCTCGGCGGCACCATCACCATGGTCGGCTCCAGTCCTCTGATCCTGCTCAACGATCTGATGCTCGCATCCAACAAGGGCTTGGCACCCGAGCAACAGATGCAGACCTGGTCGCTGTTCTCGGTCACACCGATCGGACTGGCCTTGCTGGCTGCGGGTATTGCCTACTTTGTCTTGGCGGGGCGCTACGTTCTTCCTGGAGGTGATAAAGCGAACGTGACCAGCGGCGCCAATGCGATGGATTATTTCCAGAAGCTGTATGGTCTGGACTACGCGGCGTTCGAAGTCGTGGTGCCCGCAGGCAGTCCGTTGGTAGGCCGCGTCATCAACGATATCGAGCAACCGAACCGCTTGCGTGTCATCGCCATCATGCGCGGCAGCGATGACCTGCGCATCGGCCCGGCACGCGACATCGGGATCGTGGCCGGCAGCGTGCTGGGTATCTTGGGCGCACCGGATCGGTTGCGGGAATTCGCAGCGGCCAACGGGCTGCTGTTGCGCGAGGAACTGGAGACCTTCGCTGAACAGTTGTCGGCGGCGAAGTCCGGTATCGCAGAGCTGGTCATCCCGCCCCGTTCCGAGCTGATTGGCAAGAGTGCGCGCGACTTGTGGTTGCGCAAGAAATACGGCGTCTCGCTGATGGCTTTGCATCGCGGCAGCAAGACGCTGCGCGAGGGCGACGGGGTGCGCGACATGCCGTTCCAGTCTGGTGACGCGCTTGTGGTACACACCGGCTGGGACACACTGGCCCATCTGGAGAAGGACAAGAACTTCGTCGTCGTTACTACGGAATTTCCCCACGAAGAGTTGCGTCCGCACAAGGTGAAGGCGGCGCTAGGCAGTTTTCTGCTGGCACTGGCACTGATCCTGTTCACCAATATCACGCTCTCCATCGCGCTGATGACGGGCGCCCTTGGCATGATCCTGCTGCGCGTGCTCAGTATCGACGAAGCGTATCGGGCGGTGAGCTGGAAGTCGGTGTTCCTGCTGGCCAGTCTGATCCCGCTCGGCCTCGCGGTGGAGACCAGCGGCACGGCCAGATGGATCGCCGAGCAGACGTTGTCCGTGCTGGGTGGTACGCCGATCTGGGTGATCCAGCTGGCGATCGTCATCCTTGCTACGTTCTTCACGCTGGTGATGTCGAACGTAGGCGCGACGGTGCTGCTGGTGCCGCTGGCGGTGAACATCGCCATCGGTGCGGGGGCGGACCCGGCGGTGTTCGCACTGACCGTGGCACTGGCGACTTCCAATTCTTTCTTCCTGCCGACCCATCAGGTCAATGCGCTGTTGATGGGGCCGGGCGGTTACCGTGTGGTCGATTACATGCGTGCTGGCGGGGTGATGACGATACTTTTCATCGTCGTGCTGATGGTCATGTTGAACCTGATCTTCTGAGTGCCGGTTGTTCGTTAGCGAATAACCCGAAAGTGTTATGAGTGTCGACACTTGCTAGTTATGGACGCGACTTTGGGGCTGGTATCAAATGACCCCTCGCTCAGTAGTCCTATCTCGATAACAGGGGGCCGGATGGATAGTCGTGAAGAAGTGGATAGCGGGCGTCGTCAGGCACTCAAGACCGGTGGTGGTCTGGGCATGTTTGGATTGTTCGCCATGCTCGGCTTGTTGCCTGCCGTTGCGCACGCAGGGATCGACCGCAAAGCTTTTGAAGCCAAGGCGCTGAATGAGGCGCTCGATGCGCTGGGCGCTCTAATCTCCGAAGAAAGCGCCCTCATCACGCTGACTGCCCCCGATGTCGCCGAGAACGGCGCGCTGGTGCCGGTGACCGTCGAAAGTGAGCTGGACGATGTCGAACAGATCTCCATTCTGGCCGACCGGAATCCCACTATGCTGGTCGCTCACTACATCCTGCCCAAGGGCACAGATGCCTATCTCTCTACCCGTATCCGCATGGCCGAGACGTCGAATGTGATCGTGCTGGTCAAGGCGGGCGGGCGTTTCTATCGCGCATCCAAGCAAGTCAAAGTCACGGCGGGGGGGTGCTGATGTCCACACCTTCCAAGATACGCGCATCGCTCAAGGACGGTGGTTACGTCGAAGTCAGGATGCTGATGTACCACGATATGGAGAACGGCCGTCGCAAGGACGAAGCCGGCAATCTCGTGTCAGCCTGGCACATCGCGGAATTCAGGGTGCAGCATCAGGGGCGGACCGTGCTGGAAGGGCAGTTCGGTACCTCCGTGTCAAAGAATCCGTATCTGGTCTTCCGCTTCCGGGGCGGTAACAAGGGGGACAAACTGTCCCTTTCTTGGCAGGACAACCGGGGTGATAGTCGCGTGGATGACGCGGTCATCGATTGACCAGGGCAGGTGCCGCCGCCGGGCGGGAAATGCAGCAAACGTCGTTCAATTCAACTCAGGGGAGGTTTGACTATGATTTCGTTTCGAATGCTATTGGTCGTCATCGGGCTGGGCTTGTGCTCCGTTGCGCAGGCGGCAGGGGTCGATAAACACGCACGCAACATGGCGGCATCCTGTTCTGCCTGCCACGGCACCGACGGCTACAGTGAGGGCGGCATGCCGGTGATCGCGGGTATGGATAAAAAGCTGTTCGTCATTACGATGAAGGACTTCAAGTCAGGCGCGCGTCCGGCCACTGTCATGCACCAGCATGCCAAGGGTTATTCCGACGAGCAGATCGAGATGCTCGCGAAGTTCTTTGCTGCGCAGAAGCGCAAGTGATGCCCGTGCCAACCTGAACAACAGAGGGAGAACAATATGTCATTCAGTCGTCGTGATTTTCTGAAAGCCGGTGTCGCCGGTATCGCAATCGGATCGTTCCCTGGCATGGCCTTCGCATCCAGCGAACTGGTCAAGAAGAAAGGCCAGCGCGTGGTGGTGGTGGGTGGTGGCTTCGGCGGTGCGACCGCCGCAAAGTACATCCGCAAATGGAGCAACAACAAGATCGAGGTGGTGCTGGTCGAGCGCAACACCAATTTCATCTCCTGCCCGATGAGCAACACCGTGCTCGGAGGTACCCGTACGATCGATGACCTGACCATGAGCTATAGCACGCTGCAGAAGAAGTACGGCGTCAAGTTGATCAAAGGCGAAGTCACCGCCATCGATCCGGACAAGAAGACCGTCATGCTGGCGGACGGGCATCTGCGTTATGACCGCCTGATCGTGTCGCCCGGTGTGGATTTCATGTTCGACAAGGTCGAGGGGCTGGATGCCCAAGTGGCGAATGAAAGTATTCCGCATGCCTGGAAGGCCGGCGCGCAGACCGTCCTGCTGCGCAAGCAGCTGGAACAGATGGCGGACGGCGGCGTGTTCGCGCTGGCCATCCCGAAAGGACCGTATCGTTGTCCGCCCGGCCCTTACGAGCGGGCCTGCCAGGTGGCGAGCTACCTGAAAGAGCACAAGCCGAAGTCCAAGGTGCTGGTGCTGGATGCCAATCCGGACATCGTCTCCAAGAAGGGCTTGTTCATGGCGGCCTGGAACGAGCTGTACCCGGGCATGGTGGAATACCGTCCGAACTCGATGGTGCTGGGGGTCGATGTGGCCAGCAAGACGGCCAAGACCGAGTTCGAGGATGTGAAGGCGGACGTGCTGAATGTCATCCCGCCGATGCGTTCCGGAGTGGTGGCCGACATGGCCGGGCTGGCCGACGTCGATGCGCGCTGGTGCGGTGTGGATTTCCTGAGCTACGAATCCAAGGTGCACAAGAACATCCACGTCATCGGCGATGCGGTGTCGGCCGCGCTGCCCAAGTCCGGCCATATGGCGACCTCGCAGGCCAAGATTTGTGCCGCTGCCATCATCGAGCTGATGGGCGGCAAGCAGCCCGACCAGGCGCCGGTCATCGCCAACACCTGCTACAGCATGGTCAGCGGCAACGAGGCGATGCATGTGGCCAATGTGTATCACTTCAATGCCGAGAAGATGGCGATGGTGTCGGCAGAGGGCGGCGGCGTGTCGGCCAAGCGTTCCGAACTGGAAGGTGCGTTCGCTGGTTACTGGCTGAAGAACATTCTTAACGACGTATTGCTCTGAGATGTTCCGCTACGCCCCCGCTACGACGGCTTGCCGCGCGTGGCGGGGGCGTTTCCTTTTGTGCCTCGAGGGTGTGTCCCAACCGTAACTCCTATGGGTTACCTTTTTCACCCGTCGTGGCTATGGACGTCCATGCAAGGAATATCCCTATAATACAAGTCAGGTTTTGTGCGGTGACGCACTTTTTTCGTAAACAACAAGTAGGAGAGAAACAATGAATTTCGATAAAGAGCTGAACGCACGTGGCCTGTCCTGTCCTTTGCCTATCGTCAAGACTAAAAAGTCATTGGCTGACATGACTCCCGGTCAGATCCTCAAAGTCATTTCGACCGACACTGGTTCCGTCAAAGACATGGCGGCGTTCGCTGAACAGACAGGCAATGCGCTGGTGGCGCAGGAAGAAATCGGCGGCGAATTCGTGTTCTACATGAAAAAAGGCTAAGGTCTTTTTACAACTTAAATTCAGGGAGTACGAAAATGGCAAAGAAAATGGCGATCATCGCCACCAAAGGCACGCTGGATATGGCATATCCACCGTTCATTCTCGGCTCAACCGCTGCAGCACTCGGTTATGACGTCCAGATATTCTTCACTTTCTACGGCCTGCAGCTGCTGCGCAAAGACCTGTCCGACGTGAAGATCAGCCCGCTGGCGAATCCAGCCATGCCGATGCCGATCCCGATGCCGGTGATGGTGCAGATGCTGCCGGGCATGGAAAGCATGGCCACCATGATGATGAAGCAGAAGCTGGCCAAGCATGGTGTCGCATCTCTGGAAGAGTTGCGCGATCTGTGTCTGGAAGCGGACGTGAAATTCATCGCCTGCCAGATGACAGTCGACCTGTTCGAATTCGACAAGAGTGAGTTCATCGACAACGTCGAATACGGCGGTGCGGCCACATTCATGAGCTTCGCCGGCGATACCGACATCTGTCTGTTCGTATAAAGAACTTGTAGTTAGAAACATAAGCTGTTGCTGTTCGTAGCATTTGTCGCACTTGTAAACACACCAATCAGGGAGAGAACAAATGAAATTCAGTAGATCGGCAGTCGCGGTACTCGTACTTGCAGCACTTTCATCGCAACAAGCATTCGCTACCAACGGCGCAGCAATGATGGCGGTTGGTTCGCAAAACACCGCACTGGGCGGAACCGGCGTAGCAAACTTCACCGGGGCCGACAGTGCATTCGCCAACCCGGCGATGCTGGCAAAATCACAGGGCAAGGAAGTCACCGGCGGTATCGTTCTGTTCAAACCGGATGTCACCAACAACGGTATGGGTGGTTCAGTCGCCAGCAGCTCTGCCAACACTAGCTATATCCCGGATGTTTCCTATTCGAATCGCATGAGCGACAGTTTGACATTCGGCGTGGCGATGGCGGGTATCGCGGGTATGGGCGTTGATTACACGGGAGCGAGTGCATCAACCCACATCAAGGCGAAGACAGAGCTCAGCATCCTGCACATCGTTCCTACCATCGCTTATAACCAAGCGAACTATGGTATTGGCTTCTCTCCTGTGGTGCAGTATGGATCGCTGATGATTTCCTACAATAACTATAACCCTTCGACTGGGCAGGGGATGGATAACAACTCATCTCATAAGGCTGATGCCAAGACCAGTATGGGCTATGCGTTGGGTGGTTATTTTGATGTGAGTCCGGCAGTCACTTTGGCAGCATCCTACAGTTCTGAGATCAAGGCGAAGTACGGTACGCAGCTGTCTGTTGCTGGTCAGGGCTTTGGTCTGACTGGTGCTGCTGGAACAGCTATGGCAGCTTTTGGCGATGACTTGAATCAGCCTGCACAAATCAAGTTTGGTGCAGCTTTCGCGATGAGCGATGCCGTCAAATTGACTGCAGACTATAAGTCTATCCAGTACGGTAGCGCGGGTGGCTGGAAGGATTTCAACTGGAAGAACCAGGCTGTTGTTTCCGTCGGTGCCAAGTATTCGACTGGCAGCTACTGGATCGGGGCGGGCTATAACCACGCCGACAATCCTATCGCCGTGCTGGGTGATACCTCGTACCGCAATGCGGTGGTGGATTTCTTCAACAACATGATGTTCCCGGGTATCGTGAAGAGCTCCTATACCTTCGGTGGCGGTTACACTCTGTCCAAGGAGATGGATATCGAAGCTTCGGCTGTCATCACTCCGAAGGTCAATACCTCAGTTAATGTGACAAAGATCAATTCAGCATTGCCAGCGAATGCTACTTCGCATGCACAGAGTGCCTACTCGGTCTCTCTGCGTTACAAGTTCTAACTGCTTAGCAGCTTTGCATCAAACGGCGGCACCCCATCCGGGGTGCCGTTTTTATTGCTTGCAATTGCATGAGAAGGCAGGTTCGTATGTGCTAGAATGCGCCCCCTTTGAATTCCATTCAGGTAGTAAAACATGTCCCGCGCGCTCCGCAATATCGCCATCATCGCCCACGTTGACCACGGTAAGACCACTCTCGTCGACCAACTTCTGAAGCAGTCCGGTACGTTCCGCGACAACCAGAAGGTGGATGAGCGCGTGATGGACAGCAACGACCTGGAAAAGGAACGCGGCATCACCATCCTGGCCAAGAACACCGCCATCAAATACGGCGAATACCACATCAACATCGTAGACACACCGGGACACGCCGACTTCGGCGGCGAGGTGGAGCGCGTGCTGGGCATGGTGAACGGCGTTGTGCTGCTGGTGGATGCTGTTGAAGGCCCGATGCCGCAGACGCGCTTTGTGACCAAAAAAGCGCTGGCGCTGGGTCTGAAGCCTATCGTTGTGATCAACAAGGTGGACCGCCCGGGGGCTCGCGTTGATTGGGTGCTGGACCAGACCTTCGATCTGTTCGACAAGCTGGGTGCGACCGAAGAACAACTCGACTTCCCCGTGATCTACGCTTCCGGCCTGAACGGCTGGGCGTGCATGGACATCAACGATGCGCCTTCCAAGGGCGGTTCCGCTTCCGACATGAAGGCGCTGTTCGATCTCGTGATCAAGCACGTGCCTACGCCTCCGGGCAACCCTGATGCGCCCTTGCAATTCCAGATCGCTGCGCTGGACTACTCTACGTTCACCGGACGCCTGGGCGTTGGTCGCGTGCTGAACGGTCGGATCAAGCCTGGGCAGCAAGTGGTGGTGATGAATCACGAAGAGCAGGTCGGCAGTGGCCGTATCAATCAGGTGCTGGGTTTCCAGGGGCTGGATCGCGTGCCGGTGGATGGCGCCGAGGCGGGTGACATCATCATCATCTCCGGTCTGGATGAGATCGGTATCGGTGTCACGGTCTGTGACAAGGAAAATCCGGTCGGTCTGCCGGTGATGGGCGTGGACGAGCCGACGCTGAACATGGACTTCATGGTGAATACTTCGCCATTGGCCGGTCAGGAAGGCAAGTTCGTGACTTCCCGCCAGATCCGCGACCGCTTGACCAAAGAGTTGTTGACCAACGTCGCATTGCGCGTGGAAGACACTGAAGACGCAGACGTGTTCCGCGTCTCGGGTCGCGGCGAATTGCATCTCACCATCCTGCTGGAGAACATGCGCCGCGAAGGTTTCGAGATGGCAGTGGCCAAGCCGCGTGTTGTTTACAAAGAGATCAACGGCGAGAAGTGCGAGCCATACGAGAACCTGACTATCGACCTGGAAGACGCACACCAGGGCGGCATCATGGAAGAGATCGGTCGCCGTCGTGGTGAACTGACCAACATGGAATCCGACGGTCACGGCCGTACCCGTCTGGAATACCACATCCCCGCGCGCGGCTTGATCGGTTTCCAATCCGACTTCATGACCATGACGCGCGGTTCGGGCCTGATGAGCCACGTGTTCGACGACTACGGTCCGGTCAAGGCTGACCTGCCGGGGCGTCACAACGGCGTGCTGATCTCGGCTGAGGACGGCGAAGCGGTTGCCTATGCACTGTGGAAACTGGAAGACCGCGGTCGTATGTTCGTTGTGCCGGGCGACAAGCTGTATGAAGGTATGGTCATCGGTATCCACAGCCGCGACAACGATCTGATCGTGAATCCGATCAAGGGCAAGCAGCTCACCAACGTGCGCGCATCCGGTACGGATGAAGCCGTGCGTTTGACTACGGCTTTGAAGATGACGCTGGAATCCGCAGTTGAATTCATCGATGACGACGAGCTGGTCGAGTTGACACCGAAGTCTATCCGTATCCGCAAGCGTTACCTGAAAGAGCACGAGCGCAAGCGTTCGACCAAGGCATCTTCGTAATTTAGCGGGGAGCCGGGTATTCCCCGGCAGCAGAAAACAAAGGGACGCCGAAGCGTCCCTTTGTTTTTTCGGGTATCCGGATTTTCCGGTGGGTGACAGTTAAAATTGTTGTGCCCCCGGCATCATAGATGCGCGGGGTTTTGTTTGAATCAAATACTATTCGTTGTCGTCTGCGTCTAGGTTATCTGGAACGTGACCTTCTGGAGAGCCTGATACAACTTGGCCTTCATAAGTCGCCAAGGCATTCCACTCTTCTTGATTGAAGAAGCGTGGCGCAGCCTGCATACGAGCAACAGCACTCCTGACAAGTCTGGAGGCTTGCATCAGGTCTGTTCTTTCCATAACTGCTTTCATGTTAGCTCCTTGATCAGGTTAGGGTGTTTATCCAGCAGTTTGAACAAATTGATGACCGCCGCCACCGGCTTTGCCTGTCCGCGCTCATAGCGAGAAAAGGCATTCTTACCACCACCCGCTAATTTGGCGGCTTGCGCCTGAGTGAGTTTTAAGCGTTTACGGATTGACTCCAACTCACTCGCTGCCAGTCGATCCACCTGGTCGCGGAACGCAAGCCACGCAGCTTCTTCGGCTGCGTCATAAACTAGCACTGCCTCATCGCATTTATCGCAAAATGCCCCATGTACCTTTGACTCATAGGCGTGTCCCTTGTATTCCTGTTTCACGGTCTTGCTGCCATCATGCAACACACCTTCCGCGCAGACTGGGCACACTTGGCCGTTCCATTTACTCTTCTTCATCTCATCGCTCCTTGAATGAAATTACAAAATATTCGCCAGCCTGTTGAAACTTGACGTACAGCGCAACGCTCTGCCATTCGGCGTGATACACATCCTGCCATACACGATGATCCGCATTGGTGGTCATGCTTTTATAGAAATCCACCGCTGTTAAGCCTTGTACTACAGCCAACGCTTCCGCTTGAGCCATGCCCGCAGCACGAATCCCCATAAGCGCCGTAAGCGTTAGGTTCATTGCCTCCGGCGTGGTCATTTGCGCCTGAATCGCTTTAAGCAAGTAATGCGGTTTGTTCTTTTCCACGAGGGAGATTATTCCCCTAATAGGGGATTTCGTCAATGATGCGTCAGTATGATCTATTTACTACACCCACCGGAAAATCCGGATACCCGTTTTTTCAATGGCCTATATGCGAATCTATGCTGCGGGGGCGTGATCCGCTGTCAGCCGTGAGCTCACGCCGATACAGCTATCGTTTATACTGCCGACTTCAATTTCCCCTCCCTGACCATGCTGGAAATACTGTCTGTGATCGCTGTTGTCATACTGCTTGCCGTGCTGGCACTGCAGTTCAAACAGCCTGCCCGCATCGCACGGATGCTGGAACAACAGCACCGCGGCATGCTTACCGACCTCCACGACGGTCTGAACAAACAGGGTGACCGCCTGATCGCGGCACAGGCGGCGGAATCGGAACGTCTGCGTTCTGCCGTGAGCGAAGAATTGCGCGCCACACGCGATGCCATAGGTGCGCTGCGTACCGAGATGCTGGGGCAGATGCTGGAGAAGATGTCAGAGCAGGGGCGCGCCGACCAGAAGCTGATCCAGGATTCTTTCAATAACGCTTCGCAACACCTGCGCACCAGTATCGAGACTTTGAGCAAGACCGTCGATGGGCGTCTGGAGCAGATCGGCGGCAAGGTCAACGAGCGTCTGGATGAAGGATTCAAAAAGACCAATGAGACTTTCGTGAGCGTGATGGCGCGCTTGGCGACCATAGACGAGGCGCAGAAGAAGATCGATGGGCTCACCAGCAATGTTGTCAGCTTGCAGGAGCTGCTGGGCGACAAACGTTCACGCGGCGCGTTCGGCGAGGTGCAACTGGAAGGGTTGGTGCGCAACATCATGCCGTCCAACGCTTACGAGATGCAGTACACCTTGCCCAATGGTACCCGTGCCGATTGTGTACTCAAGTTGCCCGAACCGACCGGCATGGTGGCGGTGGATTCCAAGTTTCCGCTGGAGAACTATCACCGTATGTTTGATGCGGTGTCGCCTGCGGAACGATTGGTCGCGGAAAAGCAATTCAAGGCCGACGTCAAAAAACACGTGGATGATATTGGCGGTAAATACATCATCCCTGATGTGACTTCGGACGGTGCGGTGATGTTCATCCCGGCCGAGGCAGTGTTCGCAGAGATCCATGCGCATCATTCGGATGTGGTGGATTACGCCATGCAGCGCCGTGTGTGGATCGTCTCACCGACCACGCTGATGGCGGTGCTGAACACTGCGCGCGCGGTGATGAAGGATGTGGAGACGCGCAAGCAGGTGCACATCATCAAGGATGAGCTGGGCAAGCTGGGCAAGGAGTTTGGTCGTTTTGACGAGCGCATGAAAAAACTGGCCGACCATATCCGACAGGCACATGAAGATGCCCAGCAGGTGCGCACCACCAGCGAGAAGATATCCAAACGTTTCATCAGCATCGAGCAGGTGGAACTGGATCATCCAGCAGTCTTGCCCGGCCCCGCGCTGGATGATTGAGATCCGAACCCCAAGGAGAATGGACGATGGACAAGGCACATACATGGAATTTCTTCCGCGCAGGCGGTTTCGATCAGGTGCAACTGGACAGCGGTGCCGACCTGCTGGCGCTGAATGAGCTGAACCAGAAACTGTGGGTGGCGTTGAGCTGTCCGGTGCATGGCATCGAGTTCGATGGACGCACGCTGGAGATGGTCGATACGGACGGTGATGGTCAGGTGCGCGCCAATGAAGTGCTGGCGGCGATCGCTTGGGCGGGCGCACTGCTGAAGGACGCCGATCTGCTGACCAAGGGTACGGACCAACTGTTGTTGGCGGATATCGACGATGCAGGTGCAGAGGGGCGGCAGGTGTTGGCGTCCGCACGACTCATTCTGAACACTCTCGGCAAACGGGATGCTAGTCATATCTCGCTGGCGGAGATGACCGACATCAACAAATTTGTGGCCGGTCTGCAGTTCAACGGTGACGGGGTGATCTGCGTAAAACAGGTCGACGATGCGGCTGTGCGCGCGACGGTGGAGGATATCGTCCGGACTGCGGGTTCTGTCGCAGATGTGAGCGGTGATGTCGGGATCAATCAGGAGCTCAGCGACAAGTTCTTCGCCGATGCCAGGGACTATGCCGACTGGTTTGCGCAGGGCGAGGCAGATGCGGGGATATTGCCACTGGGGACGGACAGCGATGCGGCGGCCCAGGCATTGCTGGCGGTCAGAGACAAGATCGACGACTATTTCATTCGCTGTCAGATGGCGGCATACGACGAGCGCGCGGCCCTGCCGTTGAGCCGTTCTGCCGAGGACTACCAGGATTTGGCCGCGAAGTGCCTGTCCGCGCAGAACGAGGAGGTGGCCGCTTTCCCGCTGGCGATTATCGCGGCAGGCAAACCGCTGGCACTGCGTGCAGGTGTCAATCCGGCTTGGCAGGACAAGATAGATGCCTTCTGCAAGCTCGTGCTACAGCCCTTGCTGGGAGAGCGGCAGAGTCTGACATTGGATGAGTGGAAGGTGCTGTGCGCACGCTTCGATGCCTTTGCCGATTGGCAGAAGGCGAACCCAGCTCCGCAAGTCGGCGAGCTGGGTATAGCGCGTGTGCGGGAGATATTGTCAGCGGGGCAGCAGGCGCGGATCGATGCGCTGATCGCACAGGACAAGGCGCTGGCACCGGAGATCGAGGCTATCCACTCGGTAGAGCGTCTGATCCGTTATCAGCGCGACCTGTTCAAGCTGGTGAACAATTTTGTGTCGTTCCGAGAGTTCTATTCCGGCAAGGGCAAGGCTGTGTTCCAGGTCGGCACGCTGTATCTGGACGGGCGCAGTTGCGAGATGTGTGTCAAGGTGGATGACGTGAATGCGCATGCCACGTTCGCCAACAGCAGCGGTGTGTGCCTGATCTATTGCGAACTGGTGCGAAAAAGCGGCAGCGAGAAGATGAACATCGCGGCCGCGTTCACAGCCGGTGATTCCGATTTTCTGGCGGTGGGTCGTCACGGCATCTTCTATGACCGCAAGGGCCAGGACTGGAACGCCACCATCGTGCGCATCAATGACCATCCCATCAGCATCCGCCAGGCGTTCTGGTCGCCCTACAAAAAACTATCCAAGACCATCGCCGAGCAGCTGCAGAAATTCGCTGCCTCCAAGGCAGGCAAGGTGCAGGAGTCTATGGACAAGACCGTGGTGGGGGTGGCCGGTGCAGCGCCCAAGCCGGCTTTCGATGTCGCCAAGTTCGCCGGTATCTTTGCCGCGATCGGGTTGGCCATCGGTGCCATCGGCGGCATCCTTGCTTCCGTCGTTGGCGGCATCCTGAGTCTGGAGTTCTGGCAGATACCGCTGGCGGTCGTCGGGCTGATGCTGGCGGTATCCCTGCCTTCGATGGCGCTGGCCTGGTTCAAACTTAAGAAGCGCAATCTTGGTCCCATCCTGGATGCCTGCGGCTGGGCGATCAATGCGCGTGCGCTGATCAACATCCCGTTCGGCACTTCCCTCACCGGGTTACCCAAGCTGCCGGAAGGCGCGCAGCGCGGACTGTTCGACCCCTATGCCGACAAGAGACACGTATGGCCATATCTGTTCGCACTCTCTTTGCTAATGGCTGTGCTGGTCTGGGCGTGGTATGCCGGATATTTTGAATGAGGGAACACCGTAAATGAAGATCGCTATCGCACAGCTCAATTGTCTGCTGGGTGATCTGGACGGCAATGCCGCCAAGATCGCCGAGTACGCAGCCCGCGCCCGGGAACAAGGCGCCGCGATCTTGCTTACCCCGGAGATGAGCTTGTGCGGCTATCCGCCTGAAGACCTGCTGCTGCGTGACGGTTTCTATCATGCTTGTCAGGAGGCATTGCACAAGCTGGCGAAAAAGCTGTTTGGCGTCACGGTCGTGGTTGGCCATCCGCATCAGCATGGCGGGGAGTGTTACAACGCGGCCTCGGTGTTGCGCGACGGGGAGATCGTCGCGACCTATCACAAGCATGAGTTGCCGAACCATAGCGTGTTCGACGAGGTGCGTTATTTCTCACCGGGTTCCTTGCCTTGTGTGTTCGAACTGGAAGGTATCAACTTCGGCATCAATATCTGTGCAGATGTATGGGAGTCGCGTGCGGCACAGCGAGCACGTGACGCGGGTGCGCAAGTGTTGCTGGTACTGAATGCATCGCCGTATCACTTCTCCAAGGTCGATTCCCGTCACGAAGTCGTGCGCGAACGTATTGCCGATACCGGCATGCCGGTCATCTATGCCAATCTGGTCGGCGGGCAGGACGAATTGGTGTTCGATGGCGCTTCGTTTGCGATGGACGGGGAAGGCGGTATCACGCATCAGTTCTCCGCATTCGAAGAGCGGCTGGGCTTGGTCGAGCTGCAGGATGGGCGACCTGTTCCGGGCGAGCAAGTGGAGGTGTTGCGCGAAGAAGCCAGCATCTATCAGGCGCTGTGCCTGGGCGTACGGGACTACATCACCAAGAATCGTTTCCCCGGCGTGTTGCTGGGTCTGTCCGGCGGTATCGATTCCGCGCTGACGCTTGCTGTGGCGGTGGATGCGCTGGGTGCGGACAAGGTGCGCGCGGTGATGATGCCTTCGCCCTACACGGCGCAGATCAGCATCGATGACTCGCGCGAGATGGTGCAACTGCTCGGTGTGCCATATGAAGAGCTTGATATCGTGCCGACCTTCGATGCCTTGCAGGACACTTTGGCACCGCTGTTCAAGGGGCTGCCGGTGGATACCACCGAAGAGAATCTGCAGGCACGCATCCGTGGCACGTTGCTGATGGCGCTGTCCAACAAGACAGGCTCGCTTGTGTTGACCACCGGCAACAAGTCCGAGATGACCGTAGGTTACGCCACACTGTATGGCGATATGGCGGGCGGCTTTGCGGTGCTCAAGGATGTGAGCAAGACTTGGGTCTATCGTTTGTCCAACTGGCGCAATGTGCAAAGTCGCACCATCCCCGAGCGCATTATCACGCGTCCGCCGAGTGCGGAGTTGAGGCCAGACCAGACCGATCAAGACAGTCTGCCGCCCTACGATGTGCTGGACGCCATCATGGCCTGTTATGTGGAACGCAACATGTCCATCGCGGCAATCGTGGCGCTAGGCTATGCCGAGGAAGATGTGCGCCGTGTGGTGAAGTTGATACGCATCGCGGAGTACAAGCGACGCCAGGCACCGGTCGGCATACGCATCACTGACCGCAGCTTCGGCAAGGATTGGCGCTATCCCATCACCGTGCGTTATCAGGACGACTACTAATCCGGCGCAGTGCTCTGGCAGCAAGCAGGTGCAAGGGAAGCAGCAGTGCCAACGCGATGCCCAGCCCTTGGTGCAGTTGGCTGATGGTCTCGCGCCAATCTTCATGCGGCGGGTAATACAGGCACAACCCGCTTGCAGCCAGTAGCGCCAGCACTGTAGTGAGCAGCAAGCCGTTCCTGCGATTGCGATGCGCCCGCCAATTCCCTTGTTGATGCAGGCTGGACAATCTGCCAGCCATCCACACCAGGACGTAAGCAGTGATGCCGTGCAGGACCAGCATGCGGTGACGCAGCGTGTGCAGCGGATCTGTATAGTCCTGTACATCCACCAGCCAGCTCAACACCATCCACGCAACACCACTCGCGATCACGATCAGGCTGCAAAGCAATACCGTATTACGCGCGAATGGACTCAAACGTACGCCCCATGTGTTCATGGATGTTCTCCCGTCATGGCCTGCTGATTCAGCAGCAGTGCGAGCCGTGTTAGCTTCTGTAGCGCACGGACGGACAGGGTGGCCCCGGATATGCCGTCGATGTGACGATCCAGTTTCATTCCATCATCAAGCCGGGCACCAGCGAACTGGGCAGTAAAGGCGGGGTGCTTTACTTCCCAGCCGCGACTCTCGCGGTAGATCAGCACGCTCACTTTTTCGACCCGGTCGTGGGCTATCACGATGCCGACCGTGATCGGTCTTTCCTTGCCTATCTCATCCAGCACCCAGGCGGTGCGGTCACCGCTGCGCCAGTATCTCACCCGTGCAAGTGGGTAGTCGTGATGCAGGATGTCGCGCACGCTGGCGCGCAACTCGCCGGTGAGCCAGATGTCTCGCGATTCTGGCGCTTTCTGGAAGGCACTATTGAGAAAGGTCTCGATCTCGGGTTCACCAGAGTAAGCCGGAAGCGAGAAAACGAGCAGGATGAACAGGCTTAACCAAGCCATATCAGAACTGGTAACCCAGGCCGAGGTTGATTCCATCGTATTCACTCTGTCCGGAAGAGGCGCGTTGATTCTGGTAGTCCACTTTTACGACCACATCAGGGTGCGGCCAGAAGTTCATACCCAGATCGGTTTGTTGGAAACGGCTGTGGCTGCTATCGCCAGCGCGATTGTCCCAACTGCTGTAGCGCGCGAAGATTCCCCAGCGTTCGGAAAGTCGCCATGATGGTTCCGCATACCATCCGTTCTGTCTGTCTGCACCAAGCGCTGCCGGGCCGCTGCCTGCCAGCTTCCAACCTGCGTATAGCAGGCGCAAGCCGAATGCGCCGCGCGTGACCACTGCGTGGGTCTCATACAGGGTCGCTGCACCGGCTGTGGCGTCGAGGCTCTGCGTGATATCCGATTGGTGGTGCAGCGTGGCAGCCAGTTCCAGTCCGGGCATGCCGGTCCATTTCAAACGGCCTGTATAGGCTGCATCGACTGCCAAAGCCTGCGACGCATTCTGACGCCCGGCGCGTACCGCGTAGTTAGAGGAGGCGCTTGTGGATAGACCGCTGGTGAGGGCCGCTTCGATGCTGAATCCGTTCTGTGTGCGTTTGGACAGCATGACGCCGCCTTCACTCCAGGTGGTGGGAATGATGTTCGTCTCTACAGGATTTCGCTCCACACCGTAGAAAGTCGGTGGCTCATGCGTCTCACTGATGATGCCGACTGGCATGAGCATCATGCCTGCCTTGAGGTTCGTCGCTTCATTCAGCGTGTATTCGATGTAAGCCTGCTCCAGTACCACGACCCCTGAGCTTCCGGTATCGCTGTGTTCGACCTCCAGTTCGGAGATGAATCGTGCCTGGTTATCGAATTCATGCGACATGAACAGCACGAAACGGTGGATATCCAGTTCGTCCTTGTCGTTGCCGTTGCGATTGTTGAGTTTGTTCAGGTGTAGCTCGCCATAACTGCCGAAGTTGGTGCGCTGATATTCTTGGTTCGATGCAGTTTGCGTATTGCCATGCATTGTCTCAAGTTGCGCTTCCAGTCTTTCGATCCGCTGTTCAAGTGCGGTATCCGCTGCGCTTGCCCCTAGCGGGAGTAACAATGCGAGGGCGGTGATGTGGCGTAGGATCACGATGTTCATAAACGCTCCTGATGAGTAGTTAGGAATTTGTTTTGCAATGCTCAAACGATAATGATTCTCAATATAGATGATAATGATTATCATGCGCAAGAAATATTTGCTAGACTGGGGCAAGACCGAATCGGGATATCCGGACTTATCAAGGAGGGAATATGGATAGCGAAGAGTTGCGTAATGCAGGCTTGAAGGTGACGACACCCCGTCTCAAGATATTGTCCTTGCTGGAGAATTCAGCAGAGCGGCACATGACGGCCGAGACTGTCTACCGCCTGCTGGTGGAAAGCGGCGAGGTGATCGGACTGGCGACGGTGTACCGGGCGCTGGCCCAGTTCGAGGCGGCCGGACTCATCACGCGTCATCACTTCGACAGTGGCCAGACGGTGTACGAACTGGAACGCGGCCCCCATCACGACCACATCGTGTGCATACGTT
>Ga0209231_1000557_pt1 | contig 19746 bp, 8 predicted proteins | sample Deesub45470m_DNA_FD_188086 | JGI IMG/M metagenome (GOLD analysis project Ga0209231, IMG submission 188086) | Deep subsurface microbial communities from North Pacific Ocean - 450_OLKR46/470m Metagenome (SPAdes) (version 2) | ecosystem: Environmental > Terrestrial > Deep subsurface > Unclassified ... | reverse complement strand
GGAGATCCGACGCCGGTGTCGAAGTTCCACAGAGCGGCGCCGGTCACGGCGTCGTAGGCCGGGGCGAGATTCGGCAGGACGGTCCCGGACGTGAGCTGCATGCCGACGACGGTGAGGCCCGAGGCGCCGCCGCGCAACCCGGCGGGGAGGATGTCCTCGAGGACGACGTCGTAGGCGGGGGCGCTTCCGCCATTGGTGATGTCGACGGTATAGGTGACGGCCTCGTCGGCCGCCAGCACCGTGTCGCCGCCGGCGGCCGCTGCCGATTTGACGACGGAGAGGATCGGCTGCAGGAGGGTGATCGTTTCGTCATCGGTGACCGGTGCCGCCGCTCCGCTGGCGGTGTCGTAATCGAGGCGCACCGCATTGGCCAGGGACAGGGATGCGAGGTGCGGATGCACGGCATTGAGGACCCGGGCGCGGTAGACGATGACGAAGGCGTCGTTGGCGGTGCTGCCGTCGGCGGCGTTGACGACATCCCCCAGGGTCCAGGTGACGGTGGTCGGCCCGGCAGCGGGATCGCCGGTGACGACGAAGGCGGAATTATCAAGAGCGGCATGAACGAAGGGCGCCGTGGCGGCATAGGGGGGAGCGGCATCGCCGTTGACGCTGACGGTCCCGGCAAAGGCCAGTCCCCTGGGGAGGGTGTCGGTGAGGACCAGGCCGGCGTGCGCCCCTTCCTGCAGGCCGAGGCGCAGCTCATATTCGACGATATCGCCGATGCGCACCTCCGCGTCGGCGGCGGCGAAGGTATCGAGGATACGGGTCTTGGTCAGGGTGGTGCTGTCCGGCACGGTCAGAACGGTTGCGGCCGGAGCGGTGAGATAATCGTTCCAGAGCGGCGTCTCCGTGCCGTTGCGCTCGTAGGCGCTCTCGCCGTCGAGGCCGGTCCAGCGGCCGACGGCGCTGTTGCTCAGGACCTGGTTGGCCAGGACGCCGTCGAGGACCCGCACCTCGTAGGAGAGGGTGACGACCGTCCCTTCAGGAGCATCGATATCGGCGGTGCCGCTCTCCAGGCTCCAGAGGAGGGTCTGGGGCGCGGTCGTCCCATCCCCGGTTTGCTGCGGAGCGCCGATGCTGTTCCCCGCCCCGGTCACCGCGGCGTTGCCGAGATAGGCGAGTCCCAGACTCAGGCTGTCGTCGATGCTCAGGTCGAAGGCTTCGGCGAAGTCGTCTCCCGCAATCCCCCCTGCGGCGGTGAAGGAGAGGGTGTAGCGGAGGATATGGCCGGCCTGCGGGGGGGCTCCCGGAGCGGTGACATTGGCCACGGTCTTGGCGAGGGAGAGGAGCGGCTCGACGATCCGGATCGGCGCCGTGGTGTCGCTGCCGCCGCCGAGCGTCGGCCCGCCGGGGGTCTCGGCATAGGTATAGGTCGCCGTGTTGGTGAAGGCGACGCCGGAGCTCGCGCCGGCGAGGTTGCGCAGGCGCGTCCGCACCTCGATCACCGCCTGTTTGCCCGTCGGGACCAAATCCAGAGAGAGGTTCAGCTGGTTCGGAATCGTGCTGTTGTCGGAGAGGACGAAACCGTTGCCGCTGACTTCGCTGGCGCCGAGGAATTCCAGGTTGTCGTTGAGGATATCGGTGACGGCGACATCGTACAGAGCCCCGTTGACGACCGTGGCGGGGACGGCGATGCGGTAGACGATCTCTTCGCCTATGGCCGCCTCCCCGGAGACCGGAGAGACGATGCTCTTTTCCGGAGGTACGGTGGTCGCAACATTCTGCAGACTGAAGGTCGCCGGCCCGACCGGCCCGTAAAGCTGCCCCGACTGCGCCGGCAGCGACCAGTACTCGTCGAGGGTGGCGCTGTTGGCCCAGATCTGGTTGGGTCCGAAGTCGGTGTGAAAGGCGATGTCGTAATCGATGGTGACGCACTGTCCGGGGTCGACCGGGGTATTGAGGAAAAAGGCCAGGCTGCCGCCGCGGGCCGCCGGAGGCGAGTAGAGATAGTCGCTCCCCGCCCCTTCGACAGCCGCCACACCGTTGATGACGACATCCGGCCGTCCCGCCCCATTCGCCGGCCCGGCGATGCTCGTCTCGTCGAATTGGCCGGCCAGCGTGTCGGTGATCCGCACGCTGTAGGCCGGAGCCTCGCCAGTGGCGTTGCAGGCCTGGAGGCGGAAATTCATGACCTCGGAGGCGACATCGACGAAGGTGCCGCTGGGGCGGCCGCTGCGGTCGATCTTGGTGATCGCGGCGATCATCGGCTGGCGCAGCGTCGCAGCGGCGCTGTCGGCCAGGGGGGAGGAGCCGGCGTAACTGAGGGCGGCGCCGTTGGTCAGCGTCGCGGAAGGGACCTGGGGGATCCCGGCATCGGGGAGGATGCGCGCCCGGTAGATAATTTCAAGGGTCTCGGTGGTCGGGTCGCCGAAGGGGTCGTTGGCGATGTCGCCGAGACTCCAGGTCAGGGTTCCGGTCGCACCGGAGGCCGGAAGGCTGGCGGCGGATATCGGCGCATAGGCGAAGTTGGAACCAGCCCCGCTGGCCGGCGGGGCGTAGGCGGCCGTGGCGTCTCCGTTGATGCTGAGGGTATCCAAAAAAGCCATGCCGGCAGGGAGGAGATCCTGTACCGCCACGGAGCGGCTCAGTCCGCCGCGCAGGGTCAGAGCCAGACGGTAGGTCAGGGTATCCCCCACCCGGGCGACGGCATCGACGGCTGTGCTCAAAGGCGATGTGTCATAGGAATCGGCGAGGAGGGACTTGGCAAACCCGCTGTCGTCGGTCGTGGCGATGGAGGCGACCGCAGGGCCCGCGCAGTAATCGTCGGGAGCGGTCCAGGCCGGGCATCCGGCGCCGGTGCGCTCCAGGGGATCGGCGCCGTCGAGGGAAGTCCAGTCGGTATGGACGCTGTTGCTGAAGACGCTCGCCAACTCCCGCACCACCGCCTGGTAAGTCAGGATCAGCGACTCTCCGGCGGGGATGTCGAGGCTGTCGTCGCCGTTGTCCCGTCCCCAGACCAGGGGGCCGGCCGGGCCATTGAGCGGGCTGGCGACGAAGCCCGGAACCGCGGCGCCGCCGATCGTCGCCGTCGCCGTGAAGGCGGGGGAGAGCTCCTGGCCGGCCGAGAGGGTATCGACGAGGTTGACGTCGAAGGCGGCAGCGTTGCCGGAGTTGGCCAGGGTGATTTCATACTCGAGGAGATCGCCGCCGGCGGCGGGGTCGCCGGGGAGTTTGCCCGCCGTCCGGTTGCGCACCGTCTTGGTCGCCGTCAACACCGGTTCGACCACGGTTACGGCCGCAGTGCCTTCCGTCAGCGACTCGGAGGCACCGGTCTCGCCGTTGCTGTAGGAGAAAAGGGCGGAGTTCTGCAAAGAGTCGCCGTCATCGGTGACCAGATCGTTGTTGACCCGGGTAAAGTACTGAATACGGATAAGGGGATCGATGGCGCTTTGGACGGCATCATCCTCGGCATCCGTGACGACCGTGCCGATATCCCAGACGGCGCTGCCGGTCGTTTCGTCGGCCGGGAAGGCGATGAAGGCCGCCTCGGCGGGGGGGAGGCCGTTGATGGTGGCGATCCCCTCGAAACCATAGGTGACATCGAAGGCCGCGTTGTTTTCCAGCAGGTAACTCAGGCCGGCGGCGTCGAGACTGTCGGTGACACGGACGCCTCTGCTCACCCCTTCGGGGAGGGCGATCTCGATAAGGAAGCTTTTGCGGGCGCCGATGGCCGGGATCGTCGCCGGCGCCAGGTCGGTCTTGACCAGGGAGGTTGCGGGGACCGTCATCTCGTGCTCGGCCGTCGCTTCGTAGTCGTTGATCGCGTCGCCGCTGTTGGGAAGGGCGCCAGTTCTCATGCCGGTGGCGCTGCCGTCGGCGCCGATGAGTCCGGTGCTGTTGAGGGCGGTCGTCTGCCCGGCAAGAGAAGTCCAGCTCCCCTGGAAGATGTTGTCGAGAACCTCGTGCGGCTCGACGACGGCGTCGACCTGCAGGGAAAAGGTGAAGCTGAAGGTCTGTCCGGGAGCGACGGGGCGACTTGGATTCCAGACGAATACCGGGCTGTTGGGGCCGAAGGCCGATAAGTCGACGGCATCGGGGGGATCGGTGCCGCCGACGCTCCCCGGGACGAAGGTCAGGTTGCGGCCTGTGAGGTCATCGAGGATCCGCAGGTTGTGGGCATCGGCCGTCCCCGTGTTGGTTGCCGTGACCGTGACCGTCACCCGGTCGCCGGCATCGGCGGCGGGAACGGCAAAGGTCTTGGTCAGCTCGATGCGCGGCTCGCGAACCCGGACATCGACCTGGCCGAAGGTGAGGACGACCGGATTGCCGGCTTCGTCGATATAGCGCGCCGTCGTGAGGGTCGCCGGATCGCCGTTGGAGAGGAGATCCCCGTCGTTGGTTGCCGCGGTATTTTCGACCCGGGCGATGAAACTCACGGCAAAATCGTAAGGAACGCCGGGCGTGCCGTTGGTCACCCGCTGATCGCCAAAGTTCCATTCGACGTGGTCGCCGGCGCAGCTCGGGGTAATGATCCCCCCCGGGACGAAACCGGCCGCGGCATAGGGCGCCGCGCCGAGATCGACCACCGGCGCTTCGGCGCAGCTCAGCCCCGCCGGAAGCTCGTCGCGGATCACGAAGGTGCGCAGGAGGGCAACCGGCAGCAGGGTATTGAGCTGATACTGGATTTCCTCGCCGAGCGTCACACCCTGGGTGGCAGGTCCCACCGCCGGCGTCGTCTGCGAGAGGGCGACAATTCTCTTCGGCTGGGCGGCAACGGGAAGGATCCGCACCGCAGCCGCGGCCGAGGGGGAGGAATAGAGGCGGGCGCCGCCCGCAACGCTGTTCGGAGATTGCGGCGCGCTCTGATTCCCGGAATCGCCGCTCAAGCTGTCGTAGGTCGCCTCCGCCGTATTGGTGAAGGTTTGCAGGGGGGCGGCGTCATCGTCGTAGTTGACCCGGTAATAGAGCGCCACCGACGCCCCCGGATCGATGCGCCGCAGGGCGCTGCTGTGGGTATGGGAGAAGGTGATGATTGCCGGTAGGCCGTTTCTGACGACGTTGTCGCTGACCGTTCCCTCGCCGTCACCGTCGGCCCCGCCGCTTGCGCCGTCGCCGTCGTTGTCCAGGCCGTCGCCGGCCAAGGGGAGGACGTAGGCGAGGTCGCTGACGTCGAGCCGGTCGGAAACGACGACATCGTAGGCGGGAGCGCGCGGCACCCCGGAGCTGCTCCCCTCGTTGGTGGCGGTGATACGGTAGATGTAGGAGCTGTAGGCATCGCCGTCGGTGGCCAGCGGGACGAAGTTGCTGCAGGTCGAACCGGCGCCATAGAGGGTTTCGTTGCACACTTCCTTGACCAGGGTGATCCGCGGCTCGGTGACGGTGAGATCGACGCGGCGCACCGGTTCGCTCGGATAGCCGACGGTGGTCGGTCCGAGGTCATAGATCTCTTCCAGCCCCGTGGAGCCGTTTTCAAAAACAGCCTGAAAATACGAGTTGAGGACATTGGTGCTGGGGAGGGCGTGCCGGTTGGGGGCAGCGCTTGAGTCGACGGGGTCGTTCAGCAGGCGCGCGGTCATGTCGACCCGGAACCAGTGGTCCTTCTCGGTGATGCGCTCGGCCGGATCGACCTGATTGAAGGTCCAGTCGATCCACCCCTCGTCCAGCGCCGTCAGCCCCGGCGGATTGCGGTCGATGCCGAGTATCGCGCTGCTGCTTGCGGCATAGGGGTCCGTCGAGGAGACGAATCCCTGGCCATCGGGAAGCTGGTCGACAACCTGGATATCCTGGACGGCGATGTAGGTAAAGCCCGGCGTCTGGAACCCGAACCAGCCGCCGGTGTCGAAATGAAAGGTGCACTCCTCGCCGATCTGCACCTGCAGATCGGGGGAGACCGGCGGCGGATTGTTTTCCGAGCAGGTGCCGACCTGGGTTTTGAGGAGGTTGAAACCGATGACGCGGGCGCGAAGGCCGTCGAGGGAATAGTTGTTGGCGCGGTCGGTTGCGCCGTCGGCCCGCGCCGTGACCGTCGGGAACCACAGGGGCGTGCCGTCGCTGAGGGTGATCTCACCCGCCAGGTCGGCGCGGAAAGTCAGGTCGTCCGTTGCCAGATCAGCCGGGTTGCTGCTCTTGCGCACCAAAAAATTGAGGAGACGCGTCTGGCCAGGTCCGATTATCCCGATCGCCGCGCTGTTACACTGGTAGACCGTGGCGGTATTCGGGATCGGAGCCGGAAGTCTCCAGGGCTCGTGCAGCGGCGGCAGGGTTGTGCAGCCGGCCGGGGCGCTCACCACATCCATCACCGCCCCGAAGGTGACGTAGGCGAAGAAATCCGTCGCGTCATGGCCGCCGTTGTTGGTCAGGGCCACCTGCAAGGGGAGATCCTCGGTGTTGGTCAGGATGAAGATCGGCGTCGCTGCCGGGTTGACGAGGTCGATGTCGAGGTCTTCCGGCCGGGCCGCATGGTTGGTGATCAGCGGGTTGGTCGGCGGATGTTTTATCGTTCCGGGATTGCAGAAATCCTCGAAATCGACGAAAAGTTCGTTGGACAGGGAGGTGACGGGGACCGGATCGGTGCCGGCGGGGTCGCTGTTCGGCGCCTCGGTGCGCACATCCAGATTCGCCACCTTGTCGAAGGACACCGGCCGGATCAAAACGATGCGGAAGGTGAGGACCACCTGGTCGCCATGACGCAGCAGATCCAGCTGATCGGGGTAGTCGGGATGAACGGTGCTGCTGTAAAGCCTGAATTCGGGGGCGGTATTGGCCAGGGGGAAAGCCGGGTCGACGGTGACAAGGGGAAAGGTGCCGGCAGCCGGATTCGTCCACTCGGCCCGATCGGTTATTCCGGGATAGACGCCATAGGCCGGCGTCCGGACCAGTGTCGGAACGAAGGTGGGATCGACTACGTATTCGGGGGGGAGAACGTCCCGCAGCCTGATCCCCTTCACCGTGCCGCCGGTCTGGTTGCGGATGGTGACTCGCACCCTCCCCTTGCTCCCCACGGGCTGGCCGGGGTTGGTGCCGGTAATCAGGGTCGTGATGCTGAGATTGTTGCCGCTGTTGACGGCCAGGGTGCTCAGGGTCGCCGTTGCGCTGTTCGGCGTGACCCCTGTTGAGGTCGTCGTGATCCCCCCGGCCGGGGTATTGATTTCGCACCCCCACTGGAGGTCGGAGACGGTGTTGGTGCGGTTGGCGATGCAGGAACTGCTGATTTTCCCCACCAGGTAGATGAAGGCGCTGCCACCGGCCGGGACATCGACAAGGTTGCCTGCATCGTTGCCGGGATTGCCGAAGGGATTGTCGACGTCGAAATTGCCGATGGTGTTGCTTGCCGCAACGCACCCCGCCATCGGCCCGACGCCGTCGTTTGCCGCCAGGGCGGAGGCCGTGGCCTCCGTGGAACAGGCATAGCTGGTTACGATGCTGCCGGTCTGCATCAGGTCGTCGAAGCGCAGATCCTGCAGGTCGGCCAGGCCGCCGTTTCGCACTTCGATGCGCCAAATCACGTCGTCGTTGACGTTGCCGTAGACTGTCTGTGAGTACTGCCCTGTTCCCTGGGCCGCATCGACATTACGGCCGCGCTTGCTGAGCGAAGGAAGGGGTTCACGAAGGTCCAGGGTCTGGTTGCCGCTGCTGTTGCTATCGCTGCAGGCGGTGAAGCCGTTTCGCTCATTGATGGTCGCATAGGAAACCGCCGCCGAAACCGTGCGGTCGGCAAAGATAAATCCTTCATCCGGCCTGGTGACCTGGAAGGTGAGTTCCAGGTACTGGGCGTTTGCCGGCCCGCCCCCTCCCGACGCCTCGAGTTCGTAGCTCCCCAGGTTCCAGGTCAGAGTCGAGCCGGAAATGGCCGGATCGAAGCTGGCTGGGGGCGCGCCGTTGCGGACGGAAAAGGTCGTCGTCCCCGGGACGTAGGAGAGGCCGGAGGCCCCGAGGTTCTCGGTGAGGACGAGATCGGTAAGATCGGTATCGCGGCTGGGATGATTGATGCGGATGGTCACAGAGCCGCCGCCGCACAACTGGCCGTAACTCGCGCTGAGATCGTGAGTCAGGGTGAGGTTGAGCGTCGGGCAGACAGCCCAGGCATCCGGAACGGAGAGGGCAAGGGCAAGAGCACCGAGGGCGGTGCGAAGAAGTAGGGTCTGAAATTTTGTCACGGTTTCCGTCAGCAGCATCACCAGCTGCGAAGTTGGTTTTCAGTCGATAAAAAGGAGCCCCCATCTTCAGACCGAAGATGAGGGCTCCTTGAGATTGTGCCGTCAAGATGCGTTCTCATCTCTTCGGCAGCTCGGCTGTCCATTGATCTGGACCCGTGGCTTTGCGTCCCCGAATTGCTCCGGGTTTGCCTTTATCGGAGACTAACTTTATTCATTTAGGGAAAAGGGTCTTCCGGGTCGGTCAAAATTGCTCGGGTGACCCTGTCGTCTCCATAGCAGGACCCGTGCCAGAGAGGATGTCCGCACCCTTTAAAGTCGGGCCGCAGCCGGCGCCTCCGGAAATTTTCCAGCGAGTCCCGAGACTTCATCGCCTTTAACCCGACCGGCAAGGATTAAAATTTAACCTGGCCGGATGTTGGTGAATGGAAAGGAGGGTTCCTTCTCAGGCTTTTGGCAGGGCAGGAACGACAATTTGCGTGACTGCGACCGCAGGGGGTCGGGCGCTTCAACCTTGCCTGACGCGCTAGGGGAGGAACGGAGTCGGAAACCCGACAGGGAGGCGGCGTCATGAAGCTCGGCTTCGGCAAAGGGAAAAAACCTCCGCAAGGTTCCTCCCGGGGGGCAATTCGTCTCTTTGACGGGAATTGCCCATTGGTAGTAAAATATAGGTGAAGAGATGGAAACATCTCTTCCCTTGGCCCTGGGGATGTTCCCTCCTGATCTCCAGGGCATTTTTTGTCCTCAAGATTCGATTCGCGGCAGAAGACGCCTTCGGCCTGAAAACGGCGGTGCGACGTGGCCATGAACGGGCGGCGGCCTAATCCCCTTGCATTCCCCGGGAGAATCGTGTTAATCCTACCCGCCGCACAGGGACTGATTGCCTGTCTTTTACCGAGGAATTATGGTCACCTTTATTGCCGTTCTGCTGGGCGCCTACCTGATCGGCGCCATCCCCACCGGAGTTCTGCTGGCCCGCCTCGCCGGCCTCGGCGACATTCGCCAGTCGGGGAGCGGCAACATCGGCGCCACCAACGTTTACCGGGTCGGCGGACGCCGCCTCGGCATCCTCACCCTCCTCGGCGACGCCCTCAAGGGATTCCTGCCGATGCTGGCCGGGACGACCCTCCTCCACTACTCCGACCCGCAGCTTGGTTTTTTGGCCCTGGCGCTCTTTCTCGGCCACTGTTTTCCGGTCTATCTCGGTTTCAAGGGGGGAAAAGGGGTCGCCACCGCCCTCGGCATCTACCTGGTTCTCGCTCCGGTGGCGGTCCTGTTGGCCCTGGCGCTCTTTGCCGCCCTCCTGTGGAAATGGCGCTACGTCTCTCTCGGTTCAGTGAGCGCCGCCGGCGCCATCCCCTTTCTGGTCCTCATCCTCTCCCGCTCCCTCCCCCTCTTTCTCGCCACTCTGACGATCAGCGCCCTGGTGATCCTGCGCCACGGCAGCAACATCAAACGACTCCTCGACGGCACCGAGAGCCGCTTCAAGGCCTGAGCCTCCCCTCCGTCCTTGACAGATCCGCGCCATCTCCTCTAAAATGACGAATCTTTTAACTTTTCGTCCATTTGGACATCCGCCCATGACCCTGCGCACCACCTTCCACCTCGCCCTCTGGGGATCGCTGCTCGCTATCGCCCTTTATCTGGGTGTCGGCTTCGGCACCTTTCTGCTTCACGGCGTCGCCCCTTCCCAACCCCAGACCCTGACCATCCCCCCCGGGACCCCCTTTGCCGCCGTCGCCCGTCAGCTGGAGTCAAGGGGGATCGTCGAGAGCGGCACCAAGCTCAAGCTCCTGGCCCGCATCCGCGGCAGCGGCGGCCGGGTCCAGGCCGGCGAGTACCTCTTTGCCGACAAAGCCAACCCCGACCAGGTCCTGGCCCGGCTGGTCGCCGGAGACGTGGTCCGCAGGCGCTTCACCATCCCCGAAGGGCTGACGATCAAGGAGATCGCCGCCCGACTCGAGGCCGAAAGGGTCACCGCCGCCGCCCCCTTCATCGCCCTGGCGACCGATCCGGCCCTTGCCGGGAGCCTGGGGATCGACGGGGAGAGCCTCGAAGGCTACCTCTTTCCCGAAACCTACACCTTTTCCGCCGGCGTCCCCCCCCGGGACCTTCTCGGCGCCATGGTTCAGCAGTTCCGTTCCCGACTGACCCCCGAACTCCTCGCCGCTGCCGAAGAGGGGGGTCTGACCCTCCATCAGCTGGTGACACTGGCTTCGATCATCCAGAAAGAGGCTGGCAACAACGAAGAAATGCCCCTGATCTCTGCGGTTTTTCACAATCGCCTGAAGAGACGCATCCCTCTGCAGGCCGACCCGACGGTGATCTACGGCATCGAGAACTTCGACGGCAACCTGACCCGGCTCCACCTCACCACGCCGACCCCCTACAACACCTATCGCATGGCCGGCCTCCCCCAGGGTCCCATCGCCAACCCCGGCGAAGAGGCGCTGCAGGCCGCGGCCTTTCCGGCATCCGTGACCTACCTGTACTTCGTCTCCCGGGGGGACGGAACGCATAAATTTTCCGACACGCTCAGGGAACACAATCAGGCGGTGCAACGCTACCAGCTGCTCCGCTGACCGTGCACCAACCCCGACCCGGTGATGCCATGCCCCCGAAAATTCTCATCGCAGAGGACAACGACACCATCGCCGGCGCCCTGGAGGGGTTGCTGCAGCGCAAGGGGATGACCACCGAGCGGGCCGCCGACGGCGTCCTGGCCCTGAGCCGCATCGTCGCCTCCCCGCCGGACGCCCTGATCCTCGACCTTCAACTGCCGCGCCTCCACGGCATCGAACTCCTCAAGAAGCTGCGTCAGAGCCCGCGCACCCGGAATCTGCCGGTGATCATCGTCACCGGCGTCTACAAGGGCGAACAATACATCCAGGCCGCCCGGGCTCTCGGCGTCAGCAGCTATCTGGAAAAACCGTTCCGCGCCGCCGATCTCCTGGCGGCCCTCCACCAGGCCCTCGGGACGGCGCCCGCCCCCGCCCCCTCGACGTCCCGGGAGGCGGCCATGGACCGTCACCTGCTGCGCGCCTTCACCAGCCGCTTCACCGGCACCTACCTTCTCAAAAGCGCCGACGGCCAGCGGAACCTGGTCTTTCTCCATGGCCTCCCGGTTTCCCTGCGCCCCGGCTTCACCAGCAAAAGTTTCGGCGACTACCTCCATCGCCGCGGGCTTCTGTCGGCGGAGGAGTACGGCTATTACATCGGTCCAGGCGATCACAACCACGAAGTGCTGGTCTCCATGGGGTGCCTCGAGTACCCCGAACTCCTGCAGGAAAAATTCGCCTACCTCAGCAGCGAACTGGTGGATGCCTTCGCCGTTCCGCCGATGGCGGTCGAAGAGCTGCCGGCAACGGCGGCCGCCGGACATCAGGCGCTCACCGTCAACGTCCCCAACATCTTCTACCAGGGATTCCGCCGTCATCTTCCGCCGGCGCGGCAGCAGGCGCTGGGCGAAAAACTCTCCGGCCGGTATCTTGCCCCGGCCAGGAATTATTTCCGCTACATCAACTTCCTGACTCTCAGCGACGAGGAGAAGAGGCTCCTTTTCTCCCTCGACGGCTCGCGCACCCTCGGCCAGTGCCTCGGCGAAGAGACGCTCCTCCTCCCGCTGATCGTCACCCTCGCCACCCTGGAAATGGTCGCCTGGAGCGACCACCCCCTCTCCCCTGCCGTCCCCGAATTTCCGCTGCGCACCCTGTTCAACGCCTACCAGGAGGAAATCGAGGTCGAGCTCTCTTTCGAGCAACCCCTCGAGAGTTTTTCCGACCTCGTCGACCGGAACGAGGAAGCGGCCCCGGTCATCACCCGGCGGCCGATCCCCCCGGCTCCGGCGGCGACCGGAGGGGGGCCGGGAGGCGCCGACCCGGCGGCCAAAGTCCGGGAGACCCTCGAGCGCCTCCGGGGAAAAAATTATTACGAAACCTTCGGCATGACCCAGGGAAGGTTCTCCTTCGATCTCCTCAAGACCCGCTACTTTGCCCTGACCCGGGAATTCGGCCCCGAGACCCTGATGCAGCTTTCCGGGGAAGACGCCGCGCTGGTCGAAGAAATCCTCTCCAGCGTCACCACCGCCTACAACACCCTCTCCGACGTCGTTAAAAAAGAGCGCTACGACGAACTTCTCGGCTCCGAGAAGGTCGGCCTCGGCCAGGCGGGGGACGACCTCTTTCAGGCCCAGATCCAGGCCCAGTCGGGAAAGGTCTTTCTCGAGATGGAGGAGTGGGACAACGCCGAAAAATCCCTCCAGGATGCCTGCAACATCGACCCGAAAAACGGCGACTATCTCGCCCACCTCGCCTGGTCCATCTATCGCAACCCCAGGAATCTCAGCAGCCGCGCCATGCAGGACAAGGCCCGCCAGATGCTCAACCGCGCCCTCACTCTCGACCGGGGAGCCAATGCCTTTGCCTTCAAGGGGTATATGCTCTTCGAAGCGGGGCAGGATTCCCTGGCGGAAGCCGAATTCACCAAGGCCCTCAAGCTCGACGCCCGGCAGACGATGGCCCGCAAGGGACTGCGCGAACTCCAGGAAAAACACGAGCAGGAGAAAAAGGGGATGTTCCGCCGCATGTTCCGCTGACCGCCAATTTCTGTTATCCTTGAGCACAGGGCGGCAGTCGCCCTGGCGGAGGGAGCATGGGACGGTATCGGGCGGCAATAGCGGGGCTCATTCTGGCACTGGCCACAGTTGTCCCTGAGGCGGCTGCTGCCGACCTCTCCATTACCGCAGCCCTCCGCCTCGCCCTTCAGGAGCGTTTCCCCCTTCCCTTTACTGTAGCCGCCAATCCTTCCCTCCCCGATGCTGCACTGCAACAGTTCTACTTCGACAGGGACGACGACCCGGCCTGGTATACCCCCACGGGGCTCGTCCCCGAGGCCGCCATCCTCACGGAGCGACTCTCCGCCGCCGTCGAAGAGGGACTCTGCCCCGACGCCTATTTTCTCCCCGAAATCGAAGAACTGCAGGAATACGCCGCCGACGCCCAACGCCACCGCCTCCTCGAGGACCAGCGACGCCTCGCCCGACTCGATCTGCTGCTGAGCGAAGCCTTTTTAACCTACGCCGCCCATCTGATCCACGGCCGCGTCGACCCGGTGGCGGTTCACGGGGACTGGCACGCCAATCTGCGCAAGATCGACCTTGCCGGGCTTCTCGAATTCGCCCTGGCCGAGGGAAGGATGGTAACCATCCTCAACGATCTGGTTCCTCCCCACCCCGGCTATCGCGACCTGCGTCGCGCCCTCGCCGACTACCGGCAGATCTCGGCTCTCGGCGGCTGGGAGAACCTCCCCGGCGGCGCCACCCTCCGCCCGGGGGATTTCGATCCCCGGGTGCCGGCACTGCGGCGGCGCCTGGCCCAAAGCGGCGACCTGGCGGAGGGAGCGGGAACAGAGACTCTTTATGATGAGGCGACGGCGGCAAGTCTGCGGAATTTTCAACGGCGCCATGGGCTGCCGGCCGACGGTGTTCTCGGCCCGTCGACCCTCGGGGAACTCAACAGCCCGGTCGAGGAGCGAATCCGCCAGCTCGAAGTCAACCTCGAACGCTGGCGCTGGCTCCCCAAGACCCTCGGCGAGCGCTATATTCAGGTCAACATCGCCGACCTGACCCTGAGTGCCGTGGACCACGGCCATACGGTCCTCACCCTGCCGGTGGTCGTCGGCAACGCCTATCGCAAGACCCCGGTCTTCTCCGCCAGCCTGCAATATCTGGTCTTCGCCCCCTTCTGGTTCGTTCCGCCGACCATTTTCAAGATCGACAAACTCCCCCGCCTGCGCGCCGATCCCGACTATCTGGAAAAACACCATTTCGAGGTCGTGACTGCCGACAGCAGGCAGTCGCTCATCCCTCTCGAAGGGATCGACTGGAAAGAGGTCCGCGCCGAATCGTTCCCGGGAGTGCTGCGCCAGACTCCGGGTCCCTGGAATCCCCTGGGACGGGTCAAGTTCATCTTTCCCAACCCCTTTGCCATCTATCTCCACGATACCCCGGACCGCCATCAATTTGCCGCCGAGAGGCGCGCTTTCAGCTCGGGATGCATCCGCGTCGAGCGTCCTCTCGAACTCGCCCGGCTCCTGCTGCAGGATCAACGGCAGGGGGACCCGGCCCGCCTCCTCGCCGCCATGGAGGCCGAGGAGCCGCGGCAGATCGATCTCGCCCGCCCCTGGCCGATCCACATCCTCTACTTCACCGCCTGGGCAGACGAAGATGGGCAAGTCAATTTTCGCCGCGACCTCTACTGGCGGGACCTGGCCCTCGAAGAGGCTTTGACAGCCGTGACCGCCCCCCGGATGGAGACGGCGCAGCCCCTTGCCGCCCTCCCGGAAAGATTGCCCCCACCGCCTACCTTTTTCCAGGTCGAGCGCTGAGCGCTCCCTTCGGGGAGAGGATGAACCGGAAGTCCGTGCCCGTCAGGAGAGATTGACCGGATGTTTTTCCATCAGGGCGAAAACTGCTGGCAGATCGCTGAAGCCGACCGGATCTCTTTTCTCGTCGACGGCAACGCCTATTACGGTGCCCTTGCCGATGTCTGCGAGGCGGCCAGACAGACGATTTATATCGTCGGCTGGGACATCGACAGCCGCATCTGCCTGCGTCGCGGACCGAAGGCCGAGAAGGAGAATCTCGGCCGTTTCCTCGACCGGCTGGCCCGGGAAAAACCGGAGTTGCAGATCTACATCCTCGAATGGGACTTCGCCATGCTCTATGCCCTGGAGCGTGAATTATGGCCCCTGTTGAACCTCGGCTGGCAGCACCATGAACAGGTTCACTTCGAACTCGATGACCGGCATCCTGTGGGCGCCTCCCATCATCAGAAGATTGTCGTCGTCGACGACCGGGTGGCCTTCGTCGGCGGCCTCGATCTGGCGAGCCGTCGATGGGACACCTCCGAGCATCGCCCCGACCTCCCCGAACGGAGCGATGCCGGGGAGCCCTACGGGCCGTTCCACGATGTTCAGGTGATGGTGGACGGTGCGGTGGCCGCAAAACTCGGCGACCTCGTCCGCCGGCGATGGGACCTGGCCACCGGCGATCTCCTCCCGGCGCCATCGCCGGACGGAAACGATCCCTGGCCGGCAGGAATCCGACCCGACCTGGAAAAGACCGCCGTGGCGATTCTCAGAACCGAGCCCGGGTACGACGGCGAACCGATCATCCGCGAGATCGAACAATTCTATACCGGAGCGATCGCCCGCGCCGAAGAGTTTATCTACATCGAAAACCAGTATCTGACCTCCCATCTCATCGGAGCAGCCCTGGAGGAGAGCCTGCAGAAGAAGGACGGCCCCGAGGTGCTCATCGTGCTCCCCAGAAACTGTTCCGGCTGGCTGGAGGAGAACACCATGGGATCCCTGCGGCAGCGCCTTCTGAACCGTCTTCGTCAGGCCGATCTTCATCGCCGGCTCAAGGTCTGTTTCCCCCAACGCACCGACCTTTCCCCGGAGATCATCAACGTCCACAGCAAGACCCTGGTGGTCGACGAGGCCCTGCTGACCATCGGCTCCGCCAATCTCAGCAACCGGTCCATGGGCTTTGATACGGAGTGCAATCTGGCTCTCTTTGCCGCCGACCGGGGCCCTGTCTCGAGGGGGATCGCCGATTTTCGCAACCGACTCCTCGGCGAACATCTCGGCACGGACCCCGAACGTGTCGCCGGGACCCTTTCCCGAACCGGATCCCTTCTGGCAACCCTGGAGGCGCTGAACAACGGCGATCGTTTTTTGCAGGAGCTGCCGGCGGCTGAACCTCCCGCGGATCTTACGGCCAGCGAGATCGCCGATCCCGAACGGCCCATCGGCCTGGAACGCCTGATCGAATACCTGGGGATTGCCACCGACCCGGGGGAGGGGGAAAAGTCCCTCCGCAACAAAGCCTTTCGTTTTGCCGCCGTAATCACCCTGGCGGTGGTGCTGGCAATCCTCTGGCGCTGGTCTCCGCTCAAGGAATGGCTGACCATGGAGGCCTTGCTCGATCTGGCCGGCCGGATTCGCGGGAGCTCCCTGTCCGTTCCGATTCTCCTGATCGTTTATGTCCTCGGCAGCTGCCTGATGGTTCCCGTGACCCTGATGATCCTGGCGACCGCCCTCACCTTCGGCCCCTTCCAGGGCTTTGCCCTGGCCTTGGCAGGGAGCCTCCTCGGCGGCCTGGCCAGTTATCTGCTCGGCCGCCTGCTCGGTCGGGACGTTGTGCGCAAACTGGCGGGGAAGAAGTTGAACCGTTTGAGCCGCAAGCTCGCCCGACGGGGGTGGCTGGCCGTCGCCCTGGTTCGGGTCGTGCCCATTGCCCCCTTTACCGTCGTCAACATGATCGCCGGTTCGACCCATATATCCGCCCGCTCCTTCCTCCTCGGCACGGCCATCGGCATGGGCCCCGGCATCCTGGCGATCATCCTCTTCGGAAAAGGACTGGAGCAGGCGCTCCGGGATCCCGACTGGGAGGCCCTGACCCTGGCGGCGATCGCCCTCGTCGCCGCCCTGCTCCTTCTGTTTCTGGCCAAACGGTTCCTGGTGCGCAAGGATGAGAGTCGCGATGGATAATCCGGAATTGAAACTGGCGACATGGAACATCCACATGGGCGTCGGACGGGACGGCCGTCGGGATCTGGCACAAACGGCGCAGGTCATCGGCGAGCTGGCTGCGGACATCGTCGGCCTGCAGGAGGTGGACAATCGAATCCACAGCCGCGGCAGCGACCTCGAGCGCCTGCAGGACCTGACCGGCATGGCCATCGTCGCCGGACCGACCCTGCGGCGGCCGGAGGGGGATTACGGTAACGCCCTGCTGACCCGCCTGCCGGTTCTGGAGATAAAACGCCACGACATCAGCGTCCGGCAGCGGGAGCCGCGAGGCCTCCTCATCGTCGACCTGAACTGGCAAGAGGAAAGAATTCGCGTCGCAGTCACCCATCTCGGCCTCGGCTTTCGGGAACGCCGGATTCAGATTCGTCTCCTGATCGACTGCCTGTCGCAGGGGGACAAAACAGCGCTGATCCTCATGGGGGATTTCAACGAATGGCTCTTCCTGGGTGGCCCGATGCGTTGGCTCCACGGCCGTTTCGGCGCTTCGGTTTCGCCGGCGACCTTCCCCTCCCGCTGGCCCCTTCTGCGCCTCGATCACATCCTTTCCGACCCCCCCGAACGCCTGACCGCAAAAAAATCCCACAAAAGCCCGCTGGCCGTGGCCGCCTCCGACCACCTCCCCCTGACCGCAGACTACAGAGGGCCCGGATCGAGTGCCACGCCGACGAATCCCGACACCTGAGAGGTGCCAAATGGCCGAATCCGGCCTGGCGGGCAGGGTGAAAAAAAAGAGCCTCCGGATCGTCGAGATCCGGAGGCTTCTGGCATCGGGGCAGGGATTTTTTTCAGCGGCGGGACGGCCGAAGGCTACCAGGCACGAACCCGGCCGGTGTCGACATGAACGAAGCCGGAGTCGGGATAATAGCCGACCCCTCCGCGCCGCAAGGAGATGGCGGTACGCCGCAGCTGGCCAAGGTCGCACCCGGGGAGACGGATATCGATGGCCTTCCCCTCCATGTGCAGGCTGTGGCGGGCGACGCCGTCACTGCGCCGGGCCAGTTCGGCATTGGTGGCCGGAGAACGATACCCGGAAATGACCTGAATGGCCCCTTCGCCGGACTCCTTGCGGCATATGACGTTGAGAATATCGAGTAGCCCGGGATCGATGGGGAGGACCTCGTCGGTGCGGTAATCGCGCAGCAGGTGATCGATCTCCCGAAGGGCGTCGTCGAGATAGCGTCCGTTTTCCCAGAAAACGGCGTTGCTGAGCCGTTCACCGGTGTGGACGTTGAACAGGGAGATGACGCGGGGAGCCGCGGTTTTCCCGCCGGGGAGAGCGAAGGCCGGCACGGGGAGGGCCAGGGCGGCGCCGGCCAAGAGGCCGGCCTTGAGAAAAGAGCGGCGGCTGACAGAATTCCGCTCCGAAAACAGATGATGCATGAACATACCTCCGGCCGTTGATAGTGTCAAAAAAAGTCAACGTCCGCAATTTCTTGCAATAAAAATACCAACAGAGCAGGACTTGGCTGGAAAGCTCCCTCTTCAGACCACCCGGACCGGGGCGAAGCCCCCCCCGGCGGTGCGCAGGTTGGTAACCTGCCCCTGGTAGAGGCGGGCCGCCACCCCCAGCACCCGGCGGCGGTAGACGTAGAGCCGGAAGTCGGTCTTCATCGCCTCCCCGCCCGCGGACGTCGGCGTCATCGAAGGGGGGACCAGACGCTGCACCAGGGTCTCCCGGGGATCGAGCTGATCGAAACGGCTGCGGGAAATCTTGCGGCCGAGAAGAACGCCGCGGCTGCCGAAGCGGGAGACCGGCTTGAAGACCCAGCCGTTGCGCTCGCTCCATACCTGCTGACGGTCGAGGGTGGAGAGGAGCCGGCTCTCGGGGATGGTGGCGGAAAGGAGCGCCCGCGCCCCCTCATCGAGACCGAAGGACTCCTGAGCCGAGGGGTCGGACCACAGGGTCAGGCGGCGCTTGTCGGCCAGGAGACCGTAGCTGTAGGGGTTGGGGGAGAGGCAGACGGTTCCCGCCCGGTAGGCGGCAGCCAGCCCGGCCATCTCCGGGCGCTCGAGATAAAAGTCGCAGTGGCGGTTATAGACGAAATCCACCCTTTTGCCGCCGAGGGTGACGCCGCCGGCATCGGCCTCCAGCTCATGGGGATCGGCGATGCATGAAGGGACCCCCCACTCTTCGAAAAGACCGGTGAAGGCGAGCATCTCCTGATAGAGATACTGGTCCTGAGGGTCCTCGTCGATAATGGCAATACGCTCCGGCCGCTCCTTTGCCCCGCGGCTGTAGCGCTGCATCTCCTCGGCAAAGGAGTCGAGAAATTGACGCCGCAATCGGCCGACGAGGGAGCCGCGGGCCAGCTCGCCCTCCGGAAATTGGGCCAGATAGGCGAGAAGGGCGCCGCCGGCGTTGGTGTTGACCTCGATCAGGTGGACCCCGTCCGGTCCGAGATGAAAATCGTACCCCATCATCACCGAGTCATGGCCGGGGCAAAAGCGGGCGATTTCCGGGACCAGGGGGAGGACGGCCTGGCGGTAGGCCGGCATCTGGCTGAGACCAAAGAGGGTGCGCACCAGACGGATCATCTGCGCCAGGGCGGCTCGGGGAAGGGTGACGGTGGAGGCGCTGATCGCTTCGCGATAGATGGACAAGGTGACTCCTCGGAGGACGGTCCGGCATAGGGGATCATGCAACCCTCCCATGATGCCACATCCCCCAGGGGATGAAAACCTCGAAAGCTTCTGAGGCAGTCTACCCCCCGACCCGGACCGGATCAGTAGGCCTCAAAATCGGAATCGTAGCGATCGGCCCTCCCGGAACCGGCCGCATTCGCCGCGGGTTTTTTCGCTCCGGCAACCTGGGGAAGGGCCAGAATTTCTCTTCTGGGACCTTCTCCGGCCCTGTGATCCGAGGGGAGCGAACCCGTTCCGGCGCCGGTCCTCAACCCGTCTTCGAGCTTGAAATCGGCCATCAGCTGCTGCAGCTGGTCCGCCTGCCCGGAGAGTTCCTCGGCCGTCGAGGCGATCTCTTCAGAGGCGGAGGCATTCTGCTGGATGATCTGATCGAGGCGCTGGATCGCCTGATTGATCTGCGAGGCTCCGAGAGCAG
>Ga0209231_1000556_pt1 | contig 19748 bp, 11 predicted proteins | sample Deesub45470m_DNA_FD_188086 | JGI IMG/M metagenome (GOLD analysis project Ga0209231, IMG submission 188086) | Deep subsurface microbial communities from North Pacific Ocean - 450_OLKR46/470m Metagenome (SPAdes) (version 2) | ecosystem: Environmental > Terrestrial > Deep subsurface > Unclassified ... | reverse complement strand
GCTTCGATCGCCGCGATCTTGCCCGCATCCTTGTCGACGCAGACCACATCATGGCCGAAATCCGCAAAACAGGCCCCTGACACAAGGCCCACATACCCCGTGCCGATCATCGTGATTTTCATAGTTTGAAACGGTCCCCGTTGTATGACAACGCTTCGCCCTAGCATGAGATTTAGACATTATAAAGGGATGCCATGATACGGCATTCCGGCCGTCGCAAGCCGCAGTACCGTGGTTTCAATCCGCTGGACTTTGAGAAACGCACCTCCTAACACGAGGGCGAACCATAGGCATGCCGGGTACCGATGATCAAAATTCCTGAACGTATCGGCAAATTGCCGACTCTCTTCGTCGCGGCGGTACTTGTACCCACGATGATTTCTGCTGTTTATTTCACAATGAGTTCCGACGTCTATATGTCGGAATCGCGTTTTGTCGTTCGGAGCCCGGAAAAGAGCAATAATACCGGTCTAGGCGCTTTATTCCGGGCCGGCGGGATGTCGAACGACGCCAACGAAGGCTATGCGACGAAGGATTACATGGTTTCGCGCGACGCCCTCGCGGCGCTAAATCGCGACAATCTCGTTTCAAATGCCTATGGCAACGAAAATGTGTCCATTCTCAACCGCTTCAATCCGTTCAACCGGGGCGGCGTGAAAGAAAAGCTCTATAAATATTATACCAAGAAGGTGGAGGTGACCCATGATGTTGCCTCTTCGATCACGGTTCTGAGCGTGCGGGCCTTTACGCCTGAGGACGCGCATGAGATCAATAGACGACTGCTTGTTCAGGCAGAAGCGCTGGTCAACAAGCTGAATGGCCGCGCCCGTTCCGACTTGATCAATTATGCCAATGACGAGCTGGACGAAGCGAAGGCCTTGGCACGGACGGCCGCTCTGGCATTGTCTGATTATCGCAACCGCGAAGGGGTGGTCGATCCCGAAAAGCAGGCGACTGTCCAACTGCAGATGATCTCCAAATTGCAGGACGAGATGATCGCGACGCAAACGCAGTTGATTCAATTGCGCGCCTTCACGCCGCAAAACCCCCAAATCCCTGTGTTGCAGAATCGCGTGCAGTCTTTGAGCCGCGAAATTGACAAGCAAACCGGCCTGGTCGCGGGTAACCAGAAATCGCTGGCCGCTACGGCGGCGCAGTTCCAGCGCCTGCAGCTCGAAAGCCAATTGGCGGACCGTCAGCTTGGTGCAGCGATCAGTTCGCTTCAGGAAGCGCGGAACGAAGCGCGTCGCAAGCGGGCTTATGTCGAACGGATCGTGGAACCCAGCAAGCCCGACTATCCTGTCGAGCCGCGCCGTTTACGCGGCATATTGAGCACATTCGTCGTTGGGTTGGTGATTTGGGCCGTGCTTTCGATGCTGGTCAGCGGCGTCAAGGAACATCGCGACTGATGACGCAGATGCAGGAACCAAGCCCGACCAGTTTCCTGCGGTCCTGGGCAATCCAGCAGCGGGTGATAGGCGCATTATTGATGCGCGAGGTGATCACCCGCTATGGCAGGCATAATATCGGCTTTCTCTGGCTGTTCGTGGAACCGATGGTTTTTACCATCGGCGTCACGCTGATCTGGACGGCGACGAGAGCGGTTCATGGGTCCGATCTCCCCATCTCGGCTTTTGCCTTGACCGGCTATTCCAGCGTGCTGGTCTGGCGCAACATGCCGTCGCGTCTTGTCGGCTCGATTGAGCCGAACTTATCGCTGATGTACCATCGCAACGTCAAGATAATCGATATATTCGCTGCCCGACTTTTGCTTGAAGCCGTTGGCGTTGGCATCTCTTTTTTCATCCTCACCTTGTTTTTCGCTGCGGTTGGTTGGCTTCAATTGCCTGAAGACCCGCTCAAGGTCGTGATGGGTTGGGTGATGTTGGTGTGGTTCGGCTCGTCTTTGGGCATGTTCCTGGGCGCCCTGTCCAACCGCAGCGAACTGATCGATAAATTTTGGCACCCGGCGGCCTATCTTCTCTTCCCTCTTTCGGGCGCTGCCTTTCTCGTAGAGTCCTTGCCTGCCGAATTTCGAGAATGGATTTTATATCTGCCCATGGTTCATGGGGTCGAATGCGTGCGCGACGGCTTCTTCGGATCGCATTTCACCCCCTATTATGACCTGGCGTATATGGCCCTATGCAATCTTGGCCTTTCCCTATTCGCTTTGGCGGAGATACGACGTGCAAGCCGTAATCTGGTGCCAGCATGATCCAGCTACAGAATATCGGAAAAGCCTATGAAACCCGTCGCGGTCCTCGCTGGGTTTTCCGTAATGTCGACTTGACTATCGGGCGGGGCGAGAAGATCGGGATATTGGGGCGCAATGGCGCTGGAAAATCGACCCTCATCCGCATGATCAGCGGCATTGAGATGTTGAACGAAGGCCGGATCGTCACGGATATGTCGATCAGCTGGCCGCTGGCCTTTTCCGGTGCGTTTCAGCAATCGCTGACCGGGGCCGACAATGTGCGCTTCATTTGTCGCGTTTATGGCAAGAATGTCGATGATGTCATCGCTCTCGTCGATGATTTCGCCGAACTGGGCGCATATATGAACGAGCCAATCAAAAGCTATTCTGCGGGTATGCGCGCCCGGCTGGGTTTCGGCGTATCCCTGGCGGTAGATTTTGATTGCTTCCTCATCGACGAAATCGTCGCTGTCGGGGACGCGCGTTTTCAGCAAAAATGTCATGATGAACTGTTCGTCAAGCGACGTGACCGCTCCATGATCATCGTGTCGCACAATGACGGCTATATCCGCGAACATTGCGACCGTGCGGGTGTGCTGGCGCAACAGACGCTGACCAATTTCGCCGACATGGATGAAGCCTACGCCTTTTATAAGGCGCATGAACGGGAATGAACTGGATAGCCGGGTTGCTCGATCGGTTGATCCTTTCGAAGGCCCAGCGGACGGACGAGGTTCCTGCCGCCCCTCGTCGCTTGCTGGTCGATATGTCCACCATCGCCCAACAGGATGCCGGCACAGGCATCCAACGGGTCGTGCGCGCCATATGGCTGCACTTGATGGACCTGGACCTGGACGATATCGCCGTCCTGTCAATCGCCGCGACCGCAAAGCGGGGCTATGCCATTGCAGAGGTTGATCCCACAGACGGCCGTTTGTCGCTACCACCCCCCAATGCACCACTGATCCATGCCAGCGCCGGGGACATATTCCTGGGGCTGGACTTGGCCGCGCATCGCTTGTCGCGGCATCAGCGGCAACTGGCGCGCTGGCGTCGTTCCGGCGCGTCGATCAATATCGTCATCTATGATCTGTTGCCACTCCAGCACCCACACTGGTTCCCGCGCAGCACGGGGCGCAATTTCGCAAAATGGATAGGCGTGGTCAGCCGCCTGGCGGATCGGGCCATTTGTATCTCGCACCAGGTCGCATCGGACCTCGACACTTGGCTTACCACCAACAGGGTCGCGCGGCGCGATGCCATTGAAGTGACCGTCATGCCGCTGAGCGGTGCCGTCGATGCGACCAACCCCAGCCGCGGTATCGGCGAGAAGGGGCGCGCAGCGATCGCGCGCGCGCAAAATACCCGTACCCTGTTGATGGTCGGCACCATCGAACCGCGCAAAGGCCATGATTGCGTTCTCGATGCCATGGAGCATCTGTGGCAGACGCAGTCCGCCGACGCGCCGCATGTCCTGATCGTCGGCCGACCGGGCTGGCGCACCGAAGCGATGCAGGTCCGCCTCGCAGCGTTGGAGGCGCGGGCAGACCATCGGTTGACCTGGCTCAGCCAAGCCTCCGACGAACTGCTCGCCGCGCTCTATGCCCGCGCTGCCCTCGTCGTCATGCCATCGCGCGGTGAAGGCTTCGGCCTACCGATAGTCGAGGCGTTGCGCCAGGGGCGCAAGGTGTTGGCACGCGACCTGCCGGTGTTCCGGGAACTGGCACGGCCGGGGCTCTTTTATTTCGATGATGATAGTCCGGCGGCGCTAGCTGGCAGCATCCTCGCCACATTACAGGAAGCTGACCCGCCGATTCCGGTCGGCGAGGACTGGGACGACAGCGTCGCCATCCTGCTGCGGGCATTGGGTCTGGACCAAAAAAAAGCCCCGGCCTGACCGACCGGGGCTTTTGCCTTCAACCCTGTTCTTTGATCTGCGCCATCATGACGCGCAGATTGTCGCGCCAATGCGGCGTCGGCCCGCCCAGCGCCTCGAAGGTCGATGCCTTGTCCAGCACCGAATAATGCGGTCGTGTCGCAGGTGTCGGATAGGCGCTGGTCGGGATCGGAATGACCGTCGCCTTCTGCGTCAGCAGGCCGATCGCCAGTGCTTCCTCCTGGATCGCAACGGCAAAGTCGTACCAACTGGCCGCCCCGGCATCGGTATAATGATGCAGGCCCGTCACGCCTGCGCCCGCCATCGTCCACAGCGCTGCGGCAAGGCCCGGCGCATAGGTCGGCGTCCCGATCTGGTCGGCCACCACGCGCACTTCGGGCCGTTCCGCCATCAGCCGCAACATGGTGCGCACGAAATTGCCACCGGTCGGCGCATAGACCCACGCCGTTCGCACAATCAGCGCATCCGGCCCGGCCAGTTGCTCACCGATCAGCTTGGTGCGGCCATAGGCGCTCAACGGGGCGGTTGGCGCATCGGGCGCATAGGGCACGCCCGCCAGCCCATCGAACACGAAATCGGTCGAAACATGGACGAACCGCGCACCAACGGCCCGCGCGGCATCGGCCAGCGTGCCGACCGCCGTCCCATTGATCGCCAAGGCCAGTGCTTCGTCCTGTTCGGCCTTGTCCACCGCCGTATAGGCAGCGGCGTTCAGCAACAGGTCCGGCTTTTCCTGCGCCAGATAGGCCTCCACCGCGTCAGCCTGGGTGATGTCGAGTTCATCGACGTCGACACAGCTCAGCACCGCTCCGGCGGGCGCCGTCGCCTGCAGACCGCGTCCCAGCTGGCCCTTGGCCCCGACGATCACCGCCTTCATGCGAAGGCCTCGATCTCGCCCAGTGCCTGACCCTGCGCATCCTTGCCCGACAGGATCGGCTCGATCCCTTCCAACGGCCATTCAATGCCCACCGCCGGGTCGTTCCACATCAGCGAATGTTCGGCCGACGGATCATAGGTGGCAGTGCATTTGTAGAGAAATTCGGTGCCATCCTCCAGGCTGATGAAGCCATGCGCAAAGCCCGGCGGCACCCAGAACATCTTCTTGTTCGCGGCGGACAGTTCCAGCCCGACCCATTTGCCGAAATGCGGGCTGGACTTGCGGATATCTACCGCCACGTCCCACACCCGCCCAGCGACCACGCGGACGAGCTTGCCCTGCGGATTGGGGTTCTGGAAATGCAGCCCGCGCAGCACGCCGCGCGCGGACTTGCTGTGATTGTCCTGCACGAAGTCCAGATCCAGCCCGGCCGCCTTGAAGGCGTCCGCATTCCAGCTTTCGTAAAAGAAGCCGCGATCGTCGCCGAACACGCGCGGTTCGATGATCAACGGGCCGGGAATGGCGGTTTCCACGATGTTCATGCGATCGCACCCTTGCCTTTGAGAAGGTCCATCAGATAATTGCCATAGCCGCTCTTGCGCAGCGGCGATGCCACTTCTTCCAACTGGGCATCATCGATAAAGCCCTGCCGCCAGGCAATTTCTTCGGGGCAGCAGATCTTCAATCCCTGCCGGTCTTCGGTCACCCGGACATAGAGGGCTGCGTCGAGCAGCGACCCATGCGTCCCAGTGTCGAGCCAGGCATAGCCGCGGCCCATGATTTCGACCGACAGCGAACCTTCCTCCAGATAGAGGCGGTTGAGATCGGTGATTTCCAGCTCGCCACGCGGCGAGGGGGCCAAGTCGCGGGCCATGTCCACCGCACGGCCATCGTAGAAATAGAGGCCGGTGACGGCATAGTTGGACTTGGGCTCTTCGGGCTTTTCCTCGATCGTCTCAGCGCGGCCATTCGCATCGAAGGACACGACGCCATAGGCTTTGGGATCGCTGACATAATAGCCAAAGACCGTAGCGCCGGTTTCACGCTCGCCCGCCCGCTTCAGCAGATCGACCAGGCCATGGCCGTAGAAGATATTGTCGCCCAGGACGAGCGTCGATGGATCGCTGCCGATGAAATCCGCGCCGATATGATAGGCCTGCGCCAGACCCTTGGGCTCCGGCTGGACCGCATAGGTCAGGTTGATGCCCAATTCCTTGCCATCGCCGAGTAATGCCTGGAAAGAGGATGCATCATGGGGCGTCGTGATGATCATGATATCGCGAATCCCCGACAACATCAGCGTCGAGAGCGGATAATAGATCATCGGCTTGTCATAAACGGGCATCAATTGCTTTGAGACACCCTTGGTCAGTGGATATAGTCTTGTGCCGGAACCACCCGCCAATATTATTCCCTTGCGCACGTATCACTCCCCATGAAAGGCGAATGCGGGTGTAAATTGCGTCGGTTACGATTGCAAGGCGATGTTGCGATGCGGCATATGTCCCAATAGGATAGGAAATCGCCGTCGGCAGAAGGCATCTTGCAGGTTGTTGCGCTTATGTCCGGACACAAATCGCCATGCTCTGGGCGCGAGGCTCCGGACAGGCTGGCGGGTGGGCGTTTGGCATTGACATAAAAAGTGTAGCGGTCAGAGATATGATGACCAGGGCAATCAGGGGTAGGCTTTAGGTGAACGATACGGTTTCGACTAAGGATGCGGAAGCAACAGGTAAAGCACCGCGTGGCCGCGCCGTCGCTGCAACGCCCCAGCCTGCTCCATCAAAGACAACGGTCGCGAAACGGACTGCAGTTTTGGTCGTGGCGATGCATCGCTCCGGCACCAGCGCCCTGTCTCGCACGCTCAATTTGCTTGGCTGTGAATCATCGCCCAACCTCATGGGTGCGGACGAATATAATGAATCGGGCTATTGGGAATCCCGCCCCATCTATGAGTTGAACGAGAAGATATTGAGTTCCGGCGGCGGGGGCTGGGCCGAATGGATGGAATTCAACCCCAATTGGTTCCGTTCTTCGGCGATGGACCGTTTTCGCGAGCGCGCAGTCGCTTGTATCGAAGCGGAATTTGGCAAGTCCAACCTGTTCGTGATCAAGGATCCGCGGCTCAGCCTGCTTATGCCTTTCTGGCGTAGCGTCTTTGAATCGATGGACATCGAACCGGTCGTGATTCACACGCTGCGCAACCCTATCGAGGTCGCGCAATCGCTGGAACGGCGTAACAAGTTCCTGCAGCCCAAGGGTTTGTTGCTGTGGCTGCGCTATACGTTGGAGGGCGAACGCGGAACACGCGGCCTGCGCCGATTCTTCACCACCTATGATGATTTGATGGACGATTATGTCGGCTTTATCGATCGGTCGCAGGAGACGTTAGGCCTGTTCTGGCCACGAAATTCCGAAAAGCTGCGCCGCGAACTGGCGGGCTTCCTGACGTCCAATCTGCGCCATCACCGTGTTGACGGTAAATCGCTGCGGACGCTGGACTATGCGGCGAAGTGGGTTGAAACCACCTATGAAGTCCTGCGCGGCTTTGCCGAACATGGCGAGGATGCGGCCGGATGCGCGGCGCTTGATGCGGTCCATGCCGAGTTTACGGCAGCGGGTAACGCCATGGGGGCCATCGCCAAGGATAATGACGAGCGCTACGCCCAATTGACGAAATTGCATGCGGAGCGGGACGAGATCGCGGCCAAGCAAATCGAGGCCGAACGGGAAGCCGCTGCTGCAAAGGCCGAACTGGATAAGCTGCGCCAGGCCAATGTCGAATTGGAACAGCGCACGGCCACGCTGGCCAGCGATGTCGAGCGCGTCAAAAGCGCTAAGGCGGAGATCGAGCAGCGCCAGCGCGCGGGCCAGGGTCAGCGGGAAACGCTGCTGGCGGAGAAAAAGGCGCTGGAAGCAGCCGTTGCCGAGGCGCGCCGCAAGAGCGAGGAATTTGAACGGAACGCGGTAGACCTGAAAACGCGAATCACCAGCGCCGCGAAGGCAAGGGATGATGCAACGGCCACGGTCACCGCGCTGCAGAAGCAGTTGCAGGCCGCGACACAGGAACGCGACGCCCTCCTCGACCAGGGCGAGGCAATGACCGCGACCCTTGCGCAACTCAGCGCTGATCGCGATGCGCTCGAAACCAAACTTGCTGAAATCCACACCGATCGCGATGCGCTTGAGGCGCGCCAGTCGGAGATCGAGGCCAAGGCTGTCGCTGCGTTGGAACGCGCGGAGTCGATCCAGCGGGCAAAGACAGCGTTGGAAGAGCGGCATCTCGCGACCCAGAAGGAACGGGACGCCTTAAGGGACGTGCGCGCCCGGCTGGAAACCGAACAGGCGGAAGCCGCCAAGCAGCAGGCCGCGCTTGCGGCGGAGAAGCAGGCTCTAGCAGCCATGCTCGCCGAAACCAGTGACGACCGCGATGCGCTCAAGAGTCTGCACGCGGAGACTGAAGCGCAGGCGGCGGCCGCACTGGAACGGGCAGGAGCGATCGAGCGCGCCAAATTAGCGTTGGAAGAGCGACATCTAGCCACGCAGAAGGAGCGGGATGGTTTGAGGGAGGCCCGCGCCCGGCTGGAAGCGGAACAGGCCGAAGCGGCAAAGCAGAATGAGGCGCTCGCCGCAGAGAAGCACGCGCTGGAGCAGGCCGTCGCGCAAGCGCATGAGAAGCAGGCCGAATTGACGTCCAGTCGTGCCGAACTGGAAACCCGACTTGCCGCTGCTCAACAGCAGGCCAGTGGGATCGAGAAGGCAAAGCTGGCCTTGGAAGAGCGTCATCTCGCTACGCAAAAGGATCGCGATGGTCTGAGGGAAATACGCGCCCGGCTGGAAGCGCAACTCGCTACCGCCCGGCAGCAGACCCAGGCAGTTCAGCAAGAAAAACGCGTTCTGGAAGAACAGCATCTTGTAACGCAAACCGAGCGCGATTCACTGCGCAACGAGCGCGCAATGCTGGCAACGGATAAGGCGGCAGCGCTGAAGGAAGTTGCGGCGTTGGAGGCGCAAGCCTTGGCGCTGGAACAGGCGATGACCGAAGCGCGGCAGCAGCGCGAGGCTTTGAGCGCCGCCAATAGCGCGCTCGAAGCGAATTTGGGAGCGGAGGCCAAGCGAGCCGACGCACTGGAGCACGCCCAGGCCGCGCTGGAAAATGACTATCAGGTCGCCCGGCAGGATAGGGACGCCATTCGCGCGGCTCTTGCCGAACGCAACCAGACAATCGATTCCCTGCATCGGCAATTGGCGGAAAAGGATGATGCGATTGCAAGCCGCGATCGCGATCTGGCTGGCTTGACTCAAGCGTTGGCGGCGACAGAGCAAGCCGTCGCCGACGGGCAGATGAAGCTCAATCAGACCGAGCAGATCGCCCGCGAATGGGAGGACAAGTCCCGTCAACAGGACGAACAGCTCAAAGCGTTGCGCGCTGCGAGTGAAGCCGACATCGCGGAGTTGCAGAACAGGCTGGCGCAAACCGAAAGCGCTCTGCGCCAGCGTCAGCTCGAAACGGAACAAGCCGCAGAAGCTCTGCTTGCCGCCAGCAAACAGGCGCATGAGGATCGCGCTGATTGGAACAAGCGCCAGACTGCCCTTCAAAATCAGCTCGCCGAAGCAGGACGAAAGGCGGCTGAACTGGATCGGCGCCGCGCCGAGACAGAGGCCGCGCTTCAGACTCGTTTCGGTGAAATCGCGCTCATCAGCGAACAACTGGCGTTGCGCGAAAGCGATCTGTCGGCCGCGAAGTTTGCCCTGGACGATCATGCGCGCGCGCTGGAAGCGATCAGCCGGACGGCCCATGAACGACAGGCGCGTATCCTCGATCTGGAAACAACCGTCGCGGGTCAGGCCACGGAGTTGGACGCGGTAAGAGCCTCGCTCGAACATGACCGCAAAATGCTGGACGAATTGCGCGCCACCGTTGGCAACCGCGATGCGAAAGTCATGGAACTGGAGGAGCATATCCGTGCGCGCGAGGCGGCATTGTCAGCGGCGGTCGAGGACCATGCGCGCGCGCTGGAGACGATCAGTCAGACGGCCGATGAACGCCAGGCACGCATCCTGGATCTGGAGGTAACGGTCGCGGGTCAGTCCACGGAACTGGACGCTGTGAAGGTCTCGCTGGAACGCGATCGCAAAGCGCTTGAGGACATGCGCGCTGCGGTTGGTGATCGGGACGCTCACGTCGCCGAATTGGAAACAGTGTTGGAGGAGCGGCGCGCCAAGTTGGCGGCGGCCGAGGACGAATTGGATAGGCAGCGTCAGGCGCTCGATCAGATGGAGCGAGTGGCAAGCGAGCGTGGCGCGCAAGTCGAGGATCTCAGCACAGAATTGCAACAGCGCAGCGCGAAGCTGGCCGATGCGGCGCAAGATCTTGATGCGGCGCGCCAGGCGCTTGAAACGGAGCGGGCTTTGGCGGAGCAAAATGGCGCACGCGTCAAACAACTGTCCGCCATAATCAATGATAATCAGAATGAAGCCAACAAACGCTATCTACAAATGTCGCGATTGCAGGATGGTTTGGCAGAGCATCAACGTCTGATTGCGCAAGAACAGGCCGAGAAGGCCAAATTGCGTACCGAGTTGGACGACGCCACGGAGCAACTTGCCAAGCGGCGCGAACAGATGGATCAGGCGCAAGAGACTTTGCAGGATCGAAATCAACGGCTGATGAAAGCCGAAGCGGCCCATCAAGCTCTATTAGCCAATCTTGAAAAGGCGAGAGAGGAGGCGGGCCGGCAAAAGGAGATGTTGCGCGCCACAATGCTCGCCAATCGGGCGCAATTGAGTGAGCGGGATCGCAAGATCGATGAGGCCTGCGCCGCCAGCCTGCATGTCTACCATCAAATGTCGAAGACGCTCCAAACTATGCTGGCGCAGGCGAAGCTGCCCTTCCCGGCGCTGACCGGTAAGAGGACCGAGCAACGCCAGCGCCGCATAGTGGAAGATTATGCACAGTTTGATCCGGACTGGTATCTGGCCCATTATACGGACGTGTCAGAGGTCGGCATGGACCCTGTGCTGCACTTCATTCACCATGGCCTTGCCGAAGGCCGTTCGCCCAACGCCGCGACGGAAGCATTGCGTCAGGCTGCATTGGGGCAGTAAAAACAGTATCTATGTGCTTATCGAAGGCATGTCGATGCCACCTTGGTGGCATCGACATGCCTGATCCCCATCGGTAGCCGAAAAATAGGGAAACCCGGCCGGGTTAAGCTGGCTGTTTCCCTTGTCTCCGGGCTATCCGCGCCAATGCTGCATCGACGATCCTGCATAGCAGGGCAGGGTCTGCCGTAAAATCGGCGTTGCCCAATTGGGAAGGGTCTGCACTATCACCGAAAAGGAAGGAGAAAGTCTGGTCTCGGATGCCTGCCATATCCCAAAAGAAAAATTCATGCCCATGATCGGGGCTGAGCGCCACGACCTCACAATGTTCGGGTGCCCATAGGATATTGGCCATCGTTGCATCCGTCGTGCCCACGACCATTTCGGCCTCGGCAAACAGGGCGACCTGCTCATCGATACTCATCGACTGCGGCGCAACGATAGTGAAATTACGCTTCGTCAATTGGCTCACAATATCCGGCTCGTTCAGCAGCCTGCGCTTGGTAGCGCCGTCTCGGCTGATGTAGAGGCGGCGATGCGCCTTGCCATGCGGCACCTTTGCCCGCGCCTGGGCCGACACATGGCGCAAGCCGGTAAAATCATGCGTATGGCTATGGATCGAGTTGACCGTGATAAAATGCAGGAGGTCAAAGCGCGTCGGCTCTGAACCAAGCCAAAGTATCTCATCATCCCGTACGCCCAGCCATTCCAGCGTACGTTGGCGCATGGGGCGCATGTCAGCTGGCGAAGCAGGTACGGCAAATTGTATCGCCTGTTGGGGAAACATCGCCCGAAACTCTCTCACCCGCGGCAGCAGTTCGGCGAGCCAATGGGCAAAATCACTGTCGCCTGCCTTACGCAGCAATGCCGTCGGTCGCGGCTCATGACGAACCACCCGATCTTCCTGAGGAGGGGTGACGTCGCGTGCGCCTACGATTGTTTCCTGGACAATGATGCCTTGTTCCGACCGCACAAAGCCATTCTGGAAGACAACCGCATTGCGCATCGTCGCCAGGAACGCAGACGGCAGCCGCGCAATGTCGCGCTTGAGGATAGCTTCGGTTCGGCTTTTCCAATGGCCCTTCAGTTGTTCGACATTGGCGAACTGCGGCATCATGCTTGGATATGTCTGCACGCGCGCGAGTGGCCGAAGCGTCGCTCCACACGCCGCGGCATCTTCTGTTTTGAAAATCTGATTATCCGTCATCTGCTAGGGATTATTATAATTTTACCATTTTCGAAAGCGGATCGCGCATCATGACATCAAAATATTCAGCACCAGATCGTCATATTCAGGAATGCTCGTTTGTAAGCCAAAGGACCGCAGTGCCTTTGCCTTGATGATATCCCGTTTTGAACGGTTGATTTCTACCTGCTGAATAGCCGTTTCGAGACCGAGCACCCAAGTATCGACATCGTTTGGTATAAGCGTCAATCCTTCCAACTCAGTAGCGATCTCCCGAAAAGCTGGAACGTCCGACGCCAGCACGGGAAGGCCCAGGGCTGCGCCTTCGATGGCTTTCAAGCCGCTCTTGTAAAGATTGAATGTCGAGTCGATCAATGGTGCCAGGGCTAGATCAAAATCAGCCGCCTGTTCCCGCAGCCAAGGTACGAACGAAGAATAATTTCTGGCATGGACAGGTACGGCGATCCTTTCGATCCAATCAGGGGTCGCCTCTTGTTGAATGCCAACGACAGCCAGCCGAAAATGCGGGTAGCGCGCCTGGATCGCCTCGATTGCAGGCTCGATCATGGCGAGATCTTCGGCATGCGTGACACTGCCAAAATAGAGTGCGCGCACATGTTCGTCAGGATTGCGGCGCGCGCTATACCCCCGCCAAAGCGCATTGCTTATACGATTGGGGAGTAGATGGACCCGTTCATTGACTTCGGATATGCGCGTAACGAGTTGATCCGTCGAGACAGTTACTCCTTTCGCCTGAACTAAAAGCCGTTGCAGATAGGGCGCATAGGCACGATAGCTGCCGGTAGGATCTTTATCAGACGGGACATCCAGCAGGTCATCGTCCAGATCGACCATATATCCCACCCCTGCTGCGTCGAACGCACGCAATAGGGGCACCACCATCGTCGCTGGGACGGCGTTGCGTTGGATGATCGCGCCATCAATTGACCCTGACCTCAGGTTGGCCAACAGCGCCTCTGGCGTCATACGAACAAAAATGGCGTTGCGGTCAAAACTATTGCGGGTGCGCTCCCACAACCTGATAAACGTTGAGGCGTTGGCCAGTTGAAGCTGTCGGTCTGCTGGTGCAGTCACGGCAATTATTGGTGCCCGATCCTGGCCTCCCGCCTGCCGGTAGAGGTTCAGATAGCGGGCTCCCATCAATTGCGTCGATTCTCCCGGCCCCACATCATTTTGCCATGCAGTAAGGGCGGCATCGACTTTGTTCTGCTCCGACACATCAAACGCCAAAGCGAGTATCTTCTCATACAGCGCGTCAATATCGTCGTGAGGAAGCACCCACCCGGCCTCGCTGGTGCGAACACGGCCCGCGACCGTTGGGAAATCGAAGACCAAGGGCGGAACGCCAACGGACCATAGTTCGGTCAATGTATGGCAATATGTTTCGTCCCAGATGGAAAAAACGGCGCCAAGGTGGACGCTTAGCGCCTTTACGCGCTGGGCAAATTCATCACGCTTATAGGCGCCATGTTGTATCAGGCGGGGATGGCTGATTCCCTGCGTGGGATCGATGTTTCCGAGGATGTGGAACTCTAGCAGCCCTGCGCTATCCCGATCGAGCAGGGCACGGATGATCCCCAGTCCCTTGGCCATACTGATGTTGCCGGGTACGAGTATCCGCAAGGGATCGCCATGACGCGGACGTTGGCGCAAAATGGCCAATTGTTGGAAATTGCGACCGTGTGGAATGACGTGAAAGCGATCCGGCTCGATGCCCGGCAAATGGGTGAGGATGGTCGTGCGGGCGCTATCCGATGTCGTGACAAAGGCATCACAAGGCGTCAGCGCCTCAACGAATCGGGTGCGCCAATACCGGATCCATTCGGCATCCAGCTTGGGCATCGAATCCGCGGGCCACAATTCCGGCATGGCTGTGCCATTCAACAGGGCGAGATCGCCGCCGTAGAAAGTGCCATCCGCGCGCATCAACTTGATCGACGGACAAAGGGCATAAAAATCGTGAAAGGAAAATACCACGGTACAACCCTGCGCCTTGGCAATGCGCGGAAGGTTCAGGCTGTGCCATCCCAGGTGGCGGATATGCACCAATTCAAAATCGAACCGGCGAAGCCATTCCGCGATGACCCCATCATATTCTGACGAGATGTGGCGGATAGGGTCCAATCTTTCCTGAAGTTCATGCCGGGCAACTTCTTTGAAATTATCGCCTTCCCGGCGCATCAGGATCATATGCCTGCTATTGCAGCGCATCAGCCAAGAATCAAAACCGTCGGCCAGTGCGCCCATCAGATCTAGGTTGGTTTGGGGGGTGCCGCCGGTTTGCGTTGCGACCACAAACAGCAATCGGGACTGTGTCTCGCGCGGAACCGTGCAATCGCGCTGCGCCATCCGGGCGTGAATGCGCGCGAGTCCGATATCTGTTCCCGAAGAAAATACGCGGATCGCAGTCTTATATTCTGGATATCGCGCATCGATGACGGAACGGCCTGATTTCATCAGGTCGGTCTTGGCTCCGCCGAAACTCTTGGATCGATCATGGAAAACATAGGTGCGATCGTCGATCACGTTCGACCAGCCCGCTCGGCCCGCTCGCATACAAAAGTCATTTTCCTCGCCATAGCCACGCGGGAAGGCGACTTCGTCCAGGCTACCGATCTCGTCGATGCAGGCCCGATTGACGAACATGCAGAAACCATTGCCGGTCGGCACGATCGGATACAGACCCAGCGCCCTGCGCCGGAAGGCACGAGCATAGGTGACTTCATCCACGCCCGGCGGCAGTTCATTATCATTGCCGATATTCGGCGCGGAAAAGGCGCCGGCGCGATCCGACATCGCCGTAACCGTCGCGACACGTGGACGGGAACTGGCGGCGGTCAACATGCCTTCAAGCCAGCCGTGCGTCACCCGCGCATCGCTGTTGAGCACGACAGCATGCTTCTTGCCAATTTCTGCAAGGCCGCGATTGACCGTCCGGGTAAAGCCGATATTCGCGTCGTTACGCAATACGCGCATATTGGGATGGGTTTTTGCCTGCTCCATCAACGTAGCTATCCGGTCGTCGGGGGAAGCATCGTCGATAAACAGAATTTCTACATCGTCTGTAGTGAATGCCGCCAGCCTGTCGATGCAATTTACGACATCGTCATAAGCGTTATAGACAGGGATGATGATCGCAGTATCGCGTGGCAAGATAGGCGCAACATAGCTGGTCCAACGATTATGGCGTTGTTCTGCCTCAATCGTTATCTCTCGTGAGAGAACCTTCCCGTCGGGCGTGCGCAAACCAATATTATAGGTGCCTGACCCCAATTCCGCCAAGGGCAGGGCAACCTGTATCCCGCCGATCCCGTCTGAAAGCCCTGCACGAAGCAAGTCGCTACGACGATGTTCGTTGCGAGCGTGGCAGAAGAACATATCGTCAATCAAAATATCGATCGAAAAAAATTCTGCTTGATCAAGCGTATTGACGGCCCAACCGCGCAATTCTGTCTTGGATAGGCTCTCGATCCGGGCCTTGCAGGAATAGGCGGGCTGCGGCTTAACCGGCGCGGAGGCTATGATGGAAGGAGCAGCCTCCATGGGTGCCGCTTTGCTATGCACGGCGCTTGGCGGGATTGCAGGTGCCGCCTCAATGGCTACCGCTTCGCTCTGCGCGTCGGTTGCCGTCTCGCCCGCCGTGGGGGCCACCATCCCGCTCAACGCGGGCGTCCTATCGGACGTCAGAACAACTTCCACCAGAACCGGCATGCCCTCTTCCAGCGTCAACCCATCGGGCAGGTCGTTCGCCAATGTTCCGACAAATCCGCAATGGGCTTGGGGAAAGCCGGCGTCGACGACATCCTGTCGCTCGACATTCGCTGACATATTGGTGGCGACGGGCATCCCTTCGATCAGAATGTCGATCGTCAGTGGATCGTCAATCCCTTCCGCCTTTACCCAACCGATGACGGTGCCGCCCCTGATCTCATCAATATGTCCGATGAAAGTCCGCATTTGGGGTGCCTCGTCGGAAGGAGGGGCGCTCTGGGTCAGGATATCGTTCATACATCCACTCTGATTGTCGTCACGCAAGCAAATCACTTGCCAAACGGGAAGGGAGATTTGCATCCCCTTGATATATAAATGCGGTCAACCGTCTAGTCTGCTCTGGCCAGAATTTTGGCGCAGTGCAGCAAGCTATGCAGATCATTGCGCTAAACGGTCAATGTGTCATTGGCGCGGCAGCGGCAATGACGTCCTGATTTTCCCGTAGGATGCTATAGGGCAGTCTCTTCGCATCTGCGTTGATCTTCCGGCCGGTCCGCGTTATCCTTTCGCCCTGATAACAATACGTGTCTTTTCGCTACGGAAAGAGCAAGGCCATACGGGTTGCACAGGGGAGCGTGCCGGTTGGCGTTTCGATGCCGGTGAATCGATTTGGATTGTACGGGGGAAATTAGGTGAGTCAGATCAGTGTAGCGACCGCTGTGTCCGCGCAGGATGTTGCGCGGATTAAGGATTCGGGCCTGTTTGACGAGGAATGGTATGTTCGGACCTATCCCGATGTCGCCATTCTTAACATGGACCCGGTCGAACATTATCTTTGGCTTGGCGCGCGGCTGAACCGCGATCCCTCGCCCCATTTCAGTACGAGCGGCTATTTCGAGGCCAATCCCGACGTCCGCGACGCAGGCGCGAATCCGCTGGCCCATTATGCCAAGAACGGCCAGCGCGAAGGCCGCAAGATCGCGCCGCGCCGCCGCGCGGCCGACCCCGCCGCCTGGCGTCAGGGCGTGATCGATGTCATCGAAGATGCGCCCTCGGTGCTGCTGTGCGCGCATGAAGTGAACCCGCAGATGTTCGGTGGCGAACGCAGCTTCATCGACATGCTCGACGCGCTCGCGCAGATGAAGCTCAACGTCTATGTCGCCGTCCCGCGCGAAGGCAATCCCGACTATATCGACCTGCTGCGGCAAAAGAGCTGCGGCCTCTATTCCTTCCCCTATTATCAATGGACGAAGAATCGCGGACCCGACGAAACCTCGATCGAGGATTTCATCCACATCATCGAGCAGCGCAACATTGCCCTGGTCTATTGCAACACCATCGTCCTCGTCGATCCACTGATTGCCGCGCGCCGCGCCGGACGCTTGACCGCGATCCATGCGCGCGAACTGATCGACCATGACGAGCATCTGTGCGACCGCATGGGCATGGACGCAGCCGGGATCATCAAGCGCATCCTGCACCAGACCGACTATGTCATCGCCAATTCCGCCGCGACGCAAAAGCTGTTCGCGCACAGCCGTCGCAGCTTCCACGTCCCCAATGTCGCCAAGGTCGATTCGCTCGACATGCCCAATGTCGTGGGCGAACATGTGGTGTTCGGCATCGTCAGCTCGAACATTCCCAAAAAGGGCATCGCCGATTTCGTGGAGGTCGCGCGCCGGGCGGAGGAATTGGTGCCCAACGCCCGCTTCCGCGTCATCGGCCCGGAAAATGCCTATGTCGAGGAACTGAAAGAAGCCGGACTGCCCGGCAATCTGGAATTTGCGGGCTATGCCGACAGCCCGGCCGAGGCGATGGCGCAGCTCAACGTCGTGATGGCGCTGTCCCACTTCGCGGAATCCTTCGGCCGCACCGTGGCCGAGGCGCAGGCCGCGCGCCGTCCGGTGATCGGCTATCGCTGGGGCGCGGTGCCCGAACTGATCGATGATGGCCAGACCGGCTTCCTGGTCGGTTACAAGGATGTCGAGGCGGTGGTCGCGCGCGTCAATACGCTGTGCAAGGACCCTGGCCTGATCGCGACCATGGGCACCGCCGGGCGCGAAAAGATCATCCGCCAATTCTCGCCCGTCGTGCTGCGCAACAATCTGCGCCACGCCCTCTCGGCTATTCTTGCGGAAGACGTCCCATTACGGGACGATGAGACCCGCCGCCTCACCATCATCGTGCCGGTCTATAACGCGCCCGAAGCGGTCGAGCGCTGCCTGACCTCGGTGCTGGCGAAAACCGATCTCACCCGTGATCGCGTGCTGATGATCAATGATGGCAGCAGCAACGAACTGGTGCAGCCCCTGCTGGATCGCTTTGCCCGCCATCCGGGTTTCCACCTGCTCGTGAACCTGCAGAATATGGGCTATACCCGCACCATCAATCGCGGCATCCGCTGGGCCGAGGGCGACGATATTCTGCTGCTCAACAGCGATACGATCGTCCATGACGGCTGGATCGACGGCATGCGCAAGGTCGCCTTCGGCACGCCCAAGGCGGGCACGGTGACGGCGATGGGCGACAATTCGGGCAGCTTCTCCTTCCCGGTCGCCAATATCGTCAATGCCAAGCCCGACGATATGAGCCACGACGAATGGGCCAAGCGGATCATCGCCTTCACCCAGGTCTCCGAACCGATTGACGTGCCGACCGGCAATGGCTTCTGCCTCTATATCCGCCGTGATCTGATGGATCATATCGGCCTGTTCGACGAAGAGACTTTCCCGCGCGGCTATGGCGAGGAAAATGATTTCTGCATGCGCACGATGAAGGCCGGGTGGAAGAATTTCATCACCCCCCATGCCTATGTCTTCCACCAGCGCACCGCCAGCTTCGGCGGCGAAAAGGATGGCCTCATCAAGACGGCGATGGAAATCGTCCACCAACGCTATCCCGACTATGCCCGCCGGGTAAAATCCGCCTTCGGGTCGGGCCGGATGAAGGCGCTGCGCGCGCTTTCGGCCAAGGCGTTCGAGGGCGCACCCGTGCCCACGCAGCCTGCGTGGCACAACGCGCCGGTCGGCGAACCGACCGATCGCCCCGGCTATCGCGCCGGACCGGAAAAGCGCTTCCTCTCGCTCAACAAGATGGTGATCGACTGGCACACGATCCGCGGGCAGGCGCCACAGCGCGACCCCGATCTCGTCTCGATCATCGTGTGCGTCTTCAACCAATATTCGCTGACCAATAAATGCCTCAACGCGCTCGCGCGCCATTGCGGCCGGGCGAAGGTCGAATTCATCATGGTCAATAATGGCAGTGATGAAGAAACGTCGGGCCTGCTCGACAGTTGGGCGGAGCGGGACGGGCGTGTCACCGTCATCCACAATTTCGACAATCTCAACTTCTCGCTCGGCAATAATATCGGCTTTGCCGCCTCGCAGGGCGCGCGCGTCATCTTCCTCAACAATGATACCGAAGTGAAGGCCGGCTGGATGGAGCCGTTGCTCGCCCCGCTCGCCGATCCGGAGGTCAAGGGCACGCAACCCAAGCTGCTCTACCCCGACGGTCGCCTCCAGTGCATGGGCGTGGTCTTTTCCGGCAAGACGCCGCTCGGCTACCCCATCTATGTCGATGAGGCCGCCGACTCCCCGCTGGTTACGCAAAACCGTCGCTTCCGCGCCATCACCGGCGCCTGTTTCGTAACCGACCGGTTGAGGCCGCCTGCCTTGCTGTGATGTGAGCGCGTAAGAGACGTCCATAAGGACGTCGTTATGGACGTCCTGAGCCAAAGCGAGGGACGGCGGTGGAG
>Ga0209231_1000555_pt1 | contig 19765 bp, 15 predicted proteins | sample Deesub45470m_DNA_FD_188086 | JGI IMG/M metagenome (GOLD analysis project Ga0209231, IMG submission 188086) | Deep subsurface microbial communities from North Pacific Ocean - 450_OLKR46/470m Metagenome (SPAdes) (version 2) | ecosystem: Environmental > Terrestrial > Deep subsurface > Unclassified ... | reverse complement strand
CCTCCCGGACGGTAATAGGCGGCATGCATACGCGCACCGGATACCGCTTCATAGGCATCCAGCAAATCTTCGCGCTCGCGGAAACAATACAGGAATACCGTCATCGCGCCGATGTCCAGACCATGCGCGCCCAGCCACATCAAGTGGTTCAGTATCCGCGTAATTTCATCAAACATGACGCGAATATATTGTGCGCGCAGCGGCACTTCGATGCCGGTCAGCTTTTCGATGGCCTGAACATAGGCATGCTCATTGCACAGCATGGACACGTAATCCAGCCTGTCCATGTAAGGCACGGCCTGCAGAAATGTTTTGTGCTCGGCCAGCTTTTCAGTACCGCGATGCAACAAGCCGATATGCGGGTCGGCGCGGACGATGACTTCGCCGTCCAACTCCAGCACCAGACGCAGCACACCGTGCGCCGACGGATGCTGCGGACCAAAATTCATTGTGTAATTTTTAATTTCAGGCATGATTACCTCGCACACAATGAATTTCTGCGAAGGACAACTTAGTCAGTTCAACGCCCGCAGGGCGGCCGGAGCTAAAATTCATTGTGTAGTTTTTAATTTCAGGCATGAGCGCGTCCTTAATTACAACCGTAAGTTTGTTCACGCAGGATGCGCGGCGTCACTTCACGCGGCTCTACCGTAACAGGCTGATATACCACGCGCTGCTGCTCAGGGTCATAGCGCATTTCAACGTGACCGGAGAGTGGGAAATCCTTACGGAACGGGTTTCCGACAAAGCCGTAATCCGTCAGAATGCGGCGCAAATCAGGATGGCCGGTGAAAATCAGACCGAACAGATCGAAGGCTTCGCGCTCGAACCAGTTCGCGCCCGGCCAGATATCCGCGACCGAAGCCAATACCGGAAAATCATCTTCCTCGGCGAATATGCGTACGCGCAAGCGGCGATTATGAACCACGGAAAGCAAGTGATAGACCACGGCAAAGCGCTTGCCTTCCCATGCACCGTCGCCGTATTCCGAATAATCCATGCCGCACAGGTCTACCATCTGCGCGAAACGCAATTCTTCTGCATCGCGCATCAGAGTCAATACTGACAGCATATCGGCCGCCCTGACCACGACGGTAAGTTCACCCAAACGCTCTTGCACGCTGACCAGTTGCTCACCCAATAAACTGCTCAGATCTTCAAGCAACGATTTTTTTTCAGTTGTCATAACTTATCCTAGCGCGCGATGGTGTTGGTGCGTTTGATCTTGTTTTGCAATTGAATCAGTCCGTACAGCAAGGCTTCCGCAGTCGGCGGGCAACCCGGCACGTATATATCCACAGGAACAATACGGTCACACCCACGCACTACAGAATAGGAATAGTGATAATAACCGCCGCCATTCGCGCACGAACCCATGGAAATGACCCAGCGCGGCTCGGACATCTGGTCGTACACTTTGCGCAGCGCCGGTGCCATCTTATTGCACAGCGTACCCGCAACTATCATCACGTCAGACTGGCGCGGACTGGGACGAAACACGATTCCGAAACGATCCAGATCATAGCGCGACGCACCCGCATGCATCATTTCCACCGCGCAGCAGGCCAGACCAAAAGTCATCGGCCAGAGCGATCCGGTACGGGTGTAATTGATAATGGTGTCCAGCGTCGTCGTGACGACACCCTTCTCCAGAATGCCTTCTATTCCCATTCCAAGGCTCCTTTCATCCACTCATAGACAAAACCAACCACGAGGATAGCCAGGAAAATCATCATGGAAACATAGCCGAACATGCCGATCTCCTTAAGCACAATCGCCCAGGGGAATAGGAATGCAATTTCGAGATCGAACAGGATGAACAGAATGGCAACGAGGTAGTAACGCACATCGAACTTCATGCGCGCATCTTCGAAGGCTTCAAATCCACATTCATAGGGAGATAATTTCTTGCTGTCCGGGCGGTGCATCGCCGCAAATCGACCCAGAACTACAGGCACCACTCCAACAGCCAAACCAACGCAGATAAACAACAGTACCGGAAAATAATTTTCCAACATCGAGCTTCCCCCTCTATGTAGTATGCAATTCGCAAGCCAACCCGCAAGGGGTTGAATCAGAATCGTTTTGTAATCGTCTTCAGGCTGCCAATACACACGGGTATCAACTTGTATTTATTATTTTTTATTATTTTCTTACTGCTTTACTAGCTACTTCTAAAAACTGGTGCGGATGGGGAGACTCGAACTCCCACGCCCTTACGGGCACAAGCACCTCAAGCTTGCGTGTCTACCAATTCCACCACAACCGCAATATTCTGTCCGATTACTTCGGGATCTCCTTTGACTTCGAAGTATCCACTACAGCGGGAACCGTAGACTTTACCGAGTTCGCATTCACTCTGTCCATCACTCCCTGCTGCTCGGCAGGATGAGAATACAGATAAGTCAGCGACAAGCTGGTAATAAAGAACAGTGTAGCTGCAACTGCCGTGCTACGACTGAGGAAGTTTGCAGAACCACCGGAGCCAAACAGGCTACCAGCGGAACCGGTACCAAAGGCGGCACCCATGTCAGCGCCCTTGCCGTGCTGTACCAGCACCAAACCACACAAGGCCACCGCCGTTACGAGATGAAATACCCAAACAATTGTTTCCACTTACCACTCCATACCACTTAGTTATTTTTGCGCTGCGCGACAAATTGCCACAAAATCTTCAGCCACCAATGAAGCACCACCGATCAGACCACCGTCGATATCAGGCATCCCGAACAATTCCGCCGCATTCCCTGCCTTCACACTTCCGCCGTACAGTATACACAAGCCCTGCGCCACCTGAGCATCGTGCTGTGCAACGCGCTGGCGAATAAAGGCATGCACGGCTTGCGCCTGATCCGGACTAGCTGTCTTGCCTGTTCCGATCGCCCAAACAGGCTCGTAGGCGATAACCGCCTGCGCCAATGCTTTTGCGCCAAAACGCACCAGCACCGCATCCAGCTGCGTGGCCACCACCTGCTCGGTGATGCCCGACTCACGCTCCGCCAGCGTCTCACCTACACAAAAAATCGGCTTCAAACCGGCCTTCTGCGCAGCCGCGAATTTTGCGGAAGCGATCTCATTGCTCTCATGAAACAGGCCGCGACGCTCGGAGTGACCGATGATCACATAACTGCATCCGAAATCTGTCAACATGCCCGGCGCCACCGCACCGGTGAAAGCCCCCTCTTCCTGCGGACTCAGATTCTGCGCACCCCACGCCACATTGCTGCCTTGCAACATGGATTGCGCCTGAGAAAGATAGGGATAGGGCACACAAACCGCGCAATCGGCATCACGCAATTCACGAACACCCTCCAGAACACCTTGAAGCAACGCCTGATTGCTTGCCAGACGACCATACATTTTCCAGTTTCCGACTACTAATTTGCGACGCATCGTAATCATTCCACTCATCTTTTAAAGTTGCGCAATCGTACCTGCGAAAGGGCTATCGGTCAATCAAAATAGCCCTGCAAACGTCTATCAGGCGGCCTGTACCGGTATTTCGTCTCGTTTTGCGACAATGCAATTCCGCTCATCTACATAGACAAGTTGCGGATGAAATTTTTGCAGCTCCAGCTCGGAATACATCGCATAACTGGCGATAATCAGAATATCGTCCGGATTAGCTTTATGCGCGGCCGCACCGTTCACTGAAATAATGCCCGAACCCCGTTGCGCTCGAATCGCATACGTCGTAAACCGTTCCCCGTTGCTGACATTGTAAATATCAATCTGCTGGTACTCCCTGATATCAGCCGCATCCAGCAAATCATCGTCTATCGCGCACGAGCCTTCGTAGTGCAACTCAGAGTGCGTTACGCGCACCCGGTGCAGCTTGGCTTTGAGCATGATTCTTTGCATAAAAAGCTACCTTTCAAATCGGGGGCGCGGATTATATCTGACTCACGCACCAAGACCAACCTCTACGTTATCCAGCAAACGAGTTTTTCCCAACCTCGCTGCCGCCAGTATCACCCACTCGCCTGACTCACAATCGGCTGGCCGCAAATCGGACTGATTCCGCACTGACACATAATCCACCACCCAGCCTCTGCCAGCGAGCGCCTGAGCGGCCTGCTGCTGCAACAATTCAAAGTTGCGCGCGCCTTGTTCGATAGCCTGCCGCATACCCTGCAAGGTCTGGCTTAAAAAAACCGACTCTGCACGCTGCTCTTCCGTCAAATACTGATTGCGCGAACTCAAGGCCAGACCATCCGCTGCACGCACCGTTTCGCCGCCGATAATGCGCAGTGGCAAATTCAGTTGCGCAGTGAGCTGACGAACAAGATGAAGTTGCTGGTAATCCTTTTTACCGAACAAGGCCACCTGCGGCTGGACGATATTCAGCAGCTTCAGCACCACGGTAGCCATACCGCGAAAATGACCGGGGCGCGCCGCACCGCACAATTCGTCAGCCAGCGGCGGCAATTCAATAAACAGGGTTTGTTGCACGGGATACATTTCGTTAACCGCAGGCGCAAACACCACATCCGCCAGTCCGTGCAGCTTGGCGCAATCAGCACTCAGCGTACGCGGGTACTGATCAAAATCCTCGTTCGGCCCGAACTGCAAAGGATTGACAAAAATACTCACCACCACGCAAGCGCCATGCTCCCCGGCCTGGCGCATCAGATTCAGATGCCCCTCATGCAGGTTACCCATGGTAGGCACGAAAGCCACGGACTGTTCACCGCTCAGACGGGCGCGCAGTTCGGAAATCGTAGAGATAACTTGCATCAGAAGCTATTTTCCGGCGCGGGGAAAAGACCGCTCTTCACTTCAGCCACATACAGTTTGACTGCCCCCGCAATACTGTCAGTGCCCTGCATGTAATTCTTTACAAAGCGCGCCTTTTTACCCGGATAAATATCCAACATATCGTACAGCACCAGCACCTGCCCGGAACAGGCGACACCCGCGCCTATGCCTATGGTCGGAACGGATAATTGCGCGGTAATTTCCGCTGCCAGTTGCGCAGGCACGAGTTCCAGCACGATCATCGCCGCTCCCGCCCGTTCGAGCGCGATGGCATCCTCCAGCAGTTGCTGCGCAACGGCCGATTCCTTGCCCTGCACGCGATAACCGCCCAGCTGATGCACAGACTGCGGGGTCAGGCCGATATGCGCACAAACAGGTATACCCCGTGCAGTCAGGAAGCGCACGGTTTCCAGCATCACATCACCACCTTCGAGCTTGACCATTTGCGCACCGGCCGCCATCAATCTGGCTGCATGAGCAAAGGTCTGCTGCGGACTGACCTGCGATGTGCCGAACGGCATGTCGCTGATAATGAATGTCTGCTTTGCGCCGCGCGCCACACAGCTCGTGTGATATATCATGTCATCGAGCGTAACCGGCAAGGTGGTTTCCAGACCCTGCAACACCATACCCAGCGAATCACCCACCAGCAGCACGTCTACCCCCTGCGCTTCGAGCAGCGCGGCAAAACTCGCGTCATAGCAGGTCAGCATGGCAATCTTCTCGCCACGGCCTGACATCGCTTTAATTGCAGTTAATGTTGTTCGCATCATTCACATTTAAACCATCAGCTTACACAATAATTATCGACCAGCTTTTCCAGCACCTGATCCAGACAGCCCTGCATGGCCTGCCGGGCCGGACCTATTGCAGGGATAGCACAATCCGGGGCGATCTCCAGCAGCGGCAGCAACACAAATGCCCGCAGATGCATCTGCGGATGCGGAATAGTCAGACCCTGTTCATGCAACTGCAAGTCGTCATACAACAGCACATCCAGATCCAGCGTGCGCGGTGCATTGTGAAAGCTACGTTCGCGACCATGCTGGCGTTCGATATGCAGCAAGGCGGACAGCAAGTCCTGCGGCATCAGTGTCGTGGCGATTTTTGCCACTGCATTGACGAAATCCGGCTGATCCAGATAGCCGACCGGCGCGCTGCGATACAGCGCGGAGCGTGCCAGCAAACGGGTGCCGGGCAGCCGCTCGATATCGGCCATCGCCAGATGCAACTGATCACACGACTCACCCAGATTACTGCCCAGACCAATATAAGCAATACCCTGCGTCACGCGGACTCACTGTCATTCTGGTCTGCGGGCTGACTGCCTGCATCCGGCTTCTTGCGCGGTTTGCGGCGACGACGTTTCTTCTCGCCCGCGCCTTCCGGTTGCAGCATTTCCTGACGGCGCGCCTCACTGGCATCCTGAAACTCATCCCACCACAGCCCGAGCTCGTTATCCACCTCATTGCTGGCACAGCGCAGCAACAAGAAATCAAACCCGGCTCGGAAGCGCGGCTGCTCCAGCAAGCGGTAGGGGCGCTGGCCGGCGCGCTGCTCGAAACGCTGCTGCAACAACCAGATTTCCTTCATCACCGCATCGTGGCGGTGCGGAATGGCCAGTTTTTTCTTCTGACGGGCCAGCACACCATCCATCGCCGTGTGCATCGCGCCCACCGGACGTTCGCCCTGTTTAACCAGGGCATTCCAATCGGACAACACCTCGTGCCACAGCAGTGCGGCAAACAAAAAGGCGGGGGAAACCGATTTATCCTGGGAAATGCGTTCGTCGGTATTACGCAACGCCAGCATGACGAACTTCTCGCCCATGGGCTGATCCATGATCACATCCAGCAGCGGCAGCAAGCCGTGATGCAAATTCATCCTGCGCAACTGTTGTATGCACTCGACGGAATGCCCGGACAGCAGCATCTTCAGCACTTCGTCGAGCATGCGCGCCTCCGGCACGTTATCGAGCAACGATTTCATCTGTGCAATCGGTGCCGCAGTTGCCTCATCCAGACGCATACCCAGCTTGGCGGATAGCCGCACCGCGCGCAACATGCGCACTGGGTCCTCGCGATAGCGCACCAGCGGGTCGCCTATGATGCGCAATACCTGATCACGGGTATCCTGATAGCCTCGGTGATAATCGTAGATTTCCTGCGTAGTCGGATCATAGAACAGTGCGTTGGCGGTAAAATCGCGCCGCGCCGCATCCTGCTCCTGATCGCCAAATTCATTGTCGCGCAACAAGCGGCCATGTTCGTCGGTCTGCGCGTCTTCCGCTTCCATCATGCAGCGAAAAGTAGCGACTTCAACCAGCTCTTCGCCGAACATCACATGCACCAGACGGAAGCGCCGCCCGATGATGCGCGAACGCCTGAACACTCGCTTCACTTCCTCCGGGGTGGCATCGGTCGCCACATCAAAATCCTTGGGCGTTTTGTCCAGCAGCAGATCGCGCACCGCACCGCCCACCACATAAGCCTGAAAACCCGCGGCCTGCAAGCCATCCGTCACACGTTTTGCACCATAGCTGATTTGCTCACGGAGAACACCGTGCATGGCAAATGGAATCACCTGCGCATTACCCACTGTTTTGGCCTTGGCTGACCGGCGAAATACGCGCTTGAGAAATTTTTTGATCATCGATTATTTATTAATTAGGCACAGTAAGTTGCGCGCAGAGGCGCAGATTATACACGGCGGGGCACATTGGGAATCGCCCAGAGTCAGGTAGCCCATGTACGGCCATAAAGCCCCAAAGCGGCTATCAGCTGGCTGACCTCATGCTTTTCAATAAGAAAGGCGCACGATGTGCGCCTTTCTTAGGGCCTGTTTACCCTAGCTTTTCAGACACGTCTTCATGAATGCCTTGCGCTCATCGCCTTTCAGCTCCTTGGCCTTGGCATCCACGTTGCAGGACTTCATCCTGTCCTGTTGCGATGCTGCGGCTTCCGGTTTGGCTGCCGCCCCACCCTTCAGCACGTAGTCCTTCTTCAAACATTTACTCATGAAAGCCTTGCGCTCGTCACCCTTGAACTCGCCCGCTTTCGCCTCCATGTTGCAACCCTTCATCTTTTCCTGTTGCGCACCCGCAAAAACAGGAGCAGACACAGCAAATCCCAAACAAGCCAATGCAATCAATTTTTTCATGGATATCTCCTTGATTAGTCGGTTGTATCCCCTCGGACCGGGATGTCCCGGCATGATGCCGAAACGCAGCCATTATAGCCATTGCGTCAAATTACACTATAGGGTTTTCCCGGTGATTTCCGGCCCCGCCAGGCCACACTTGAATAGCCGCTTTCAAGAGCAGCTCAAACAGCCGGCCTGACGCGATCTGTCGGCTAAAACTATGCAGCACCCGAACTCACGGGCAAACCGGCAGACAATCATCCAAGCCGCTGATTAATAGTTGATTATTTTACTCAAGCAAGCAGGAGCAGCGGCACTTTTTTAATCCAAATCCTAGTATTAATCAGTCGTTGACGAACTTTCTGCACAGGCGGATACTGACGCACGTTGAGACCTAATACTATCAAGGTGACAGTCATGAAATTCCTACGTTCAGCAAGTTCGTTATTCTCTGGATTGATGTTATTTGCCGGCAGTGCGTATGCACAGCCAGTCAATGCAGCGCAGGAAACACCCGCCTCCAGTCAAACCGGGCAGCTAACCGCCTCCCACAACCTGACCACACCAGATGCGCACGATCAAGCCTTGCGTGACGCCGATGCATTAATCAAGAACGGCAATCCCGCCGCTGCTTACGCTCTGCTTAAACCGCTTGAATTCGAACGTTCCGGCGAAATACGTTTCGACTATTTGTTCGGTATCGCCGCACTGGATAGCGGACACGCGGACAAGGCGACGCTCGCGTTTGAACGCGTGCTGACCATGGACCCTAATTTTGCCGGCGCACGTCTGGATATGGCGCGCGCCTATTATCAACTCGGTGACTTGCTTCGCGCCAAAACCGAATTTGAAACCGTGTTGAGTCAAAATCCCCCCGAATTAGCCAGAGCCACCATACAAAAATATCTGGATGCCATCGCCAGTCATGAGCAGGCCCAAAAAACCCGCTTTAGTGCTTATGTGGAGGGCGTAGCGGGACACGACAGCAACATCGCCAACAGCAGCACACAGACTTTCACCTTCGCCGCCAATTCACCCTGGGGCGGCTTATTTCCTGGCAATCAATTGCCGCCGGGCGCCAAGCTTGCAGGTGTCTATGAAGGGATTAACGCGGGGGGTGACATCAGCCACAGCCTGGATGCCAACTGGGGCGTGTATGCCGGTGCCGATCTGCGCCAGCACGGCAACATGACCCAGACTGCCTACGACACCATCAGCACGGATGGCCGCGTCGGGGTGAGTTATGCACGCGAACAGAATGTGTACAAACTGACACTGAGCCTGGGACAACTTTATACCGCCAACTCTATGCGCCGTGATTCGCGTGGCGTGGGTGGTGAATGGCAGCATGCATTCAGCCCCGCCAACCAGATGAGTGCTTTTGTCCAGTATGCTCAAAATCGTGCAGCCGGTTTTCCGCCCACCTCGCCAACCACCGATGCGCGCATCGAAGGAAACACCGATCAAACGATAGCGGGCGCGGGTTGGGTACACATCATGGCAGGTGGCAAGCATGCGCTGTTCGGCAGCATTTATGCGGGCAATGAGCTGGATGTCGCACCAGTCATTTCTCCCGGCCTGCCCAACGGCGGGCGCACGGACGGCAAGAAGCGTTTTGAAGGTCTGCGCATGGGCGGTCAGGCTGCTATCGCCGAACAGCTGGATGTTATTGCCAGTACTGGTTTGCAATCTGCGAATTACGGAAAACTGAATAACCTGATCATGAGCAATCGCAGCGAGAAATTGTATGACCTGACTGTGACGGCAAACTGGCATCCAGACAAGCTCTGGACGATAAAACCGCAAATAGCGTTCTCCAGAAAGCATTCCAACCTTTCCCTGTATAGCTTTGATCGCACCGATGTTTCGCTGATTATTCGCCGCGATTTCAAATAATTTTTTGTGTGGAGCATCATCATGAAAACGAACAAAGTTAGTTTCGCCAAAAACATTAATAAATTATTTTCCTGCCTGAGTTTGGCAGCAGTTTGCCTGATGGCTGTTTCTCCGGCGGCTTACGCGTCCGTGGCCGGACATGTGCAGTTTGTCAGCGGAGATGTGCGAATCGCCAACCCGGCAGGCCAGGCCCGTTCAGCGCAAAAGGGTGATGCCATCAATGAAGGCGATACGCTAACCTCCGCGCCGAAATCCTCTGCACAGATCAAAATGCAGGACGGCGGATTCATCGCGATTCGCCCGGATTCACAAATGAAATTTGACCAGTTCGTTTTTGCCGGCAAGGAAGATGGCAGCGAAAAAAGTTTCTTCTCAGTGTTCAAAGGTGGTTTCCGCGCCATTACCGGCGCTATCGGGCAGGTAAACAAACAGAATTACCGTATTACCACCCCGACAGCCAGCATCGGCATTCGGGGTTCCGACCACGAGACCCTGGTCATTATTCCCGGCAGCCCACTGGCACAACTTGCACCCACAGGCTCTTACAGCAAAGTGAATGTAGGCGGAACGTCGATGACCACCAATGAAGGCACCCTCAACGTGGGGCCCAACCAAATGGGTTTCGCAGGCAGCCTGAATCAATCACCGCAATTACAACCGCTCAATACCAATATCTTTACCGTCGCACCCGCACCTGCGCTTACGCCTGCAACGGGAACCGGGCCGGAAGGCGCTGCACAGGAAGAAACGCCGCCCATTCGTGAAACGGCGACAGTCGATGCCGGCACACCCGCTCTTGCGCCCGCTTCACCCGCCCCTGCGCTGACACCTACGACTCCTGCACCAGCCACTCAACCCACGCAAACCACGGCGGGCGGCACGACGGTAAACATCATCTCCGGCACAGCCACAACCAACACCGGACAGGTCATCCCGATCACTCAAAGTCTGGCTGCAACTCAGGCGCAATCCGCAGCCGATGCGGCAGCCCTTGCGGCGACAGGCGCGCAAACGGCAGCCAACACGGCGCAGACGGATAACACGCAGCTGGCGGCACTGGCACCGGTTGATACCGCACCTGCCTCCACGGCCATCGCGACGGCTGATCCGCTGGTTGCCAATGCAGCAACGGGCTACTCAGCCATTGCTGCGACCACCCCCGTAGCAACTGCAACGGCAGCAACAGCAGTAACAGACGCCACAACGAATGTCGCTGCGGCAACCACTGCGGTGGCAGCAGCCAACACCCTGACGCCTGTGGCAACCACACCGGCTGCCACAGCAATTGGAGCGGCCAACACCCTTATCGGCACAGCCACCCCTGTCGTTACAGCAGCGGGCACACTGACCCCGGCAAATGCAACGCTTGCTGCTGCCAATGCGGCGGCAGCAGCAGCAACGGCGGCTACCGCCAACACCCAAACCACTACCGCAGCCAGCCAGTTAGCAGCAAACGGCGCTTTTGCCGACACGACCGCCGCCCCCGCGCTGACTACAGTCCAGAGCGCCAATACTGCGGTGCAGAACGCCAATACTGCGGTGCAAGGGACGGTGACGCCAGTCAATACGAACAATGCGAATCTGACCGCAGCGCAGACGGCCGCCCAGAACGCGCTGACTGCGGCGAACAATAATCTGGCTACAGCCAACACCAGCCTGAGTACCGCGACTAATCAGAATGCAGCTCTGACCGCAGCGCAGACGGCCGCCCAGAACGCGTTGACCACGGCTCAGGCCAATCTGGCTGCGGCCAATACCAACCTGAACACCGCGACCAGTCAGAATGCAGCCCTGACCGCAGCGCAGACGGCCGCCCAGAACGCGTTGACCACGGCTCAGGCCAATCTGGCCGCGGCCAATACCAGCCTGAACACCGCCACCGCACAAAATAACACCATCGCAACCGCACAGACTGCCGCCCCTGCGCAACTGACCGCCGCACAGACCGCAGCGACCGCCGCACAGAGCGCCGCCACGGCAGCACAGACTGCTGCGACTCAGGCCGCAATATTACAGGCTGCTGGCGATCTGGTCGGTGCACAGGCACAGCTGCTCATCGCCCAGCAACAGCTTGCGATCGCGCAAACGCAACAGGCTGCCGCCGCCAGCGCACAAACCGCGCTGACAACATCGCTAACCAGCGCGCAAACAGCGCTGACCACCGGCCAAACCAGCGTGAACAGTGCGGTAGCTGCAGCTAATTCGGCGCAAACACAGGCCAACACGGCCAGCACGCAATCCGCGCTCGTACAACCTGCCGCAACAGCTGCAGGCACTGCGATTGCCGCTGTCCTGCCTGCAGCCAATACCGCGATTGCCGATGCGGGAACGGCCAGCACTCAGGCAGCCAGTGCGCAAACAGCCCGGACGACAGCCAGCACGGCAATAACTGATGCCACAACGGCAGCCAGCACCGCCACGAACGATGCAACTGCGGCACAAACTCAGGCTGCGGCGGCACAAACGGCGAGTACGAACGCGAATGCGGCATTGACAACATCCAACACCAGTCTGGCGACGGTCAACACTCAGGCTGCTATCATTGCGTCGAATGCGCCGATAGCCGCATACAACAACCCGGCCGTTGCCGCTAATTTTATTGCTGCCACGATGTTTCCAGTAGCAACGGCTGGCGGTTTCAATGAAGCCTTTGCGCCTACCAATCCGCTGCGATCCAATACCACCTTTGTACTGGACAGTGTCGGCAATCTGGTCGAGGCACGCAACTTGCCGTTTCAGGTACAGAGCAACCCGAATGGCACCGTACTGACTCCATCCATAACAGCGACCAGCGGTGCGGACTTCAAATGGAGCGGTGGCACGGCGGCAGACACATTCAAATTGGCCGACAACAGTCTATACGCCGGACGCTGGATGGGCGCCACGGTGACCGTGACGGATAATGCTGCACCAACCAATATGTATACCTATACCCCTGCCGCCAGCCTGTGGGCAGTCATCCTGCCACCGGCGGCCGGCTATGTGCCCTCACTGGTGGGCACGACCACCTACAATCAGGCGGGCAACACCACGCCGGTTGATGCAAACGGCAACCTGGGTATATTGAACAGCGCGAGCCTGACGGCGAACTTCACCAGTCAGTTGGTGGACGCAGCAGTGAACCTGACTATGAATACCGGGACGATGGCAGGCACTTATAACGTGTCAGCCATCAATATGCCGATAGACGTCAACGGCGGCTTCAGCACCCCTAATGCCGACGCGCTGACAACAAATTGCGCCACCGGCCCCTGTGCCGCAGGAGCGGCAGGCTACAGCGCCGACATGGGCGGCAGTTTTGCAGGCACGAGCGCGGCCAGCATCGGCCTGTCCTATAACATCTGGCCAACGACAGCACTGTCCACTGACGCGGCGATCAATTCAATCATGGGAATGGTCGCGTTCAGCACCCCCACCGCACCTGCGGCAGGCACTCACCCACTCGCAGGCAATTATGGTATCAATTTTATGAATCCGGTTACCATAGCTGGCGGGTATAACACCGGACTCTCCAACAATACGCTGCCTATGGCCAATACCAGCATGTCGCTGGATGGTGCCGGGAATCTGGTTAAAGTGTTCGGCACGACCTATCAGGAGCCGGGCGGTTCGCCCTATGCGGCAACTCAACCTCCGCCGATAGTTTCACTCGCGAACGCGAATATCGCCTGGAGCGGCGGAACCGCTGCCGACTATCACCAGTCTGCCAGCGGAGCTGTCACTTTCGGTCGCTGGCAGGGCGGCATTGTTAACGTGACCGACCTGTCTGTCACCACGCCACTCGCGCCTTTCACGACCAGCTTGGCTGGCGGGATCTATGGCCCGACCAGCAGTCTGTGGGCCTACGCTACAGGACCAGCAAACAATTTTGTACAATCGTTGACAGGCACGACAAGCTATACCAAAACTGCCCAGACCACTCCTTTCGATTCGCAAGGCGGTTTGGGTGTGCTGAACAGCGCGAGTCTGACGGCGAATTTCACCAACCAGTTGGTGAGCGCGGCATTGAACCTGACGATGAATACCGGCCTGCTTGCAGGTGATACCTTCGACATAGCAGGCAATATGCAGATCAACGCTAACTCGAACTCGTTCAAGTCAGTCTCCCAGCCCATCCTGAACTGTACCGGTCCGTGCGTTCTGACTACCGGGGAGTCATTCCTAGCGGAAATGAGCGGCGCCTTTGTCGGCGCAACGGCAGTCGACGCCGTCCTGGGCTACGCCGTCTGGCTTGAAAGACCCACCTCGCCCGCGGACATCGTATACGGGTATGTGGCATTTAATACCGGCGTCGCGCCGACCGTTAACCCGACCGGGCCGCTTGCGGCTTATGTCGCGACCAATACGGCCGTGGCTTATAACGGTTCCTATGGCGGAAGCTTCAGCTTTATCGCCGCACCGGGAGAGGTGACACCGTTGGGCAATCCCACCACGTTCACCCAGAATTTTAACGGCGGCTACAGGAGGGATATCCTGAACGGTGCGACCACGGCCACGCCGCCGACCACGACCGCGAATGGCATTACTTTCGGCGTATGGGAAAACATCACGAGTGTCAGTTCATCCGATCAAATGCCCATCATGCCGAACCAGAACGCCTCAATGAGGACACTGCCTTCCTACATGTATGGCGCAGAGGGCTATCTTGACTCAGCAGTGGTAGCGGGAACAAATACCGGGCCGCTGACAGGGGTATTTAACTACAACTCAGTCGCTGCTACTTCCTACGATTCGGGCAATTGGGCGAGCGGCACTTTGACCCGGACGACGATGAGCGCAAACTTCACCAATCAGACGCTGAGCATGGGTCTTTCCGGCACGATGGGTACAGACAACTGGACGCTGGACAGCACGAATATGCCGATCACGTTCACGAGCACCACCACCGGCACGGGCGCACGCTTCAGTGATACCGCACCGGTTATTACGGTAAATACGACTACTTGTGGAACCAACTGCGGCGGCACTATCAACGGCGCCTTCCTGGGACAGAACTATGCCAGTGCACTGGTACAGTACAGCCTGTGGGATAACAACAATTTGAATCTGGGTGGTCTGATCGGATTCGACAACACCGCCCCGGTCACACCCGGCGCACCCACCTCGCCCGGCACCTGGGTAGTAGCGAATTCATGGACGGTAGCCAGCCCGAGCGCAATCACCACCGACCCGACGACAGGCGTATTGACCGGCTGGAGCGGCAGCGGCTGGAATTCAGCGGTAGCGCCTGCGGCCAGTTCGGTGGCCTACACACCTGTTATGGCTGGCAGCGGTCTCATCAACTGGGGCTTGTGGGGCAGCGGATCCATCAATACCAACACCTTCAGCTATGTACCCGGTGCCGCGCAATTGCACTGGATCACCGCGCCTGAACCCACGCCGGTCTATCTGGCCCAGGTGCTGACGACGAGCAATGCCGTGTATGACTTTGTAGACGGCGATGTCACCAGCCTGACCGGCGGCGTGCATGGCACGATCAACGGCGCAACCTCGTTGACAGCCAATTTCACCACGCAAACCGTAGCTGCCAATCTGGACATGATGGTGAACGGCCACAACTGGCTGGCCAGCACCAGCAATGCGCCACTTCAGTATTCGAACGGCAATACCCTGAATGCCTTTTCTGCCGACAGCTACCGCTCGCCTGCACAGCCCGGTTATCTGACCGTGACGGTGGACGGTGCAGGCGCCAACGGGAATCTGGCCGGACAGCTGGTGGGTGCGGCACTGAACGGCGCTATCCTGAAATTCAATCTGGATGGTCAGGTAACGACCCCCACCATGGGTTACGAATGGATACAGGGCGTAGCCGCTCTGGGTGCAGCCGTCGCCAACGACCCGGCGACATCCTATCGCATGGTACTGACTTCCATCAGCGAACCAATGGCACTGGTACCTACCGTGATGCTGGACGGCGCGTACAACAACGCGGCGCGTGTCCTGACTGATGTTAACGGTCTGACGCGATTCGATGCCAGTCTCGGTGGCGGCAGCTCCACGGTACAGTATGTAAGCGGCACTTACGCCGATCAGGGCAGCGTCGTGTTCGGCGGTGATACCATAAGCTGGGGGCGTTGGGCTGCGGGCAGCGTGGTGAATGTGCAAGACCGTAACACCGGGGTATGGCAGAACAACATTACCCTGGACGGTGGCGCGCATGCGGTAGTGGGCCCGATCGCGACCGGACCGGTCTCCCTGCCGACCAGCGGGGCCTACACCTATAACCTGATTGGCAACACATCGCCTACTGATCAGGCCGGAGTGGCCGGAACGCTGAATTCTGCCACGCTCAGCGCCGACTTTACCGCGCAAACCGTGAATGTAGGCGTGAATGTCACGGCCGGCGGCGCAACGCTGGATGCAATCGCGACGGGTGTGGCGATTCAGAATCGCGCCAATTTCTACACCGACAGCAGGATGACCGGTGCGGGGGCGTTAGCGGTGAATTGCACGGGTAGCTGCGGCACCACCAACCACGGCGCAATCGGCGGCGGTTTCGGCGGTGCGGGCGGTGTGGGTGCTGCGATCACCTACGGGTTTGAAAAAGGCGGAATCAATGCCGGCACAGTCAACGGCGTAGCGGTGTTTCAGCAGGGAGCAGCAATCATACCTCAGTAACGACTGGCGCATCACAACACGGCCCGCCATGGCGGGCTGTGTTGCTTTCAGGCTCCGTAAAGCAGCCTGTTCACGAAAAAATTCAGGGATAAATCCGACCTCTCGGCAAATTAAATTCCCGTGCCGGTTCTGCTATTTTGTCTGGAATACAAATACGCCATCCCAGTCGGCGACAGGCGGATTCTTGCGGAAGTGTGCAATCCGCTCGGCATAGACGCCATACAACCGGGTAGCGGGTGACATCTGTTGCAGCTTCGTCAACTGCGACTCGGCCTGATCCCATTCCTGCGTGCAATACAGACGCCGCATTGCATGAAACAACGCGACTTCATCCTGCATCACCTGAGGCACCTCACTGATCAATCCTATCGGTTCGTATATCGCCACCGGCTCATTTTTTCCTCTTACCCGCACATGGTCAAGTTCGCGATAGACGAAGTCAGTTACGGCATTCCGGGTATGCTCACCGACCACGATGCCTACGCCATACTGCTTGGTGATCCCTTCCAGCCGCGAGGCCAAATTCACCTCGTCACCCATCACGGTATAGGCGACACGTACCTCTGAGCCCATGTTGCCGACACTGACCTTTCCGGTATTGATACCGACACCGACATGAATGGGCGGCCAGCCGCGCTCCTTGAAATGGGGTTGCAACGCATCCAGTGTCGCCTGCATCTCGATGCCGGCCAGGATGGCATCACGCGCATGCTGCGTATCCGGCAAGGGCGCGCCCCAGAATGCCATGATGCAATCGCCCATGTACTTGTCTATCGTGCCGTGGTGTTTGTAAACCACGCGCGACAAGGGTGTCAAAAACTCGTTCATCAACTCCGTCAATTCTTCCGGCCCCAGTCCTTCCGAGATCGTGGTAAAACCCCGCACATCCGAAAACAATATCGTCATCTCGCGACTTTCCCCCTTCATGGATACGCTCTCGGGGTGATGGCTCATTTCCTCCACGACTTCACTGGGTACATATTGACCGAACAATCCGGTAATCTGACGTTTGGTGCGCGCCTCAACGAAATAACCATAGGACATATCCAGCGCGAACAACAGGCTAATCATTACCAGACTATTCGCCATCGGCATCAGCAAATCGCCGTATTGCCAGAGGGATAAACTCAACCCCACCGTAGTGGCAAACATCAAGAGCGAGACCAGCATCGCATAGGCGGGGCTGAGTCTCGGCAGCAATAAACTCAAGGCAATACCAGTCAGCAGCAACCACATCACTTCAACACCCAGCATATAAGCCGGATGCTGCTTCATATTCTGGTCAAGAATACCGGCGACCATATTGGCGTGTATTTCCACTCCCGGGAAGGTCTCGGACACCGGGGTAGCCCGATTATCCAGCAGCCCTATCGCACTCGTGCCGATCAGCACGATCTTGTTGTTGAGTTGTTCGGGCTGAACGCGATCATGCAGTACATCCGTAGCAGAGATATAGCGGAAGCTGCCCTGCTTGCCACGATAAGGCACGTACGTTGCCACATTACTGTCCACCGGGATTTTCAGCGTACCGCCGACAGCGTCCAATCCCAGCGATTCCAGTCCCGCGTAATCGTTATCGCCGTCGCCCGCGAAATGAACCAGCACATTCGTGTTGCCTATCAGGGTACGCACCAGCGCCATGGAGAGCGACTCATAATAAGCGCCGTTGTATTCAGCCAGCATAGGCACACGCCTGACCGCTCCGTCTGCATCTATTATGGGGTTGAAGTGTCCCGCGCTTGCAGCGGCGCGCTGCAATTCAGGCAGATTGGCGCCATAGCCATTCCACGAAATAAACGCGATGGGCCTATCCTTGAAAGAGCCGGGCTGAAATATCGGCTCGGGAAGCATGCCGGAGATGCTTTTTTCCTGCTGATTGCTCAGGTAGTATCCCAGCACTACCTTGCGGTTTTTGATTTTTTCGGCAAACAGCGTGTCGTATTCGAGCTGTGGCCGAATATGTGTCAAGACAGCCTGATATTCTGCATTATCCTTAAGCTGATTTTTCCCGAGCCGCTGCAATATCTTAAGTCCGGAGCTCTCATCATTTTCGGCAAACACCACATCAAACCCGGCCACTGCAATGCCGTAGTTATCGAATAATTTATCCACCAGCAGAGCCAGACGATCACGGCTCCACGGCCAGCGACCTTCCTCCTGCAAGCTTTTTTCGTCAATATCGAGGATGACGATACGCTCGTCCAGTGTATCCGGCATGGTCAGCTGCAAACTGTAGTCATACAAGACAGCAGACAGTTGATCAATAAAATTCAGCCGGTAAAAGCGCTCGCTAGCATTGCCGACAAAAACCAGCACGATCAGCAACCCAAGGCCTATCAATATTGCATTTTTTTTCATGCTGCCTCCCTGAAATAATTAAGGCTATGTCGCAATTAACTGTTGGCAGCAATTCGATCGCATTATAAAGCGATGTTCACGCGGAGACGCGGAGAACGCGGAGATATAACCAAGCAACTGGCTACAAGCGCAAACACGTGCAGATAGACTCATAACAACTCGAGCAATTATGAATATTGCGAATTTGGACTTTAATTATTGTGTTGGTTATGTGCTTTTCTCCGCGTTCTCCGCGCCTCCGCGTGAGACATTCCAAATCTAAATTCCAGTTTCAACAGGCAACTACGACATAACCATAATTAAACAGGAATATCAGTACGCTCGTAACGCTACTCGCTCTCGTCGCCGGGCAACGGGGCCAGCAAGGCAGCGATGTCGGCTTCGCCGAACTTGGTCAGACCTGCACTGTCTTCGGACAGGATACCGGCAGCGAGCTCGGCCTTTTTCTCTTGCAGCGCCAGAATTTTTTCTTCGATGCTGCCCGCCACGACCAGTTTGTAAACGAATACATTTCTGGTTTGTCCCAGTCGGTGAGCGCGATCCGTGGCCTGATTTTCGACAGCGGGATTCCACCACGGATCATAGTGGATCACGGTGTCGGCCGCGGTCAGATTCAGCCCCACGCCGCCCGCCTTGAGACTGATGAGGAAAATCGGCACTTCGCCATCTTGAAAGCGGCGCACTACCTGTTCGCGATTTTGCGTGTCGCCCGTGAGTTTCACATAGGCCAGCTTTTCTTTCGTCAATTCCTGCTCTATCAATTCCAGCATAGAGGTAAATTGCGAGAACACCAGGATACGCCGGCCTTCGTCCACCAGCTCCGGCAACATTCCCATCAGCAAATCCAGCTTGGCGCGTTCCTTGACCTTTTTGGCGCTGCTCAGCTTCAGCAGGCGCGGATCGCAACACACCTGACGCAACTTGAGCAAGGCATCAAGCAGGATGATGTGGCTGCGCGCGAAGCCTTTTTCGGCGATTTCTTCGCGCACACGCT
>Ga0209231_1000554_pt1 | contig 19834 bp, 24 predicted proteins | sample Deesub45470m_DNA_FD_188086 | JGI IMG/M metagenome (GOLD analysis project Ga0209231, IMG submission 188086) | Deep subsurface microbial communities from North Pacific Ocean - 450_OLKR46/470m Metagenome (SPAdes) (version 2) | ecosystem: Environmental > Terrestrial > Deep subsurface > Unclassified ... | reverse complement strand
CCATCAACCCACTCCCTATGATGGAGCGAACTGTCCTCTTCTATGATTTCCATCGTCAATACCGAATGCCACGTTCCCAAAACGTTCTCCGACTTGGCCAAAATCGCAGCTTGGGGCCGACTGGGCCTACTTGTGAGAAGAAGGAGCCACTATGAGCAAGACGACAAACAAGTTTTGCCCGAGGTCCGGGAGCGCGCAGTCCGGATGGTTGATGAGCACCGCGCCGATTACGGATCGGAATGGGCGGCGATGAGCTCGATCGCAGGCAAGATTGGCTGCACGGCAGAGACACTGCGCCGCTGGTGCCGCGAGGAGGCGAGCCGACGAGCGGGGCCAGCGGCGCAAACCGCCAGCGACAAGGATCGACTGAAGCTGCTTGAGCGCGAGGTAAAGGAGCTGCGCCGGGCCAACGAGATCCTGCGCAAGGCGTCTGCATATTTTGCGCAGGCGGAGCTCGACCGCCAAGGCAAATGGTGATGTCGTTCATCGACAGCTACCGTGCGGAACTGGGTATCGAGCCGATCTGCCGCGAGTTGGCGATCGCCCCCTCCTCCTACCACGAACATGCCGCCCGGCTTGCTGACCCTGCCAAACGGTCAGCGCGTGCCCGGCGCGATGACGAGATCAAGCAGCAGATCAAGCGTGTTCACGACGACAGTTCCGGCCTCTATGGCACCCGTAAGGTTCGGCACCAGATGCGCCGAGAGGGGGCCGCAGTGGCCAAATGCACGGTCGAGCGTCTGATGCGTGCCACAGGCTTGGCAGGGGTAAGGCGCGGAAAGACTTGCGTGACAACTGTCAGCAATCCCAAGGCCCCATGCCCTCTCGACAAGGTGAACCGCGAGTTCCGCGTCAGCCGGCCCAACGCGTTGTGGGTGGTCGATTTCACATACGTCCACACTTGGGCGGGGTTTGTTTACGTTGCCTTCGTGATCGATGCCTACGCCCGGCGGATCGTCGGCTGGAAAGTCAGCACGGCACCCACTGCCAGCTTTGTCCTGGATGCTCTGGAACAAGCGATCCACGCCCGAAGGCCCTGCCCGGAAGATGGGCTGATCCATCACAGCGATCGCGGCGTTCAATACCTGGCCATGAATTACACGCAGCGCCTGGCTGAGGCAAAGCTGGTGCCTTCTGTCGGCAGCGTTGGTGATTCTTATGACAACGCCTTGGCCGAGACCATCAATCGCCTTTACAAAGCCGAGGTCATCTGGCGCCAACGGTCATGGCCGAGCGCATCAGCGGTCGAGATGGCGACCCTGAACTGGGTCGAATGGTTCAACTACCATCGCCTCTTCGGCCCCATCGGATACATCCCGCCCGCCGAGGCTGAGGCCAATTATTATGCAACCCTCGAGACCCTCGATATGGTTGCATGACTCAAACGAAACAGCCTCCGGGAAACCCGGGGCGCTTCACGTCGTTGTTGCGCTTGCGATGATGTGGCATGATCGCCAGTATCTGGCCTAACCAGAAGTCTTGGTATCAGGTTTTGGGCCGAACTGTCAGGCATTGCGACATGGCACCAAATGGCCCGTCAATGTCATGCATGATACTGTGGGTCAGGCCGATCCCGGTAGCGCCACTCGCGACCGATATGTCCAAACCCAACCATTCACCGATGGGAGCCCGCAAAATATGCGCTGTCAGATCGAGGTTGGGAAAGGCGATATCCTGCGGAGAGCCAAGCGGCGTGAGGCCGTTGGCGACATCGACAAGACCCATCGTCCGCGCAGTTGCTGATACGTCTTTCTGCTCGATCAGGGCGGTGTGCGATCGAATCCAGCATCGGGCGCGACCCGGATGTTCTTCCTGCCGGCGCACCTGTGTGCTGGCGATCAAGCCGCCGGCCCAGATGCTGGAGGGATTCCAGGCGGGTATGGCGTCGGGCGGCGGCATGGTCGCAAAATTGACCGCCGCCACGTCGTGGCTGTCATAGGCCCGCGTCAACCATGCGCGCAGGACGATGGCGGGACGTCCGTCATGGCACAGACGCGCCTCGACCAGTTCGATCGTGCGCCCCGGACGCAAGACGTTGATATCGATGGTGACCGCCTCCATCGGGATCGTCCCCCAAATGTCGTAGGACAGACGCGCGATCTGCAACGGGCTGGGGTGCCGCGTTCGATGGTCCACCTCGACCGCGTGGACGAGCAAGCCGATGGCGGGCGCAACATGCTGTTCTGCGACATTCCAGGCGCCGCCGACATGCGCCGTCGGCACGAATGTGCGGGCGTCGATCTGACGAAAATAGCCCTGTGCGCCTTCACCTTCAGCTTCCAAGACCCAGTTCCTGTTCCATCACGCGCCGCATTTCAAATTTCTGCGCCTTGCCCGTCACCGTCATGGCGAATTGCGCAACGACGCGGACATGAGCCGGAACCTTGTAATGGGCGATCTGTCCCCGGCAATGTTCGAAGATATCCTGCGCGGACAGGGTCATACCCACTTTGGGGATGATCCAGGCACATACCGCCTCGCCGAATTTGGCGTCCGCAACACCAAAGACCTGCGCGTCGGCGATCGAGGAATGGCGCAGCAGAAATTCCTCGATCTCGCGCGGGTAGATATTTTCACCACCGCGAATGATCATGTCCTTGATGCGACCGGTAATGCGGACATAGCCACGTTCGTCCATCGTCGCCAGATCGCCCGAATGCATCCACCCGTCATCGTCGATCGCTTCGGCAGTGCGTTCAGGATCATTCCAGTAGCCCAGCATCACGGCATAGCCGTGTGAGCAATATTCACCCTGCACGCCGACCGGCACGGTGCTGCCGTCGGGGGCGACGATCTTTGCCTGCGCATGGGGATGCACGCGGCCCACGGTCGTCACCCGTTCTTCCAGCGGGTCGTTGGTCGCCGTCTGGGTGGTGAGCGGACTGGTTTCGGTCATGCCATAGCCGATGGTGATCTGGCGCAGGTTAAGCCGGTCCATCACCTGCCGCATGGTCGTTTCCGGACAAGGTGATCCCGCCATGATCCCGGTTCGCAGGGTCGAGACGTCGAAACGGTCGAGGTCGGGCTGGTTGAGGATGGTGATGAACATGGTCGGCACGCCATGTAGCATCGTGCAGCCTTCCGCCTGTACCGTTTCTAGTACCAGCGCGGGATCATAGGCTTCCCCCGGATAGACCATCGCCGCGCCACTGGTCAGCGCGGCCAGATTGCCCAGAACCATGCCGAAGCAGTGATAAAGCGGCACCGGGATGCACAGCCGGTCCGTTGCCCCAAGGCCCATGGTTCGGCCAGCGAAATAGCCATTGTTGAGGACGTTGCGGTGGGTCAGCGTGGCCCCTTTGGGCTGGCCGGTGGTGCCACTGGTGAACTGGATGTTGATGGCATCGTTGCGATCCAGCGTCGCTTCGATTGCGGCCAGCCGGGCCGGATCGGCAGGTGCGAGCAGATCAGACCATGACAGAAAGCCTTCGTCCTGGCTTTCGCCCAGCACGACGATATGGCGCAGCGCCGGTAGCCGATCCGGGCCGATCTCCCGCAGCATCGCCACATAGTCGCTGCTCTTGAACCGGCGTGCGGTGACCAGCACGCTGCACTCCACCTTGTTCAGTGCATAATCGACTTCACTGACGCGATAGGCCGGATTGATATTGACCAAGATCGCGCCGATCCGTGCGGTGGCGAACTGGATGACGGTCCATTCGGCGCAATTTGGTGCCCAGATGCCGACCCGATCGCCCTTCACGACGCCCAGATCGAGCAGGCCGGTCGCAGCCTTATCGACTTGGGCCAGCAACTCAGCCCAGGTCCAGCGGATGCCCTGATGCCGCGACACCAGCGCAAGGCCGTCGCCATGGTTTGCCACGATGTTGAGCAATGCCGCCCCGATCGTGATTTCCAGCAACGGGACGTCGGTAGCGCCCTGTGCGATCGACAGGCGGCTCATCGTTTGACGTTGATCACTTGGATCTGGGTATATTCGGCCAGCCCTTCCTCGGCCTGTTCCACGCCCAATCCGCTATTTTTGAAACCCGCCATGGGGATGTGCGGGCCGATGGCGAGATGCTGGTTGACCCAGACCTGCCCGCTGTCGATCCGCGCCGCGATGGCTGCGGCGCGCCCGACATCGGCCGACCATACCGACCCGCCCAACCCATAGTCGGATGCGTTGGCGCGGGCGATCACATCTTCTACATCATCGAATTTGATCAGCGGCAGGATCGGGCCGAACTGCTCTTCATCCACGATCATCATCCCGTCGGTCACGTCGCGCACGATGGTAGGCTGGATGAAATAGCCCGCGCGTTCGATAGCCTGACCTCCTGCGATGATCGTTCCATCGGCTCTGGCGGCGTCGAGGAACCCCTTAACCTTGTCGAACTGCATGGCGTTCTGGATCGGGCCGATCTGTGTCTCCTGCTCCAGACCGTCACCCACGATCGCGGCCTCGGCAAGTGCAGCCAGTTCGGCGCACATGGCGTCATAAATATCCGCATGAACATAGGCGCGCTTCACTGCCAGGCACACCTGTCCGCAATTGAGGAAGGCATTGCCGAAGATCGCCTTGGCCGTTTCGCGCACATCGACATCCTCCAGCACGATCGCCGGATCATTGCCGCCCAGTTCCAGGGTCACCCGCTTCAGCCCGTCGGCGCTGCTGGCCGCAATCCGCTTGCCGGTCGCGGTCGATCCAGTGAAGCCGATCTTGGCCACGTCGGGATGTGTGGTGAGATGTGGTCCCAGATCATTGGCGTCGGTGATGATGTTGACGATGCCTGCGGGAAAAATGTCGCGGCAGAGCGCGCCCAGCGCCAGCGCTGTCACTGGCGTGGTCGGCGCTGGCTTCAGCACGATGGCATTGCCCGCCAGCACGGCCGGGCCGATTTTCCAGCAGGCAACCAGCAGGGGGAAGTTCCAGGCGATGATGCCCACGACCACGCCCAGCGGCTTGTGCCTGACGGCGATATAGGCGGCGGCGTCGTCCTGAATTATCCGGTCCGGCAGTTCCAGCGTGGCATAATGGCGCAGGAAGCCTTCGGTCCAGGCCACTTCGCCCTGCGATTCCGCCAGTGGCTTACCCTGTTCCTGCGTGAGCAACCGCGCCAGTTCATGCGCATTGGCCGCGATCGCATCGGCGAGGTCCACCAGCTTTGCCTGTCGGGCGGCAAAGGGTGTCGCGGCCCAGTCCGGCTGTGCCGTCTTGGCCGCTGTGATAGCCAGGTCCGCCTGTCGTGCCGATGCGCGCGGCACGGTAGCGAAACATTGCCCCGTTGCTGGATTGACGACATCCATATCCAGGTCGCCATCGACCAGTTCGCCGCCGATCAGCAGCTTGTAATCCACCATCATCGTCTCCTTGCGGGAGCCGGTCACCCGGCCCCCTTTTTATCAGAATTTCGCGCCGACCGTGACGCCATATGTCCGTGGATTGCCGATATGATTATAGTCGAAGCCAAAGCCTGCGAGCAGATCGACCCGTGAGGTGAAATAGAATTTCTGCGTTAGGTTTCTGGCCCAGAGCGAGGCGTTGAACCGCTCGTCCGCACTTTCCCAGTCGATATGACCGCTCAGCAACGCATAGCCCTTTTGCCGAAGCCTCCTTCCGCGACGGTCCAGTCAATGCCGCCGTTTAAGGTCAGCGTGGGCGCGTTGGACAGGCGATTGTCCGACACATCGACGCCGCTGACCGTCCCCTGCTTGATCCGCGCCGACAGCAGCCCCATGCCCGCGCGCATGGTCAGCGCGTCGGTGGCGCGAACGGTCAATTCAGCTTCGCCGCCATAGATACGTGATTTGGGGATGTTGAGCAGTGTCTGCGCTGCGTTCGTGGGGGCAACATTGATGAACTGCTGGTTCTTGTAATCATAATAGAAGCCCGCAAGGTTCAGCGTAACGCGCCTGTCCCAGAATTGCGTCTTGGCCCCCAGCTCATAGGCGGTCACCTGCTCGGCCTTGGCGACGGACAGCTCGGACGGGTCGAAGAAAGCCTGGGCGTTGAAGCTGGGTGCGCGATAGCCGCGACTGATGCTGGCATAGACGAGATTGCCGTCGGCCAGCTTATAATCGAGGCCGATCTTACCTGACAGATTATTCTGTTTGAACCGCAAGTTCGACAGGGGAATCAGCGTTGCTACAACGCTGTTGTCGACGCCCAGCGCCTGCGAGATGAAACCGTCCTGGCGTCCGGTGTCATGGGTGTAGCGCAGCCCTCCGCGCAGGGTCAGCGCTTCGCCCAGCTTATATTTGAGGTCGGTATAGAGTGCCAGGCTCTTCTTCACCTGATCGAACTGGTTCTGCACCTTGCAGGCGACCGGCAACCCATCCACGCAATCCTGCGCATCGATCACGCCGTCGGTATTGACATCGACATCGGTGGCGATCTCGAAGGCGGTGCTGTTGAACACTTTCTCCCGGTTGAAATAGGCACCGAGGATGAAGTCGAAAGCGCCGCCGGTATCGCTGGTCAGACGCAGATCCTGCGCGAACTGGCTGGCCTTGTCATAATAGGGGACCTCCAGCAACTGGGTGGCCGTACCATCGGTATCTTCCCGGAAAAACAGCGTGCCCCTGTCATAGGAGGTGATGCTGGTGAGAGTGATCGTATCGGACAGATCGACATTGGTGGTCAGTGCCACCGATTTCGTGCGGGCGCGCCGCCGGTCGGGGACGTTGGACGCGATTTCCCGACGCGACAATCCGGGGCGATTGGCCGCTTCTGGTTGTGCATAAATGCCGTAATTACGCGGGTTCTGGAAACTGGTCGACGCACGCAAGATGAAGGTCAGCCCCTCGACCGGTTCCGCCCTTAAGGTCGCGCGGAATGCATATTCGCGGGTTCCAGCCAAGTCAGGCATCCCCGGCTCGACATTTTTGAACCAGCCGTCTGCGCGGGCGAACGTGCCCGCGACCCGCAGCGCGGCCTTCTCGCCCAATGGCATATTGACAGCCCCACTGGCCTCATAGCGATCGTAATTGCCGTAACCCAGATTGAGATAGCCACTGGCTTCACCCAGTTTCGCCTCGCGGCTGATGATGTTGACCGCGCCGCCGGTCGTGTTCTTGCCGTACAATGTGCCCTGGGGACCACGCAGCACCTCGACCCGTTCCAGATCATACATCGCGACGCCCAGGAAAGCGAAATTGCCTTTGTAGACCTCGTCATAATAGGTCGCGACCGGGCTGGACTGGTTGAGGCTGTAATCGGACATCGACACGCCGCGCAGCGCGAAGATGGGCGTATTGTCACCCACGATGGAGGTCAGTTGGAGGTTGGCTACCTTGGTTACCAAGCTGTCGACAGAGGTGATCCGGCTCTTTGCCAGCGTGTCGCCGCCGATCGCGGATATGGAAATCGGCACCGATTGCATATTTTCAGATCGTTTGGCGGCCGTGACGACGATTTCGCCCTGCGCCATGTCTTGCGCCTGAACCGGCTGGGCCAGTGTCAGACCAGCCAATAGCGCACCGCTCAAAGCGGTACGCCCCCAAAATAGATCCCCCATGGAATTATCCTCCAATCATTGTTGCTCTTGTTCCGTTCCTGCAGACGTAAATCCCGCCACCAGTCGCGCTCTTGTGGCGACGCGATCCAGGCGGAGGGGTGTTCGGCGCAGGGCAGCGATTTCCTGGGCCGAATAAGGCCGGAAATCGGGCGGGATGTGCTCTGCGTCGAATCTTTGCAAAGTCCAGTTGACGAGGTCCGCCAGTCGCCGGTCGTCCAGATCGACGGTCGCGACACCAGGCACCTGGCCGATGAATTCGCGCCCGCCCGGCACCGTCAGGAAACGGGCGACGACGCCCCGGATCGGCGGGTTGGAACGATCGTCACCGCCGCCGTCCGGGCGGTGGCACCCCTGGCATTTCAATATATAATCCTCATGTGCCTGGCGCGGATCGGTTACCCCGGCCATGGTCGGCTCGCTCGCCCGTGCGCTCAGCACCGCAGCGAGCGGCGCAAGGGCGAACAGAAGGAGCGGCCACGCCCTCATTTGCCGCCAGCGCTCTGATGCAATCTGGCGACATCGGCGGCGGTCAGCATTTTGCCGTCGGCGCGATAGCCGGACACCTCCTTCGCGGTAAATGATGTAAAGGCCAGGCCGGTCTTGGCGATCGTTCCGCCAACATGGTTGAGGACGGCGGCAACGGCGGCGTCGTCCAGCCCGCCCTGCGCGGGCATCATACCACGATAGGTCTTGCCCTCGACCAATATTGGCCCACTCAGCCCCTTGATGACGGCCAGCGCGAGATAGCGGCGACCGCCGGCTTTGGCCGCCAGCGCCCGGAAGTCGGCATTGAGCGGTGGATAGGCACCCGGAACGCCCGCGCCGGTCTTTGTATGGCAGGCGGCGCATCGGTTGTAGATCGACGCGCCGTCCTGCGCGTGTGCCGCACCAGTCGCCAGCGTCATGAGGATCACCATCGGGATCGCTCTCATTTCGGCTGGTCCAGCGCGGTGCCAACGATCGCGGCAACCGAGCAATTATAGATGCTGCTTTCGGTGCCCAGGCACCAGTTGTAGTCGTTATTCGACTGCGGCCTGACCTGCGGCCGGTCCCCTTCGTTACGGTTGCACAGGCAATGACCGCAGGACGAAACGCCGCAACAGTCGTTGTAGCTGATAATATAGGCACGTCCGTCGGCTGGGTTGGTGCAGGTGCCGATCCAGGTGATCGGCGACATCTCCGTGCCGGGCGGGCAGCTGTTGACCGTGCCGCCGCAGCAAGAGCAAAGAAAGCCGTCAATGGCACAATAGCGCCAATAATCGCAGCTGGCTTGATCGCCGGGATCCTGTGGCGTGCCGGATGTCACTTCCGGGCGGGCTGCCCCGGCGGGATGGGTTGATGCACGCGCAACAGGCAGGACGGGCAGCATCGCCGTGCCTGTCATTCCCGCGCCTAGCCAGGCGAGCAGGGACCGGCGGGACGTGCCGCGCGCGACTTGGCGGGTAAAGCGTTCAGCGAATTTGTCAAAACCAGCCATGGCTTCAGGCCTCCTTTCGGCGCGCGAGAAAATCCTGAAGCGAGGCAACGCCGCGTTCCTTTGCCTCGAACAGGCTTTCCAGATGCTCACGGCTGTTGATGAGGCCTAGCGAGGCAATCCTGCCAGCTTCGTCCAGCAGCACGGCATAGGGCAGTTTCGCCACGCCAAAGGCCCGGCCGAGCGCTTCGGAAAGAATGATGGGCAGCCCGTCCAGCCCATGGATCGACGCCATCGATTGATAGGCCAGCTTGTTGCCGTCTCCCGCGATCACCACGTCAACCCAGCCTGCCTCGGCCCTTGCGGCCGAGCGCAATACCGGCAGCAACGACTTGCAGACGGTGCAATCGGGCGAGGCGAAAAAGAGTAGCTGGCTACGCCCGTCGCGCTTGCCCCCGATACGCAGCATATCGTCGTCGATCGTGACGAGGTCCATCGGCGTCGCCGTTTCGCCAATCTTCACGCCCTGATGCAGGGTGAGGGCACCGGCTGGGGCAATTCGTTCATGGAGGATACCGACCTGCCGGGCGAGCGCGGCGATAAGCAGAGCCTGGGCGATCACCGCCGTCCACAGCAATATCTGGGATGTCAGCATCAAAATTTCCTCCAAACAGGCTGGGGAATGGCTAGAAGCTCCGCCGCGCCGAACCAGAGCGCGAGAAAGCCGATGGCGGCGAAGGGGGTGTCGAGCGTGAAGGCGCCCTGCGGGGCAAGAGCGACAATAAGGGCGAGCAGGAACAGTAGCGCCGGACGAGCGATCTGCGACGGGCCTACCGGCCTTTCCCGCGCAACAAGGTCACAGCCGCAATCGAGCGCTTCACCGCGACGGCGCAGCAGCAACAGCGCATAGGCCAGCCAGAGCAGCGCCGCGATACCGGCCCCCGCGAGCCGAAGCGGCAGAACAAGGAGGCAGAGCGCCGCCATGCCCTCGGCGACGGCTGCCACGATCAGCAACAGCAGGCCGACCTGCGCCGATACTCCGGCGAGCCTGGCCGCAGCGATCGCCAACCGTCGATGGTCAAGCGCCTTGTGCAGCGCCGACGCGCCCAGCAGCAATGCCAGGAAAAGGGTTAGCGCAGCCATCAAGGGGCCGTGATGACGATGGGGTTTGCCCCGACCGTCGCCCCCAGAGTGCGCACAAAGGCACCGGTCGCGGCGTCATGTACGTCCACCACGCCGTCCGTCCGCGCCACGATCAGCTGTGGCTTGTCCTCGCGCGTCACACCGATCGACAATCCCTGACCACGCAGGGGGATGCGGGACAGGCGGGCCTGCTTGACGGGATCGATCACCCAGATTTCAGTGCCGCCGTCCTTATGGCTTCCTTCCTTGCCGTTCGGACTCATCAGGACATAGAGCAGCCCGCGCGCGTCGGCGGCGATCACCTGCCAGCCGCCCGGCCGCCATTGCGGCGCGCCGCCATCGGCGGTGCCGACACTGAATGCGCGAGGCAGGGGTTTGGCAACCGCACCGGACAAGTCGATGCCCTGCACCATCCCGTAATAGCTGACGAACCAGGCGGTACGGCCGATCATCGCGGGGGTGCCGAACAGCGGTTGTGCGTCGATGTCCTGAACCTTTTCCACAGTCTGGGACGCGGCGGCTTTGCCCTGTGCGTCCAGCGTCACGCTGAACACCGAACCATCCGCGCACAGGCTGCTGAACCCGCGTTCGCCGCTAGGGTAGATTTGGGTGCAGCCGGGCAGATCAATCTCGGCCAGCAGCTTGCGCCCTTCAAGATCGACAACCGTGACGGACTGGGCCGGGGTGAAATTGGCGACCAGCGCCCATTTGCCGCCATTGGTGAACTGGAAAACATTGGGGTAGGTCACCGACAATTGCCGCTTGCCGCCGGGTAACAGGATCTCACCCTTGGGCTGGAGCGTCCGCATGTCCCAGATCGTGATTGCATCGGTCCGCTCGCCCCGCGTCAGGCGACTGTAGAACGTTTCTGCCGTGTAAATTTCGCCGCGCTCTGGCGAAACCAGTTCATTGGCGAACTGGGCGGCGCGGACGACCCCCTTGAGTGGACGCGCAGGTGAGCTGGTATCGACCAGCGCCAGCTTGCCATCAAGGATGGACGCAAAATTCAGATCATGGATAAGAACCCAGCTTTTCGGCCATTTCTCGGGCAAATCTGCGACGCTGGGGATCGTCTCGTCGGGCAAAGGCGTGGGATATTTTGCCGTCTCCGCCGCCGCCGAGAACGGGATTGCGGTACAGAGCAGCATGTTCAGCGCAAGCAACCGCATAGGACCCCTCATTCACAGCGCGGCTCTAATCCGCGTATTAAAATATGGGGTATCAGCAACAAAACTGTCAAGTGACCTAATTTTGTCAGGTGACATATTTTATGCAACAGATTAACAGACGTGAATTGATCAGAATTTCACACGGGAAATCATATGGATGATGCGATTAACCACGCTATCGGACTTGTGGTCGCAGAACGGACCGGTGGCTATTCCAAAGGCAATGAGACGCGGGAACTCATCCTGCGCACCGCGCTCGGCATCCTCGTCGAGGAAGGCTATCGCGCCATGAGTATGCGCCGAGTCGCCGGTGCCTGCGACATGAAATTCGGCAATCTCACCTATCATTATCGGAGCCGGGAAGACCTGGTGCGGGAATTGCTGGAGGCGGTTATTCGCAGCTATGAAATCCAGTTCGACCAGATCCTCCATATGCCGGGGGTCCCGCGCGAACGGCTGCAGCGCTTTTGCCAGCTCATTCTGGAAGATATTCGCAGCAAGAATACGACGCGCATCTTCCCCGAACTATGGGCGCTGTCTAACCATGATGATTTTGTTCTGGGCCGTGTACAGGATCTTTACCGGCGCGCACGCGCGCCACTGGTCGATATCATCGGCGAAATGCGCCCGGACTTGCTACCTGTCGACCGCGAAGCCGTCGCGCTTTTCATCTCCGCTTCCATGGAAGGCACAACGCCGTTTGGCGGCTATGAAAAGCCGTTCGAGCCGATGATGCCCAGGCTAGAGCGCATCGCCATCCACACCTTTGTGTCGCTTGTCGATACCTACGAGAGATGACAGGACTGTTGTTGCCTCTTCCGTCGTACAGACGGTCCCGCCATGGCCATGGCCATGGCCATGTGCATGTGAAGGTGCAAATTCTCGTTCCATCCTCTGCCTTGCCCCTGCGGCCATGTTTCGCGCGACCTGCCTTTTCGGGCATCGCGCGTGCCCGTCATAGCGACGAATATCTCTCCATCGTGCGAATGCCGACGTTTGGGCGGCCTGCCAAAATATTCATGCCCATCTTGCAACATTAAATTATCATGTTAATTAGTTCGCATTGAGAAGCTGAAATCGAGAAACGCCATGGCTGACAGACATATGCTCGCGATCAACACCATTCACGCCATGGGCGGGGAGGACCTGGGGCATTTCATCGGAGGCGCGAGTGTGGCTGGCGCTGGCCCGTCGTTCGAGGTCATCGCTCCCGCGACTGGCGATGTTTTGGGTCATGCACGCGACGCGACGCTGGATGAAGTCAACGCGGCTGTTGCCGCCGCCAAGGCGGCGTTTCCGGCGTGGGCGGCAACGCCTGCAAATGAACGGCGCAAGATACTGAACCGTGTCGCAGACCTTATCGTGGCGCGCGCGGAAGAGATTGCCGCCGTGGAGTGTCTTGATGCCGGTCAATGCTGGCGTTTCATGTCGAAAGCCGCCATTCGCGGGGCGGAGAATTTTCGCTTTTTCGCCGATCGCGCGCCTGCCGCTGCGGATGGCCAGTCATTGCCGACTGCGGATCATGTGAATTTCACGACGCGCAACCCGATCGGCCCGGTGGCGGTTATTACGCCCTGGAACACGCCTTTCATGCTGTCGACCTGGAAGATCGCGCCCGCCCTCGCGGCCGGATGCACGGTCGTGCACAAGCCGGCCGAATGGTCTCCCTATTCGGCTCGACTGCTTGTCGAAATCGCCGCGGAGGCTGGCTTGCCGGCGGGCGTTTTCAACGCGGTGAATGGCTTGGGCGAGACGACGGGCAAAGCCCTGACCGAGCATCCCGATATCAAGGCGATCGCCTTCGTCGGGGAATCCTCGACTGGTTCCGCGATCATGCGGCAGGGGGCGGCTACGCTCAAGCGGGTCCATTTCGAGCTGGGGGGGAAGAATCCAGTCATCGTCTTTGACGACGCCGATCTGGAAGCGGCAGCGGATGCGGCGATTTTCATGATCTACTCGCTCAACGGCCAGCGTTGTACGTCATCATCCCGAATGCTGGTGCAGCGGTCGATCTACGACAATTTTGTCGAAAAGGTCGCCGAAAGAGTCAGAAATCTGAAGGTCGGTGATCCCTTCGATCCCGCGACCGAGGTAGGGCCGCTGGTGCATCAGCGCCATTTCGACAAGGTCGCAAGCTACAGCGCCATTGCGCTGGAAGATGGCGCGCGGATCGCGGCTGGTGGCTATCCGGTTGGCGGCAAGGGCTTTTTCTTTCAGCCAACCCTGTTTGCTGATGCCGAACAGACGATGCGGATCGCGCAGGAGGAAATTTTCGGTCCCGTCCTGACAGCCATTGCGTTCGATGACGAAGCGGATGCGATCACAAAGGCCAATGATGTCCAATATGGGCTGGCTGGCTATGTCTGGACCAGCGATGTCGGGCGCGCGCTGCGCGTTTCCGATGCGTTGGAGGTCGGCATGGTGTGGGTCAACAGCGAGAATGTCCGCCACCTGCCAACGCCATTTGGCGGCACAAAGGCAAGTGGCATCGGCCGTGATGGCGGTGACTGGAGCTTCGACTTCTATATGGAGACCAAGAATATAGCATTGGCGCGTGGCACGCATCAGGTGCCAAGGATGGGTGTCTGATAATGGCGCTGGACCTTAGGCGGCAGGCTTGCCTGATCGACGGCAAGTGGGTCGAACGCAGCGATCGGCAAACCCCTGTTGTAAACCCCGCCAATGATCATGTGATCGGCTATGTCCCCCGTCTTGGAGCAGCTGAAGCCCAGGCCGCGATTGACGCGGCTGAGCGGGCTTTGCCAGCCTGGAGCAGGCGCACGGCTGCGGACCGCGCGGCGTTGCTGATGCGCTTTCATGCGCTGATCATCGAAAATGAAGTGGAACTCGCGGCCATATTGACAGCGGAACAGGGTAAACCCCTGTCCGAAGCGCTGGGTGAAATTCGCTATGCTGCGAGTTTCGTCAGTTGGTTCGCCGAAGAGGGCAAGCGTGCCTATGGCGATGTCATTCCCGCGACGGATCCATCGAAGCGCATCGTGGTGCTCAAGCAGCCTGTCGGTGTCGCCGCCGCCATAACGCCCTGGAATTTCCCGGCGGCCATGGTGACGCGCAAGATCGGTCCCGCCTTGGCGGCCGGGTGCACTGTCGTGCTGAAACCCGCCGAGCAGACGCCGATGACTGCCATCGCGCTTGGGGTTTTAGCCATGGCGGCGGGGATTCCGGCTGGCGTGTTTAACATCGTTGCCGGCGATGCGCGCGAAATTGGCCAGGTCATGACCGACAGCCCTGTCGTCCGAAAGCTCAGCTTTACTGGTTCGACGGAGGTAGGCGCAAAATTATATGCGCAGTCGGCGGCGACCATCAAGAAATTGAGCCTTGAACTGGGCGGCAACGCGCCCTTCATCGTGTTCGACGATGCCGACATAGATGCGGCCGTGGACGGTGCGATCCAGTCGAAGTTCCGTAATGCGGGCCAAACCTGCGTCTGCGCAAACCGCTTTTATGTGCAGGCTGGGGTTCATGACCAGTTTGTCGAGGCGTTCGGACGGGCGGCGGCAGCGTTGGTCGTTGCGCCCGGTGACGTACCGGGTGCGCAGGTGGGGCCGCTGATCGACGATGCAGCAGCCAACAAGGTCGAGCAGCATATCGCCGATGCACTCGGCAAAGGGGCACGGCTGGTAACCGGCGGTGGTCGGGATGTTCGGGGCGGGCGGTTCTTCCAGCCAACGGTCTTGAGCGGTGTGAACCCGACCATGCTGGCGACGCGCGAGGAAACCTTCGGTCCACTGGCAGCGGTGACACGGTTTGAGACCGAGGAAGAAGTGATCGGCCTGGCCAATGCCACGCCCTTTGGGCTGGCGGCCTATTTATACGCGCGTGACATCGGGCGGGTCTGGCGCATCGCCGAAGCTATTGAAGCTGGTATGGTTGGGGTGAACACTGGCCTGATCTCCACAGAAGTAGCCCCCTTTGGTGGCGTCAAGGCTTCAGGGCTGGGCCGCGAGGGATCACGCTATGGCCTGGATGACTATCTTGAGGTCAAAATGCTGTGCATGTCGCTGTGAGCAGAGCCTTAATCCCCGGAGGAAAACGGCGAGATCGCGGCAGTGAAGGCCGCGATCTCACTTTTGAGCGCGTCAAGCCGTGCTTGCCCGAAGGCGTCGGCATACTGGTCGAGCAATTTGAGCGTATGGGCTGCCGTGGCATTTACCAGCGCCCGGCCTTCGGCTGTAATCGCGATGATCGAGCGTCGACCGTCGCCGGCGTCGGTCTGCCGCTGGATCAGACCGCGTTCCGCCAGTTCCTTCAGGATCCGGGTGACGCTGGGTGGATACAACAAGGCCGCTGTGGCGATGCCACGGGCGTCGATGGATTCGCAGTCGGCCAGTACGCGCAACACACGCCACTGCTGTTCGGTGACATTGGCGGATCGCAATTCAGGCCGGATCGGTGCCATCACCGCTTCGCGCGCCGCAAGCAATATGCCAGCCAGCGATTGCGGATAGGGGGCGAGCGAGAGGCTGGAAGGTTTGACCATAACCTTGCGATGGCATATTTCCACGCTCCCGACAAATCCATCATGATAACTATTATGCAAGGACATGCCGGCCGATGACCATCGCGGGAAGCATTTATGGCGTCATCCTGAATGATGTTCGGGAAAGAGAAAGGCTGGCATCGCAATTTGGCCAAAAGCCCTATGCGGCGCCGCCCCAGGCGCCCGTTGTCTATATGAAGGCCGCGTCGACCCTGACACGGGGCGCGATTATCGCCCCCCCTGGTGCGGTGGTCGATGCCGCGCCGACACTGGCCCTGTTGTTCGCGCGCGATGCGACGATGGTGACGGCGCAAAATGCCGTGTCGCATATCGGCGCGGTTGCGCTTGCGCTGGACATATCGCTGCCGCAGGTCGATTATTACCGCCCGGCAGTCGTGCAGAAAAATGGTGATGGCTTCTTGCCGGTCGGCCCTTTCGCGCCGGTGACATTTCCTGCCACAATTCGATTGCAGATTGATGGTGAGCCGGAGTTTCAGTGGTCGCTCGACCGCCTTTGCCGTCCGATCGACCAACTGATCGCGGATATGTCGTCCTTCATGACGTTCCGGGCGGGTGATATATTATTGATTGGCCTGCCCGGCGACGCGCCGCGACTGACGGCGGGACAGACGGTACGGGTTATGGCCGAAGGCCTGCCGCCGCTCAATAGCTGGGTAGAGGAGGCGCAGCGATGAAGCGCGCACGGATTGCACATAGAGGACGGGAAATCTGGGTCCAGGTGACCGGGGACGACATGCGCCTGTTGCTCCCCAACGGGCAGGAAATTGCTGCACAGGACGCGCATTGGCTTGCCCCGGTACAGCCGGGCGCAGCATGTTATGCGCTGGGGCTGAACTTTGCCGATCATAACCGAGAACTGGGTTTTGCGCCCAAGCAGGAAAAGCCGTTGATCTTCATGAAGGGCGGCAATTGCTTCGTCGGCCATGACGGTGATACGCCCCGCCCGGCCGATGGCAACCAGATGCACCCGGAATGCGAATTGGTGGCTATCATCGGCCAACCCGCCCGAAACGTCACGCAGGCGGAGGCGCTGGATTATGTCAGCGGCTATACGATCGCCAACGATTATGCGATCCGCGAATATCTGGAAAATTATTATCGCCCCAATGCACGGGTAAAAAATCGCGATGCGACGACGCCGATCGGGCCGTGGATCGTCGATTCATCGGATATCGCAGACCCACAGGCGCTGGCCATATCGACCGAGGTAAATGGCGTCGAGGTACAGCATGGCTCCACCGCAGACATGATCATGACGGCGGCGGAACTGGTGTCCTATCTTTCGTCCTCCGTCACGCTGATGCCTGGTGACATGATCCTGACCGGGACGCCGCATGGTGTCCATTTCTGCGCGGCCGGTGATACAGTGGTGTCGCGGATCGAGGGTATCGGCGCGCTGACCAACCATCTGGTGCCGGCATGAGCCTCTATACTCTGTCCAAGCTGCTCTACACGCTCAACCGCGATGACGGAGCCAAAGCACGTTTCAAGGCTGACGCGCACGCCTTTACCCAGGATTTTGTGCTGACGGATGAAGAACGGCAGGCGATCGTCAACCGGGATATCGGCCTGCTCTATGTGCTGGGCGTCAACGGCCAGATACTGATGCATTTTGGCGCGCTGTGCGGCCTGGAATGGTCAGACTATCTTCAGCGGATGCGGGACGGCGTGAAGGATCACGGCCCGGTGCGGGCAGGCATCTACGCAATGACGACGGGCATTGATGAAAAGGTGGCAGGGGCATGACATTGGTTTTTACTGGCGTGTGCAGCCACGCGCCGGGCATCACCGGACGATCGGAACGTGCCACGCAGGCGCAGCGCGACGGGCTATATGGCGCCTTCGCAGAGATGCGGGTCGCGCTGGAAGCCACCAAACCCGACGCCATCATTCTGCTCGCTGCGGAACATTTCGCCAATTTCTTCATGAACAACATGCCCGCCTATGCGCTGGGCATGGGGGCAGTCTATGAAGGGCCGATCGAGGACCCAGAATGGCTGCGTATCCCTAAGCGCATGGCAAAGGGTGATCCTGACCTGTCGCTACGCATCATCAAGGAGATGCTGAACAGCGTCGACGTCGCTTATTGCGAGGAGTGGCAGTTTGACCATGGTATCATGGTACCGCTGCATTTCCTGGACCCGAACAATGAACTGACCATCATTCCCGGCAACATCAATTGCCAGGGACCGCCATTGACCCCACTCCATCGGGCCTGGGCGTTTGGCGAGGCGATCCGCCGGGCTGCTGATGCCGTGCCGGAGCGGATCGCGCTGGTCGCAACAGGCGGTATATCGCACTGGCCCGCGACGCCCGACAGTGGGCGTATTAACGAAGATTGGGATCGCGACTTTCTGGATCGCTGGTTGGCAAATGACAAGGACCGGCTCCTCGATTACACCGATGCCGCCACCTATGCAGAGGGAGGGCAAGGCGGATTTGAGATCCGTACCTTCATCGCCGCCGCCGCTGCTGCCGGGGGACGAGGCACACTCCATTTTTACGAGCCTATTCCCATCTTTGCGGTCGGATGCACCGTCGCCACGATGGAGATTGTATAATGGCCCATGCGACGGTGGAATGGACGGACAATCTGGCGGGCGAGTTCGACCTGCACGGTTTGCTATCCCTGATCGCCTGTGAAATGCGGGAACGATCGGACGGGGTGTTCCCGGTCGGCGGCATTCGCGTGCGCGGGTTTTGCCTGACCGATTATGTCATCGCCGATGGCGCAGGGCCAGACGACGCCTTCATCAATATCAATGTCAAAATGGGTGCCGGTCGCTCCGCGGCGTTTCGCCAGGCTTTCTTCGACCAGATGTTTGCGGCGGTGGTGGACTGTCTTGGCGACCTGTTCGACCGGCGGCCGTTGGCGCTGAGCCTCTACGTCGAAGAGGCTGAGGGGTGGAAGCACAACACTATTCACAAGAGGTTGGGGAAGGCAGGCTGATGGCCCTCAATATGGCAATTATCGAGGAACTGGCCCGGCGTCTGGACGTGGCGGAACGCGAGCGCACACAGATCGGCCAATTCTCGCTGGAACATCCCGACATGACGCTGGAGGATGGATATGCGGTCAGTCGCGCATGGGTGCAGGGCAAGATTGCTGCCGGGCGATCCGTGATCGGCCACAAGATCGGTCTGACCAGTCGCGCGATGCAGCGGTCATCCAATGTCACCGAACCGGATTTCGGGACGCTGCTCGACGACATGCTGTTCAAGGACGGGAGCGATATTCCCTTTGATCGCTTCATCGAACCACGCGTCGAAGTCGAATTGGCCTTCATTCTGAAATCGCCGCTGAAGGGGCCGGGCTGCACGATATTCGATGTGCTGAATGCGACCGATTATGTAATCCCGGCGATAGAGATTATTGACGCGCGGATTGAGCGGATCGACAAGGCAACCGGTGTCACCCGCAAGGTATTCGACACCATTTCCGATAATGCGGCCAATGCCGGCATTGTCCTGGGTGGACGCCCGATAAAGCCGGACGCGGTGGATCTTCGTTGGGTGTCAGCACTTCTGTATCGCAACGGCGTGATCGAGGAATCGGGCGTGGCTGCCGCAGTCCTTAATCACCCCGCAAATGGTGTGGCATGGCTTGCCAACAGGCTGGCACCCTATGGCGAAGGGCTGGAGCCGGGGCAGATCATCCTGGGCGGCAGCTTCACTGCGCCCGTCCACGCCCGGCCCGGAGACAGTTTTCACGTCGATTATGGTACGATGGGGTCGATTTCGGTGCGTTTCACATGAATGGCTTTCTTGAGGCGCTGGGTGAAGGGCGCAACCTGGTCGGTCTGTGGCAGGCGCTGGCGACACCCTATACGGCCGAGATCTGCGCGAGTGCTGGCTATGACTGGCTGCTGTTCGACGGGGAACATGCACCCAATACGGTGCAGACGATGCTGGCGCAGTTGCAGGCTGTTGCGGCATATCCCGTCCAGGCGGTTGCGCGCGTGCCACTGGGCGAACCCGTGGTCATTAAGCAGTATCTCGGGCTCTGTTGCAAAAATCGTGAAGCTTGAGCATGCTTGGCGGAGATTGGACGGACGGAACGATGACGGATTTCAAGTGGCGCCATTTCCAGGGTGATGTGATCCTGTGGGCGGTGCGCTGGTATTGT
>Ga0209231_1000553_pt1 | contig 19858 bp, 15 predicted proteins | sample Deesub45470m_DNA_FD_188086 | JGI IMG/M metagenome (GOLD analysis project Ga0209231, IMG submission 188086) | Deep subsurface microbial communities from North Pacific Ocean - 450_OLKR46/470m Metagenome (SPAdes) (version 2) | ecosystem: Environmental > Terrestrial > Deep subsurface > Unclassified ... | reverse complement strand
CGGTAGAGGGTTTAAACCTCAAGGCGAAACTCACTATGAGAAAAGCCTACGGTTTCAAGACGCTGAAATGCCTTCAAATCGCGCTATATCATACACTTGGCAAGTTGCCAGAACCTGAGTATCACCATAGATTCTGCTGACGAGCCCCAAAAGAGAATATCTCTAAAAAATCCATCAAACACAAGAGGTACATAAACATGAAATAGCTACATATCAATAAATCTCGCCCCCTCAAATCAATGGCCATTTTCAATACTGTCTTCACCATGACCCCTTAAAAACCGGATCACAATAATTTTTTAGACCGAAGCAGGCTTGAAGGAACTGCTCAATATTTTAATTTTTGAACGGGCAAATACTGCAATGAATCCTGCATAGGCGAAACAACCTATGGTAATTTTGAAAATCAGTAAATTGTCAAACTTAACAAATGGTGAAGTCAAGACAACAGTAAATGCCATAAAGGTACCGGCGCACAGGGATAAAAGCATGTCTTTTACCGGGACAGCAAATGACAACTCTCTTCGAGATAATCGACAAGCAACAATAATAAAAACCACATATGAAACAAGTGTACCTATTGCAGCACCGTACAAACCAATCCACGGCACCAATACAACATTAAGAAGGAGATTAACTACCCCTGTGACAACACTTAGATAAAGAACGCATTTGGATTTCTCCTTAAAGAGCAAACCGGAAACATATACAAAACTCATTCCGTTTAAAGCAAAACTGCTCGCCAGCAATGGTACCAAATATGGTACCGCTGAATACCTTGAACCAGCCAGAAGTTTTATCCCCTCGGTATCAATTAATGTCAAGCCAAAAACTATCGGCACGGCAAGCCAGCAATAACTGGCTACAAAATTTGTAAGTAAACGGCCATTACCCCTGTCACTTTTATTGTTCCAAGAGTTCATGATCATTGGCACAAATGTTGCCAAATAAACATTGCGCAATATTTCTACCGGATAGTTACAAAAGTTAACAGCAACAGTGTAGTCGGCAACTTTTTCTACGTTGAGAAAATATCCAATTAGGTAACGATCAGTGCTAGAAAGAACAATCGACAACAATCCAGTTAAGGCCAAAGGTAGACCATAGCGAAAGGCCTCTTTAAACACGGGTGTGCTGTGTTTTGGCAAGAATGCAAACACTTTCAATTTGATGGAAAAGACTACATAAACGACCAACAACACAGCTATTTCGGCGAAAATTGTTCCAGCATAAAGAGAGTAAAGACTTTTATATCGATATACCAACCAGATACTTGCGCCGATACCTCCGTAACGAATCAGGAGATTAAAAGTGTTCATAAGCATGATATGGTTACTCACACGTAGAAACACTAGTTCAATCTTTGTCATTGCGCGGACAATTATTAGTAGAGAGGCAAACGCTACGACTATATAACCATCGTTATTTAGCACTCCCAATGAACCTGCAACCCATGCAACGGAAAGGTAGAGAACAGTGCCCAGAACACCAAATACAAATGTAGCTGTACGCATTGTATTTACAAAAACAGAACGCCCCTGCTGAACGTGCTTTCCATAAAAACGTAATACAGAATTATTAAGACCACCAGAACTGATGTTAGATATCAACATCAAAGACATAGTAATTAGGCTCATGAAACCGTAGTCGGCCTTACTAAGTAAGCGGGCAAAGATCGGGAAGGAAATAAAGCTGGCAGCTAAGAGGATAACTTCGGTTGAAAATATTGCCCCAAAATCCTTAACTAGCCTTGAACTGCTCATCCTTGCCTCTGTTGCCGCGCCAATGGTTCGGCATCACTATCAAGAGCGCCAGACTCAATTTTGAGTAGATTTTCCCGAACGGCCACCATCATCGCGACTAGAACAAAAAGAATATATGACTTATAGCGGTTAGAGAAAAAGGCGCATAGCCAGAAACCAGACAATGATACAAATAGATACTGATAGGCAAGCAGGGAATCGGTCACCGTTTGTAGGTTTGTTGACCTGATATATCGCCAAGCCAAATAGAGTGGATAACATGAAAACATCACAAAAAAGAAGCCCCCAGGGATGCCGGTTTCGGCAAAGACCTGTACCAATGTATTGTGAGGCGCAAGCCCCTTAATCCCTCCATACTCGCCAGCCACACTCCCAAACTCATCGGGCCCAACCCCAAGAAAAGGATTGGATTGAACCATCTTTAAGCCTGCCTCCCACTGAACAAGTCGATTTTCCGAGGAATCGTCACCACGCAATCCTCTGAGGTCACCTCGGCTCATGACTACAGAAAGGCCAATGACCATAACCCCGGCCAGCAGCAAAGCGCCAACAACACCCTTCACTGCTTTCGGCATAAGTCGGGAAAAATACAACCCAACTACAGAAACAAGGCAAACCCCCAACATCCCGGTACGCGACCCTGTAAATAGGACATTAAAGAAAAACATGCCAGCAAGACCAAAAAATAAAAAGCGCGAAAAAATGCCCCGTGCTGATTCGGCAAGAAACATCACCAGGGGTATGGCACATACCAATATCAACGACAGGTCATTTGAGTTTTCGTACCAACCATAGCCTCCAGCCCGCCAACCGGGTTGGTAGTCAACAACAAATTTTGAAAGTGAATAAAAGCTAAGACAACCAACTGGCACCACAATCATGAGAGAAATTCTTCTTATTCTTTCAATCGTGACACATTGTTTTACGATTAAAAAATATACGATGAAATATAATAGCCAGATCACAAGATTGTATTTTACTGAACCGGCCCAACTTATCATAGGGCTCAATATCTGCACTGCTATAAACAACAATAAATATCTATTCGTTTTTACATCACTAAACCTTGAAGTAATTTTATCATATGCAATAAAATAAGACAAAAAAGCTATAATTGCAAAATTCCTAACCGGGCTCAACGACGCCATGTCTGGGAAAATAACAACAGGCTGAAAAAACATCACAAAAATAGTTATAGATATAAAAAAAAATGGCATCAAATATGACGTCACAAACAAAATTTAACTGGCACAAATATATTATCGCGCAACTTATGTGGCGAATCTTGATTCTTCTCTATAGCCTTTATAATATTAACCATCTCACGAGCACTTACATAGTGCAATGCCCCCCCTAACGTTCGAGTCTGCTCGGTTAATTCTGAAAACATCATATCAAAGCCACCACCAAACAGCATATTTGAGATACCTTCTTGTGCACCATGGGTATATATTTTGATAAAAACATGTTCTGGAGCCCTGCTAACGCTTACCCCTGCCTGAATCCAGGATTTTACTCGCTCAGCGACAGGTGGAGAGCTTGCGTATAATCCGCTACTTTCAATTTTTGGGAGCACCCCATATTTACGCTGGTGCCAGGTCAAACCCAACGGCCCTTGGACCATAAGGAGTCCCTCTCCTTTTCCTTTTCCGGCTTCCGCATCCACACCCCAGTCATGAGACTTGGGCTTTCCCGGGTCATCAACCGCATAATAGATGCTGTTTACTTTACGGGTTTGAGTATCACTCGGCGCGGAGGGCATAGTGAAATCAGCATAACACCCGGTCTCCTGCAAAATGCCTATCTCATCATTGACTCCACACCAACGGCCATCCGGCCTTGAATTATCCAAAGCCCAGTTCCCGTGGATAAAACCGTAAACGATCTCACCAGTTCGTTTATCGATTGACAACAACCCATGTTCCTCATGCAACCGTTTTTTGAAATCGAGTAAAGTCTGGCGGAAATTTTCCGAAGTATCGTTGTCATGATGCAGGTGGACTTCAACCTCTCCATACCCAGCATGGCAAAGGTCACCTAGCACATCAAGATCATCTTTATGATATACCTCCTCGGGGTAAAAAAAGCTGTATTTGAGCATCTCCCCATCTGAATCTCGGTACCTTTCAGCAACCTTCGGCCACTCATCGGTCCACGTCTTCAGCCGCCTGCGAGCCGTCGTATTATCAGCCTTGTTCCAGTACGGCTCAAAATGGTCACAGATGCAGAAGTAGATATGCTTCGGCTTGACGTGCGGGCCAAGAATCCGCCGTTTCAGATCGCGGGCGAAATAATGGGGGAGCCAATTCAGGTTGTCGGCTATTTTGCGAATCATCAAAAAATCCTGTCGCCGATCAGGCGTCCGTCTGCCGGGAAAGTCCCTTGGCCGAAAACCAGCCGCCATGCTTGCGGTAATAGTAGAGAAGGCCACCAAAGTGGCTGAGAGAAACCTTGGAAAAGGGCTTGCGGTGGGAAATCTGCTGGGTATGGTGCAGCACGGTCAGGGGCGGATAGTAGAGAATCTGCTTGCCCGCCTTGCGCACCCGCACGCTGTAATCGAGGTCTTCCGGAGAATAGAAGATTTTCTCATCCAGATACCCCACCAACTCCACCAACTCGCGCCGAAACAACCAGCAGGCCGAAATGGCGGTATCCACCGGCCTCTCAGTGGCAAAGGGAAAATCGGCGTAAAAATCGAGATTGCGAACCTGCACCCCGAACAGTGCCTTGGGCAGTTTGCTCAGCTTCTGCCAAAAGGTCGGGAAACGTTTGACCGAATTCTGCACGCTCTGGTCGGGCAGCAGCAGCTTGGGAACCAGAAGCCCGATCGACTTATCCCCTGCCAAGCGGGCCAGGGCGCCTTGCAGACTTCCTTCCCCAATTTCGGTATCGGAATCCAGAATGCAAATATGGCGCCCCTTCGCCGCTTTCAACCCGAGGTTCCGGGGATAGGTGGTGCCGGTGTTTTTCCCCAACCGGAGGCAGTTAAAACGGTCTCCCAGGCTGTTTTGGAACTGGTCGAAAATAACCTCGCTGCCATCGCTGGAGCCATTGTCGACCACGATGATTTCGAAATCGATTCCCTCGGCCTGGCATTTGGCGACGATCGAGCCGAAACAGTCCGACAGAAACTTTTTCGAATTCCAGGTCAGAATGATGAAGGAGAGGTCACACATAGTTCAATCCAAACTCTTTCCGGCAGATTTCATGGCGCGGCCTTCAGCTGAATAGCCGTGCAAGCAGGCCCTTTTTCGGCACTTCAACCGGCGCAGGAGGCACCACAACCGGCTTCGGCATCACGACCACCTTCTCTTCCTTGCACACGGTCGCCAGGGAGTCGGCAATCTTGGCCAGGCTCCCCTCCAGGCGTTTGAAATCGTTCTCCTGCCGCTCGACCATCCTTTTCAGAATCACTTCCTGGGCCGCCAGGCGTTCGACGAAATGTTCGTTGCCGAAATGGCCGGCGTCGATCTGGGAGACCTTCCCCTCCAAGCGATCGAGGCGGGCCAGAATCTGATCGTAGGGTTGAGGACCGAGGGGGGTCGGTTCGGCGGCAACCGGGGCCGACGGGGACTGCTCCCAGGCGACATCGCCGATCACCTCTTCCACCAGTTCCAGGGAGAGATCTCGCGTCTCCTCGACGAAGGCGGCGAGCAGGATAAAGTCGCAGAAGACATTGATCAGCCGCGGAATCCCCTTGCTGTAGTTGAAGAGAATCTCGAAGGTGCCGGGATAGAAGTTGACGGCGTCGCGATTGCCGGCGGTTTCGAGGCGGTGATAGACGTACTCCTGGGACTCCTCCCGGCTCAGCGGTTCGATATGGCAGTTGATGCTGATGCGCTGGCGCAACTGGCGCAGGCTGGCCTGGCCGATGATCCCCTTGAGCTCGGGCTGGCCAACCAGAATGATCTGCATCAGCTTGAAGCTGTCGGCTTCGAGGTTGGAGAGCAGCCGCACCTCTTCGAGTGCTTCAGCGGAGAGGTTCTGGGCTTCGTCGATGATCACGATCGGCAGATCGCCGCGGGCGTGCTCGGAGATGAGGAAGTCGTTGAGGTCGCGCAGCAAGGAGACCTTGTCTTTCCCCTGAACGGGGAGGCCGAATTCCTCATTGATCATGGCGATCAACTGGTCGGGGGTAACCCGGGTATTGAAGACCATGGCCAGGCGGGCTTCGCTGCCGAGGCTGCCGACCAGGTCGCGGATGATGGTGGTCTTGCCGGAGCCGACTTCGCCGGTGAGCAGAATGAAGCCGGCCCGTTCCTGCAGCCCATAGCGCAGATAGCTCAGGGCCTTGCGGTGCGACTGGCTCAGGAACAGAAATCGCGGGTTGGGGACCAGCTCGAAGGGCTTGGTCTGCAGGCCGAAAAATGCTTCATACATGGCGTTAAGTCCTCGTGCAGGGAATCAGAAATGCAGCCCGATCTCTCCGGCGACGATGTTGTTGCGGTAGTCATTGAATGCGAAGGTCGAGTCGTTGACCCGATGGGCGTAGCTGGCGCGCAAAAACAGCACTTTGTAGCTGTAGCTGAGGGAGAGAGTCCCGCCGTAGCGGTAGGTGACTTCATCCTCGGGGCGGAAGTTGTAGTAGGTGACATCTCCTCCCAGGCCGAGGTTGACCCGGGGGCTCAAGGGGATCCCCAGGTCCAGCCGCACGCCGAGGGAGCGGTCTTCGCGGTTAATGGTTTCGTATTCACCCATCTGCCCCTGGCCGCTGAGGTCGAAGCTGAACTTCCCCTGGTAGGCCAGGGTGCCATTGAGGTAACGGTTGCGGTAGAGGCCGAGGGTGGGGGAATCGGTGAAGTCCTGCCCCCCGGCAAGGCTCATCCGCAGTTTGGGGGCGTAATCGTAATCGAGCCCCGCCGAGATCAGCAGGTCCTGGGTATCGACACCGCTGTCGGGCTGAATTCGCGCCTGCCCGGCCCGGCCGTGCAGGGAGACCCGCGGGGAGAGCCGCAGCCGCAGGCCGCCGTAGTAATCCTGGCGGTCATAATCCTCGGTGCGCTCGGCGCGGTGAAAGCGCTGGCTGGTTCCGGCCAGCAAGGAGAGGCTGGCGGTAAGATCCCGGTTCAGTTCAAGCGAGCCGGCATGGCTTTCCGAGTCATCCCCTTCGCTGACCTCGTAGTCTTTGCGGTCATAGAGATAACCGAGGGTGGCACTGAAGTGCTGGATCTTGCGGAAGCTGTAGCTGGGGTTGATCCGCAGATCGTTAAGGTTGGACTTGTTGAGAAAATCGTTCTCAACCCCCAGGGCCCGGCGCTCATCGAGACTGACCCGGCTCAGAGTATCGGCAATATGCAGGGTGAAATCCCGCCCGGGGAAGAAGTCGGCCAGCAGGGTGGCCCGCTGCACATCCCGCAGCCGGGTTTCATCGAGTTCCGAGTGCTTGTTGTAATCCTTGAACAGCAGGCTGTAGTCGGCGGCAAGACTCAGTTGCGAGGCCTTGTAATCAAGGTGCAGACCAGGCGCCAGAATGGTGATCTGGTCCCCCTGCCCCTGGTTTCTCTCCAGAAACAGATTGTCGTTGTACTCGGTGCGCAGGTCGAGCCGCGGCTGGACCTTGAAGGCGGCGGTGGCCAGGGCCGGCCAGGTCAGCAGGGCGCAGAGCAATCCAACAATCAGGTGCATGAAACTCCTCTTCCGGTCGGCCTCGCAAACTTCGCGACCTGCCTCAGTAGTAATAGATCCCCTTTTTTCGGGGGAAAAGGGTGTCATTGTAAACTACACCTAGCAGCCTGGCCCTCTGCAGACTACTGAGGCTTTCCTTGATGTCGCCAAGGGTAGCCACGCCTTCGCGAACCACAAACAGAACTCCATCGACTCCTGCTGCAAGCACTTGGGCATCGGCAAAGGGAAGGGTCGGAGGGGTGTCGAAGATAATATAGCGGTCGGGATAGCGGTGCTTGAGTTCGTCGATCAGTTCCAGCATCCGTTTAGAGCCGAGCAGCTCCGCCGGGTTGGAGACAGAGCCGCCAGCCGGGAGAAGCACCAGTTTACCGAGACCTGTTTTGATCAAAGCTTGAGGAAGGGTTGCGCTCCCATCAAGGCACTGGATCAACCCGACCTCCGGTTGCACTCCGAGGTAGCGGTGCAGCGCCGGGCGCCGCAGGTCGGCATCAACCAGCAACACGGTATGATCGTATTCCTGGGCGAGGGTGATAGCCAGGTTGAGGGCGGTGATCGACTTGCCCTCCTCGCCGAAGGTGCTGGTCACCAGTAGGGTATTGGCGAAGGATTCCCCCCGCGTTTGACGAACCACCAGGGAGCGGAGCTTTTTGTATTCCTCCCGAGCAGCGAGGTCTCCTTCCCCAGCGGCGACAATCAGCGGATTATGAATCTCCAGCGGCGGAGTCGCCAGCAGGGCCTCGGGATTGCCAGCCCTTACCAGGCGGGTCACCGGTACGAGGGTGGCCGGCTCCGCCGCTGGTTGCTGCTGGCGCGCCCGCGCAGCTTCTTCAATGGCCCGCTCAATTCGACTCATAATACAACCTCATAAACAATATCTGCCTAACTGCCAACTTGCTTGATTCAGTTTTTACCGATTCCCCTCTCCCCTCGGGAGCGGGTGCCCAGGGCCAGGCCCGAACACATCTCAACGCAACCGCAACAATTCAAACCCCAACAACCCAAAAAACCCGAAGCCCCAGATGGTAGCAACCGAGTAAGCCAAACGGTCGAGGCGGCGCCACCGGCTCTGTTCAATGACACTGGGAATATGTGGGATGACCGCCAGAACTTCGACCCCCAACTCCTTGAGTTGACTTGCGTCCTTGATTGACGAAGTACGCAACTCAAGCAGCACCGCAACCCCGATCCCTGCACCAAAACCTGCAGCAAGACCTAGCAAAATCATTTTCACCATATTGGGTGAAATCGGCTTATTGGGAAACGCAGCCGGGTCGACAACCCGAAAGGTAGTTGTCTTATCGCCGATTTCCATCTGTTTGGAAACCTCCGACTGTCCCATTCTCAACAGCAGATCTTCGTAGATTTTCTTCACCGAATCCCGCACCTGCACCAGTACGCCGAACTCCTTAGCATGCTCCGGTATGCTCTGCAGCTCCGTCTCCTTCTCCGCTACCAGTTCCTGCAATCGCCCTTTTTTTGCCCCCAGGGAGGAGAGCTCGGTCTCGACATCCATAATCTTCTGACGGGCGTCCTGATAGAGAGGGTTGACCCCGGTCATGCGGGTCCCACCCTCATTGCCGGCCCCCTCACCCCGACTGCGCAGAGCTGCAATTTCTGCCTTGGTTCGAACCACATCGGGATAGTTTTCAGTATAGTTGAGCAGTAGTTGGCGCAGACGGTTTTCCAGGGTGGTGAGGCGGTCGTTGGACTGCTGCTCGCTAAACAGGGCCACAGTCGGCTCCATCCCCCGCAACTGCTGGTCCAGTCTGTTTTTCCGAGCCTGCAGGGTGGAGATATCGAGGCTCAGGGTCTCGAGTTGCTGCTGGTGCTGCCGAATCTGCAGAACGATGGCATTCTCGTCGACGGAAAGATACACTCCCTGTTGGCGACGAAACTCGATGATACTGTTCTCCGCTTCATCAAGTTTCTGCTTGAACAGCACCAACTGTTCATCCAGAAAGCGATTGGCTCCGTAAGTTTCGTCACGCTTTGCGGAGATGTTTTCCTCCACATACTTGCCGACCAGCTTGTTGATAAAATTCTGAGCAAAGGCCGGATCTTTATCGGTAATTGAGACTGTAAACTGGTCTTCCCCCTTGCTGATATTGATTTCAGTCCGTTCCTGCAGGGACTTTACCAACGCCTGCATCGCCTGGGGGTTTTTCACCGTGGTGTCGACATCCAGATCCGCCAGCACCCGGGTAATCAGGCCGCGACTAAGTAAGGCATAGCGCAGCACTTTGATACGATCCTGCATGTCGGGGGTGACGGCAATCCCCTTGACCAGGTTCTTGATGACGTTTTCTTCGATAAAAACCGTGCTGTCGACCTTATATTTCTTCGGCAGAAAGTAGCTGCCACCAATCACCGCGCTGGCCACCAGTAGGGCCAGGGCGATCGCCAGATGGCGCCGCTTGTAGACCATTTTCAGATAGCGGAAAATTTCACTCAGATTCTGTTCCATCTCAGAACAACCCCTCTTCCACGGTGACATAATCGCCGGGGTGCAGCGGCACATTCTGGGCGTTGTCTTTGCCCTGCATCAAATCCTTGGCCTTGACCCGCAGCTTGGTGGAATCGGCGCGGGTGATCACCACGTTGTTTTCCTTGGCGTACTCGTTAAAACCGCCGGCCTCGAGAATGGCGTCGAGCACCTTCATGCCGTCGCGGAAGGGGATGTACCTCGGCTGCTTGACGGCGCCGACCACATAGACCTTGCTCAGTTCGTTGGTCGGAATGAAGATCACATCCTCGGGCTGCAGCTCCAAATCCTTGGCAAACTGGCCGCCGACATAGAGATCATGCAGATTGACCTTGAACTTCTCCCCGCCGCGCATCAGGTAGGCGTGGCGCAGATCGGCTTTTTCCAGAGTGCCGAGACTGCAGAGGAACTTGAACAGGGTGGTGCGCCCGGGGAGCTGGATCACCGCCGCCGGCCCGCCGCCACCGGCGACGTAGACCTTGTTGTTGGTGATCTCGGCCACGGTGACGGTGACGATCGGCTTCTTGACGAAATCGCCCAGCACCTTGCCAAGCTTGGTACTCAACTCGGACGGGGTCAAACCGGAGGCGGCGACGTCGCCGGCTGCCGGCAGGGTGATCTTGCCGTCGGGACGCACCCGCACCGGACCGCTCAGCTCGGGAACACCCCAGACCGAGATCTGCAACTGATCGCCGTCACCGATGATATAATCCGCCGCGCCAGAAGGAGCGACACAGCCAAGCAGAAGACACAGAACAACCAACAAACGCAGCATGAAACTACCTTCCTCCGCGACCGAAGAGACAGACTTTGACCGTCTCCAAAAGGATTGTGAGATCGAACAACAATGAATAGTTTTTCACATAATAGAGATCGAAACGCAACTTTTCCAAAGCATCCTCTTCCGAGGCGCCATAGGGATAGCGAACCTGGGCCCAGCCGGTCACCCCGGGTTTGACGAAATGCCGCTTGGAGTAATAGGGGATTCCCTGCTCGAGTTTTTCAACAAATTCCGGACGCTCGGGACGGGGGCCGACCAGACTCATTTCCCCCACCAGCACATTGAACAGCTGGGGCAGTTCATCCAGCCGGGATTTGCGTAACAAGCCGCCGAGCCGGGTCACCCGGGGATCGTTCTTCTGCGCCCAGACCGCACCGGTTGCAGCCTCGGCATCCTGGCGCATGGAGCGGAACTTGGCGACATGAAACAGCTTCTCCCCCTCGCCGACCCGCAGTTGCCGGAACAGCACCGGGCCGGGAGAGTCGAGTTTGATCGCCAGGGCGATCAGCGGCAAAATCGGCGCCACCAGCAGAATGCCGAGCAGAGACAGAACGATATCCAGCAGCCGTTTGAAAAAACGCATGTTATCCGTGACCCGAAAGCCATCGCCAAACAGGAACCAGCTCGGCTGTATGCTCTCCAGCAGCAGCTTGCCGGTCATCTGCTCATAGAAGGAGACATCGTCGATAACATCGATCCCCCGGAGCTTGCAGCGCAGGATCTCCCGCACCGGCAGGACCCCCCGCCGCTCTGCCAGGGAAATGACCAGCTTGTGGGCCTTTTCCCGGTGGACCGTTTCCGCCACCTGGCCGACGGAGCCGACGATCTGGCCATCACCGCCGTAAATAGCTTGCTGCTCGGGTGAGATATAGCCGGCAAAAACCAGATTGCGCCCTTTGTTCGGAATAATCTGGCAGATCTGCTCCGCCATCGGTCCGCCACCGAGAATCAGCACCCGATTGGCAAATTGGGGGAAACTCAACAGCACTTGATAGAGGGTATGCCAGAGAAACTGCGCCAGACCATAGAAGCTCAGCGCCAGCACCAGCACCCCGCGACCGACCAGCAGTTCGGGCAAGACGTAATAGAGCACCGACAGTACCACAAAGGAGAGGGCCAGGCAGGCGACGATGCGGGCCAAGCGGGCGAGGACGCCGGTATTGCGCTCGCGGATGTAGAGCTCGCAGAAGTAGCTGGCAAAGACCAGTACCCCGACGAAGATCAGCAGCCGCAGCCATCCCCCCTGCCACAACCCTTCGACACCACTCCCGGGAAAGCGCAACAGAAAGCCGAACAACAGCGCAGCAAAGGCCAGAATCAGATCACCGATAATCAACATGGCGCACGACCTTTCTCTAGCGGGTTTTCAGCTCGGTCAACAAACGACTGGCCTCGCCGGCTTCGGGCTGTTGCCCGGCCGCCGCGACCTTTTCCAGCAACGGAGTCGCTTCCCCCCGCCGATTGGCCTTCATATAGGCCTGGGCCAGATGGATCTGCACCGCCGGAACCCCGGGAAGAGCCTTGGCGGCCTGCTCCAGCAGTTTCACCGCTTCGTCGGCCCGCCCCTTTTTGAGCAGCACGTAACCGAGGGTGTCCATGATGCCGGCATTCCCCGGCTCCTGGCGATAGGCCCGGGAGGCCATCTCCAGCGCCTCGTCGAGGCTGCCGTAGTTCTCGGCAAAGAGATAGGCGAGGTTGTTCAACGCCGGCACATGCTCGGGTTCCTTGGCCAGAACAGTGCGATAGTGGGCCAAAGCCTCTTTCTTGTCCCCAGTCCGATCGGCCAAAGCACCGAGAGCGAAGGTCGCGGGAATAAACTCCGGGGTTTTCTTCAGCTGCCCCTGGTAGGTCTGCAGCGCCAGGTCATCCTTGCCTTGGGTCTCGTAGAGCTGGCCGAGCCGCATCACCAGCGGGCGCGGATCTTTCAGGGTTTGAATCCCCTGCTGCAGGGTGGCAACCGCCTCGGCCTCCTGCTTCTGCTGTTGCTGTACCCCGGCCAACAGCAGATAGCCGTTGGGAAGTTGGGGCTGCTCCTTGATGATCTTTTGCGCCAGGGCCACCGCCTGCGGCGCCTGCCCCTGCTGCAGGTAAGCCACCGCCATCAGCGGCGCCCCCTGCCCCGGCTGGACCTTCTCCAGGCTCTCCAGCACCGGCAGCGCTTCGGCAAAACGTTTGGCTGCCAGCAGGGTCTGACCGTAGGCCAGCAGTACGGAAGGATCCTGGGGGTGGGCCTGTTGGGCCGAAGCCAGGGTTTGCAGCATCTCGTCCGCAGCACCCGACTTGCCCTGATAGCGGGCCAGGGCCAGGGCCCCTTCGGCGCTGCCGGTGGCCTGGGCGGCCTGATAAGCGGCCTTGGCTTCGGCGGCCTTGCCGGTCATCTCCAATACCGCGGCCTGGCTGAGCAGAGCCTTGAGGTTTTTCGGATCAAGTTTGAGCACCGCGGCATATTCGGCCAAGGCGCCGTCGAAATTGCTGCGGCTGGCCTGATAGCCGGCGATGTTGAAGTAAGGGGCGAAGTAATCGGGCTTGGCTTCCTTGGCCTTCTGCAGCGCAGCCAGGGCCTCCTCGGGTTTTTTCTGCGCCAGCAGGGCGGCCGCCATGTAGTTGTGGAGCAGGGCATCTTCCGGCTTGCCGGAGAGCCCGGCCTTCAGGGTCTTCAAGGCCTCGGCGTAGTTCTGCTGCCGCAGTTGCAGGGTCACCAGCAGCAGGCGGGTATCCAGAATCTCCGGATTGGCGGCCAGGGCCTGGGTCAGATCGGCTCCGGCCTGCTCCGCATGCCCCTGGGAGAGATTGAACAGGCCGCGCTGCACCCGGGCCTCGACCAGCGTTGGGTCGAGTTCGGTGGCCCGATTCATCTCCTTCATGGCGTCGTCGTAACGGCCCATGGCCATGTAGGCGCTGCCGAGCAGACTGTGGGCCAGGGCATTGCGATCATCCTTGGCCAAGGCCTTTTGCACCTCGGCCGCGGCATCCTCGACCCGCTTCTGCTTCAGCAGGGTCATGGCGACCATCAGCCGCGCCTGGATATGCTCCGGCTGCAGGTCAAGGGCCCGCTGAAACTGGCTCAGGGCCTGCTCGTATTGCTCGAGCTGATAGTGGGACAGGCCGAGAAAATAGAGAGAGATCAACTCAGGACCGTTTTTCAGCACCTTCTGCAGTTCGGAACTGGCTTCCGGATATTCCTTTTTCTGATAATGCAACAGCCCCCGCAGCCGCGCCCCCTCGGGACGGTTGGGAAAGCGGGTCTGCAGGTCTTTGACCAGGGCCTCGGTTTCCGGAATCTGGCCGGCATCGAGGGTCAGCATGCCAGCCATGTTCAGGGCGTTGACCTGGGTCGGATCGATCTCGACGATCTGCCGATACAGCTCCAGGGCCCGCTCCTTGTTCCCCTGGCTCGACTCGATCCGCGCCAGCAGGTAGTGGGCGTCGGTCTGCTTGGGGTTGGCGCTCATCGCCTCCTGCAGCACCGTGCGCGCCTCCTCGCTGCGCTCCTGCGCCAACACCGCCAGTGCCAGGTTGAGACGGGCGGTGCGGTTGGCGCTGTCGGCGGTGATCGCTTTACGGAACAGCTCTTCGGCGGCGGGCATCTGCTCCTGCTGGGCGTAGCTGACCCCGAGCTCGACCAGCGCACCGGCATCCTGGGGATTGGCCTGCAGGCAGGCTTCGGCCTTCTGCCGGGCCAGCTCCGGACGCTTGGTGGCGTTGTAGACCTGGGCCAGGGAGAGCAGCACCGCGGTATTGGCCGGATCCTGCCGCGAAACTTTTTCCAGTTCGCTCTCGGCCTTGTCCAACTTGCCGGTTTCCAGGTAAGCCTTGGCCAGCTCGAAGCGGGCCTCGAAATAGTTGGCGTCCTTCTCCAGGGCGTTCTTGAACAGCACGATCGCCCCGTTATGATTGCCGGAAGATGCGAATTTCAGCCCTTCCTGCAACATCTCCTCTTTGCTCTGACGGTTGCAACCGCCCAGCAGCAACACCAGAATGGCCCCGAAAATGATCCCTTGCTTAAACAATGCTGTATCCCCCCCCCGAAAGATTGCCGGCAACCGCATCCCCGACCAGCTGTGCCAGCCGGGAAAAATCGATCGGTTTAACCAGACAGTTCACTACAGTAAAACCTTGCAGTTCATTCACCAGTTCGCCGCTCAGCGAATCGGACAGAATAATCGCGGCGCTGGCCGTCTCGCGAATGCGCTCGAAAAACCGCTGCCCGTAAGGAAAGCTGGTAATCACCAGGTCATAGCCATTCAGGTCGATCTCGCCTGCCTCCGCAGCCGCTCCGACCAGAGCATCGACAGCAAACCCTTCCAGGGCCAGCACCGAACGACAGACCCGGGCAAAGCCGGTTTCGTCGATGATGAGAATATTATTTTTCTTCACCTGTGACCCTTTTGGATAGACCGGGGAACGTCCCTGTTCCCCAGTTGCAGTTGCAGTTGCACCAGGACCAGCCATTAAGCAAGCCCAGTGCCAACCGGTTAAACCGCTGCAATGAAACATTTTTTTGATTTTAATCTAAAGTTTGACCAAAACGGACTGGAACGGATTGGTTCCGATCGATACAGACACAAAAAAGGTGTATCCATTGGAAACAGATACACCTCAGAGCGGGCCAAGCTGGCCAGGAATTGTGTCGTCTGGTTACAGGTCTACTCGATAGCGAAGTCCTTGAGTTTTTTATACAGGGCCTTGCGGGAAATGCCGAGCAACCGCGCCACTTCGGATTTATTGCCGCCGCATTGCTCCAGGGCCTGGCGGGTCGCCTGCTCCTCCAGTTCCCGCAAAGGGGTCACGGCCGCCGCAGCCGCACGCGGTTTTTTATCTGCCCCCCCGACAATTTCCGCCGGAAGGGCGGCGGGAACCAAAGCCTTCCCCCGGGCCAGCACCACCATGCGCTCGATGACATTGCGCAACTGCCGCACGTTGCCCGGCCAGGAATAGCTCAGCAGCAGGGACTGGGTCTTGTCGGAGAAATTGAGGACCTTCCCTTCCCGACCACAAAACTCCTTGAGGAAAGCTGAAATCAGCAACGGCAGGTCCTCGGGACGCTCCCGCAAAGGGGGAACCTGGATCGGTACCACATTGAGGCGGTAAAAGAGATCCTCCCGAAACCTGCCCGCAGCGACCTCCTGGGCCAGATCGCGGTTGGTTGCCGTCACCAGTCGGAAATCGATCCGGATCCGCTCCCGGCCGCCCAACCGTTCGATCTCCTTATCCTGCAGCACCCGCAGCAGCTTGGCCTGGATCGAGAGGTCGATTTCACCGATTTCATCGAGAAACAGAGTCCCCCCGGCCGCCTGCTCCACCCGGCCGATGCGGCGAACCACGGAGCCGGTGTAGGCCCCTTTTTCGGCGCCGAAGAGTTCGGACTCGACCAGTTCCCGAGGGATGGCGGCGCAATTGACGGTGACAAAGGGGAAGGCTCGTCGCGCGCTCCCCTCATGCAGACTGCGGGCGACCAGCTCCTTGCCACTCCCCGTTTCACCGGAAATCAGCACCGTGGTGTCGGAGTCGCGCACCGCCGCAACAATCTCCTGCACCTCCCGCATCGCCGGACTCTTCCCGACCACCCGCGGACTCCCCCCTTGGGCCAACTGCTCCTTGAGCAGAGCCAGTTCCCGCTTGAGTCGGCGCTGCTCCACCGCCTTGGTGAGGATGCTCTTGAGATTGGCGTAATCGGGGGGTTTGATGAAGTAATAGTAGGCGCCGCGGGTGACCGCCCCAACCGCCGATTCGACGCTACCGTAGGCGGTGAGGAAAATCACCGGCAGATCCGGGCAGGTGTTCTGGATGTGCTCGAACAGATCGAGCCCGGTCTTGCTCCCCATTTTCATGTCGGTGATGACGCTGTCAAAATCGGCCCCGGTTAAGGTGTCGATGGCACTATCGACATCCCGGGCCTGCTCGACACAGTAACCCTCGGTTTCGAGGATCGCCCCCAGAACCCGCAGAGCGTTGGGCTCGTCGTCGACAATCAGAATGCGGCCGGCCTCGGACATGCTAGGCAAGACCTTCGGAAAGGGGAAAAATCAGCAGAATTTGAGTGCCGGATTCGGACGAGCTCTGGATTTCGAGGGTGCCGCCGTGATGCTGCATGACCTCACGGGTCAGGAACAGGCCAAACCCCCGCCCTTGTTGCTGAGCCCGCTCGTTCTGGGGATAATCGAGGGCGCGCAGGCTGCGTTCGGGGAGACCTGGCCCGGTGTCGGAAATTTTAACAACCACGGATCGACCGTCGGCGGTCAGGTTGCTGGACATACGGATCCGACCCCCGGGGGCAAGAGCAGAGAGGGCGTTATTGAGCAGATTGAGTAACGCCTGCTCGACCTGAAAGACATTCAGAGCCAGCAGGGGGAGCGGTTGGCAGTCACAGGTTATCGAGATTCCCGCAGCTTTGGCCTGCAGCGAGACAAACCGCTCTGCCCGCAGCAACAGGGCGTTCAGGTCGGTGAATATGCGGTCGGAACTGTCGAGGGAGGCGCTGAGAAAGTCGGTGATAAAACGATCGAGGCGGGAGATCTCCTCCTGCATGATTTCTGTAAATTCGAGCAGATCTCTCTCCTCGGCATAGCGCCGCTGCAGATAGACCACCGCCCCCTTGATGGCATTGAGGGGGTTGCGGACCCCATGGGCCAGGGAAGAGGCCACCTTGCCGATATCGACCAGATGCTCTACCTGCCCGAGACGCTCGGCCATGGCGCATTTATGGTGCCGCCGCACCTGCACCTGGGCCCCACTCACCTCGCCGCATTCGCACACCGGCTGAATCTCCACCGAGGCCTGGGTCATGCCGAGAAAACAGGGAAAATCGACCCGCGGCAGACTCAAACCCTGACCGTCGCGCAAGACCTGACGCACCGCATCCTTCTCGGCGAAAACGATCCGCGGCAGAACGTCGAAGTAAGGCGAGCGCCCGAGATGCTCGACCGTGGCCGGGCAGAGCTTGGCCAACGTCTCGTTGACCGAGACCAGGCACAGCTCATGATCTACAAAGAATTCTAAAGATTCCATAGGGTTGCTTTACAAGAGAAATTCAGGGCCGCTCCAACTGTCGAAAAAATTAACAACCACATAGCAAAGCAATAATTTATAAGACTTTTCTTATAACCTCATTCCCCCGCGAAATCAAACAAATCAATATTATTAGAAATCCATTAAGCTGAAAAAGAACGGGGCCACTATCTCAGCCGGCCCCAAACAGGAAAAGGCGGCGCCGAAGCACCGCCTTTTCCTTCAAACTTTGTAGCTGATTTTACCCTTAGGCCTTTTTGCGACGCTTCAGGTAAGCGAGGCCGACCAGGCCGGAACCAAGGAGCAGCAGGGTGCCGGGCTCGGGGACGGGTTGAAGTGCAGCATCAACCGTCCCTGTACCTGGGCCCAAAATATATTGCAAAGACAGCTTTGTAGGGTTGCCAATCGACACATTCGCCAAGGCATCTTGAATGTTAAAATTTGGATTATTCAAACTATCTGTGAAAATGACAACATCATTAACAAGGAAATTAAAAATGACCTTATTTGAAGGAACATTAAACCCTTGGTAGTCCAAGTAGAAGGAGGAGATATCAGGGTTGATCCCACCAAAATTTTCAGACAGGGTAATTTTAAGGTCTGCAGATCCAGCAATTATCTGCGTAGAAGTCAGACTCATTTGTGGCCTAGATTCCGTCCCAAGGAGGGGAAAAGAGGACCCTGCTGTCACTTCGAGGCCCCAAGTCCCAACCGAGCCAGCATAAAACACACCACCGCTGTTTGATGAATTGCTCACGGAAAAGGCGCCACTTTCGAGAGTTAACATCAAGGCATCTGCAGACCCGTTACCACAAAGCAACAAACCGAAACTCATTAACACCGTCAATACACGACAACAAATCTTCTTCATTTTTTCCTCCTCCTGTATTCTACAGAGTAAATTTTTGAGGCTTAAGTACCTCAATCCTTGCATGAACAGACATATGCACTTTACCTGCCAACACTTAAACATGCCGTTATTAATAGTTTTTTTCAAACTGAGACATGAAATTCTGGCTACTGTAAATAGTTCCGACAGTGAAAAGGGAAGGGGCAAGAAGCATCAAGGAAAGGGGTCAGGTCTTGCAATGCAACAAGGAAAGGGGTCAGGTCTTGCAATGCAACATCGGAAAGAAAAGGGGACGATCTTGATTTTTTGACTAATTCTCCATATCTTTCACCCCATGCCACGATCCGCTCGCATCGACATTCCCGGCCTGCTCCAGAACGTCATTGCCCGTGGCATCGAAAGAGGCAAAATCTTTCTCGATAGAAAACAAAAGCAAAAGGGGACGCTCTTCAATAAAGAAAGGGGTCAGGTCTTGCAATGCAACATCGAATGGCTATACTCCTTCTATCAACCAACAAGGAGAATCCCATAACAGGAAAGGGGTCAGGTCTTGCAATGCAACATCGAATGGCTATACTCCTTCTATCAACCAACAAGGAGAATCTTATGGCTCGCCCCTTGAGAATTGAGTATCCAGGTGCTCTTTACCACATAACCTCTCGAGGCAATGCTCGGGCAAACATTTTCGACGACACTCCCGACAGGGAAAAGTTTCTCTCAATCCTTGGAGTGGTGGTTCGCAAATATCGTTGGATCTGCCATGGCTACTGCCTGATGGACAACCACTATCACCTTCTGGTCGAAACACCGGAGAGTAATCTTTGCCGAGGCATGCGCCAGATAAACGGTCTTTACACCCAAGGCTTCAACCGTCGCCACGGACGGGTCGGCCATCTGTTTCAGGGCCGCTACAAATCCATCTTGGTAGAAAAAGATAGCTATCTACTCCAGCTAAGTCGCTACATCGTCCTAAACCCGGTAAAGGCAGGGATGGTAAAGACGCCAGAGGACTGGGAGTGGAGCAGTTACCAATCGACTGCAGGACTGAGCACCACGCCGGATTTTTTATTTACAGATTGGATATTGGCTCAATTTTCTGATCAACATCCAACAGCCTGCGAGAGATACCGAAATTTTGTGTGGGACGGAATTGACAACCAGCCCATCTGGACTGACTTACAGGGCGGGGTGTTGTTGGGTGGCGAGGGGTTTGTAGAACAAATGGGCCGGCACCTTTCAGAAAAAGCCCCTTCAAGTGAAATTCCCCGCCGAGAGCGCTTGCTACATCGTCCATCCCTGGAGGAACTCTTCGCCGATGGGGAGGAAAAAGAGCATCGGGAAAAAGCCGC